>Ga0105046_10001572_pt1 | contig 35280 bp, 44 predicted proteins | sample MAT03_FD_78385 | JGI IMG/M metagenome (GOLD analysis project Ga0105046, IMG submission 78385) | Freshwater microbial communities from Lake Fryxell liftoff mats and glacier meltwater in Antarctica - MAT-03 (megahit assembly) | ecosystem: Environmental > Aquatic > Freshwater > Ice > Liftoff... | reverse complement strand
ATTTCTTTGTAATTTAAATGCTTCATATGAAAAAATCCCTTTTGTTTGTTTGATAACTACAAGAGGGATTATATTTTTTTTCTCTACTTTTTCAACTATTTTGAGTTTTCAGACAGGCTCTTAATAGTTATGAAGCATCAAGTTAAAAGCAAGACTAAATATTACAATCGAAAAAACTAAAAAGACGATGTTAGTTAAAATTTTAATCACAAATTTTCTTATAATCATTGCATTAACCACCAACGCGATGGAAGATCAAAATCAACAGAATATCGCCTTATTGCTTGAGCAATTAAAAAAGCCTGAAGCATCATTAGAAAAACAAAGCGATGTATATTGCGATATAATAAATATATTAATGACGAATGATACCTCAATGATCTATGATACTTTTTTAGAAAATATAACTTACTATCAAAATAACTATTTGAGCATACAACTAAGAAGATCACGGCAATTACATAATGAGCAAAAATATCCACAAGCACAAAGCCTTATAGAAAAAACAGTCAATGTTATTGAATCATGGGCGGACAAAAATTATTCACAAATAAGCTTAGCAAATACAATAAATGAGATACATGCAAAAATAAAAAACGGAGAAGATAATCCCTTTGGCGGGAGAGGGAGAAAGCCAGGCAGAAACCGTCAATTCACGCCTGAAATATTTTCGAATCAACAAATAATACCTCCACATCGTACTCAAGAAGCAATGCGAATTAATTTTTTATTAAACCCTTTGCCAATTGCGCAGCCTGCATCAATCCAAATACAGCAAATGTCTTCACCAAAAATGTTCGAATGAATATTAGCTCCTTAATAAATTGAAAAATTAAAAAAAATAGCGACTCACATTTTGCGAGTCGCTATCATTTAAAATATTTTCTTTATAAAACTGCGCCTATAATTGCACCCAAGTATGCACCCAGGGCCGCTGAAATTATACGTAATGTATATCGCGTGTCAATTTCTAAATTAGCCAATTCATGATGAAAATCAACATGATACATAATACTATTTGTATGGGGCATTAATGCGAGTTTATAGCATCCATAATACCAAGCTACTCGAGCTGCACCCAAGCCGATTTGTGATAACAAGTTAGGATTAGACATTTTTTTCAAAAAAGCCTGAGAAAGAATACCCGCTGAAAAACCACCGACTCCACCCAGAACAATATCTCCAACAAATGGATGCTTAACAAGCATTGGAGATGTATTTGCAACATAAAAAACTTTTTCAAAATATGTTGGATTAGTTGATACTATTACTTCTTTAACTGCTTCAGAGAAATTCTTATAAGTCTTTGAAGTAACTAATTCAACCATCGAATTTTCAGTTTTATCATTATAAAAAGCAACAACAAATAAAAGAGGAGAAAGTATGTCTCTTTGAGTTATCTTCAATTGATTTAGGTTAACAAGCACCCTGGTGAAAATAGGTCCAAATTTAATAGTATCTATTAGATGCTCAATTAAACTTGCACAAAGCTCTTCGGCTACTTCTTGAGGCAATTTGTTTAAATCTTTTTCAATACGCTCAACCACAACATCAAAAGTTATGTAATTGATCATATTTATATCATTTTCCCATTTCTTGATAGCAGAAGCCTTGCACAATTTAACTAATCCTCGTTCTTTGTTAACTGCTATTTTTCTGCACCTAAACTCATTTTTAATTCTTTCTTTTATAGACACTGGCAAATTGTCTATCAAAATAGTTTGCCATTTTGAATTTAATGCATAGAATCTTTTTAAAGAAAGTAATTTTTTATAAAAATCAAGCTTTATGTTATCTGGCAACTTAGCCGTATAAAAATAATTATCAACTATAAATCTATAAAAAAGTATAAATTCTACTTTTTGTTGTAATGTCAGTTCATTATCTTTAGCGAAACCTTCTAATTTACTTTCATATATAGATATTAATTTAAAACATTCTTCAAATATCAAATATTGAACCGTGTCGGGTATTTTTTGAAATACATCTTTTAAAGCATCTGCAACCATGTCAAACGATTCAATTTTTGCAATCATGTTAAATCGGTATCCTGATAAACGATTAATGATAAGAAGCTGCAGGTCTTTAATTGCTTTATTCAAGGCAACTTCATTACCAATCTTATCTGCTTGTATCATTTCTTCAATAAGATTTTCAGGAAAAATAGAATTTTTTAACGCGCATTGTTCCTGTTTTCTTTTGCTTATACCAATAATCGATTCAAAAACTTCCCGTGTCATTTCATTTAATTCAATTGCATCATCATTTTCATCTTCAATAAGATTTGCAAAAGCATTGCAATTTTTTAATTTTTCTGGCGCAATCCAGATGGATGAATCTTGTAAAACCACTTTAATCATAGATTTACGCTCATTCAACGCATCTAATAAATCTGGCACTTGAATATCAAGATAAACAACTATATCAATCAACGATTGAAGCACAGAAGAGCGCAAATCATAATCAAAAGTATATTGAATAATTGCGTCAATAGAAGGCAACCTGCTAAATGGATACAAACAATTTTGTTCGTCAGTATAACTGTTAATTATCTTTAACCATTCATACACATGATCAAAATTACTTACTGTAATGCTATCAGGCAATGGAATAACAGAACCATCATTTTTTTTCACATCTTCCATTAAATCTAGCAAGGTTTGACATCTACTCACCATATTCTCATCCAAATGATACAAATTTCCATTTGAAGCTTTTAACGTTATTTCTCGTTGCCCCTGGTCTTCCATAGCCTGCGAACCTGTAAAACAGGTTAAAAAAACAGTAAAAAGTAATAATTTTTTCATTATTTCCCCTATTTAGTCCTTTTTAATACATATTACACACTATTAATTGTATTGGCTTTTTAAAAATTGTCAAATATAAAATATTAAAATCTTGTTATTGCCAGTTAGAATTCAAAAATATCATAATAAGAAGAACATCAATTTTTTCTGGAATTTTCATAACATAAAATGCAAAAAAAGTTATTCTCATGAATAATTGACAAATAACCGTTGATGATTATATTGTGACTAAGATTCTTAAAAGAGTCTTCTGGAGCTACTAAACCTTAAGCACAGCATTCTTTTTTATCTTGACTAGGAGAACCTATGAAAAAAGTAACAATGCTTTGTTTATCATTATTTTCAGCAAACGCTTTATTAGCAGACGTCAAACTTATGATGGATGTATGTGTTGGTGATATGTGCATGAAGGGCGAATTTGTTCTTGATGAAAACAATCCCGTTGCAGAACTTTCAAACGAATCAGCAAATGTAGTTGTACAAGTTCAACAAGTTGAAGCACCAGAGCAAGAAGCAACCGTTGAAGACAAACAAGAAGCTGATGAAGCTTCAGCAGAAGTTGTTCCAGCACCTGAGTTTGAAGTTACCATTCAAAATGACGGCGTAACAACAACCCATATGGTAAAATGCCAATGGGATTGTGCAATGCAATGCAACAATGAAATGGTTATGGTAACCATGATGGCACGTCAATAAAATAAATTTTTTAAATTCTTGTCTGTTGCTTAAGGTAGAAAAGCTCTTTAATTTGTATTGTCAGGTTCTATTTTTGGTTCCTGACAATACCTATAATCACACCTCTTGCTTGTCCCAACTTTTTTTTGTTACGGTAAAAATAAAAAGGAGTTTTATGGACAACAAAAAAAAACAACAACCAACACCGCCGCATACTAAAGAAAAAAATTCGTCGCAAGAAAAACCAACATCAGCAGAAAACAATAAAGAAAAATTGCCTGGAGATATTTATGAAGATGATGGAAACACTCATGGTGTGTATGAAAGTGAAAAAGATTATTGGTAGTTACTAAAACCCGTAACCGATCTTTGCCCAAACCCCATAACGCTTAAAATCAGTGTTATAATTAGGTATTTCAATAAAACAACCTGCACCCAAAAATAATAACGCAAAGGAAGTGTTAGAAGTATAACCACCAGCAAGATGAAATCTAAAGTTAATGGCACCACGGGCAGCAGCTGAATTTAATTGAATATCATCTTCGGTAATTTCCACGAAAATTTGCTCACGTCTGATTAAGGTAACATCGTTTGGCTCAAGCACACCAATCGTGCTTAAACTTGCGGTTGCCGGCACGCCGGTGTTACCAATAAAGCCAACACCTTGTATACCATAATCACACGGGAAACAATCTTTCAATTTTACATCTTCTCGCCCACGCGCCCAAAGATCAAAGCCAGCTTCTAGCTCAACACCACAGGACTGATAACGGAATCCTGTTGTCATATCAACTTTATTAAAAGGTCTCACCCGAACAGGCCTTGTCAAAATATTCACGGCAGGAATATCACGAGTTCCATCTCTATTTACTAATAATAAATAGCGCGACCAAGGCTTCGATTTAAGATCTAACGTTCTAATTTGCGTATCTCTAAAAAAATAAATATTTTCTATCTCAAAGAAAAAAGAAATAAAACATGTTTCAATATCGCACGTCAAAGGCATTTGAAATAGCAATCCTGAACCATACCCAAAATGACGGTTAGTACCGAGCGCAGGACTAAATACAAATTCCGAATCGGCGTAACCATGAAGCGGCATAACGCCCATTGAATAAAGACATAACTCAAAACCATCTTGATCTAAAAAATTACTGCCAATTTTGAAATCCAGTTCAGCAACACTAAAAAGCTTTTTTGAAGGCCCAAATTTTGCAAAATTCCAAGCAGGATTAGATAATGCTTGGGTAATTGAAGTCGCTGCAATTGGACGCATCTCAGGTTCAGTTCGATCGGGAAATTCAACAAGATTAATACTGTTTTTTACATAATGAAGAGGCAATGCTACACCAAGCCAAAAACCCTTCAAAAATTCTGTTTCAAAAAAACTTTTCAAACTATAATATGCTTTCATCCATAAACCAAATTGTTCTTGCTTGGGTTTAACCGTGAAACTACCCGCAAAATTACTCGGCAAATTAAGCCACTCAGCTCGAATATCGCGACTATATTGATTACCAGCGATAACAGCATCACCTTTAACCACCAAAAAGTCTTTGTCTTCATCCCCACAAGGGGCATCATCAAACAAGAAATATCGCGCTATGCTTCGAGAACGAAGCGACTTTTGAAAAATAGGCACTGCTTGAAATGCAAAATTTTCTGGATTACACGCATTAAAAATCATATCATGCCATACTGATTGTTGTGCAGCAATATTGCGGTAGACAGGTCGTGTTGAGAGAAAGGTGCGTGCAACTCCGCAGCAGGGTGGGCAATACGCTAATGTTTCTGAGCAGCACGTCGTTAAATTAAGATTATAAGTATAAACATTTTGTAACCACGTACAAAAGATAATAAATAAAAGAATTTTTTTCATTCTTGTTTTCCTTTTTTAAGCAAATGCTGTTCATTAGCTTAGGATAGGTTGTTAAGAAAAACAAGGTCTAACATACTCAACGTATAAGGTTTATTGCTTCATCAACAGAACAATTTGAAAAAACTAGAGCAGAAATAGCTTTTGTCATAGCAATTGCATTTTTTAAAGATCGCTGATGAATATTTCGTCCCGTCGCATTACCTGCTGTGCCAGCGCTGTTTATTTGTTCATATAATTCTTGAAGAAATTGTTGCGGATCTTGTGCGCTGCCTCCTGCCATAATTACTTTTGTTCTTCCTGCTGCTTGCACCGCAATTTTGAGCGCATGAATTGTTGAAAGTGATTGTGTTTCATGGGGCATATTTAATTTTACAAAATCAGCACCGAGTGATGCAGCAAGACCTGCAGCACCAGCAATAATTTCCGGTGAAGTTTCATCCTCAACAGCTTTACCTCGTGGATATACCCAAATAATTGTTACTAAGCCATGCTGATGGGCGTCATAGACAATTTGAGCAACTTCTTGGAGCATGGTTGATTCAAACTCACTGCCCGGATAGAGCGTGTAACCAACACCACAAATGGATAAACCACTATTTTTTTTAAAGGCAACAACCTGTTCGATAGTCCATAATTGTCGGCTTAGCGGATCATATTGTTTGGTTTTTACTAAATCAGTTTTGCCATTTAATTTGACAATATAATTAATATTTTTATAGCAATTACCATAGCGCGCTATAAGCCCCAAATGAGTTGCAAATGCACCAATATCACCTTGTGATGCAATTTTGAAAAGATGCTCAGGATCATTATCTTCAAGATCAATACCTTGTCCAAAAAAATCTCGATTTAAATGTTCAATTTTTTGATCGCATGCAAAAAGCATAAGCTTTCCTGATGCGCGCGTAATTTTTTTATAATGTTCTTTATAACTATTCTGCTGGCACTCAGGTACATCTGCAGGAACTATAATTATCGTATTTTTTTTACTATTCACTTGTTTCCTTAGTAATAAGAGTATCATGAAGTAAAACATCATGAGCAACACGTTCAAAAAGAGGCGCTGCTATTGTTGATGCATACACATTTCGATTTACTTTTGCATCATTTATAAAAGTTACAATCACACGCTTATACTCATCTTTCTCAATAATGCCAGCAAAGGTATAAATGCAGTGCGAAGGATCATATTCTCCGTTGATTACCTTGATTGCAGTGCCCGTTTTACCCATTACCCGATAACCTTCTAACTGAGCTTTATGTGCAGTGCCTTGAGTCACCGTATTTTCTAAAATAGTTCGTATTTGATCAATTGCATGAGCACTATAAAGCGGTTTATCTGAAGCAATTACTGGCGCATCCTTAAATAACGTTGGTTGTATAAAAGTACCATGATTAGCAATCATACCAAACAACTGCGCTAATTGTAGCAAAGTTGCTCTACTTTCATAACCAAAAGATAATGATATCAATGATGAACGCGACCATTGTTCTGGGGGATTAACAAAACCAGCTTGCTCTCCAGGCCAACCCAGCGCAGTTTTATAACCAAAGCCCATTGTGCGATAATGATCATACAATTTTGAGCCAAGACGCAAAGCAACTTTTGCCGAACCTATATTATTTGAACGTTGCACAACTTCTGAAAATGGTAATAATCCATGCGCTTTCCACGTTGAAAAAGTTACCCCATTAACGGTAGCTTTTTTTGTATTTTCACAATCAATAATTTCATCAGGATCAACAAGACGTTCTTCTAATAATGCCAACGTGCCGATAATTTTCATCACTGATCCTAATTCATAAGCCTCAGTAACAAGTTTATTTTTTGTTGTCGCCTGATCTATTTCTTGACGAGCATTGGGATCAAAGCCTGGATAACTCACCATTGCAATAAGATGACCATTGGTCGGATCCATCACCAAAACAGCACCCTCTGCTGCATCAAACGAATCTACACTTTTCTTTAATTCTTCATAAGCTAAATGCTGAATATCGGCATCAAGAGTCAAATGTATTGGCTTTCCTTCATTGCCTTCAATTTTAGTTTCTTTAGTAAAATAAAAATGACCTGAGCGTGCATCTTTTTGTAATGAAACGGTAGTTGGTTCTCCCGATAAATGTTTATTACATACTAATTCAATACCAAACAAGCCAACATTATCACTGTCGGTGACGCCAACAACTTGAGCCGCTACACCACAAGGATAAAAACGGCTTGGCTCTTTTAAGATTTTTATGTCAGCAAGAGCATTAGTATCAAACAATATTCTTTCATCGGGCGTTAAACGACGCTTTATATACATAAAATTTGCTTGAGGATTTGATTGCAATCGCTCCAAAGCTTTAGGAAAATTAATCTTCAAAAATTGTTTAACTTTTTCAGCTTCAATAAGTTCATGAGGCGTGATAAAAGCAGCAAAACTATCCTCGTTAATTGCTAAGTATTGTCCATGTCGATCATAAATTGATGCGCGCGTAGGCATGGTTGTTAATGAAATGGTGTATTGTTGCCTGCCAAGCTGCGTAAAAAAATCACGCTGACGCACTTGTAAAATGTATAAATTCCCAATAATAATGAAATAAGCACTAATAAATAGTAAAAAAATAACCGTGCTTCTTAATTTATAATACTTAATCATAATGATTGAGAAGGTAAAATTTTAATCTGATTTCTGTTCATTTTTTGCATATGTAATTCACCCTGAGCATATTCTTGAATGTGTGCTCGATTTTGCATGTAACAAAGTTGCGCTCTTAAATGTTCTTTATTTTTCATAAGAGCAATTTTTTGTTTTTCGTATGTTTGTTTTTGAAAAGAGAGCTGTATCATCACACTATTTTTATACACTAAAAAAAAGATAAAAAATAGATTGGTACCTAAAAAAAGTGTTATGAAATATGCTTTTTTCATAATTACAGTTCCTTTTTTATATTTTTATTCTTAGTTTAAAATACTCCTCTTAACTTTTTAAAGAGATTTTTTACGCTCATATTCTTTATAAAACTTACAAAAGAGCTTCTCTTGAATTATAAAGAATTAAAATGTTAAAAATAAAACAAGGGCACTTGGAGGTCAAATGCTCGCAGGGGGCAAAAAACATGATCGTTATTCTTAATAATAAAAAAAACATATTTATGCTTTTTGCTCTGATCATGGTAAATAAAAAAATAATAAGCATGGATAAATCTAAAAATTTACTTTTAGAAGGTCTTGCAACAATTCCCTCAACAGAAGCACCTCGTTTAGCAAAAGTTGATACAGATTCTAGAAAAAAATTAAAAAACAAAAAGAAAAGACTTAAAAAATTCTTAGAACGTTTATACAGTAATGAAAATAAAGGCATCACTACCACTACCAGTGATGATGAACCTGGCCTCACCTTTGATGAGGAGGATATTCATCCCTATGCTTTTGATCAAGCAAGAATAATTAGGGATTATCAAGCATATGTAGATAACCTGAAATCTCTTCTGGCAAAAAAAAATATTTTAGAATATTGCAATCAGCTCAACCGTCTTGCAAATCAAATTGCCGAACTTGAACCCAAACAACAACTAGAAAAATATTTCATGCTCTTATTCAATAATCTTGATGCTGAAACTGAATTAATCAATTATTTTTCTATTGCAATAACACAAATATATTCAAATTACATCAAAAAATACGACAAAAAAAAATTATTTAAAACGCTTATTAGTGACCATTTTACTACGTTTGTTCTACCCCTTACCCAAGAAGAAACCCAAAAAAAATTAGCCGTAACCTTACAACAGTTTTTAGCCTTAGAACCAAGCCAAACAATCGATGAAATTTTCGAATATAAGACAAATGATATGCGCTCTACCGATTCATCTGCGATAAAAACATCATTGCCACAAGATGAACTAAGTATCTGGCAAAATCCGATTCGTGTTACCATGCCCCACAATACCACGTGTTATTCGTTACACAAAGAAAAAGATGTAATCAGCGCAACTCGTGATGGTAAGATTTTTCATACCGATCTCAATAAGAAAAAACATAGACTTCTAAATCCAAACAATAATCCTAAAGTGAGTAATATCCCTTACTATATTCTGCCAAAAAAAATGAAAAACAAAGAGGCAAATAGCGCCCATATAAAAGTATTGAAAGCAAAACAAAATTTAACACCAAGCTCTTTTCTCAATGCATATCATTGTTATTTTTTAGGCAAAAAGAGTGGAAAAATCATTGTCCAAAACGATAGCGCAAAAATAATCAAAAAACTACTCGGCCATAAAAAAGCAATCTCAGGATTGGTTCCTTTAAGGGATAACAATTTCAAAAATCTTCTTGCATCTTCATCATATGACGGCACAATGAAAATCTGGCATTATGCAACTGAAACCTGCCTGCAAACATTAAAAAGCAGTATTGGTGAAATCGAAGCACTTGCCCAAGCATCGCCTGAACTTCTTATCGGCCTTTCCAAAAATAGATTTCTTGAAATATGGGATGTACAAAACAAACGATCGAGCAAAAATATTAAACTTATTGAAATAATTTATTCACCTGTAGTAAGTATTGTTGGCTACAACAACTATTGCTTAACTGGTTTATCAAACGGAACTATTCTCATTTGGGATCCAATAAAAAGTCACTGCTTAGAAGAAATAGAAATTGAAGGGCAATCGCCGATCACGCAATTATCGAGCGATAATTCTCATGTAATTGCCACTCAAGAAATCAACAACAAAAAAATCTTAACGTTCTTTATGAAAAAAACCAATAAGAGCAATAAAGATTTATAAATCTGTTGCGCCAAAATCGTAAAAATTTATAGTTTATCTATCAGATCTGGGGGGGATTTCTTATGACTACAAAAAAAGGATAACAATGTTTAAAAAATTAACATTAATGCATCACAAATACACTATTACCATCATCCTCTTAATATTCTTAGCCAAAAGTCTTTCTATGGAGGAGATACCTGGCAGCAGCAGTCCCGATTATTTAGTTGGTGCGGCAAAATATTATGTTGAATCTCTTAATGTATATAACATCGAAGAAAGTCCCGATACCTTTGCTGCTCATTTAAAAAAAATTATTGATGCGATAAAAGAAAAAACCTCAGAAGACCAACTTCAAACTTTTATTTGTATGATACAAGAATCAGTAAACGCTGAAAACAAATATCTAACTTCAGAAATCTGCAGTGAACTCATTGCTTGTTACCAGAACCATTTTTTAAAAGAAACTAGCAAAATACAACAATCTGCCCTGGAGCAAATCGAAGAAAAAGTTTTGCCGCTTGAATCAATGTTACCATGCGCATGTTTTGATGAGGTAAGAAACAATTTATTTTCACATTATTTCACACAAAAAAAACAGAGAAATAAAAAAGAAGAAGTTTTTCGTGGCATACAAAGTGCGATGAATCAATCTATGCTTGTTGATGAAACGGCACTTTCTGAATTACTCATGAGTTTTTTAAATAATTGGCCTCAATCAAGAAATCTTTTATTAGAAACAATAGCCGGTTATTCACCAACAACTCAATTCAATGTCCTTAGTTCTTGTATTGAAACAGCGCTTGAACAAGAAAAACAAGAACAAGCAATCGAACTCTATGAAATGCTAGAAATTCATTATAAAACATTCCTTGCAGGGACAGAATATGCTCATCTGTTCATGAAAGAATTCCACAATCTTGCAAAAAAATATCCTGATTTGCCATCAAAAAAACTCGATAAAGATTTAATGCATTCTGGAAACTTAACTAAAGTTATATTTAATCCAGAAAAATATATTATTACACAAGTCAAAAGCCCGCGAAAGCCATCACATTCTTGCCAAAAAAGCGCATGGAAAAATGCAATAAACTGGCAAAACCCATTGGCAACCGTTCCCTTATCTGATACAGCTTACGCATTTTGGCTTCGGGGCTCTTTGTTATTAGCTGCAAATAATAATGGCGAAATTAATTGTTACGACATCAAATCGGGAAAATGGAAAAAAACATTAAAGTATCCAGGTAAAATTCCTCTTATTTTTTCTCAAGATAAACTCGCAGTTCACAACGAAACACTCACGGGCAGCGTTGTAGATGGAACAGTTAGCATTCTTTCTAGCAGCGAAGCACCGAGCCCTCTTTGTTCTCTCTATATCACCAAAAAAGAAGGTGACATGAGCTACTTTTTACAAGGAAACAAAAATGGGACATTGATACTCCATGATTTGACGGGAAAAAAAAATAACTCTTTTGAAGATAAACATGCAGCTCAAATTACCGCACTTTTAGCACTTCCCCATGTTGCTTATTCTGGATCAGAGGATAGAACTATAAAAAAATGGAACTTAAAAGAAAAAAAATGTGAAAATACCATAGAAGAATTGGAAGACACTGTTGGTCAATTTGTTTTACTAAAAAACAATATTATTGCCTTGATGGGCCCTCAAAAACTGATACATTGCAATTTATCTGAAAAACCAGGAACCATCTTGCCATTATTCCAAGTATCCAACAAAGAAAAAAATAATGCCCTAGAAACCATCACTACCTTTAATGATGAACTTCTTATAGCAGGATGTAAAAATGGGCAATTAAAAATATTTACTTATGGCAATGGATTTGCCAATATTCGCAATATTGATCGAGATGTAACAATACCATCACCGGTAAAAACACTAACTAATTTTGACAATGAAAAATTATTGGTACATTACGACGATAATACCGTTATGATTTTTTCTAAAGAATAAAAAAAGGGTTCGTTGCTATTTTAACGAACCCGCTACATTTATAAGCTTAACCTTATCCAATATGAACAGTTAGAGATTCTGATCCACAATTACAATTAAGATGTAGATGATCAAATGAGTTATGACAGTGACCATGAACATAGACCTGCGGTCTGCTCATTGCATGTATGCGTTCACGTTCGCGCTCTTCTTTACGCTTTTCTCTTTCTTCCTTGTGAAAACGAGGCAAACGAACAACGCGCACCAAGAGAGCGCGTAACTGTTCAAGCAAAACTTCTTGCTTATCATGCAATATCTCTAATGATCTTTTTGTGGCACGAGCTAAAATATAATTAAATGAATCATCTTGATCATAATCGTGCATTTTTTTAGCAAGCGTTCTGATACGCTGAGCAACACCCTTGCGATAATTATTGATCTGATTAATATCATTTTCTAATTGACGCTTATAGGATAATACTCGATATGTTGTATGCACAAAACGACCAATAATATGATCTTCCAAATCATCATTAGAAATATATGAATGAAACATCTGCGCATAGCCATTTTTTATGTCAAAATAACGATTATCACAATTTCTTAAGTAAGTTTCATCAGAAACGTTAAATAAGCCTGAAAGTACCAAACCTCCAAACACAACAGCACCAACAACACAAGCTACAGCTGCACACGCGCCAAAAAGACTTGGTGTTTCTGATTTCTTTTTTGGAAAAGTTTTTGTACTCTCTGAGTATGAATATTCACGATCAGAGAAGTGGGATCGTTTGTGAAAGCCTGCAATGAGTGGATTGGAAGTAGTCAAGAGAAATAAAAGAGTGATAAGGGAAAATAAACGTTGTGACGTAGTTAGCATAGAAAACTCCTCTGCAATAAAATTGTCACGCTTTGAATTAATTTTTTTTAAAAATCATGCTAATAGTATCATGCAAAAAGGTAGAAGTCAATGTTGTACTTTATTAGACGCACAAAAAGCACCAAATCAACACCAAAGAAAAGAGTTCTTAAGAAAAAAAAACAATCATCAATAACACTGATAAGCACCCTCGTTCTTTCCTTATTTGTCAGACCAGTTGGCGCTAAAGAGAAAGTTAATCCGTATGAGCCTATGTTCTGCAAAAACTACACGCTCAAAAAATTATTGGTGAATGGCAAAAAAGTTAAACAAGTTTTTTTTGTTCCCGATGAAGATGTAAAAGTATTGTTACTTGGGCTTATTCATATGAGCAAAGCGCGCACTAAAATTCGCATTGCTGTCTACCAGTTAACGGACAAAGATATTGTTAATGCTTTAATTCTTGCGCACAAACGAGGGGTAATTTTAGAAATTATTACTGATCAAAGTTGTTTATATAGCCGCTATGAAAAGATTACGGACTTACGACGCTTGGGAGTTCCAATTCACGTGTATGGCGGAAAATATTATTCGATTATGCACAACAAATTTTTTGTTTTCGAAAACACCCTGAACGGCAAATCAATTGTTTTCACCGGATCGGCTAATGCAACTATGGGAGGCACAACTAGAAATGAAGAAAATGTTTGGATTGTTGAAAATCAAAAAATTATCGATCAATACAAAATTAAATTTGATACCTTAAAAAAGAAAATATCGCTGATGCCTCGTCCAAAATCACCAGACATTCGACTTTCAAGAAAACTCTACACGCGTATGATCAATAAAATGAATGATGTTTTGGCATTAACCGGGATTTTTGGCTGAAAGCAGTGTTTTTAAGAAGGAATCGAAACACATGCTAGAATAATTGCTTCATTACTACAATTCCTTCTTAGCTTCGAACTTATGCTATTCATCTTTAAAAAAAAATCAAGAAATCTTTTTTGAGTTATTGGAGATGCGCGATTAAATTTTTGAAATCTTCAGGAGGTTCTTGCGAAAAAGAATATATTTTGCCTTCAAAAGTAAATTCAAGCGAGACTGCATGCAACGCCTGACGCCTCATAATTTTACTTGCTGTGCCGTAGAGTGAATCGCCAAAAATCGGATTCCCCAGCGCAGCACAATGCACGCGAATTTGATGGGTACGACCGGTGACCGGTTTTAGTTCAAGCAAAGAAGTTTCTTTAAAATATTCTAACACTTTATAATGCGTGGTTGATGGACGACCCGCGCTCACAAGGTGACTCATTTTGATGCGGTGAATTGGATCCCGCCCAATAGGAAAATCAATGATACCTGTTTGATCAGGATGACCTTTTACAACAGCAAGATAGGTTTTTTTTATTAAACGCTGCTTGAACATGTCGCTGAGAATCTCATGAGCGTAGCGATTGCGAGCAACTACTATTAACCCTGAAGTATCTTTATCAAGTCGATGAACAATACCCGGCCTATCTTCTTGGCCAACAAGTCTAATTTCTTCAAAGTGGGTCAAAAGCCAATCAACTAAAGAAGCTTCTTGTGTTTTTTTTGAGGGTGCATGAACCGATAAAGATGCAGGTTTGTTGATTACCAAGAAATGTTCATTTTCAAAAATTTTAGTGATTTTGAATGATTCATCAACTATTTTATCGGTTCTTGGAACATCCAAGAGAGGGAATTGTACCGTAACACTATCGTTTGTCTTCAATGGAATACTTGGTTTTTTTACCCTGTTACCATTCAAGAAAACCAGTTCTTGTTCAATAAGGCCCTGAAAATAGGTGCGAGAATACCCAACATGTTGAGCGGCAAGAAATACATCAATTCTCTGCTGTTCTTGATCAACAAAAGTATACGTTCCGGTGGAACCAGGGACAATTAATAAGTTTTTTTCTTGTATCATAGCTAAATCCTTAATCATACTACCAGATTAAGGACTTATGAATTTATAGTCAAATTGAAAAATTAGAGCGCTGCTTTAAACATTACTTTACCATTCACTGTAGAAGGATACTTAGCAATGATTCCCTGCTGCTCTAAGTCACCAAAAAACAGGTATAGCTTTTCTATGTGCTCTTTTTGTTTATTATAAAGCTCTTTTGAGATTTTCTTTTTTCTCAAGAGTTTATGCCAAAATCCCAAAACATAATCGACGTCATTCGGCCCCGCTAAACGCATAGAGCAAACTTTTCTATACACGGCGCAATTATTTTCTTGCACTTTAAAGGAATCAATACTCGTTGCCAAAATATGATGATCTAACCACGATATTTCTTTATCAGTAAGCCTCTGATGACCAGACTTGTGCATATCTAATGTCTTTTCTGCAGTATCTTTGAAAACCTGTAAGCAGCCAATAAAGAATTCTGCATCTTTGCGCTCTTTCTCATCTACTATTTTTATCCGTTCATTAAACTGAAAAGTGGGAACGAACTCATCCAGTTCTAGCCCTGTTTCTTGTTTTTGATCAACGAGCTTCATTCCATTGCTCAAAGTGGTTATCGAAAATAACACCAAAGAAAGATAAAAAAACTGCTTCATAGAATCTCCTTATAAATAATAAAAAAAGCATGGATAGTCTGACTGAACTTATTTTTGGTGTCAACTCAAATATACTTCTCAATACGCACCATAAAAACAATCTTGCACAAAAATCTTGCTTTACCTTCTTTTATCGTGTATCAATTAAAATTCATATGAACAGTATGTTGTCAATTAAAAAAGGGAGTAAATAAGCAATCTCTTAACTTATTGATCTGATTTTTAACTCAAATGGACAATACAAGATCAGTCTGTTAGACTCATAAAAAAGCGCAAGCATAGTGCTAAAAGGATCTATGAATGTCAAACCAATAAAACTGAAAGAGATGCATAATGAACTCAAAAATGATTTTGGAACATCTTGAGGATAATATGCAAGCGGTGATCAAACAAGAAACACCAGAGACAAGAACATTATGGCATCAATTCTTATCAGTTCATCCTGCTGACATTGCGCAATTCCTCACAGACATCGAAAGAGAGTCCGCTGAAGAACTTATAACTCATCTGCCTAAGCGACTAAAAGTGGGTGTATTCACCTACCTTTCTGATGCTATGAAAATCTTCATGCTCTCAATTCTTGAACAACGAGATAAAATTATTGTTTTGAATGCCACTTCAGTTGATGAACTTACCGATCTTTTTGATTCATTATCAAATGAAGAGCTTAAAGCATATTTAGACCTCCTTAATGCTCATGATCGACAACAAGTAATTTCTTTGCTTAAATTTGATCCTCAATCGGCTGGCGGCATCATGGACACCGACGTTATCACCTTGCGCGAAGATTTCACGGTTGAAAAAAGTATTAACATTTTACAACGGTTAAAACCCCGCCTTGATTTGCACCAACAAATTTATGTAACTAATCATGAAAACAAATTAGTTGGTCATATTGGCTTAGAAGATTTGGTCCTCAAAAGCCCCCAAGCACGATTAGGTTCTTTTATGCTCAAGAATGATCTGATTGCACAAGTTGATGAAGATCAAGAAAAAATTGCCAAAAATATGATTCACTATCAGTTAATGACCGTGCCCGTTGTGGGCAAAAATAATTTTTTCTTGGGGGTCATTCCTAGTGAAACACTCGTTAACATTATTGAACAAGAGGCAAGTGAAGATGTCTATCGTATTTCTGCGATGGTACCAATCACAAAAACTTATTTTGACACTTCTTTTTTTAGAATTCTTTATGAGCGCAGCTATATTCTCATCATTCTTCTGCTTGCTCAATCACTTTCAACCATGATTATTCGCAACTATGAAGCAACACTCACAGGCTTCTTGATGCTTTTTATCACCATGCTCACCAGTACCGGTGGAAATTCCAGTAGCCAAACATCAGCGCTCGTTATTCAGGGCATGGCATCAGGTGAAATTAACGGTTCAAATATTCCCCGCTTTTTGCGACGTGAACTTGGCATGGCTGCAATGATGGCAGTATTATTAGGAATTTTTTCATTTGCGCGCGTATATTTCACCTATGGACAACTACTTGGCAGCATTGTGGTGAGTATTTCACTTTCTATAATTGTTCTTGTTTCAGTGGTACTTGGCAGCGGCATTCCTATCATTTTAAAAAAGTTACATTTTGACCCCGCCTTTGCTGCCGGCCCTTTCTTGGCAACCATTATGGATATTTTAGGTCTTTTTATCTATTGCTATATCAGCAGCATCTTTTTGCAATAAACAAAAAGGCTTTAAATAAAGACTTTTTTAATAAATATGGCATCCTAGTAATTATTTATAATAATTATAGGATACCCCGCCATGGAATTCATTTCAAAAATTACTATCAGTCTTTTCTTTCTTTTGCTGCCCAGCAACACCCTTCTTTGTATGATGGAAGATGGTACTGACGACTCCCTCTTTGAATCATGCAATGAAATTGAAAGATTTTTGCGCACAGAAATTTGTGAACAATTACCCATAAAAAAGCATCTTAGGGATGTTGATGACGAACAGCACGCTCTTTTTAAGAAAGAATATCTTAAAATGCATGGATTGAGCGCTATTTTTTGCGACAGCTATGAGAAATCTACCGAGTATTTAGAATCAGTGTGGTCAAGAATAAATCCCCAGATCATTGGTACATTAGCAGAAGCTATTAGTGAGGCACACGAAACTCCTTTAACAAAAGAAAATGTTAAAACAGTAATTCACGATTATATAATCGAGTATTTTTTACAAAGATTTTATTATCCCAAAAAAGAACGCTTGCTTAATTATTGCAATTGCACCAAGGCTCCTCTTGAAGAGAAATTGCTCTTGGCATGCATCTTCGTTCATGAAATTCGAACGGTGTTGCCGGCCGAAAAATGTAGTGAACGTACACCCGTTGTGGGGACTTTTTTTGGTTCAGGCAAACTGCTCAATGAATATGTGCTGCTCTCACTCTTAGGTAAAAGAGGATACAATTTCTTAGCATTAGGATTCATTGATAAAATTTATTCTGAATCACCGTCATCATTAAAGCTTTATCAAGAATTCTCAAACCAATTACAACGCGTAGGTTGCATTCCACATATTTATACTTTTAATTCAACGCAACAATTTGAAAAACATGCACGTAATCTTTCTTTAAACAATCATTTCCTTATTGCTATTGACCCTGGTGACAAGAAAAGAATTGAAGATCACAAAGCGCCAAGGCGAGCAACCATGGCCCTTGTTTCACTCTTTAATCTTTCTTTTAACCGCACTCATGATTTTCTCCTCAAATTTGAAAATCCTGCTTTAATTAAAGCAAAGCAAACAGAATCGAAGCCTTCGCTCAGACAACCGGCCCAAGAACTCAGCGAGAAAATGGTTAATCAAGTTAGCCGGTTTGAACAAAGTATTGTTGATCATTTTATGGTTCCCTATCAATCCCGGTCACTCTTTGCAGAAAAACTACAATCGTTTATTGCTCGAAAAAAAAGTAAATTTTCGAAAAAAAATGAACTCGAAAATTTTAATCGCCTTGAACTTTCGTGGTTCAAGAACCCACCGACAGATTTTCAGGATTTTGCACAAAAACATCGCACAGAATCAACGCTATGCATGATGGTCCACAATACAGCAAGAGAAATCTCTTAACAACACAAAAGCCCACTTGAATTTGCTGATTTTTATAATGAGCATTTTAATTTTTAAACAAACATTAAGGAAAAAAGAATCATGATAAGAAAAAAAATAATAATCACTCTTTCAGTTATCATATTGTCACTCTGCAACCGCTTTTCTCTTCAAGCGATGGAGACACAAAAATATGCGCAACAAGAATCTCCTATAGATGAAAGAATATTAAAAGAATTATACGCATGGGAATCACCCCGCTTACTCCACATTAAAAAAGTAGAGTAATCAATGAAAACAATCTTTTTTCCTTGTATATTTTTATCATTATTATTTGCTCATGCATGTTGCAATGCACAGGTGAATACTCATGATTGTTTTACTGGTGCATTTTCATCTGGCTATGTTTTTAAACATGATGATGGCGTATTTAATTCAGTCTATGGTCGTGGTATGGGTAACGTGATCACTGCTGATTTTTGTTATTATCCTTGGCACTGTTGGGGGATTGGTGGGAAATCCAGTTATTGGCTTGCATTTGGACGAACAACGTTTTTCAAGCGACATACTAAGTTACATGAAATACCAATTACTTTTTATGTGCGCAGAATGATTGATCTTAATTGTTGCTTACAACTTTATGCTTCATTAGGAGGTGGTGTTGCCTGGATGAGGGAAAGCAGTTATCTGGGAAAAGTGAGTCGGTGGAAGGGAATCGGTGAAGTGGAAGCTGGATTACATTATCCACTGTATTGCAATCTTAATTTTACGAGTGCCTTTCGCTATATTTTTCCTCGTCAATCCAAAATAACTTACAAAAAATAGATGTTGGTGGGTTTGATTTACGAGCTGGCATTGGATTTTCATTTTAAAAATTATTAATTTTTTATACTCACCGTGTCTTTTTATATCAATGTGGGCACTTATATTTATTTGAAGAAATGGTAAAAAAAGATCCTAAATAGTATCCTTATTGCTAGCACTTTGAAAAATGTATGAGCAAAAAGGTACTTGCATGCATGAGTTATTAGATATTGTAAATGAGTATGATGAAATAATAGATCAAAAATATCGTAATGAAATTTATGAAAAAAAGTTATCATATTTTCGTGTTATTAATGCATTTCTTATAAATGATAAAAAACAAGTGTGGATTCCAAGACGCACTAAGCACAAAAAACTTTTCCCGTTATGTTTGGATACAAGCGTTGGAGGGCATGTGTCATCGGGTGAAAACTATCAGCAGGCATTTGAACGAGAATTAAAGGAAGAATTAAATCTTGATTCAGCGCAATGCCGATATGAAGTTATTGCAAAATTAACACCTTATGAACATAAAGTTTCTGCATTTATGCAGCTTTATGTGATTTATACCCAAATAAGCCCAAAATATAACGCCAATGATTTTGAATCAGCTGAATGGATTGATATTTTAGATTTGCAGGAAAAATTAAATAGGGGAGAACCTACCAAGAATGATTTACCCATTTTAGTTAAAATTCTTGATCAATTTGTTGATAAAAGTTAAATAATGTTATTTCATTTTCATTTTTTGTCACCACTATTTTTTACCGCAATTATGGATTTATAAACATGCTCAAATCAAATAAAAAAGTTATTGCAGGAATTATTTTAAAAGATAATAAAATCCTCATAGCACAACGTGCAAAAAAAGATGATCTTTGCGGCAAATGGGAATTCCCTGGCGGCAAAATGGAATCTGGAGAAACAGAACAAGAATGCTTAAAAAGAGAACTTTTGGAAGAATTTGGCATTGAAGCTGTCATAGGTGAATATGTGTGTTCAAGCTATTTTGAATATAAAGAAACTCCCATGGAGCTGCTTGCATATTATGTTATTTCATTTTCTAATGAATTTATTCTTTATGAACATAAGCAAATTAAATGGGTTGAAAAAAACGAATTACTTCTTTATGATTTTCCTAATCCAGACAAACCAATAATTGCAAAATTATTAGAGAATTAAAAATTATTAAAATTATTCACCATTTGGGTAGTTTTTATTAAATTTATTGGCAAAGTCAAACAAAGCGCGTAAGTAAGAAGATTGGCCTGCCAGATAATAATCCTTGTTGCTAACTTCTAAATGATATTGCCTGCCTAAAAATGCAAATCCTGTACCGAGTTCAATAAGGAAGCTTTGAATATGAGCCATAAATCCTTGTTCGACTTCTCGTTCTCGTGCTTGATTTTCTAATGTTAGAAAATCAAAGTTATAAGGATCTTTAAGAGTTTGTTCAGCTAAGTCTGAATGTGGTTCAGGTAAGGTGACTTTAAAATTGGTTATAGCCTTGCCTTGGCGACTGTACAAATCAGACTCAATCCACATTAAAAGCATGCTTCTGCTCCATCCATTTTCGATGGTTTTTTTTGCGTACCAGAGCCTCTGATTGGTGTTTTGAAGCTTTTCTAAGAGAGCTATATTGTGTCCCCAGGGAATTAGTGCAACAGCTGTTGCACAATTAGGATCAGAGTAAGTTTCAGCAAATTTTTTCATATATTTGAGATTTCTAACAGAGAATCCGACAATTCATGGGAAAGATTTTTCTAGGTCTTTAGCTAAATTTTCTACAACCTTTGCACCCCAACCCTCAACGTTCATTTTTTCCGAAAGATCTTTCCCAATTCGCCAATATAGCAAAGTGAGTTCTTTTGTGACAGATAAAGCAGCTTTAAGTTGTGTTTGTAGAATATCTTTTTTTACTTGTTCTAGAAACTGAGTATAGTTTTCAGGTTGTCTAGGATTGTTCAGTTTTGTATTCTTTTTTTTCATAGACATCTTTCATTTTATTGAATCCCAATTCACCGTTGCTTCTTTTTTAAAGCTATTTTTAAGTCTTTCTACAAGTTCTTTATTTGCAGGATCATATAGCCATAATTCTTGTTCCGGAGTTTCTCCAACAGAATCTAGAATGAATTGTTGTAATGTTTTCCCACTCAAAGCAGCACGTGCCTTAAGAATCCTATGTTGTTCTTTGGTAACATCGATGGAAATCCGAGCCATATTCTTTCTTGCACTCATGTTTACTCCGTATTAACGTATTTTTTTGTTAACTTTTGTTAATAAAATCTTGGTTAATAATGCCACAAATGTAACAATGTGGTCAAATAAAATGAAATATGTATATAAAATTAAATAAGAAATGATAAAATAAATAATTAACGTCTAATGTATCAAATACAATTTATAATATAGATTACATGAAAAGAAAATTTAAAGATTACCAAGAAAAACTTCTTCAAGATCTACAAGATCCTGAACTTGCTACAGCATACCTCAATGTAGCACTTATGGATGAAGATCCACGCATTTTTTTACTTGCATTAAAAAATGTTTGTGAAGCCCAGGGCGGAGAGATGACTGAGCTTGCTAGAAAGACAAATCTCAGTAGAGAAAATCTTTATCGTATTTTCTCTAAAAAAGGTAATCCGAAATTAACAAGCATAGTATCCTTGGTAAATGCCGTAGGATTTTCTTTAGCCGTACGACCTAATTCTAAAAAATAAGCACAAAATATATGGAAAACAATAATAATTTTACCATAAGCTCAGGCAATATATTTGCCGATCTCGGCTTTTCAAATCCTGAAGAATGGCTTGCAAAAGCAGAATTAGCACGTCAAATTAACACAATAATTAAACAAAAAAAGGTTACACAAGTTGCAGCAGCGGCGCTTCTCAAAATAGATCAAACAAAAGTGTCTTCTTTAAGTACAATAAGATTATCTAGTTTCTCAATTGAAATGCTATCTCAGCTTTAAAAATCTTCGATAAGAAATAACATGGCTAAAGAATTAAAAGAATTTAAACATTATTTTGCGCAAAAGCTCAAAGATCCTAAATATGCAATCGCATATCTTAATGAAGCATTAGCAGATGAGGATAAACGAGTTTTTTTAGTAGCACTTAAAAATATTTGTGAAGCTCAAGGCGGATTTTCTTTAGTTGTACAACCTACTATTAAAAAGTAAAAAAAAGATAATATTAATTTTGTGAAATAAATTCCTCTGCAGCTCTTTTATCTATTTCAAGTTGTTCTTGAGAAAAAGATCGTTTATAGAAATATTCAATATCTTTTAAATCGTAACCTAAAAGAAATCCCACTAAATAATGATTTTGATTTTTCTTTTTAGGGCACCTCAAATACTTTATCAGTAATAATGCATTTTTTTTGCCTTGTGCAGTATACAAAATAAGATTATAACCAATACGATCATTTATTATTTCTTTGTAAATCGTTCCTGAATAAATAAGACTCTTCTCATGCTCATTTAAATTCTCAAGAGCCTTACTAGATCCCATATAAACATCTTTATATCCAGCTACCATGCATAAAATACTAGAGTGTATATCGTCTGGGACATTTTGTTTTCCTTCACCCATAACTGATCCGCATGCTTCTTTGCTTGTAATAAAGATTTCTTCCTCCATTGCATTTGCAAATACAATGAAAGACGATGATAAAAACAATAGTGGTATAAAATAGTGTTTCATAAAATCCTTTTTTTAAAATTTATATTCTACTTATAATTAAATATTATAATAAAAATATTGTTTAAATCAATGATAATTTTTTTAATTGAGAATTTAATAATGAAATAGGTTAAGCCCCTCAAGCTTTACTGCCTTTTGACTCTCCGAAATCTTTTATATCGGGCTCGATGAGCAAGAAAGCTGTTACACAGCTTAATCCAATTTTATTTTGTTCCTAATTAAATAATGGTTTTTTTAAACCATAAAAAATGAATTAATAATTATTGGCGTTAAAAAAGCTTACCTTTCCACCCTTCACGATAAGCTCTAGAACATAATCCGCCTTCGTTAAAACTTTTCGAACGTAGAAAGATTAACCCATAATTATCAGAGCAACTATGAAAGCAATTTTAATCGCCCGCGTCAGCACAGAAGAACAAAAAGAAGCAGGCAATTCACTGCCAGCTCAAGTAGCCCCTCTTGAAAAATATTGCCCAGGCAAAGATTTTCCATCATTAAAAGTTTTAGTTTTGATGAAAGTTATAAAAAAGAGAATAAGTTTTTATTATTACCAAAATCGTTTTTTAGCAAAAGCTCTTCCTGATCAAGATTTTAAATATTTTTCAAATTTAATTGCTTGTGATTGATTATTGAAGCAAATATTCAAAACAATTTCCCAAGGTCTGAATGTTGCCGTATGAACTGAACCGCCAGAATTGTGAGTTTCTAAACGTTCTTTTAGATGTATAGAGTATTTAGCTACTTTATTGTAATACTCCTGCCATTGTGTAAAACAATTATCGCGAGTTCTTTGCAGTACAAGAGATTTTGGCGAGAGGGCGTCAAAAGTATCATGCCAGCTTTTATGGTAAAGTTCAGAGACTTCTTTAATTTCGGATGGAAATGGTTGTCGAATTTCTAATGCGCATATATTGAGTTGTATGAAAAAAACAAGCCATAAAGATTTTTTAATCTTTTCAATCATAGACACCCTTAAACCTTTTTGGGTTTTGTTTTACTTTCTGATGTCTTTTTGGGTGACAAAGAAATTTTCATTGAATAGCCCAAAGCATCGGCAACTTGGGCTAATTTTCCAACAGATGTTGTGGTATAACCACCCTTTTCCAAGCGTGCAATAGCTGGTTGTTGAAGATGAAGGAGTTTAGCCAGTTCGGATTGAGAATAGCGCGCTTTTTTTCTTGCCTTTATAAATTTTTCAAGTAATGCAAATTCTGGTTCTAATAAGTCATACGCTTTTTTCACTTCTTCATCTTGCAAAGCTCTTTTTTTGAATGCTGCAAAGCTTGGTCTTTTATTCTTCATTTTTTACCTCTTTCATACGACGTATTGCTATTTCCATTTCTCTTGGCGGAGTTTTTTGTGTTTTCTTTATAAATTCACTCAGTACTATTACAATTTTTCCTTTTAATAGTACAAAAAGAAGCTCGAGTGAGGCCTTCAGGAATTTTGACTCTAATCTCGAAAAGTCCTTTTTTTAATGGCTTAATATGTGGCATGCCTAATTCATCAGGACCCATTTTTTCAATAAATTCAACTATTTTTAAAAATTTAGCTTTTAAATGTACTGGCCATTCATAAATACCATCTTGAGCCTTAGTACTATAAAATTCAACTTTCCAGCTCATTTAAATCTCGCTTTTTTAATGAAAACACCTTAAAATTATAACAAATATATTATATTATTGCAATAATAATTAGCAACAATTTAAGATCTATTGATGATAAAAAACGGCTAACTGATTTTTTTGTGATACTTGTCACAATTGATAGAAGAGTTAATGCAAAACCAAGAAATAAAACTAAAGCAAAGAAAAGCGCAAAAGCAAAAACTAAGTGCAAAGAAATAGGCTCGCGAGTGCGGGCCTTGTTTTTTATAATCAATCGTATTACTCTTGAGCTCTTGAAAATCCTTTTGTTTTAACCATGCTTTAAAGAACGCAACAACAGAATGATCGACACCATAGTTTTTAACTTAACCAAAGATCAGTTTCAGATCATTCAGCCCGATAAATTCCAACCTTGCGCAACGTTCTTATCCACGTCAAATACAATGCAAGCAAAACAGAACCCAACACGTCATGAATTCCTGAAAGGGGAATATAAGCCTCGTTTAACATTGCAAAAGCGCATCAATGCTCAAGGATTATTTTGATCTCGTGTTGAAAGTTGAACTTTCGTTGCCAAAGCTTTTGTTTGGCAATAATGTTGATGAGCTCTGTTATAAAGATTTCTCTCTAGTGATCAAAAAATTAGTTGTTGTACTATATGATATGGGCATTGCAACAACCGCTGAAAGCCTAGAGAGTGCACCGCTTTCCAGCATTCATTATACAAAGAATATTCCTTTAACTGATGGTTCAACGCCATATTATTTCATTAGCAAAATCAAAGAAGCAAATATCAAGATCTCGCTTGATACCAATCAAACTGATTATCGCAATGATGGCCATAGTTATAAATGGCATTGCAATTCATATGAAATTGTTTTCTATGACAAGCTTCTGGATTTGGAAAAAGCCAAGAAGAGCGACAAGAGATCAATTGATAAAGATAGTTCAATGAACCATTCACTTTTCCCTCTTTTCAGGAAAAAAAAGAAATTTGAGATCTTGCGAATGGAGGTTCGATTGAACAAACGACAAAAAATAAAACAGCTCTTTAAAACGCTGGGAATAAAGTCAGATCTCACGTTGAAGAAGATGTTCAAACCTGCCATTGCAAAAAAAGTTCTTTTGTATTATTTAGATGAGCTAGAATCAAAGCGGCCTTCATTGCTTGATTACAAATCAGATAATGAAAAATTGCTTGCTGATTTAGTTTTCTATAATCCTGAATTGAGCCCAACAAAGATTTTGCAGCTCTTTGGATTAAAGCTAGCACTTAAGAATATGAGCCTTAGAGAGCTAAGAGCATTGTTTGCAAAGTATAATCAAAGAGCTTGGTATAGGCTTATGAATGACGCAAGCAAAGTGAAGTTGCCTAATGTTCAACATCCTTTAGACATTATACGTGAGCAATTGATTGCTTTTAAGTCATTATCGATTATAAATCAACAATAGTATCTATTAGAAATTAAAACAGGTATTTTTATAAATTAAGGCCACATTCTATAAATACAGTTTGACAATTAATTTCAATAATATATACTGGTTTATAATAGATCATATTTTAATTTTTGATTGGATAAATTATGAATAATATCAATAATACTATAAAATTAGCTATTTTCATTTCATTAATAGGATATTTGGCACCTGGATATAGCATGGAATCATCATATAAAGATGAAATCATTCCACCAAGATTAATAAGAAGTATAACAAATGTTACCTTAAAAAATTTAGAAGAAACATTCAAAAAAGAAATGAGCCTACTTGTTTCTGATGAAGAAGCAATCAAAGAAAATTCTTACTTCAAAACATATACAAAGCCTGAAGATGAAAAATATAAAATGCAAATCAAACTTGCGGTTATATATAAACAAGGTCTTAAAAAAAAATCTTCTAATCTGCGAAATTTGATTGAAACATATTGGGAACAGGGATTAACCCAAAGTGAAGTTGATCAAAAGACTTTCTGGCAGGAAGTATTAGAAGAAGAAAAAAATGAAGATTCAATGCATGGTGAAGTAAAAAAAAGTAATGTAGCAGGGTTTATAGAATCTTATTATAGAAAATACCCTCAAAAACCTTTCTATCAATTACAAAATATTATCAATACTATCTTATTTGCTACACGTCAATATGGGTGGTTAAACCTTGATTGTGAAGCACAGGCCTTTTATTTAAAAAATATGTTTACAGAATATGCAATTCAATCTTATGCACAACCAGAAAAAAATCGCAAAATTGCCTGGTGCAAATGTCCTAAGGTGACTTTAGCTGATCGAATGATTTCAATGTTATTAATCATTGATTCAGTCATGCAACAAATGCCAATATCAGAATGCAGTGAAACCAATCCTGTTATATATACCAGTTTTGGATCTGGAAATTTGTTACAAGATTATATAACTATTTTCGCGTTAAATCGTTTAGGCTATAATTACTTTATGCTTAATTGCATTGATAAGACATATGGAGCAAGATATAATTGCGCTCAAAAACTTAAACAAGCGATAGAAAAGAAATTTAATAAATTGGCAATTTTAGCAAAAACAAACTTCTATTCTTCATTAACAGCCTATTCAAAAGACAATTCCTCAATAATAGGCAATGAGCATGTAATTGTATCTATTGATCCAGGCGAAAGTCTTGGGGCAAAGGATAAAAATGCAACCTGTGTTGCAATTAGTTGTTTAAGCACAAATAATAATTTAAACCAAAGATTTTTTATACAATTTGCTGATCCAAACAAACCATTTCTTAATGAATCTCAACAACGAATCAATGTTTTTCATGGAGCCCCAACTGAAAATAATGAAATAAAACAGCATAAATCTCAATTTTTAAGAGAATTAGATATTGTACTTAAACCAGGATCTTACTCATCTCGCTATCTGTTAATAACAGATCTAAAAAATATTTTAGAAAGCATTAAAAATAATGTGGCAGCAAACCAAAAAGGCTACCGATCAATTTCAATTGAATGGAAATCAAGTCCAAGAAATTTGTTTACTGAATTTATTAAAGCAAAGAAATTGAATGGATTACTTGTTGATTATGGTGTTAAGAAAATTACTAAAAAAGGTGATACGAAGTTATTCTAAAAAAAATTCAATTTAAGCATATTGAAATAAATTAATAATCATTGGCGTTAAGAAAAGCTTACCGCCTCTCCACCCTTCATGATAAGCTCTAGAACATTAAAAGATTAACCCATAATTATTAGAGCAATCATGAAAGCAATTTTAATCGCCCGAGTAAGCACAGAAGAACAAAAAGAAGCCGGCAACTCACTGCCAGCTCAAGTAGCTCGTCTTGAGAAATATTGCCAAGTAAAAGATTTTCCAATCATTAAAAGCTTTAGTTTTGATGAAAGTGGTTATAAAAACCAACGAGAAGCATTTGATGCAATTTTAGATTTTGTTCTTGAGCAAAAAGAAAAAGTAGCCGTATGCTGCGACAAAGTAGATCGCCTATCACGCAACATATTTGATAAGCGCGTTTCCACGCTCTATGAAAAAGCATTGCAAGATCAACTAGAGTTGCATTTTGTTTCTGATGGTCAAGTTATTAATAGTCGCATTTCAGCTGTTGAAAAATTCCAATTTGGGATCAGCTTAGGATTAGCCAAATATTATTCCGATGCTATAAGTGATAACGTTAAAAGAGCCATAGAGCAAAAATTGCGCAAAGGCGAATGGATTGCCAAAGCGCCCTATGGTTATAAAAATATTCTTGTAGGGGATAAAAAAGATATTTGTGTTGATGAGTACGCAAAGCACATTGTGCACAAAGCTTTTGAATTATATGCAACGGGAGCTTTCTCTTTTGAGCTTTTATGCAAAAAAATGAAAGATGATCATAACATTGTGTGGAGTGTCAGCTATATTGATAAAGTTTTTAAAAACCACTTTTATTATGGTGTCATGGTTGTTAACGGCCAACAGTATCCTCATAAATATCTCCCCATTATTTCTCAAGCACTTTTTGAAAAGGTACAACTGATGAAAAAAAGCCTTAATAAAAAACAAAGTAGATATGCAGGAAAGCCTTATCAGTATCGCGGGCTTTTGCGTTGTGATGATTGCGGATTTGCCATTACACCAGAAAAGCACAAAGGTCATGTGTATTACCATTGTACAGAATTAAAAGGAAAACATGGCGCAAAATGGCTGCGAGAAGAAGCAATCACTGAACAACTCGGAGCTATCTTTAAGAGCTTACAAATGCCTGAAGATGTTTTAAAGCAACTTTCTGAAACATTAACTGAAGTGCATGAAAACAAGGCTGCCTTTCAGGCAAAACAATTTGATGCGCTTACCAGGGAACAAAAAGAAGTCACCAAAATGATGGATAATTTATACCTTGATAAACTCAAAGGGAGAATTACTGAGAGCGCGTATGACAGATTTTACCAAAAATTCCGAGATCAAACCACCGATATTTCTATTAGATTAGAGCAGTTACAAGAAGCAGAAGATAACTATTATATTACTGTAAAATACCTGCTAGAGCTAACAACACGTGCTTATGACTTATTTATGGGTTCGGAAGTGGAAGAAAAAAGGCAATTAATCAAACTTGTATTATCGAACTTGAGACTAAAAGGTGAAAACATCGTCTACGACGCGCATCAGCCGTTTGATTTGATACTAAAAAGTACTGATCAACAACTATGGCGTCCCTAAAGGGATTCGAACCCTTGTTTTCGCCGTGAAAGGGCGGTGTCCTGGACCAGGCTAGACGATAGGGACGCATATTTTATGTCAATAATTCGGCTTTTCAGCAGAAGCTGACTAGCCTCCCATCCATAGCTTTAGGCATAGGATGGTGAGCCGCGATGGATTCGAACCATCGACCCACAGCTTAAAAGGCTGTTGCTCTACCAACTGAGCTAGCGGCTCTATTCTATAATTTAATAAAAATAGAAATCAATGACATAATACTAGTTACTTCATCTATCTTTGTCAAGAATTTAGTAGAAAAAAAATGCCTTCTACAATATTTTTTATCGTGATAAACTGAATAATATAATTTATTAAAAGCAACAATTATTGCTTTGATTGCTCTTACCTTTTAGGGACTTTTATTGGAGATTTTATGAAATTTTTTTTATTTCTACTGACACTCTTCGTTAACCCCATTTTGGGGAATTCTTTCTCAATTAACCCTTTTGAATTACTTAGAAATATTACGCAGGCTTCCACCCCACAGATTGTTAGCGCCCCAACCTTTGTTGGACTCTTAAGCATAGAAAATTTTCTAGAAGATGCGCGGCCCCTACTGCGCCCTCTCTTAAAATTCTCTCAAGATCCGCTCATAAAGGGGATTTTACTCCATATCAACTGCAATGGCGGCAGCTTTGGAACTACACAAGCAGTGATTAATGAGATCCTAAAAATCAAAAAAACAAAACCTATTATTGTTATTATTGAAAACATTTGTCACTCATGCGCTTACTATTTGGCAGCAGCAAGTGACTTTATTTTTGCCTTACCATGTTCAGAATTAGGAAGTATTGGCGTCATACGAACCTTGCGGCATCATAAAGACCTAAAATTTAACGAGAATAACGTTTCTGGAAAACTAGAGACAACGGTCATCACGGCAGGAGACTATAAGTATCCTGGCGTTTATGTCTCTTTAGATGAAGAGCGTAAACTATCTATGCAAAAAAATAGCCAGCGAATCTATCAACACATCGTAACCGACATTGCTCAGATGAGAAATTTATCAGTTGAAGATGAAAAAACATGGGCTAATGGCCGTGAATTCGTTGGCATTGAAGCCCTAGAATTGGGTTTAATTGATGATCTTGGCGGCTACACTGATGCTCTTGAAAAGATGAAAGAATTGCTCGCTGAGCGGGGAATTCAAATATATGGCAACCTTGAAATTAGCGAAGCATATTTTGTATAAAAATATAATTTGTTGCGTTTTTCATGATCACTTTTTATGGTTATTGAAAAATATTAATTCTTACTTTCAAGGAAAAATACTTAATCTTATAAAATTTTATTTCAAAATAAAACTAATCTGACCAGAATTTTCTAAATAAGACTTTTCAACATTCGATAAATCGGCAGTATTTGTTTTTATTCGCAATAACCGACTTAGTTCCCTTTCTGAAATAAAATATTTTTTAAGCTCATCTTTATTCACTTTTCCATTATCAATGAGAATAATTTGTTTACCCTCAATAAATATTTTTAAAAATGGAAAATAATTTTCTAGAACAGCTATTAACCAGTTAAAAAGCATAAGGAAAATTACCATACCCAAAATTTCATAAAATAATGGTTCAACAATAGCAGTTGCTAAAATTGAACCAATAAAAACATACAAAAAAAAGTTTGATGTTGTTCTGATGGCAATAAAACGACGATTTAAACGCATTAACAAAAGGCAAATTATATAAACAAGCATAGATCGAAATATAAGATGAAAAAATGTTAAATGCTCATTACCGACACCTAATAAATTATTAATAAAAGCTATATTCATTTTACAAACCCCACCAGCATTAAAGATCTTTATTCATTTTTTTTGAATTTAGTTATTTATCATAATCAAAGTCAATTATATTCATTAAGGTTTTTCAAAGGAAAACGCACGTATATTTTTACAAACACATATAAATATTTTTAGTTTCATTATAAATTTTTATAATAAATAATTACCCATTGTTGCAATTATAGGTAATAAAAATCTTTCAGTTCATAGTCTTGCGCTAAAAAACTTAAAAAAGAGCGATTATGAAAAGAATTTGGCCAGCAATTTGCCCAAATAAATTGCACCTATCGAACGTACAATATTCGCTATAATGTTAACTAAGGCTCGACCAACACTATGTGATTCAAGCAACAAAATAGTCTCAAGCGCAAACGTTGACATGGTCGTCAATACATAGGCAAAGCCAATGATTGAAAACATGCGCATAAGAGGAACGATATCTCTGGTGTTAAACACGACAAAACCCACCAAACATTAGCCTAATGTGTTAACAAGTAACGTCCCATAAGAAAAAAATTAGTGACCCCAAAATGACGTATTAATTAAAAAAGATTTAATTGATCGGTAAAATCGCTGATTTCCACTCACTTACTAAGCGATATTTGCATGGAGCCTTTTTATTAAACCAAAAAGAGATATTTTTAAAAATACTATCTCTTTCTACTCTTGCATAGAATACTACATATTAGGTAGATTTCAAAAAAACTTCTTTGAGCAAAAAAGTATTGCGGTAAGGAAAAAAATGACAGAATTAGCTACTTTTGCAGGCGGATGCTTTTGGTGCATGCAACCCCCGTATGACAAAGTCGATGGTGTTCAATCAGTCATAACCGGCTATATTGGCGGCACCACTACCAACCCAACCTATGAAAACTTTGCTCAACATGACCACAAAGAAGCAGTGCAAATATCTTTTGATCCTGATAGAACTTCCTATGACAACCTTTTAGAAATTTTCTGGCAAAACATTGATCCCACTGATGTAGGAGGTCAGTTTGCCGATCGAGGCAAACAGTATGAAACGGCAATTTTCTATCACAATGACAAACAAAAAATTGCCGCAGAAACATCAAAAAAAAACCTTGAACAATCCGGTAAATTTTCACAACCCATTGCAACACAAATTCTTCCTGCTCAAGAATTTTACCCAGCGGAAGAATATCATCAAGAATTTTATAAGAAAAACCCAGAACAGTATGCTTCGTATAAATATCATTCTGGCAGAGAGCCATTTTTGAAAAAAACGTGGGCAACTGAAAAAGACAACCTAAAAAAAGATGAGTGAAATAGCATGAGATTCAAAAAACCTTCATCCGAAGAACTCAAAAAAAAATTAACACCGTTACAATATAAAGTTACGCAAGAAAATGCAACCGAACCACCTTTTGCCAACGAATATCTGAATAATAAAAAACCCGGCATTTATGTTGACATTGTTACAGGAGAGCCACTTTTTAGTTCATTAGATAAATATGATTCTGGTTGTGGTTGGCCAAGCTTCACCAAGCCTCTTGAAGCCACCAATGTAATTGAAAAAAATGATGCAAGCCTTGGCATGCAGCGCACTGAAATTCGCAGTGCTCAGGGCGATTCTCACCTTGGTCACGTTTTTCCTGATGGCCCATTACCCACTAAATTACGTTATTGTCTAAACTCTGCAGCATTACGCTTTATACCCCTTGAAGACCTTGAAAAAGAAGGGTATGAGTCTTATAGAAAGTTATTTATGAATTAAGACCTAATATAAAAAAGACAGATTGTTGATAAATAATTTTTTTCATTTACTATTACAGCATATAAAGTCTGCAAAAAATGTATAAGGATACAATGAAAAAAACTACTCTTTTAATTCTATTCACTTTTTTATCAACATCGATTACGAACGCAAAACAATGTGAACTTAATCAACCAACTGAATATATTATGCAATTTTTGGCAACAAGCACAACGTTATGGTTTGGATCTGATTCCTGGAAAGATGCAATACATCGCTTTGAAACATTCAGAACTTGATTCAAGAATGACCTAGTTGACATACAATATGAAATATTTATTTCTTCTGAAAATGTATCACTTAAAGTAAACGTTAAAGACACGCAAGAAATAACGGCAAAAAGCGATGAAGAATTTCATAAAATAATGCTCAGTGATAATCGCCGAGAAAGCATTCGTGATTATTCTTCAGAATGCCATGTTAAAACAAAAATTAATTATGCCGATAAAGATACAAGAACAGTTAAATTCACCAAAAGTGGGACCTGCAAAAGCTATATTATTGAAAAGACTTTTTTAGAAAAAATAAATTAAACAAATTTTTTATTGCAAAACACATCTTCGTTCATTATTAATCTGGGTATTCTTTTTTTGGCCATTCAGCACATTGATTTGTCGAACAAAATAATCAAATTCAACTCGTGTTGTTTCATAGCCAGGACCAACTAACACAACTTGTCTTTGTAATGGTAAAAAAGTTGCTGCCAACTCTCCTCTTTCACCCGCAATTAGTTGTTGTGATTTTCCCGTTTGATATGCTCTATTAATAGCATTAATCATCTTTTCTTCTTTACCACGCCATTTTTCCAACAACGCTTGCTTATTTTGAGCAACTCTATCCATTGAAAAAAGATGCGTAGTAGTGAAAAACGCCAAGCCAAAAATTATCAATGTTCTTGTAGTGTACATAAAAGATCCTTTATACTAAATTTATTTATTATTTTTATTTTTTATAGTATAACCACCGCAAAACTCCTTGCAAATTGACATAATTTAATCAAAAGGCCTTATATGAAAAAATATTTAAATTTTATTCTGATGCTTTCCCTTTGTTCAAGTGCGCCATTAAAAGCTCATCATGAAATATATACCTTAAAAGAAATTGCAAATTTTTTACCCACAAATAAATCAACCTTAGTGGTTTTTGACATTGATAACACGTTACTGCAACCAAAAACTGATTTAGGTTCTGTCCAATGGTTTTGTCATCAACACCAAGAATTCGTGGCTCTAGGTTTAACAAGCGCAGAAGCGGCCAAACAAATATTACCATTATTTTTTCATATTAATCATACTATTGATCTGATCCCCATTGAATCAACGTTAGTTGATGATATTACGCATATTAAAAATAATTGTGAGCGCACTCTGTGCCTCACAGCTCGTCCATTGCCTCTTGCAGAAAGAACACTCCAACAATTACAAAAAAATGCCCTTTGCTTTCATGTTCCAGAACTTGATGAATTCGTTTTCAATCTCAACAGTGTGAGCTTATATAAACAGGGCTGTCTTTTTTGTGGATTAAACTGCAAAGGAGATGTTTTATTGGCATTTTTAAAAGCCATAAACTACCATCCTGATGTTATTATTTTTATTGACGACAAAGAAGCAAATCTTGAAGCGATTGAAACTGCTGCCAAACAAAGAAATATTCCCTGTGTATGTTTACGCTATGCTGGATGCGATGAACGCGTGCGTAATTATGATAAAGAAAAAACAGAACAAGAACTACAAGAATTTTTAATAAAACATCCAATTCAATAGCGTAATATTTTTATAGCATGCCCATAAGAATCTCGTGTTAAAAAGGAAGCCATGTTAAAAAAAATTTTTTTTATCGTGAATATACTGATAACGAACATTAACGCTCATCAAGCGACTCCTGGCTATCTTCTAGAAAAATACCTGGGCCGAACAAACATTACAATCAATGACTCTTAAAGAAAAAATAGGACAGCTTTTTGTTGTTGCTACCGCATCAGATTTTGATCAAAAAGGAAATAAACAATCCCCGGATTTTCCTCCGGGGATTGCTGATACTACAAACTGAATAAAATATTATTTTAATTCAGAAATGTAAGCGATGCGTTCATCCAATGTTGGATGTAAACCTAAAAGTTCATGCAACAATGATAAGTGGTATGCAAATAAATTCAATGATATTAATTAAACAACACACGGCTTTTAAGCCGTGGATTTAGAACCACGAGATGAAAGTTTTTTACTGATTTTTAACATAATTGAGAATTGTCTCTTCTGAGCATTGTCCAAATGTTTCAGAGAAATATCCGTCTGCCCAAAAGTCAT
>Ga0105046_10001570_pt1 | contig 35292 bp, 32 predicted proteins | sample MAT03_FD_78385 | JGI IMG/M metagenome (GOLD analysis project Ga0105046, IMG submission 78385) | Freshwater microbial communities from Lake Fryxell liftoff mats and glacier meltwater in Antarctica - MAT-03 (megahit assembly) | ecosystem: Environmental > Aquatic > Freshwater > Ice > Liftoff... | reverse complement strand
TGTGCCGGCGCACCTGCCGGTATCGGCCAAGATGCGGCTGGGGCACCGCGACGAGTCGCGCATGCTCGACAACGCGCGCGCCATCGCCAGCGCCGGCGCCAGCGAACTGGTGGTGCACGCGCGCACCAAGCTGCACGGCTACCGGCCGCCGGCCTTTTGGGCGCAGATTGCGCTGATCCGCGAGGCGGTCGACATCCCTGTCATCGCCAACGGCGAGATCTGGAATGCCGACGACGCCCGCCGCTGCCGCGAGGCCTCGGGCTGCGCGGGCCTGATGCTCGGCCGCGGCATGGTGGCCGACCCCGGCCTGGCCCTGGCCTTGCGTGGCCCCGGCATTGCGCCGCTGGCCTGGGCGACGCTGCTGCCGATCGTGGCCGGCTACTGGCGACGCATTGCCGGCCACGTGGCGCCGCGCCACCGCGCCGGGCGCCTGAAGCAGTGGCTGAACATGCTGCGCCGCCGCTACCCGGAGGCGCAAGCCGCCTTCGACGACATCCGCACGCTGCAAGACCCGGCGCTGGTGGAGGGCAGGCTGTTCACGGTCGCTGATCAGCGCCCCGGGGACGCCGCTTTGCGGCGCCCGTCCCCCACGGAGAACGGGGAAAGTGGCAGAGCCGCATTTCCTTGGGAAGCAAGCGCAGCCGCTATCCTGTGACACGTGCCCGATTTCAGTGCGGCCCCACATTGCCTATGAAGACGCCAGCCATCGACGCTTTCACCCGCCACACGGCGAGCCAGGTGAACCGCCCGATCTTCCCCGAAAGCTTCGCCATCGGTGGCGGCCTCAGCGGCGTGCAGAAACTGGCCGGCGCCATCCATCGCGCACGGGATGGCCTCGTCACCGAGCGCGACTCCGCACTGCAGTTCTTCGGGGGTGACCTCGACGCCATGTTCAGTGGCGAACCCGCGCTGAAACGCCTGGTGGTCGCGCGGTGCAGGACGCGCGCCAAGGCCGCGGCCTGAAGGGTTTGCTGTGTTCCTGGAACATGCTGTCGAGCCGCGACATGCCGCGCCTGATCACCGCCCTCGGCGATGCCGCCCGGGCCAGGCTGGCCCCGCTGATGCGGTTCACCCTGCCCGGCATGCCGCTGATCAACTGCGGCGAGGAGATCGGCATGCAAGGCGGCGCCGACCCCGACTGCCGGCGCGCCATGCGCCGGGATGAAGCCGACTGGAACCACGACCAGCGCGCCTGGGTGACGAGCCTGATCGCGATCCGCCAAGGCAACCCTGCGCTTCAGTATGGCGAAATTGCCGTGCTCGGCGACCGGCTGGACGGCAATGCACCGGACTTCCTGCGCCAAACCACGGTTACCACGGTGCTCCGCGAAGAGGCCCTGGTGATCGTCAACCTGGCCGACGAACCGCTCGATGTCCGCTCGATGCCCGGTTGATGCCCGCCCGATGCCGGCTCGATGCCCGCCCCGTGCCCGGTTGATGCTGCCCACTTCGCACTGCTACGACGGCGTGCCACTGCGCGACGCCCTGCGCCAAGCAACCGGTATCAAGGTGCCGGCCGCCAGCGTGCGCTTGCGCGTGACGCCGTTCTCGGCCGCCATCTGCCTGGCGGCCGATCCGCACGTCAACTACACGTTCTTCAAGCCGCGGAATCGGGGCTGAGCGGGGCTGACCAGGCATGATCGGCCAAGGCGCGGCGCTCACCCCGCCGGCGTCGCCGCCGCGCCATGGCGCTGGATGTGCCAGTCGAGCAGGCGCCGCATGTTGCCCATCGACACCCAGTGCGCATGCACCAGCCCGAGAATGCCCTGGCGGTGCAGATCGCCGACGGTGGCGTCGGGCAGCGTCAGCATCTTGCTGTCGTCGACGGTCATGAAGCCGTCGACCATGTGCTTGCGGCCATCTGGCATGGTGGCGTCGAAACGCATGTCGCGCAGCACGTCCAGATCCAGCAGGCGCTGGCAGGCGTTTCGGGTGCGCTGAACCTCGTTTTCCACCGTTTCGAGCTGCTTCTGCGTGGCCTCGAAGAGCGGGCTGGGCTGGCCGTCTTCCAGGAACAGCGGCTGCCCTTCGCTTTCGGACAGACCGGGCCAGGCGGCGTCGACGCAGACCGCGAAGCGCTCCATGTTCAGCCGTGCAATGCCGAACGGATAGCTGCGCAGCACCGCCGGGATGTAGGGAGTGCGCCAGACGACGCCCTCGACGTAGAGGTTGTCTTCCTGCTTCAGCCCGAGCACGACGATGGGCGCGATCTGCGGCTTGCCGTCGTCGCCCTCGCCGGCGCGCACGAAGACGATGGGGTACTCGCGGCAGGCGTCGCCGAACTCTGCCGCGGCCACGAAGATGGCATTCAGCCGTGACGCCACCGACCAGTCGGTCACCGGCAGGTTCAGTTTCAGGTGGCGGTGCTTTTCACGGTCCACCGGCACCGGGTCGCGGTGCAGCAGTTGGTTGATCAAGCGGTTTCTCCAGGGTTTTCGGTGCGCGACACGAGCACCTTGTCAACACGTTTGCCGTCGAGATCGACGACTTCGAAGCGCCAGCCCTGCCAGTCCACCGAATCGGTGGTGCGTGGCAGCCGGCCCAGCAGCAGCATGACCATGCCGGCCAGGGTGTTGTAGCGGCCGCGGTCCTCTTCGGGCAGCTCTTTCAGTTCGAGCCGGTCCTTCATTTCGGGCACCGGGATCATGCCGTCCATCAGCCAGCTGCCGTCGGCGCGGCGCACGGCCCAGGAATCTTCGCCGGTAGGCACACCGAACTCGCCGGTGATGGCCTCCAGCACGTCTCGCTCGGTGATCACGCCCTGCACGGCGCCGTACTCGTCGACGACGAACACCAGGTCGACGTCGGTCTGCCTGAAGTGTTCCAGCAGTTCCATGCCCGACAGCGTCTCGGGCACGAAGACCGGCGGCTGAAGAAGTTCCGACAACACCGGTTTCTCGCCGCGCGCCAGCGGCGGCAGCAGGTGGTTGGCGCCGATCACGCCGATGACGTCGTCCAGGCTGCCCCGGCACACCGGGTAGCGCGTGTGGCCGTGCTCGGCGATCTGCGCCAGCACGGTGTCGATGGGCGCGTTGGCGTCGAGCCAGGCGATCTCGGCGCGCGGGATCATCATCGAGCCGATCTGCCGGTCGTCCAGGCGGAACACATTGCGCACCATCTGGTGCTCCTGCGCCTCGATGACGCCGGCGTCGAGCCCTTCTTCGAGCTGCGCGGCAATCTCTTCCTCGGTCACCGAGCGCGAGGGTCCGCCGCGTATGCCCAGCAGGCGAAGCACCGCGTTCGTGCATACCGTCAGCAGGAAGACCAGCGGCCGCGTCGCGGTCGAAAGGATGTTCATCGGCCGCGCCACCAGGCGCGCCACCATCTCGGGGTACATCTGGCCCAGGCGCTTGGGCACCAGTTCTCCGAAAATGATCGTCAGCACCGTGATGATCACGACAACGAGGCCGGTGGCGCCGATGGCGGCCGTTTTTTCAGCGACGCGGAAACCCGTCACCAGCCAGTGCGCCAGCGGCTCGGCGAAGGCGTTCTCGCCGACGATGCCGTTCAGCACGCCGATCGACGTGATGCCGATCTGCACCGTGGACAGAAACTTGGTCGGGTTCTCATGCAGGTCCATCGCCGCCTGCGCACCCGGTTCGCCGCTTTCCAGCATGACCTGCAGGCGCGCCCTGCGGCTGGCGGTCAAGGCCATTTCCGACATCGCGAACAGGCCGTTGAGAATGATGAGAAAAACCAGCAGCGAAACGTCCATGCGTGCCGCCACGCAGGGCGGAATAACTGTCCAGGAATTTGAAGGGTAGCAGAATCAACCCATGATCCATCTCATTGGCGACCTGCAAGGCTGCTGCGATCCGCTCGACCGGCTGCTCGACGTGATCGGTTTCTCGCCTTCACGCGACCGCATCGTGCTGCTGGGCGACCTGGTCAACCGCGGTCCGCAGTCGCTGGCCGTGCTGCGGCGGTTGCGCGGCCTGGGCGACGCCGCCACCTGCCTGCTCGGCAACCACGACCTGCACCTGCTGGCAGTGGCCTGCGGCGCGCAACCGCTGCGCCGGGGCGACACCCTTCAGGTCGTGCTGGAAGCGCCGGACCGCGAGGCCAGCCTGCAATGGCTGCGCCAGCAACGCATGGCCAGCCTGCAGGCCGATTGGCTGTGCGTGCATGCCGGCGTAGCGCCGCAATGGGACACTGCCACCACCCTGGCGCTGGCCGCCGAGGTCGAGGCGCTGCTGCGCAGCGACGATCTGCCAGCCTTCCTCGGGCTGATGTACAGCAACGAGCCCCGGCGCTGGGCCGACACGCTGGCGGGCGCCGAGCGCTGGCGCTTCGTCATCAACGCGCTCACCCGCAGCCGTTTCTGCAGCGCCGACGGCACGCTGGACTTCAAAACCAAGGCCGGCGCCGACGCTGCGCCGCCCGGCCACTTTCCGTGGTTCGCGGTGCCCGGGCGCCGCACGGCCGGCCAGCCGATGGCCTTCGGCCACTGGAGCACGCTCGGCCTCATCGACAGCCCTGAATTGATGGCCATCGACACTGGCTGCGTCTGGGGCGGCAAGCTGACGGCCGTGCGCGTCGACGGCGGCCGTCGCGAGGTGATGCAGGTGGCTTGCAGCCAGGCACAGCGGCCAACGACCTGAGTCGTCAGCGCAGCCGGGCGCACCCGGCGATGCAGGCACAATAGAAGGCTTCGGAAGCGTGGCAGAGTGGTCGATTGCACCGGTCTTGAAAACCGGCGGCCCGCAAGGGCCCGTGAGTTCGAATCTCACCGCTTCCGCCAGACTTGGCCATGAAACATCTGGGTCATCTTCAACTGACCCAGCATAGAACCCATCGTCAGCAGAATGATCAGGCGGTTCCTCGGGATGAAAGCCTTCACCACTCCGCGACTCAAAGTCTGGGCGACAGCGCTTTGCCTGTGGCTGCCCGGATTCCACACCGTGGCTGCCGAGCGCCCTCGCGCGTTGACGGACGGCCTCGAATTTGGCTCGGACAGCTGTGCGGAACACGCCGCCGCGATCGACCGCAAACTGCGCAACGCAGCAGGCACCCGGGTTTTCGGGCCCAAGGCGGACCTCCAGGACCTGGCCTACGGCAGCCATCCAAAACAGAGGCTCGACGTCTTTCAGCCAACGAACGCGAAGCCCGGCGCCCCAGCTCCAGTGCTGGTGATGGTGCACGGCGGCGGCTGGTGCGTTGGTGACAAGTCATTGGCCGCAGTGACCCGGAACAAGGTGGATCACTGGGTCGACAGAGGCTTCCTGTTCGTCTCGGTCGGTTATCGCAAGCTTCCAGAAGGTTTGCAGGCATTGCAGCAGGCGGCCGACGTCGCAAAGGCACTTGCCTTTGTTCAGGCTCAGGCGCCGCAATGGGGTGGAGACCCGAAACGGGTCATTCTGATGGGGCATTCCGCAGGCGCTCACCTCGTTTCGCTGGTGAACGCGGACGCATCGCTGCGTGCGACCGCCGGCGCGCAGCGAGTGCTGGGCACGATTTCGCTGGACAGCGGCGCCACCAACGTCGTGACCCAGATGCGAAGAACCATGCCGTTGACCAGGAGCCGATATGACGAGGCCTTCGGCACGCAGGAGAGCGAATGGATCAAGGCATCGCCCTACCATCGCATCGATGTGTCGGCATCGCCCTGGCTCGGCGTGTGCTCGACAAGGCGCCCGGACGACCCTTGCGGCCAAGCCAGGGAATATGCCGGAAAGTCCCAGGCCCTGGGCATCACGGCCAAGGTGCTGCCGCTCGACTTGGCACACGGCCCCATCAATCGGGAACTCGGATTGCCCGGGTTCTACACCACCGAGGTCGATGCCTTCATGGCGACACTCGATCCCGCGCTGAGACAACGCCTGGAGCGGCCGGCGCCGGGCAGGTAGTCAAAGCACTGCTGTCGCACGATCCGCCAGCACCTCTTCGAGAGCCGGACAGGCGCTACTGAACCTCAGCGCGTGTAGAGCCCGTACACGATGCCCGAGAACGGGCTGCGGCCACGTTCTTCGACGGCACGCAGTCTGAGTTCGAGATCGCAAAAGTCCCGGGATCCGGCGAGGTATGCCTCGTCCGCGCCAAGGCTGGCTGCGGGGCCTTGGAAAAGATCCATCAAGTACTGCATCAACGTTTTCATGGCCGGACTCGAATCAATGTCCAATTTGCAATGATATAGGGTTTACCCTTTTATTTGCTGGGCGGCTCATTTCAGGTTGCATTGCCAGACCGGGTATGCGCTGCACACCGCTGGCACGACGCAGCCTGCAGCGGCAGCATCGCCGCCCGTGCGCAGGCTCAGGGCTCCAGGATGCGCGCCTGCAAGTTGCGCAGCGGCAATGGCGCTGCGCTGGTGCCATGGCCGCCGCCGCTGCCCGGCGCGCGTGCCAGCGCGCGGCCCGATGGGGAGTCGAGGTCGCCCTGCAGTTCCACACCGCCGCGGGGAAACGCCGCGCCCGGTCTGGCGACGCCGAATTCGAGCGCCAGCCGTTCGATGGTGCTGTCTTCGAAGGCCGACTGTCGCGCCGCTTCGATCACCCTGGCTGCGGCAATGCGCGGCGGGTCGATCACGGCGTCGACACGCTCGGGGTCGAACATCGAGTCCATGCCGTCGGGTTCGGTCATGCAGGGGAAGGTTTCGCGGTCGATCACCGACACTGCCATCTTGGAGCGCAGGTTGGCCAGGCCGTCGGACGACCAGTTCGTGATCAGCCCCTCGAACTGATCGAGCGCGCGCTTGAGCACCTCGAGCGGCATCTTCTTCAGCGCACGCAGGCCCTTCTTGCTCAATGCATGCTCGACGAAAACCAGGTGGCGCATCGTCTCGCGGGTTTCCGGCATTTCGTCGAGCACCTCGGTCAACTGGGCGAGCATCACCTTCAACTCGCTGCGCTGGCGCTCGGCGAACAGTTCGGTGGCCGTGGGCGGGCGCGCCACCTGCGGCGCGGCGCGGTCTTCGAGCGTCAGGCGCAGCCCGGCTTCGTCGCGCTTCAGGGCCACCTCGCTGTGGAAAAACGCCTGCGCCGCGCGCCGCAGCGGCAACATCAGTCGTGAGAGCTTGGTCATGGCGGTGGCGGTGGTTGGGTTCTGTCACGGCGATCGGCCGCGAGCGCGCGGCGGATGGTGCCGATCTTCACGTTCTATCGGCGTATCCGTGCTGTCGCTTGAGCACGGACGACGGCGACGTTGTAAGCAAGCGCAGCGCCGCCGCTGCCCACTCACCCGATGCAGGTGCGGTTCTTGCCTGTGCGCTTGGCTTCGTAGAGCGCTTCGTCGGCGCGCTCCAGCGTGGCTTCCAGCGCCTCGCCGGGCCGCCAGTCGGTGACGCCGGCCGAAAAGGTGACGAAAACCTCTTTCTGGTCGTGCATGAAGAGGCTGGCCGTCAAGCTGCGCTGCAGCCGCGTCAGAGCCTGATGGGCCTCGGGCACCGGCGTGGCGGGCATCAGCACGACGAATTCCTCGCCGCCGAAACGCGCCAGATGGTCGGCCGGCCGCAGCCGCTCGCGCACCACCGCGGCCAGTTGCTTGAGGGCGACGTCGCCGGCCGCATGGCCCAGCGTGTCGTTGAGTCGCTTGAAGTTGTCGATGTCGATCAGGCCGACCGACAGCGGCGGCGCGCCGTCGCTCTCACGCAAGCGGCGGGCGCTTTCGGCCTCGAAGGCATGCGCCAGCCCGCGCCGGTTGGCCACCTGCGTCAGTGCGTCTGTCGACACCTCTTCGGACAGCCGCCGCAGGTCGGCCTCGAGCTCGCGCACCCGCGCTTCGAGTTCGCTGGCCTGCGCATGTTCACTCTGCAGCCGTGCTTGCGCCTGACCGACGCGCTGCTGCACGGCGCGGCTTTCGTCGACCATCTCGCGCACCACGCCGGCCAGGCCTTCGAGTGAATCCGCGCGGGCGATGGCCTCGGCATGGCGGCCGATACGTTCATGGAACAGCCCGGTCTGCGCACCGAGGTCGCCCACTTCCCACAGCATGCCCTGGATGAGTTGGCGCAGCGCGTCACGCGCGGCGTTGCGGTCGGCGTGCAGGCGCTGGTGGCGCACGCGCGTTTCAGCCAGCAACTCGCTCGCGGCCTTCACGCTGCGCACGCTGATGCCTTCGGCCAGCCTGGCCTGCAGGCTTTCGCATTGGCCACGCGCCCAGCTGTCGTCCTCGGCAAGCTCGCTCAGGCCGTGGCTGAGCTCGTGGCAGAGGCGGCCGAGTTCATCCAGCAGGTGATGGCGGTGGCCGAACAGCCGGCGCGCGATCTGGCAGACGGCGGCGATCTCGGCCACCAGTTCGGGCGTGGCGCCTTCGGCCGCCACGCGGTCGGCCAGCGCCGCCAGCTGGTCGGCGACATCGCGCCCGCGCGGCTCGCCTGCCGGCAGGGCCGCACGCACGGTGAGTTCGAGGGCGGCGACCAGCGGCGGCCAGGCCGCTGCAGCGAGGGTGACGGGATTGCCAGCCCTGGATAGTGATTCGGCTACAGCCGCGGCCGCAGCTGGTATCGGCGCGGCGGCTTCCGGCAACTCGTCGACCGGCAGACCTTCTTCCGAAGTCGCAAGCGGGGCGTCTCCCTCCCAGGCGGCCACCAGCGGCTGCAGCCGCTGCTGCAGCCGATGCAGGTCGCTGCGGCTGCCGTCGAGCACGCGTTGCAGGCTTTCCTTCTTGCGCGCCTGTGTCCACTGGCGGCTGCCCCTTTCCAGGCCGCGCGCCATCTTTTCGATCAGCGTGGCCCAGGCCTGCGCCTGCGCCTGCGCCGCCGCCGTCGCATTGGCACCGATCCGCTCGATGCCCTGCGCCGCCTGCTCCCAACGGCCATGCATCAGCGCGGCCACGAGTTCGTCCCGCCGGGCGACGTCGTCGGTAGCGCGGGCGGCCAGCCGTTCGAGCAGGGGCGAGGCGCGTTCGGGCAGAAGCGGAAGCTCGCTGCCGGCTTCGTCGGCGTAGGCGCGGGCATAGTTGTCGGGTGTCGGCTCCAGCTTGGCGCTGGCCAGGCGGCGCAGCGCGCCCTTGGCCAGTTGCGCCGGCGTCGGTGCGCCGATCTGCTGGGAGGCCGCGGCGCGCCCGCTGTCGGTGGCCATATTCAGTAAGGCCGGGCGCCAGCGGCGCGCGCGGCGTCCGTGCCGAACTCGAGTGCGCCGGCCTGGCCGATCCAGGGTGCCTTGCGCGGCAGCACGGTCTGTTCCAGCCAGCGCTCGATCTCGTCGGGGGGTATCGGCCGGCTGAAAAGGTAACCCTGCATGATGGCGCAGCCCAGCCGGTGAAGCACCTCCATCTGGCGCAGGTTTTCCACCCCTTCGGCAATGACACGCAGGCCCAGCGAACGCGCCAGCGCGATGATCGCCGACACCACGGCCGAACTCTGCGGCGTGTGGCCGAGGTCACGCACGAACTGGATGTCGATCTTCAGCTCCGAAATCGGCAGCGTGGTCAGGTAGGCGAGCGATGAATAGCCGGTGCCGAAGTCGTCGATCGCGATCTCGACGCCGATCTCGTTGAGCCGGTGCAGCGCGGGGATGACGTTCTGCAGGTCCTTCATCAACTGGCCTTCGGTGATCTCGAGCATGATCACGCGGTGCGGCACACCCACGCTGGTGACGCAGTGGTGGATGTGCTCGATGAGGTCGCTGCGCTCGAACAGCCGGCTCGGCAGGTTGACGGCGATGGCGTCGGCAAAACCGAAACTTTGCTGCCATGCGCGTGCCTGGCGTGCCGCCTCGCGCAGCGCCCATTCAGAGAGCGGCACGATCAACCCGGTCTCTTCGGCCAGCGGAATGAAGTCGCCGGGCATCACCAGGCGGTCACCGCGCTGCCAGCGCATCAGCGCCTCGGCGCCCACCATCTTCGCGGTGCGCACGTCGACCTTGGGCTGGTAGTGAAGCACCAGTTCGTCGCGTTCTATCGCCTTGTGCAGCGCGGTTTCAAGCTCCAGCTTCTCGCGACCCTGCCCAGCGAGTTGCGGGCCGTAGATGGCTGCGGCGTTCTTGCCCTGCGCCTTCACCGAGTACATGGCGACGTCGGAATTGCGCATCAAGTCGAGCACCGTGGTGCCGTCGCGCGGGTAGATCGCCACGCCCACGCTGGCGGTGACGAAACACTCCTGGCCGCTGACGAAGATCGGCTCGCGCATCACTTCCAGCACGCGCTGCGCCACGCGTTCGGCGTCGCGGTCGTCGCCGACCTCGGGCAGCAGGGCCACGAATTCGTCGCCGCCCAGCCGGCCCACCGCTTCCAGCACGCGGTGCGAGCGCGCGCCGGCGGCTTCCATGGCCACATCCAGGACCTGGTCGCTGTGGCGCACGCAGCCGCGCAGCCGGCGCGCCACTTCCATCAGCAGTTCGTCGCCGGCGGCGTGGCCCAGGGTGTCGTTGATGATCTTGAAACGGTCGAGGTCGATCAGCAGCAGCGCAAACTGGTGCTGCAGCCGGCGCGCATGCTCCAGCGCACGCTCGGCACGCCAGATCAGCTGGCGGCGGTTCGGCAGGCCGGTGAGGGCGTCGAAGTTAGCCAGATGGCGGATGCGGTCTTCGGCGACCCGGCGGTCGGTCACGTCCTGCACGATGCCGGTGTAGCCGGTGCTGTGGCCGTGCTCGTTGAATTCGGGCTCGGCCTCGACGTGGATGATGCGTTCGCGGCCGTCGAACAGCATGATCGGCACGTCCCTCTTGAGCACCGAGCTGTCGCGCAGCACCTCGTGCAGATGGCGCATCAGCGTGCGGCGGCCGTCCTTCGGCACCATGCGCAGCAGGCTGCGCAGCGTCATGCGGTCGGTCGGGCCGTGACCGAAGACGCGCAGACCCTCGGCCGACATCGCCAGCCCGCCTTCGATGCGCCGCCAGTCGAAGCTGCCCATGCGCGCCAGGTCTTGTGCGCGCGCCAGCTTGGCCTTGCTGCGCTCCAGTTCGATGCGCGTGCGGGAGGCACGCAGCAGGTACTGCAGGCGGCCGGCCAAAAGACCCCACTGCGTGGCCTTGACGAAAAAGTCGGTGGCACCAGCCTGGTAGGCGCGGGCGATGGACGCGTCGTCGTCCAGGCCGGTCAGCATCAGCACTGGGATGTTCTCGAAGCCGCTCATCGACCGCAGCGCGCGGCAGGTGGCAAAGCCGTCCAGGCCGGGCATCATGGCGTCGAGAACGACGACGTCGGGCGTCCATTCGGCCAGCCGCTCCAGGGCGCGCTCGCCGCTATCGACCTCGGTGACCCGGAAACCGCGATCACGCAATGCCAGCGCCGTCAGCAGCAGGTTGACCTCGTCGTCGTCGACAAGCAGCACTTCAGGCTGCGCGGGCAGGTTGTCGTCGGCGAAAGAATGCGGTGGCGTCATCAGGGCTTCAGCGTCAAGCCCGCAGCATAGCCCGAACCGCCGCGAGCACCTGCTGCACTTCGGCCGAAAGGCCGCGCACGAGCGCTGGCAGATCCTGCGCGGTACCGGCGCGCAGGCTGCGCTCGGCCGACGTGCAAAGTTCGGACAGCGCGAGAGCGCCGACACTCGCCGACGACGACTTCATCGTGTGTGCCAGCGCAGCCACCGCGGCGCCGTCAGCGCGCTCGCCGGCCTCGGTGAGTTGCACCAGCAAACGCAGCAACGAGGCCTCGAAAGTGCTGAGGACACGCGACATCACGCCGTGCCGGCCATCGGGGTCGAGTTCGCGCAGGCGGGCCAGCGCCTGTTCATCGAGCCGGCACGGCGCCCCGGCGTCCATCGCTGGCGCGGGCATGGCGGGTTCGGGGCGGCCGGAAATGGAGGTGGCGTTCACTGCGGTACCTTCATGCTGCGCACTCGGGATTTCTCCCTTGGATTGTGCGAGCGGTTTCATGCGGGACGATCAGACATCCGAACCGCCGGCACGAGCGCGGCGTCGGGCTGCGTCCATCGATGGGCGGCGACGAGCATGGGGGCGGCTCGCCATGCCGTCAAGCCGGGAAACATCGGGCTTGCGGGTTGAAATTCAGGCTGCGCGGGGAGGCCGATCGACACACCGGCCGCGCCGAACGCGCCGAGGCGTGCCGAATCCGGCCGACCCCGGCGGGGGTCAGGCAAGCTCTCGACGGCACATCTGCCTGAGTGATTGCCCTGATGGGTGTTCGCTTGCATTTCGGGCCTGCTCGTGGGGTCGGCTTGCACGGTGGATCGGACGCGCGGGGCGGCGGCCGGCGAAGTGTCATGCCGTCACCGAAACTCAAGCTCCTTTTCGGCCTCTGCTGGCTTGACTTGAACTTCCGGCATGGCAGCGCGGCCAATACGCGTCCTTACAATGAAATCATGCAGCCTGCGAGCCGACGATCCCGCTCGAACCGCCGTCCCGCCACGTCGCGCGCACTTTGTCGCGCCGCCGGGCGACTGGCCGCCGCCGGCCGGGCGCGCCGCTTGGCACTGGCTCTGCTGGCATGCCAGGGCGCACCCGCCTGGGCCGTCGACACGGTCAACGGCGCGGCGGGTGCCAGCGCCCTGGCAACGCTCGGCGCGTGGTGGTTCGGCAGCGTGGCGCTGCTGGCCGTCGGCGCTGCGGCGTACCTGCTCGGCGGCCAGCGCAGCGCCCGGCGCCTCGAGGGCGCGTTGCGCGCCAGCCAGCTCGAAAGCCGGCTGCTCGGCCAGTTGCTCGACGCCTGGTGCTGGCAGACCGACGCCACGCACCGTCTGCTCCACATGCACCCGCCGGCCGGTGCCGCCGCCGCTGGGCATCCAGGCGCCGCGGTCGGCAGCACGCTTTGGGCCAGTTACGAAGTGGTTGCGGCGGCAGACGTCGCCGGGCTGCGGGCGCGCCTCGAATCCCAGGTGCCCTTCACCGACTTGCGCGTCCGCGAGGCCACCGGCGGCGCGGGCTGGCTGCTGCGCGCGGCGCCGCGTTTCGACGACGAAGGCCGCTTCGCCGGCTACACGGGCACCGCCAAGCCCACCGACGAGGAAGATGCCCTGCGTGTCGACCACGGCGCGCTGGTGGCCCTGATCGAAGCCGTGCCCGGCCCGGCGCTGGTGCTCGGCTCAGGCAGCGCCGGCGGCTGGCTGCCGCGCCACGCCAACGCGCAGGCGCAGCGGCTTCTGGGCGATGGCGCCGGGGCTGGTGCAGGGGCCGCGCCGCCCGGCATCGAGCAATGGCTGACTGCCCTGCCCGCGCCGGTGCGCCAGGCGCTCGCCGCGCCCGGCGGCAGCGCACCGGCCGAACTTGAAGGCTGGCTGCTGCGCCACACTGCCCTGCCGGGTGGCGCCGGCGGCGCGTGGCTGCTGACGCGGCCGCCCGCCGGTGGGGCCGGCAGCGGTTCTGGCAACGACAACGTCGGCGACGATAGCCGCAGCGAGAGTGAATCCTTCAGCTTCACTGTCTCGCACGACCTGCGGGCGCCGATCCGCGTCGTGGAAGGCTTCACGCGTATCCTGAAGGAAGACTACGGCCGCCAGCTCGACCGCGTCGGCAACGACCACCTCGACCGCGTGCTCGGCGCGGCCGCGCGCATGAACCACATGATCGACGCCCTGCTGACGCTGGCGCGGCTGTCTTCGCTGCCGCTGGCGCGCCAGCCGGTCAACCTGTCGCAGCTGGCCGGTTTCATCGTCGACGATCTGCGGCGCGGCACGCCGGAGCGCGCCGCCGACATCCAGATCGAGTCCGGCCTGCAGGTCGATGGCGACCCCACGCTGCTGCGCCTGGTGCTGGAAAACCTGCTCGGCAACGCCTGGAAATACAGCTCGCGCACGAAGCGCACGCAGATCATCTTCGGCGCTGAAAAACACGACGGCCGGCGCGCCTTCGTGGTGCGCGACAACGGCGCCGGCTTCGACATGCGCTCGGCCGACCGGCTGTTCGGCCTCTTCCAGCGCTTGCACAGCGCCACCGATTTCCCGGGCACCGGCGTCGGGCTGGCGTCGGTCAAGCGCATCGTGCGCCGGCATGGCGGCGACATCTGGGCCGACGCCGAGCCCGGGCGCGGCGCCGCGTTCCACTTCACGCTGCGCGAATGAATCCCCGCGGCTGAAAGCCGCAGGGCGGTGGGCCGATCAGGGCGCCGCCGAGCGCGCCAGTTCCTCGACCGCCAGCAGCAGACGCTCGGCCTGCGCGGCCACGCTGATCTGCTGCTCGCCGGCCAGCCTTTGCAGGCGCTGCCAGGCCGCCGGGCGCGGCAACGAATAACGGTGCATCAGAACGCCCACGGCCAGCGGCACAGGGTCGGCCAGCGGGCCTGAGACATCGGGGGCGTTTTCCGCTGCCAGCGCCGTGCGCGCCGGCCTTGCCACCTCGCTGCGCAGGCGGGCGAACGCGGCGTCGACGGTCGGCACGATCTGCGCCACGTCGAGCGGCTTGATCATGTAGGCCACTGCGCCCAGCGCGTGCACTTGCGCAATCGTCTGCTCGTCGGCAAAGGCCGACAGGAACATGAAAGGAATGTGGCTGACATCGCGCAGGTACTCTGCGACGTCGAAGCCGCTCTTGCCTTCCATGCGGATGTCGAGCAGCGCCAGGTCGGGCTTGCGCTGGTGCGCCAGCAGGATGGCGTCGTCGCCGTTGTCGGCGTCGATCACCTCGTAACCGGCCTGCGCCAGCCCATGCGTGACCGTGGCCAGCACCAGCCGGTCATCGTCCACCACCAGAATCCTGCCCTTGGCCGTCATCTTCGCTGCCTGCATCCGTTGCCGCGCATTCTCGCTGAAAGAGTGAACCAGCTAAACAGGCCGCAACACGCTGGGCGGGCGCAGCAGCACACGCGCCAGCACCTCGCCGCCGCTTTGCTCGATCAACAGCTGTGAACTGCGCCGCGGCAGCAGCGCCCGCACCAGCCCCAGCCCGCTGACGCCACCGGGGAACGACACCAGGCTGAAACCTTCGGGCAGCCGGCCGCTGTTGGCGATGACGATCGACACGCCATCGCCTTTGCCCTCGCCGCCCGCTGCAGCGTCTACCTCTACGCGGCACCGCACCTCGCCTTCGCTGCCGTGCTTGACGGCATTCGTCAGCAGCTCATTCACCGTCAGGGCGATCGGAATCGCCTCGGCCTCGGGCAGCAGGTGCGGCAAGGGCTCGGCGGCAGTGAAGCGGATCGTGCGGCCGAAGGTGCGCTGCACCGACTGCGCGATGGCCTCGATCACGCTTGCCACGCGCAGTGGCCCGCCGGCGCCGACCTGCAGCCCGTACACCTGCGCGATGGCCTGCACCTGCCCCACCGCCTCCGACAGCACCGCGGCCACCTCGGGGCGACGCACGGCATTCTGCTGCAGCAACCCGGCCACGCCCTGCAGGTTGTTCTTGATGCGGTGATGCACCTCGCGCACCAGCAGATCGCGTTGCGCCAGGGCGGCCCGCAGCCGGCTTTCTTCGGCCGCGCGCTGCTCGGTGACCTCGCTGGCCACCATCAGCAATTGCGCGGCGTCGCCGCCCACCGCGGCCAGCGGCACGATGCGCGTGTCCCAGACGCGCGGCGCCCCGGCGCGCTCGGCCTCGTCGTCGAGCAGTTCGTGGCGCTGCGCCTCGCTGCCCTGGCCGGCGGCCAGCAGCCAGCCACGCAGCAGGGCCGCCTTGCGCGGCGCCTCGGCGAGCTCGGCGCTGCGGCCGAGCAGGGCCTCGATCGGGCTGCCGAAAAAGGTCGACGCCATCTGGTTGAGCTGCAGCACATGCAGGTTGCTGGCGTCGAACAGCGCGATGGCCAGCGGCGCCGTCTCGATCACCCGCTGCAGCGAGGCCTGGGCCTGCGCAATGCGCACCTCGGCCTGGCGGCGCCTTTCGATGTCGAGCAAGGCGAAGGTGAGCTGGCGGCCGGTCGACTGCGAGCCCATGGCGTCACGGCCGGTCAGCACGGCGTTGCCGACGACCCAGAACTCGCGGCCGTCACGCGCCTTCAGCCGGCACTCGAAGGTCTCGGCACGGCCTTCGGCCAGGGTGTCGAGGTAGTCGCTGCGGCGCAGCGGGTGGTCTGGCTCGGGGGTGGCGACGATGGAGATCGGCTCGCCGACGAAATCAGCCAGCTCACCGGCAAACATGCGGCGCGCCGAGCGGTTCATCCACTCGATGCCGTTCTCCGACACCGTGACGATGCCCACCAGCACCGAGTTCAGGATGGCACGCGTCCGCTCGGCCTGCACGGCCAGCGTCTCGCGCGCCCGGTGCCGCTCGTCGACATCGACGAAAGAGCAGATGACACCGGCGCCGGTTTCCTCGACGTCGACCGGGCGCACCGCCACCTGCACCCAGAGCAGGCTGCCATCGCGGCGGCGCAGCCGGCGCTCACCGCTGAACCGACCCTGCTGGCGCAGCGCGGCCGCCACCAGCGCCTCGAAGTCCACGCATTCGCGGGCGCTGACGTACAGCTCGGCGGCGTCGAGCGCGGTCAGCTCGGGCCCCGCATAACCGGTCAGCGTGGCCATCGCCTGGTTGGCGCGCTCGATGCGCGCGCCCACCAGGTAGGCAATGCCGACGTCGGACAGGCTGAACATCAATTCACGCTCGCGCAGCAACTGCTCCAGCTCGGCCTGCTGCGACTTCAGGCGCGTCACGTCGGTCAGCACGGCCACCGCCTCGGGCTCGTCACGCGGCATCTCGGCGCGCCGCACCGACAGCGAATACCAGACCGTCTGGCCGTTGGCGGCCTGCACCGGAAGCTCGGCCTCGAAGGCGCGGCCGGCGGCCAGCGCCGCACCCACCTCGCGCAGCCACTTCTGGCTGTCGGGCTGACGGCCGAACACCTCTTCGAGCGAGGCGCCGGCCGCCGCGCCGGGTTCGAAACCGAGCATGCGCTCGAAGCGCCGGTTGCAGCGCACCAGCAACGGGCCGCGCAGGTAGGCGATGCCGGCGGTGGAGCCGTCGAGGATGGTGGTCAGCTCACGCAGCAATTGCTCGTTGCGGCGCAATGCGCGCTCCTGCTCGGTGACGTCGAGCGTGACCACCGAGGTCGTCGTGCGACCGCCCGACAGCGAGCCGGGCTCGACGCGCGTGAGCAGCCAGCGCTGGCCGAGCTCGGGGTGGCGCACCGCGTAACGCACCTCGGCGCGCTCGCCCTGGCGAAGCGCACGCTGAAGCCGTTCGTATTCGGCCATCGAATCGGGCTCGACCAGTTCGCGGCCGATGCCCTGCAGGCCGCTGGCGCGTGACCGCACGGCGCCGCCCGAGGCCTTGCCCGAAGCCGCCGAAGGCGGCGCGCCGGCCGGCGGCGGCAGCAGCCAGCCGCGCGACGGGTCGTAGGTGGCAACGCCGACGCTGGCGGTGTCCATCAGCATGCCGATCTCCAGCCGCGCCAGGTCACGCTCGTCTTCGGCGCTGCGATCTTCGACGACGGCGATGAAACGGCGCTGGCCGGGCTCGCTGCCATAAGCCCGCAGGCGCGCGCCGAAGCCGCGCCGGCGGCCGTCGGGCAAGACCACCAGTGCCTGCGTCTCCAGCGCGGCCGCGCCCGGCAGCAGGCCCGGCAGCGCGGCGCCGTTGCGCCAGCCGAGCAAGGCCTGCAGGTCGGGGCTGGCGTCGGACATCAGCACGGGCACCTGCTGCAGCAACGCTTCGAAGGCCGGGTTGGAGCGCAGCACCAGCCCGCGGTCATCGAAGCTGATCATGCCGCTGCCGGCGAGCTCGAACCAGAGAGCCAGTTCGTCCTCGGCACGCCGCGCGTCGGCACGCGCCTGGTGCTCGGCCGTCATGTCCTGCCACATCGTCAGCCAGAGCGGCGCCTGGCCGGCGGCGGCGATGTTGTGGCCGCTGATCGTCAGCCAGCGTTCCTGGCCGGCGCCGTCGATCAGGCGGCGATGTCCGGGCGGCGCCGGCAGCCCGGCGGCCTCGGCGGCGAGGATTTCCAGCCGCGCCGCCAGGCTGCCTTCCCGATCTTCCGCCGGTTGCAGCTCCACCGGGTCGATGCCGATCAGCGTCTCGCGACGGCGGCCGGACAGCGCAAGGAATGCTTCGTTGGCGTCGACCAGCCGATAGCCGGCGTCCTGCAGCGTGGCGGCAAAGGGTGAATGCCAGACGACACGCAGCAGTGCAGCCGCCGGCTCCGGCCAGGCCGCAGGCGCCACCTCGGCAGGGCGGCCCGGGGAGTGCGGCGTGTCGGGTCGGACGGCCATCGGCGGGTTCAGCTGAGCGCAGCGGCCGCCGCGCTCAGCTGTCGAGCTGGCGCGCCGCGCGCAGCGTCACCAGCAATGCCCGGTTGACTTCGGCCAAATCCATGAATAGCCTGTCGGCGCATTCGCGCACATCGAACAGCGACTCGTTCTCGATCGCCCGCACGAGTTCCAGATACGGCATGAACGGGCCGCCGCCGCTGCCCAGCGCCTGCTGCACACGATCAGGCACCGGCAGCGTCTTCAGCAGTTCGTCGAACGGCTGGCGCAGCATCAGATCGAGCAGCGAAAAGACGCCGCAGATGAACATCTCGCCGCGCATCTCGGCGTCACCCGAGTTGCGCACCAGTTCTTCCATCAACAGGCCGCGGCGCAGCGCCGCGAACATCACCGGCTTCATGTGGGCGTCTTTGCTGGCCGACACCAGCAGCAGCGCCAGCCAGCGCTTGAGGCGGTGGTGGCCGAGCATCATCAGGGCGTGGCCGAAGGAGTTGATCTCCACCTGCAGCCCGAAGGCCGGCGAATTCAGGTAACGCATCAGCCGGAAGGCCAGCGTGGCGTCGCGCTTGAGCAGGGCTTCGAGCTGGCTGGCCGGCAGTTCACGGTCGACGCCGTTGATCAGCGCCATGATGACCTGCAGGTCGGGCGGTACGGTGACGCGGCCCTTGCCGGGCAGCACGGGGTCGTCGAGTGGCCAGCCCAGCGCGGCCAGCGCGCCGCGCTGGAACGCGGCTTCCATGGCGACCTGGCTGCGCACTCCCGCTTGCACGGTGGTGATGGCGCGCACGCCGAACGGCGGCGGCGCACTGGTGCGACGCTCTTCGTTGACGTCGATGATCGAGTGGCTGAAGCAGGGCAGCAGTTCACGCGGCAGCTCGGCCACCGGCCTGCCCTTGATCAGCAGGGTGTGCCCGCTGTCGTGCAGGGCGCGCAGCGCGGCGGCGTGGGCGGGGTCGGCGGCCATGAAAGCCGGCACCTCGATCATCCACTGCGGTCCCGGGCTGGCCGCCAGCAGCGACTGCAGCAGCCCCTCGCCGGCGATATTCAAGGAGACCGGCGGGCCGGCCAGCGGCGCCGCCGGCGCCGTCGCCTTCGGCGCGGCGCCGTCCAGCGCGCGCAGCGTCAGACTGAGGCCCGCACCTTCATCGGGCCAGACCTCGGCCAGCGCGACGAGCAGCGCGGCCATGTCGGGCTGGGCGTCGGGCCGTTCGGGGAATACGGTCAGGCGGGTCGCGACCACCTGGCGCTGGCGATCGATCATCGGGCTGTAACCGAGGATCACCTGGCCCAGAATGGGATGGTCCTGCATGTCGTTCATGGCCGCCATGGCTTCGAGGGTTCAGGTGCTGATGTAGTTGAACAGCGACATTCGCTGAACCGTCGCGTAGACCTTCAGCGCGGCATCGTAGCTGCTTTGCCGGTTCTGGAAATCCGAGATCGCCTGCACCATGTCCAGATCCTCGGCGTTGGAGCGCTCGGTCTGCGCGTACAGGCGCGTGTCTGCGATGCGGTCACCGACCAGTTCGGCACGGTTCATCAGCTTGCCGACACGGGCCCGCAGGTTCTGCAAGGTGTCGAGCGAGCTGTCCACTTCCGTGATGCCGACCCTGGAAATGTCGACCGCCGGCATCTGCGGCACGTCAGTGCTGTTCAACTTCGCGATGCTGTCGTCCAGCCCCTTCAGCACCAGGCTTTCACCGGTGGCCGGGTCGATGCGCCAGGCCGCCATGCCGTCGACGTTCAGCGGCAGCGGCTCGGCGCCGGCGGTGCTGCGCTCGGACTGCGGCTGACCCGCAGCGCCAAGAAACAGGGAGGGCGGCCCGGCCTGGATCGGCGCCTCGGTCCCGCTCCAATCGGGGAAGAACAGGTAACCACCAGAGTCGTCACGCCGGTTGGCCACCGCCAGCAGCTGGGAGCGGATGCCCTCGAGCTGCACGGCCAGGGCCTGGCGCTCGCTGGGCGAGTAGGCGGCGTTGCCTGCCGCCACCATCGTCTCGCGCGCTTCCTGCAGCAGGTCGGTGCCGTCCCCGAGCGCTGACTCGGTCAGCGTCATGACGTTCAGGCTGGCCTGCATGCCACGCAGGTCGGCGTCGGCCCGCGATATCGAAACCAGCGCGCGCTCGGCACGCGCCGCGGCGCTGGGGTCGTCGCTGGCGCGCTGCACGCGCTTGCCGCTGGTCAACTGCTCCTGCGCGTCGCTCATGGCGCGCTGGCGGTTCTGGATGTTGGCGATGCCGCTGCTGAAGGACGCAGCCGTGGTGATCCGAATGGTCATGGAGACTCCTCGTCAATGTCAGCCGCCGCTCTGCAGCAGGGTCTCGAAGGCCTGCTGCGCTATCTGCAGCACCTTGGCCGCCGCCTGGTAGGCCTGCTGGTACTGGATCAGGCGGGCCGCTTCCTCGTCGAGATTGACGCCCGACTTCGAGGCCCGCGCATCCTCGGCCGAGGCCGCCACGGACGCCGAAATTTCACTCGAGACGCGTGCGCTCTGCACGCGCACGCCAATGTTGCCGACCAGCGCCGAGTAGGCGTCGGTCATCGTCGCGTTGGCGAAGTGCGGGGTATCGATGAAGTTCTCGTCGCGCAAGGCGGCCATCGCCAGCGCGTTGCCATTGTCGGAATCGGCCGTCGCCGCCGCCAGGCCGCGAGCGCTGGTGATCACCATTCGCATCCCGTAGGCAGCGCCCTCGGTATCGGCCACCGGCGCGAACAGCGGTTCGCCCGCGTTGCCATCCATGTCGATGCCCAGCGCCTGCTGCGCATTCATGCGCTCGCTCACCGCGCGGGCCAGTTCGTCCAGCATTTCACTGCCGGCCTGAAGATCGTCGTTCTGGAACCTCAGCAGGCCGCCGATCGATCCGCTGCCCAGCGACTCGCTGGAGATCACGCGCAACCCGCCCGCGTCGCGGACGCCCAGGGCTGAACGGCTCAGGTCACCGGGATCGGCCACCACCATCAGGGCCGTGGTCTGCGCACCCAGCACCAGGCGCTGCCCTCCCGCCACGAACACGCCCACCGTGCCGTCGCTGGCCTCCACCGTGGTGATCTGCAGGTGCTTGCTCAGGTCGTTGACGAGTTGGTCACGCTGGTCGAGCAGGTCGTTGGGAGGCTGGCCGATGCCGCTCACCTTGGCAATCTCGTCGTTGGTCTGGGCAATGCGCTCCACCAGATCGTTGACGGCCTGCACCTCGAGCTTCAGGTCGCTCGTCACGCCCGACTGCATGGCCCGCAACTGGCCGGCCGATGCGTTGAACCGTGCGGCCACCTCCGACGCCTGCGAGAGCACCACCTCGCGGGATGGCACGTCGGTGGGACGGTTGGCCAGATCCGCCATGGCGTTGAAGAGTTCCGAAGTGGCGTATCCCATGCCCGACTCGCCGAGCGGGAACGCGCCCTCCATGCGCTGCAGCTGCTCATAGCGAATGTTGTCGTGGGCGGCCTGCGACTGCGTGGCGGCCGCCTGTCGGGTCAGGTTCTGGTCGAACAGCCGCGTCACGCTCGCGACATCGGCACCCTTGCCGAAAAAGCCGGCGCCGGTGAACTGGCCGTTGCTGGTCTGCAGTTCCACCTGCTGGCGCGAATAACCTCGCACGCTCGCATTGGCAATGTTGTGCCCCGTGACCTGCATGCCCGCGCTCGCCGCGAACATCGCGCGCGAACCCAGGGACATCAATGCCGAACCGCCCATTTTTCAGCTCCTCAACGCACGTATATCTGCCGGCGCGGCGTCATGTCGTTGGCCCGGCCGAGCCGCTCGTCGTCTGCCGGGTCTGCGCCACCGGCCAGCGCTTTGGGGCTGCCGGCCGGCAGCGGCGCCAACGTGTGATCGGCCGACCCGTTGAGCGGCGCCGGAGGCAGGCCCATCTGGCGTTCGAGCTGGCGCGCGATGATGTCCGACAGGCCTCCCGGCAGGCCGGTCATCTGGTCGGCGTACTGCTTGTCGAGCATCTCGGTGCCGAGCTTGCCGCCTTCACTGTCGAGCATGCCGGAGGCCAGCGTCGACGACCGCATGCTCTTCATCAGCTCGTTCATGAACAGCGCCTCGAACTGCCTGGCGGCGGCCTTGACCGCGCCTTTCGGGTCGAGGGCGGCGCGGCTGCGCAGGACGTCGAGCGAGCGGCTGTCGGTGGCAAGACCGGCAGGCGCGGAAGGAAGATGGGGAATGGCGGCCATGGTTGCAAACACCTGTTCTAGATGACTTCCAGCTCGGCGTTCAGCGCGCCGGCGCTCTTCATCGCCTGCAGGATGGCGAGCAGGTCGAGCGGCGTGGCGCCCAGCGCGTTCAGCGCCTTCACCACATCGGTCAGCTTGGTGCCGGCGGCCATCTGCACCAGTGCGCCGCCTTGCTGATTGATCGCGATGTCGGCCTTCTCGGCCACCACCGTCTGCCCGCCCGACAGGGCGCCGGGCTGGCTGACGACCGGCGTGGAACTGATGGTCACGGTCAGCGCGCCGTGCGCCACCGCGCAGGCGCCCAGCGTCACCGCCTCGTTCATCACGATGGAGCCGGTGCGCGCGTTCAACACCACGCGGGCGGCCGGCTTGGCCAGTACGAGCGGCAGGTTCTCGATGTCGGCCAGGAAGCTCACTCGCTCATCGCTGCCCGCAGGCACGCGCACGCGCACGGTGCGGCCGTCGAGCGCCGACGCCGTGCCGGCGCCCTTGGCGCCGTTGATGGCGCCAGCCACCGCACGCGCGGTGTTGTAGTCGGCGGCGTTGAGATCGAGCTGTATCGTCTCGCCGGTCTGCAGCGGCGTGGGCACGGCGCGCTCGACAGTGGCACCGTCGGGTATGCGGCCGGCCGACAGGTGGTTGATCTGCACCTTGGAGCCGCCCGCCGCGGCACCTGCGCCGCCGACGATCAGGTTGCCCTGCGCCAGCGCGTAGATCTGGCCGTCGGCGCCCTTCAGCGGGGTGGCGATCAGGGTGCCTCCGCGCAGGCTCTTCGCATTGCCGACCGACGACACGTTGATGTCGATCACCTGGCCTGGCTGGGCGAAGGCAGGCAGCTGCGCGGTTACCAGCACGGCGGCGACGTTCTTCAGCTGCATGGTGGTGCCGGGCGGCACCGTCACGCCCAGCTGCTGCAGCATGGCGTTCAGGCTCTGCGTGGTGAACGGCGTCTGCGTGGTCTGGTCTCCGCTGCCGTCGAGGCCGACCACCAGGCCGTAGCCGACCAACGGGTTGCTGCGCACGCCCTGCACGACCGCCACTTCCTTGATGCGCGCGGCAGCCGCCGGCAGCGGCCACCAGATCGCCGCGCTGGCGGCGACGAAAGCCAGGCCGATGGCCCAGCGCAGGAAACGTTCGGGTGACGGGGTCATGGCCAGCATCAGATCGGCAGCACGCTCAGGAACACCCGCGACAGCCAGCCGATCGCCTGCGCGTCGGCCTGCGCGCCGCGGCCCCGGTGCTCGACACGCACGTTGGCGATCTGCGCGCTCAGCACGCTGTTGCCGGGCTGGATGGAGCGCGGGTCGACCTGGCCGGAGAAGCGCAGCACGTCGACATTGCTGTTGACGCCGATCTGCTTCTCGCCGGCGATCAGCAGGTGGCCATTGGGCAGCACCTGGCGCACCACCACGGTGATGGTGCCGGAGAAGTCGTTCGTGCTTTCGGTGGCACCCTTGCCGGCGAACGTGTTGGCCGAATTGCCGGTGGCGGTGGCACGCGCGAAGGCCTTCGGCGAGACGAAGGGCATCGCACTCACGCTGGCGCTGACGTCGCCGCTCTTGTCGATCGAACTGGTGCTCTTCTGGCTGGCGCTGACCTTCTCGACGATCTGCACCAGCAGCGTGTCGCCAACCAGCCTGGCGCGGTGATCCTCGAACAGCGGCCGGTAGTTGACGGACTGGAAGATCGAGCCGTTGGCCACCGTCACCGGCGGCGGCGGCATCAGCACCTCGGCGGCCGTCTCAGGCAGCTCGACGCGCGGGTACATCGTGTAGCAGCCGGCCAGCGGCAGCAGGGCGGCGCAGATCAGCAGGCGGGCGGACATGATCGGGGCCCGGTTCACAGCTGCGCCAGCTTCTGCAGCATCTGGTCGGAGGTCTGGATGGCCTTCGAGTTCAGCTCATAGGCACGCTGGGTGGCGATCATCGACACCAGTTCCTCGACCACGTTGACGTTGCTGCCCTCGACGAAACCCTGCTGCAGCGAGCCCAGTCCGTTGGCGTTGGGCGCGCCGGCGTTCGGCGTGCCCGAGGCTGCGGTCTCGGCATACAGGTTCTGGCCACGCGGCTCGAGGCCGGCCGGGTTGATGAAACTGGCCAGCTGCAACTGCCCCACCGTCTGCGGCGCGGCCTGCGCGGGCAAGGCCACGCTGATGCTGCCGTCCTGCGCGATCGTCACGCTCGTGGCATTGGCCGGGATGGTGATGCCCGGCTGCACCGCGTAGCCGGTGTTGGTGACGAGCTGGCCGGCGGCGTCGACCTGCAGGCTGCCGTCGCGCGTGTAGCCGGTGGTGCCGTCGGGCAGCTGGATCTGCAGGAAGCCGTGGCCCTTGATGGCGACGTCGAAATTGTTGCCGGTCTGCTGCAGCGTGCCCTGGCTGAAGTTGCGCGTGGTGGCCGCGGCGCGCACGCCCAGGCCGATCTGCAGGCCGGTCGGCAGCTGACTCTGCTCCGAGGTGGCCGCACCCGCCTGGCGCAGGTTCTGGTACATCAGATCCTCGAACACCACGCCAGCGCGCTTGTAGCCGTTGGTGGCCACGTTGGCGAGGTTGTTGGAGATCGAATCCAGCTTGGTCTGCTGGCCTTCCATCCCGGTCTTGGCTATCCAGAGCGAGCGGATCATGGCGTGGGCCCTTCCATCAGGAACCTCATCTTCGCCGTGACTTGAGGGCCGGAAGCGCCGGAAAAGAGTCCGCTTCCGGGTTCTTCTCCGCGCCGTCGCCGAGCCGCCGTCAGCCGGCCAGCCAGGCCCCGTACTGGCCGATGTCGACGTTGCCGCCACTCACGATGACGCCCACACGCTGGCCGCGCAGGTCGATCACGCCCTCCAGCAGCGCGGCGGCGGCAAGACAGCCAGTGGGCTCGACCACCATCTTCAAGCGTTCCGCGAAGAAGCGCATGGTGCCGATCAGCTGTGCGTCGCTCACTGTCAGGATGCCTCGCACCAGGCGCTGGATGACGGGGAAGGTGAGTTCGCCGCTGTGCTGCGTCTGCGCGCCGTCGGCGATCGTTTTCGGGGTGGCGATGTGGACGATCTCGCCGCGCGCCAGGCTCTGCCGGGTGTCGTCGCCGGCCTCGGGTTCGACGCCGAAAATGGCGATGTCGGGCAGCAGATGGGCGGCCGCCACCGCGCAGCCGGCGATCAGGCCCCCGCCACCGACGCAAACCAGCAAGGTGTCGAGCGGTCCGCTGTCCGCAATCAGTTCGAGTGCCGCCGTGCCCTGCCCGGCCATCACGTGCGGGTGGTCGTACGGCGGAATCAGTGTCATGCCGCGCTCACTGGCAATTCGCCGGCCGATCGCCTCGCGGTCCTCGGTGTAGCGGTCGAAAAGAATGACCTCGCTGCCGGGCTGGCCTTCTTGGTAGCCGCGTGTGGCGGCCAGCTTGGCGCCCGGTGAGTCCTGCGGCATCACGATCACCGAAGGCATGCCGAGCAGCCGCGCCGACAGAGCGATGGCCTGCGCGTGGTTGCCCGAAGAAAAGGCGATCACGCCACTGCGCCGCTGCTCGGCCGAGAACTGCGCCAGCGCGTTGTAGGCACCACGGAACTTGAACGCGCCCATGCGCTGGAAGTTCTCACACTTGAAGAACACGGTGGCGCCGGTGCGTTCATCCACCGTGCGCGAAGTGCGCGCCGGCGTGCGGTGCGCCACGCCCTGCAGCCGTGCGGCGGCCGCGCCGATGTCGTCGAAGCGGATCGCCAGTTCGGCGTTCATGCGCGGATTCCGGTGTCGGGGCCCTGGAACCCGCCGCGGCGGAAGGTCAGCACCAGGGTGTCGCGGTGCGCGGGCCGGGTGGCGTCGAGCGGCTGGATCGGCGTGCTCTCGTGGATCACACGCTCGTCGTCGAGCAGGAGCGCGCTCCAGGGCTCGGACAGCGTGAAACGCGTGCCCGACGGACCGCTGGCGTCGAACACGCGCGTCTCGCCGCCCTTCACGTTCAGGCGCGACACCAGCAGCACAGCCACCAGGTCGACGCCGTCGCGGTGCGCGCCTTCGGGCGTGGGCCGGCCGATGCCGTCGGTGCAATCGATGCGGAACGGGTGCGCCTCGACGTACCAGCCGCCGGCGGGCCGGCCGCGCAGGGCGCTGGCACAGCCTGCCAGGCCGGCCAGCAGGCGGGCCCAGGCCGGGTCGTCGGCCAGGGCCGGCGCCAGCGGCTCGAACCAACGCTCGATGCCGCCGTGCAGTGCGTTGTATTCCACCGGCTGCCAGTGGGCGCGGTGCGCCACCGTCCGCACCTGCCCTCCCTGGACGACGAAACAGCCGTGGCGGCGGCGCCGGTAACGGCCGCCGTCGCGCAGATGGGTGTCGGGCGGCAGGTCGTCCCAGAAATGCTGCCAAGTCGCCAGGCGGGCCGGCGGCACGTCAGCGAGGCCGGTTAGCGAGGCAGCGGCGAGCACGGCAAAACCGCTGCCGGCCAGGTGGGCGTCGAGGTCGGCCGGGGCGGTGAGGGGCGGCTCAGGGGTCATCGGAAGTTCTCGTCAAGTGAAGTCGCGCTCTTCGCGCAAGAGACAACACTCTAGACCGTTGTCAGCCTCATGCCATGGTCTGCCGTTATCGTCATACCAGTTGTAAGTAATCGAGGTTTGCATGAACGCGATTTTCAAGACCCAGAGCCAGCCGCTCGAACTCGTCGAAATCATCGATTTGAAGTGGATGCTGGCCCATGAAGGGCACCGTGTGCATGTGGAGCGGCTGCAGGCCGACGGCGCCTATGCGCTGGAGGTGCTCGGTCTGGCGGCGCGCTCGCCGAACGCCGCCTTGCGGGCCGCTGCCGCTCGGCTGGGCGCCCGGCTCAGCGCCGCCCAGAGCGCCTGAGAGCGCTCCCCGAGAGGGTATGAGCAAAGTGGCAGAGCCACATTTGCTCATGAGCGCCCCCCAGGCCGATGACATACGTCGTCCGCCCCCCGAGGGGGTGTGAGCAAAGTGGCAGAGCCACATTTGCTCATGAGCGCCCCCCAGGCCGACGAGGTACGTCGTCCGCCCCCCCGAGGGGGTATGAGCAAAGTGGCAGAGCCACATTTGCTCATGAGCGCCCCCCAGGCCGACGACATACGTCGTCCGCCCCCCGAGGGGGTGTGAGCAAAGTGGCAGAGCCACATTTGCTCATGAGCGCAGGCGCGGCGCTGCCGACACTTTCCGGCGGCCCGGTGGGTCGGTCAACAGCCATGAAAGATCCGACGTCGACAATCGACATGAGCCGCTTTCGTGAGCGCACGGCGATCTCATGCGCCGGGCGTTCACGCAGGAGCCTGCGGACTACCTGGAGCGCGCGGTCGAGCAAGCGGGATTGACGGGTCCGCCATCGAACATTCGATGGCTGACCTTGGTGTGCCCTGCTTCGACTTCGGCGTCGGGCTGAGCGCGCCCAGCCGCGGGGTGGTGGTCTGGGCCCTCATTCGCGAGATCGGCGTGGCCGGCATGGCCGCGCGGATCAGGCGCCACGACGACATGGCCGCGTTCATCGCACGGGCTGCGCGGCAGCACCCGAACCTGGAACTGCTGCAGGAGCCCACGCTGTCCATCTGCTGCTTTCCGCGACGTCAGCCCCGGGGTGAGCGACCTCGACATACTCAACCAGCGCCTGCACCGGCGCCTGACGCGCGAGAACCGGAACATGCTCAGCACCACGCAAGTGAAGGGCCGGCTGGCCCTGCGGCGCTGCGGCCCCGCGGCCCTGCTTCGTGGCCGCGCGAAGCCAGATGTCGCAACCCCACGGCCTGGTGGCCGACTTCCTGCGCATCGGCGCCGAACTGGCGCCTTAATTCGCGACGGAATCCGATTTGCACCGTTGAACCGGGCGGCAGCAACGCAAGCCGTGCTGAGCGGCGGAGAATGTCGCGCTTGCCGAGCTCCACACCGGCGTGGCACAGCCGCACTCAAATTTAGGCGGTTAGGTCGTCAGGGCTCGTTCCGAAACAACTCGAACATTCGACTCGCTGGTCTTGGGCGCGCTGCGGCGTTGCGAATCGCGTGTGTGGCTCGCCACACGGCACATTTCGCGCCTTGCGTCGCATCGCAATCCAGCAGCCAGATGTCCAAGTCATTTCCTCACGAGCCCTTAGTCGCAGGTGCCGAATCAAGGCGTCAGCGCATGCGACTCGGCCTTGTCGAGCCAGACCCGCATGTTGCCGAGCAGACGCGCAAAAAAACCGGCACGCTGGCCGAGTGCACGGAGATGGTCATCGAGTGCCTCCTTTGAACCTGATTTGAGCGCGATGCCAGCGCCGGCGGGAAACCGCCGCTCGACACGGCAGAATCGGCCCCGTGAATGTAATCATCCTCGACGACTACCAGGACGTGGTCCGCAAGCTGAAGTGCGCAGAGCACCTCGAGCCGCTGAACGCGAAAGTCTTTACCAATACCGTGAAGGGCATAGGCCAGCTCTCGGTGCGCCTGCGGGACGCCGATGTGCTGGTGCTGATCCGCGAACGCACGCACTTTTCGCGCGCCCTGCTGGAAAAGCTCCCGCGCCTGAAGCTGATCTCGCAAACCGGCAAGGTCGGCTCGCACATCGACATCGAAAGCTGCACGCGGCTGGGCATCGCGGTGGCCGAGGGCGTGGGTTCGCCGGTGGCGCCGGCCGAGCTGACCTGGGCGCTGATCATGGCCTCCATGCGACGGCTGCCGCAGTACATCGGCAACCTCAAGCACGGCGCCTGGCAGCAGTCGGGGCTGAAATCGGCCTCCATGCCGCCGAACTTCGGTGTCGGCATGGTGCTGCGCGGCAAGACGCTGGGCATCTGGGGCTACGGCAAGATCGGCCAGCTGGTGGCGGGCTATGGCCGCGCCTTCGGCATGCAGGTGCTGGTCTGGGGCCGCCAGACCTCGCTCGAGAAGGCCGCGGCCGATGGCCTGGCCACCGCCGCTTCACGGCAGGAGTTCTTCGAAGCCTGCGACGTGCTGACCGTGCACCTGCGGCTGAACGACGAGACACGCGGCATCGTCACGCTGGAAGACCTGTTCCGCATGAAGGCCACCGCGCTTTTCGTCAACACCTCGCGCGCCGAGCTGGTGGAAGAAAACGCCCTGGTGTCTGCGCTCAACAAGGGCCGGCCGGGCATGGCCGCGGTCGACGTCTTCGAGACCGAGCCCATCCTCCAGGGCCACCCGCTGCTGCGGCTGGAAAACGCCGTCTGCACGCCGCACATCGGCTACGTGGAGCAGGACAGCTACGAGCTGTACTTCAGGGCGGCATTCGAAAACGTGGTCGCCTTCGTCAACAACGAGCCGACCAACCTGGTCAACCCCGAGGCGCTGAAGGTGCTGCGCCCGGTCACGCGCTGACGGGGCCCGGGGCGGTGTCGGCAGCGTCGGGCGCAGCCCCGCCGCCGCAGCTGCGCTGGGCGCTGCTGGCGGGCAACTTCGCCATCGGCTGCGGCGTGATGGTGGTGGCCGGCTCGCTGAACGACCTCGTGCATTCCCTGAAGATCTCGGTGCCGCTGGGCGGCCAGCTGATCGCCGTGGCCGCCGTCATGATGGCGCTGGGCGCGCCGCTGCTTGCCGCTGCGATGGGCGGCTGGGACCGCCGGCAGCTGCTGGTGCTGGCGCTGGCCTGGTACGCGGTGGGCCACGCGCTGGCCGCGGCGGCACCCGACTTCGCGACGCTGCTGCCGCTGCGCGCGCTCAGCGTGCTCGGTGCCGCAGTCTTCACGCCGCAGGCCGCCGCGGCCCTCAGCGTGATGACCGCGCCGGCCGAGCGCGGCCGCGCCATCACCTTCATCTTTCTCGGCTGGTCCCTGTCGTCGGTGATCGGCATGCCGCTGCACAGCTACATCGGTGAGACGCTGGGCTGGCGCTGGGCCTTCGCGCTGGTGGCGCTGCTCAGCCTGGGCGCCGCCGGCTGGGTGTGGCGCACGATGCCCGCCGGCATCAAGCCGCCGCCACTCTCGCTGGCCGACTGGCGCCACACCCTGACGCACCCGCTGCTGATGGGCATGGTAGGTGTGACGGTGCTGAGCGCGGCCGGACAATTCACGCTGTTTTCTTACTTCGCGCCTTACTACCGGCAGGTGCTCGGCGCCGAGGCCGCCGGCGTCAGCGCGCTCTTCATGTGGTTCGGCGCCTTCGGGTTGATAGGCAACCTGCTGCTGTCGCGCTGGATAGACCGCATCGGCGCTGCGCACTGCGTGACGCTGATGATCGGCAGCATCGCCGTCTCCCTGCTGCTGTGGCCGCTGGCCGGCACGGTGGCGACGATGGCGCTGGTGATCACACCCTGGGCGCTGGGCTGCTTCTCGTCCAACTCGGCGCAGCAGGCGCGGCTGGGCGCGGCCGCACCGGCGCTGGCGGCGGCGCTGATGGCGCTCAACACCTCGGCGATGTACCTCGGCCAGGCCATCGGCGCGGCGGGCGGCGGCGCGCTGGTGGCCGCCAGCGGTTTTGCCCACCTGCACTGGGCGGCACTGGGCTGGCTGCTGCTGGCCATCACGCTGAGCGCCTGGCTGGCGCGGCGCATGCGGGGTGCTGCGCATGTCTGAGCCCGGGGCCGGGGCGGAGCCGCTGCGCGCGCCGGCCTCGCCCGGCGAGTTGTTCCGCGTCTTCAACGCGCTGGCGCTGCAGGGTTTCGGCGGCGTGCTGGCGGTGGCGCAACGTGAGCTGGTGGAACGTCAGCGCTGGATGGACAAGGCGCAATTCCTGGAAGTGCTGTCCATCGGCCAGCTGCTGCCGGGGCCGAACATCGTCAATATGGCCTTGATGATCGGCGACCGCCACTTCGGCTGGCGCGGTGCGGCGGCGGCCACCGCCGGGCTGCTGGCCCTGCCACTGCTGATCGTGCTGGCGCTGGCCGCGCTGGCCAACCAGATGGCCGCGCTGCCGATGGTGGCAGGCGCGCTGCGCGGCATGGGCGTGGTGGCGGCAGGCCTGGTGATCGCCACCGCGCTGAAGCTGGCCGGCACGCTGAAGAACAACCCGATGGGCATGAAGTGGTGCCTGGCTTACGGTGCGTTGACCTTGCTGGCGGTGGGCGTGCAACGCTGGCCGATGGTCTGGGTGGTGCTGGGGCTGGGCGGCGCGGCGGTGGCGACGGCGTGGCGGGCGCTGGGCACGGCGCCGGCAACCGGCGGGGACCGGCCATGAATACCCTGCTCTGGGGCCCCGGCGGCCTGGTCGCGGCGGACTTCCTGCAGATGTTCCTGCACTTCGCGCTGCTCTCGCTGCTGGCCATCGGCGGCGCCATCACCACCGCGCCCGACATGCAGCGTTTCATCGTCGGCCATAAGGGCTGGCTGACCGACGCGCAGTTCACGGCGTCGATCGCGCTGGCGCAGGCCGCGCCGGGGCCCAACGTGCTGTTCGTCGCCGTCATCGGCTGGAATGTCGGCGGGCTGGCCGGCGTGGCCGCCACGCTGGCAGGCAGCCTGCTGCCGTCGACCACGCTGGCGTTGACGGCCACTCGCTGGGGCGCCCGGCACAAGGAATCGCGCGCGATTCGCGCCTTCACCGCCGGCATGGCGCCGCTGACGCTGGGCCTGCTGCTGTCCACCGGCTGGGTGTTGCTGGAGCCGACTCGCACGCACTGGGCGAGCGCGGCGCTGGTGGCCGTCACGCTGGTGATCCTGCTGCGCACGCGGCTCAGTCCGCTGTGGCCGGTGGCGCTGGGCGCGCTGGTCGGTGCGCTCGGCGGCCTCGGCTGAAAGGGTGCAGTTCACATACTGCCTGCACCCTCCGAGCTGCATCCTGCCACGCGCCGCCCACCTGTTACGCCAGTGCCCCCGCCGAGCCACGCCATGCCCTCTTCGACCCACTTGCCGCCACGCCGTCCGCCACCTGTCGCCGCACCGCGCCGGCACCGCCGCATCGCCGTGCTGCTGGGCGGCGCCTTGCTGCTCTACGGCGCCGTGCTGGCGGCCTTGTGGTTCTGGCAGGAGCGTCTGCTCTTTCACCCACGCACGCTGCCCGCCGAGCACCGCTTCAACGTGGGCAGCGACGTGCACGAAGTGTTCATCGACGTGCCGGGCGCGCGGCTCAACGCCCTGCACCTTCGGCTGCCGCAGCCCGACGGTGTGGTCTTTTACCTGCACGGTAATGCCGGCCACCTGCAAAGCTGGTTCGTCGACGCCGACTTCTACCGGCGCGCCAACTTCGACCTCTTCATGCTGGACTACCGCGGCTTCGGCAAAAGCACTGGCCGGATCGACAGCCAGGCGCAACTCGAAGCCGACGTGCGCGCCGCCTGGGCGCAAATGGCGCCGGCTTACGAAGGCCGCCGGCGGATCATCCTCGGCCGCTCGCTGGGCAGCGGGCTGGCCGCCGGGCTGGCCGCCGAGGTGCAGCCGGAGCTGACCGTGCTGGTCTCGCCGTACGAGAGCATCGCCGCGCTGTCGCGCGAGATCTACCCGTGGGTGCCCGGTGGTGTGCTGCGTTACCCGCTGCGCACCGACCAGATGTTGCCCCAGGTGCGTGGGCCGGTGTGGCTGATCCACGGCGACCGCGACACGACGATCCCGGCGGTTCACAGCCAGCGCCTGAAGGCCCTGTTGCCGGGCGCGAAACTGTTGCTGATCCCCGGGGCCGGACACAACGACCTGCAGGACGACGCGCTGTACCTGCAGGCGCTGCGCGACGCGATGGCCGGGCGCTGAGCACGCCGCCCGCACACTTGCGGCGCGACTTACTTCGTGCCGAAGATCTTGTCGCCCGCGTCGCCCAGTCCGGGAATGATGTAGCCCACCTCGTTGAGGTGGCTGTCGATCGCGGCCGTCCAGCAGCGCACGTCGGGGTGGGCGGCTTCCAGCGCGCGCACGCCCTCGGGCGCGGCCACCAGCACCAGCGCACGGATGTCCTTGCAGCCGCGCCGCTTGAGCAGGTCCACGGTGGCGATCATCGAGCCGGCGGTGGCGAGCATCGGGTCGACGATCAGCGCGGTGCGTTCGTCGAGGTGGCCGACGAATTTTTCGAAGTACTGCTCGGGCTGCAGCGTCTCGTGGTTGCGGCCGAGACCGACCACGCTGACCTTGGCGTTCGGAATCATGTCGAGCACACCTTCCAGCATGCCCAGGCCGGCGCGCAGGATGGGCACCACGGTGACCTTCCTGCCGGCGATCTGCTGCACCTCGGCCGGGCCGCTCCAGCATTCGATGGTGGCGGTTTCGAGCGGGAAGTCGGCGGTTGCCTCGTAGGCCAGCAGGCGGGCCAGTTCGCCGGTGAGTTCGCGGAATTTCTTCGTCGATATGTCGTTCTCGCGCAGCAGGCCGATCTTGTGGCACACCAGCGGGTGGTTGACGGCGATGACGGGCATGGTGTTCGGGCTCGGTCGGGTGGGGTACCGGCAGTGTAGCGAGCGGGATCGACATCCTCCGGCCGCCACCGGCACATTCGGCCGCGAGTTGTCTTGACGAACCGCCTTCGCCGACCGGCGGACGCGTCGACACCTCCAGTGAACGACCGCCAGAGAAGGGTCAGCCGATGCAACAACGTTCAGAACCGTCCACTGCCACCCTTCGAGAGTCGCGGGCCGCGAATGTGACTGCGACTGCGACTGCGACTGCGACCAGAGCGCTGCCAGGCCAGCCGCACGAGCCAGGCACCGCCAAGGCCCAGACCACGACCAACGTCCTTCAGCCTCAAGCCTCGGGCTGTGCCTGCGGCGGCGGTTGCCCGCGCTGCACACCGGGTGGCACCCGACCGCTGGCCGATTTTCCGCACCAGTCCGCCATCGCACGCGCCTTCGGCGTGCCCGGGTTTGCGGCGCCTGCGTCGATCGACCCGACTGTGCGCACGCTCGGTGCCGAAGCAGCCACCGAGAGTGGCCGGGTGCGTTTTGCCGAATGGCCCAGTCTGCGCGTGGCCGCGCATGAAGCCACCCATGTGCTGCAGGGCCGGCGCGCCGGCCGCCCGACCGATGGCGCCGGCGCCGAGCGCCATGCCGACGAACTGGCCGACGGCGTGCGCCGCGGCTGGAGCGCGGCCGACCTGGCCGGGCCGGCGCTGGTCTCGGCCCCTGCCGCCGGGCCGCAACTGGCAGGGCCGCCCGTGGCCGGGCCGCCCACCTGCACCGTGATGGCCGGCGACACGCTGTGGGAAGTCTCGCGGCGCGTCTACGGCAGCGGCCGATACGCCGAGGCCATCCGTCTGGCCAACCCCGGCAAAGTGACGGTGAATGCCGCTGGCACCCCGATCATCCACACCGGTGACGTGCTCAATCTGCCCGAGCACCCCGACGCCGCCGACCCCTGGGTGACGCCCGAACTGGCGCCGCAGCTGCGCGCGGCCGGCGCCTGGACGGAAGCGCAGGCAGTGGCCGCCTTGCTGGCTTACGGCGCGATGAGCGCGGCGCGCCGGCAGGAAATGGTGGCGCACTACCTGCCGTTCAACCAGTTGCCGGCGATGCTGGCCGCGCTGCCGGCGCTGTCCACGCAAGCTGGCGGCAGGCACGAGCAGGTGGCGCGCGACCTGCTGCAGCGCATCCAGCGCATCGGCGCGCAGGCCGACGCCGCCACCCGGGGGCTGGGCAGCGAAGGCGCGATGGCCCGCGCGCAAGCCACCGAGATGATCGCCCGCAACCGGGCCGCGGCGCTGGCCGCGCGGCCGGCGAGCGCGCCGCCGCCGAGCACCGCCGACGTCGCCGCGCAGCAGGCCGCGCAAGTGGCGGCGGCGTCCATCGCGCCGCAGACGGCCACCTTGTCCGCCGCTCAGGAAAGCACGCTCAACACGACCTTGATCAGGGTCTCGATCCCGGTGTTCGTGGCCTGGGTCGCCGCCCGCCATCCCGGGTTTGGGCTGACCGCTGCCCACTTGCGCGCCGACGCGCGCGCCATCTTCGAGCGCGGCATCGGCATCATCGCGTTCGCCGACGGCTCCAACCTGCGCGCCGTGGTCGGCGAGACCTTCCGCGACATGGTGGCGGCCAACCCGGCGTATACCCTGCCCACGGTGGTGCACGAGGTCTGGGGCCACAACACCTTCGAGGGGCGCGGCAACTACGGCAACGCCGGCGCCGCTTACGGACTCGACAGCTATGACCAGGCCGCCGCGCGCATGCCGGGCTACACGCGCGGCGCCGCAGGTTCGGCGGCACGCCAGAGCGAGATCGACAACTACGGCTACCAGGAAACCGAGATGTACTCCCTGATGCGCGAGGTGCCGTTTTTCACCCCCAACGCGCCGGCCGACGCCGCGCTGGACTCGGTGAACTACGACCCCGGCC
>Ga0105046_10001565_pt1 | contig 35313 bp, 17 predicted proteins | sample MAT03_FD_78385 | JGI IMG/M metagenome (GOLD analysis project Ga0105046, IMG submission 78385) | Freshwater microbial communities from Lake Fryxell liftoff mats and glacier meltwater in Antarctica - MAT-03 (megahit assembly) | ecosystem: Environmental > Aquatic > Freshwater > Ice > Liftoff... | reverse complement strand
GTGATTCCAGTCACCGCTCGATTCGGAAATCGAGTGTGGTAATGATGTTAGACTCGAGAAGGAAGTGATTCCAGCTTTCGACATGATTCCACCAAGGGGTGGGAGGGTCGGCGCTGGAATCAAACGTGTGCGACGGGTCGGCTCGCTCATTGCTTGGACAGTTGTTGATACCTTGGCCCTTAGGCCTCGGGTGATCGCCGTCGCCACTGCCTTAACCCCACAAGGGCGAGCCCCATGGCACTGGCCAGGAGTGTTCCAGGTTCGGGGACATGCGGATCGTTTCCGCCGCCGTTGCCTGGTCCCGGGTCGAAATCGCCGCCAGGCCCGCCACCGGAACCGGGGTCGTCCGGAATCAGCGTGTCGGGCAGCTTGATTCGGCTGCCGGGCCAGTCCCTCCAGTAGAAGGCGTGGGCTGGGGCGCACGTCAACGCGATAACCGCGATCGCTATGAGAAGAACTCGAGTTCGAGATGGCATATCAAACCTCCAACTTCCCGGTCCTCAACAAGCCAACGTCCAATTCCGTCGCATGACCCAACGGCCAGCCTGTTTCGGGGCCGCTCTATTCCAAACTGCCCCTCTTATGTCAACAGGGATTTGGGCGAGAGAAGGGAAATCGCCTGGGCAATCCAGGTAAGCTCCGTGGCTTGCCATTGGTGTGAGGGTTATTCTGTTCCGAGAAAGTTTGAGGGATGTGGGGGTGGCGAGCCGATGTAGGAAAGGAAGTGAATACAGCCGGGCGGTCCTGGTGTTGGCAGAGGACGTGCTGAGATGAAACGCGCCAAAGCCGTCAGTTTGGGCCTGGCATTGCTGTCGGGCGGGTTGAGTGCCGCGGAACCGGGGGCTCCTGGTTCGCTGCCCCCGGGGCTGCTGCCGGCCGCCGTCCGCAATCCGGACGTGCTGCCCGCGGCCTTCTCGGCCCCGAACTTCATGGGCTCCAGCCCCGCAGCGCCGGTGCCGAGTACGCTGACCGACCCGGTCTGGGTGACGGCATCCCCCCCCAAACCGGCACCGGCACCGGCACCCGTGAGTGGCGCTCGTGCGAATTCTGCACTTGCTACCGTCTTCGCACCTGCTCCTTCACCTGCGAAATCCGCGGTCGTGGCTCAGCAGGTGAGCATTTTCCCTGAGTCCGTGGGACCACGGACCTCCGTGGAGTTGCCGACGGTTCCCATCGCGATTCCCCAGGCCCCCGTGTTCGCGCTGCCGGTCGCGCCGACGCCCCCTGCGGCGGTGGAGCCTCCAGTTCGCATGCCGATGGCCCGGGCCGAGACGACAGCCCCCTCGACTCCGCAAGCCTCGCCGATCGATCCGGAGTCGTCCGCCGCACCGAAGCCACGCCCCGCCATGGACGCGAAGCCACGCACGACGCCGATGAGCCCGCCCTCTCGCTCCGCCTCCGAGCCGTTGCCCCAGCCGAAGGAGAAGGACGAGCCGAACCTGTGGGGCGCTGCGGAACCGCGACCGACACAACCTCCGCAGGTGGAACTCCCCACGGCCCCTCTCGCGATGCTGCAAGCCCCGTCGGGCCCGGCCATCGTGCCGATGCACAAGGGAACTTTTGGCTCTGCACCAATCCGTATCTCGCGCGATTATCCCCCGCTGATGGATATGCTGCGAAACTCGCACAGCCAGGTTGTCACGGGCGAAGAGGACACCGCTTCCGCGCCGGCGACGGATCGCGTCTTCGCCCAGGTCGAGTATCTGCTGTGGTTCATGAACCGCGATACCATCCCCGTTCTTGGCACCACTTCCACCAACGGCGGTGATGGCTACCTCGGCCAGTCGGGCACCGTCAACGTGATCGGCCCTGGCAAGTATGGCGACTCCACACGCAACGGTTTCCGCGCCCGGGCCGGGGCCTGGATCGACGATTGCGGAACCTGCGGCATCGACGGCAGCTTCTTCTTCCTCGGGAAACAATCTAACACCATCACCATGACGCCCGATCAGTTCGGCGTCATCACACGGCCGATCTTCGTTCCCAACGCCAATATTGAGTTTGGGCAGATCGTTTCCTTCCCAGGCCTCTCACGAGGCACTCTCATTGTGCAGGACGAAAGCTCCCTCTGGGGTGCGGATGCGAACTTCCGCAATGCGATCTGCCGTCAATGCGACCGCCAGACCGAGTGGTTCACCGGCTTCCGCTACCTCAATCTCTCCGAGAAGATCACCATCACCGAGAACATCACCGCACTTGACGGCAGCCGCGATCCCGCGGGAACTCAGGTCCTCGTGCAGGATAGCTTCAGCACTCGAAACGACTTTTACGGCGGCCAGATCGGCGGCAGTTACATGCGGCGATGGAACCGCTTCGACCTGAACGCTCGCGGATCGATCGCGCTGGGGGTGACGAGGCAAGAAGTGCGGATCGACGCTTTCCAGCAGGTGACGCAGCCCGGCCTGCCAACCGCTTCGTTCGTCGGCGGACTCCTGGGCACCACCACGAACATCGGCACCCACACCCGTGAGGCGTTCAGCGCCGTTCCCGAGATCACTCTCAATGCGGGCTACTGGCTGACCCCGAATCTGAAGCTTTACCTGGGCTACAATTTCATCTACTGGTCGAACGTGTTGCGACCGGGCGGCGAGATCGATCGCACGGTGAATCTGTCGAACGTGCCGAACCCGCCTGACGCTGTGCCGTTCTCGAATGTCGCCCGACCCGCGGCCACGTTCGCGGAGACGGACCTGGCGATTCACGGCATCCAATTCGGAGCAGAATGGCGTTGGTGATCTCGGTTTTATCGCTTCACCACCGCGAACTTGGGCGGGGTGCGTGGGAAGCAGATCGGGTTCTGCGTGTCGCTGGGCTTGCCGATCTCTTTCATCAGCGTGGGCACGCGAGCGGAGACGTACTCGAAGAGTTCCTCCGTCGAGACGGTGCCGTCCGAATTGGCGTCGGCCCGGCGGAAGCTGTCGCCGAGGGCTTCGAGCACCGCATAGGTGAAGAGGCCGTGGCCGAGCTTCGGATCCTCGTAGCTCAGTTCGCTCTGGTCGCAGGCGGCGATCACGAACGGACCCTGGCCATCCGGGATGAAGCGGCGGAGCAGGTTCGCTTCCGCGGCCTGGCCGGAGTGGCAGGCGTCGAAGAGCACGATCTTGCGGCAATTGACCTTCGCCAGGGTGTTGAACAACTCGTCCGCGGAGAGGGCCGTGTCGCTGGCCTTTTCCGGAGCGTAGTCCGGCAGGCAGAAGACGAAGAGCCCAGCCCCGGCGACCACGCCGCGAGCGCCGTTGGTAGGGCTCTCGCCACCGCCGGGCTGAAGCAGGTCCCCGTGGCCCGCGAAGAAGACGATGAGCAGATCGTCGGGCTTCGCCTTCAAAGCGATGTCGCTGAGCGCCGTGGTGATCTTGTTCCGCCGGGCGTCCGCGTCGATCTTCAGGGCGATGTCGCCGCTGCGGTAGAACTTGCCAACCCCGTGATACTGCTTCAACTGGCTCGTGAGATCGTTGGCGTCCGTCTTGGCGTTGCTGAGGTCCCCGAAGGACCGGGCCCCGCGAGTGCTGACCTTGCGGTGGCCGGAGTAATCGTTGATGCCGACGGCGAGCCCGAGCAGGTTGGTGTCGTCGACGCCCTTGGGATTCGTGATAACACGGTAATCCTCGGCCCGGCCGCCCGCAGGGTTGAAGGTGAGGATCGCCAGTTGGTTCTCCCCGGCACGCAGGGCTGCGGGCGGAATCGTGAGGGCTTCCTCCATCGCCTTGCGGTCGTTCGCGGGCCAGACCTTGTAGCGGTGATCGTTCACCCAGAGTTCGACGCGCTCGGGAAGCAGGTCCGGGTTGCTGCCCCGGGGCTTCACGCTGACGTTGACATCCAGCCCGGCGGGCCCGGCAATCGAACGCTTCATCGCGAGGCGGACCGGGGCGGGTTCGTAGTCGCCGAAGGTGATCGGCACCGGGTTCTCGCCCCGGGCGTCGATCATGGCGGCGGCGACGTCGCGTGTGCTCACGAGCTTCTCAATGACGGCCGGCTTGTGGAAGATCTTCTCGTACTGCTGAAGCTGGTAGAACTCCGGCTTGCCGCCTGGCTCCGGATGGTTGACGTGCCAGCCGACAAGCCGGTCGCCGTGGGCGCTCTTGGTGTGGTAAATGCTACCCTGCCACATCCACAACACCCAGTCCGTGAGGCGGTCCTTGTCGTTGAAGGCACAGAAGCACTTCCACATCGGCCGCTGTCGCACGGTGGTCAGCGACTCTCGACGTTGCGGATTGCCCCTGGAAGCCCAGCCGAGGAAGACCTCGACGCCCGGCACCGGATTGCTGAGGGCCTTCATGGCCTCGTCGATTTCACCGACGCCCTTCTTCATCGGACGGCGATCGAAGACGAGCTTGCCACCGACCGCGATAAGGTCGAAGGCGTCGCCGGTGCGAAGGCCCGCTTCCCACGCGGGGGAGCCGATATCCACGGCAGTGACTTCGATGGTGCCGTCCTTGTTGACGAAGGACGCCCCGAGGCTCGGCTGGCTGGACCAGTCGGCCAGGCTCCACGCGGCGACGGTCTGATCGGCGCCGCCGGTGAGGAACCAGCTTTGGTCCTTCGCGGCGACCACGGAGAGCACCTCGCCGCCATGGCCGGTGTACAGGCGGGTGCGCTTGACACCGACGGGGAGAAGTTCGAAGAGCGAGGCCCCGTAGTAGTGGCCGACGATGACGCGGGTGAGCTTGTCCCCCCTGGCGGGGAGGAAGGTGAAGCACGTCGGTGCCTGATCCCGGCTGCGGTCCAGCGGCAGGGCGAAACGCTTCTCGATGCCGCCCCTTTTGTAGACGGCATGCCAGGTGAAGCGGTCGTTTGCGTCCGGCTCGATGGTCCAGCCGTCGGCCTCGGTGATCGGGTTCATCCATTTCTGCGATTCGTCGAGCGTCGGCGAGAGCCGAGTGATGTCGAACCGCGTCCACGGCCCGGCCCCACGGCGATTCGGGTCTCTCGACTCAGCGTCACGGCCCGTCTGGATGCCGAAGACGCGACCGTTCTCTGTGAGGTTCACCGCCCACGGCTTGCGGCCCGCCCCGCGAATAAGGGACACCGGGGTTTGCGGCTTCGACAGATCGAGCAGTTCGACCTCATCGGCCTCGCCGCCGGCGACCGCGAGCCTGTTCTCCGTTGGATGGAAGGCAAGCGCCTCGACCGGGCCGCGGTGGGTCAGGAGAATCGGCTGCTGTTTCGAGCCGTCGAGCGTGTGGAGGAGAATGCCATCGTTGCCCTCGGCGAAGAAGCGAGCCTTGTTCGCATCCGCCGGGAGAGCCGCACCGACGCCGATCGCGAGGACTTTCGTCTTCGCCTGCAACGCAAGGCCGCGGGGGAAGCTGTCCGTCGGCAGGGGGATGACCGAGCCGGGCGTACCATCGAGCGGACGCACCAGCACCTGCGGCCCGGCGGACCCGATCACGAGCGATTGGCGATCCGGGCTCAGGATCGCGCGATAGACGCCGTACGCCACCTTCTGGCCGTCGTTGACGTTGAAGAGCACCTTCGCCTTCGACGTTGTCGCGGGGACTTCCGGCAACGCACCCGTCACATCCGCGGCCAGCACCTCGCCGCTCTGGGCCACGGAAACGAGCGTGTTCGCGTCCGAGAAGTAGACGAGCCGGGGCAGGTTGAACTCGGCGATGGTGCCGTCGGCGTTCTTCATCGGGCTGTGCTTGCCGGCCCACTTCGGCGCGGTGGCGGGCCGACCGTCGGCCTCGGGGATGCCGAGCTTTTGCGGCGTCCAGAACCACAGGCTGCCGTCCGCCGTGGCGAAGCCGATCCGCTTGCCGTCCGGGTGGAATGCCGCCGCGTGGACGGTGTTGAAGTTGTCGACGCCCGGCCGGGATCGCGGCCAGGTGAGGGCGACCGTGTCGCCAGTCTCGCGGTCGATGAGGGCGACCGTGCTCGGCTTCATGCCATACCCGCCGACGGCGACCAACTTGCCATCGGGCGAGATCGCGACCGCCTTCACGCCGCCGCGCTGCTCGCGCCAGGCCCGCCAGCGAAGCACCTGGGCCTTGCCTCGCTCCGTGTTCAGGCCGTTGGGACCGTAAGGCCACACACGCACGACCTTGTCGTCCCCACCCGCGAGCAGAGACTGCCCGTCCGCGCTCCACAGCAGAGCGTCGCAGGTGCCGACACGGCCGCCGGCTTCGACGACGATCTCGGGTTCATCCCGCGAACGACGGTCGAATTGCAGTTGTGCATCCGCATTGGAGTCGAACGAAACCGTGGCCAGCGTGAGAAGAAGATAGCGAAGCATGGTGGGAACCGGGTACGAGTTCTTGGTCTGTTACGAGTTTATGCAGATTCGGCCCGCGGATCGGACAGACGGGCACGTTCTCTGCGTCTCAACCTGTGCCTTACTTCCCGCCTGGCGCAACGTACTTGTTCAGCCATGCGAACACTTCTTCGTGCCAGTAGCGGCTGTTGCGGGGCTTCAGCACCCAGTGGCCCTCGTCGGGGAAGTTGACGAAGCGGCTTGGCACGCCCTGACGCTGCAACGAGGCGAACAGTTCGTGGCCCTGGCCGATGGGGCAGCGGAAGTCCAGATCGTTGTGGATCACCAGCATCGGCACCTTGTGCTTGCCAAGGGTGCCAGCCTTCTTGTGCGGGGAGAACTCGGCATACTTCCCCGGCTTCTCCCACGGCAGGCCGCCGTGCTCCCACTCGTCGAACCAGAGTTCGTCCGTGGTGCCCCACATGCTCTCGAAGTTCCACACCGAGCAGTGGTTGATCATCGTCTTGAATCGAGGCGCGATGTCGTTGACGGCGAACCAGTTCATCATGTACCCGCCGAAGCTCCCTCCCGCGGTCGCGATGCGATCCTTGTCGACGTACGGCAGTTTCGCCACGGCATCGAGCCCGGCGACGAGATCGCGGTAGCACTTGCCGCCCCAGTCGCCGGTGATCTCGTCGACGTACTTCTGGCCGAAGCCGGTCGACCCACGCGGATTGGGCATCGCGATCACGTAGCCTTGAGCCGCCCACAGCGACGGGTTCCAGCGCCAACTCCAGCCGTTTTCCCACGCCCCTTGCGGGCCGCCGTGGACGAGGTAAACCACGGGCCATTTCTTCGCGGGATCGAAGCCGGGCGGCTTGAGCAGCCACATCTGCATTTTGACGTTGCCCTCGACGGGAATTGAAACGGATTCCGGTTCGGGTAAGTCGAGGCTTCGCAGCAGAGGTTCGTTCTGTGGGCTGACGCGGCCCATGTTTCGGAGAGTGATGGTGCCGCCGTTTCTTTCGACTCGAAAGCCTCTGACTCGCGGCGGGGCGATCATCTCGGATTCGAGGAACGCCCAGCGGTCGCCATCGAGGCTAAACGAGAGTGCGGCCATCATCCCGCTTCTTGGCGTGGGGCCTCCCCTGCTGCCAGGGCCCGTGGGAACATTCTCAACCACTCTGCCATCGCCATGGGCGGAGAATAGGGTGCTCGCGCCGCCATCGTCGGCGAAGAAAGCGACGCAGCCTTCCGGGCCCCACGCGAAATCGCCAACGGCTATGTCCTTGGAGGCGGTCCAGTTTTGTGGCGGCCCCGTGAGTGTTCCCTCGGCCGTGCAGTTCGCCACGAGAATGTCCCATTTGTCGGCTTCATATCCCGTCGTCTTTTGACTCCGCCAGGCGAGCTTCTTGCCGTCCGGGCTGAAGCGCGGCCCGCTATCCGCCGCTTTGTTGTCACTCGTCAGCGTCTCCCACTTCGGCGACGTGTTCGTGATGCTCACCCGGCACAGGTCATAGTTGGTGCTCCAGGCTTCCTCCTTCGCCGGCACCGCGGTGAAGACAAGATGCTTGCTGTCCGGCGTGAAGGTGAAGTCCTCGCCACTGCTGAAGGTGCTCGAGGTGGGATAGGCGTCGCGGTCGCCAGGGGTCACGTCCTGCGGCGGGCGGTTGTCCCACTTCGGGCTTTCACCCGGCGCCAGGGGTCCGTCGAGTTTGTCATTGTGCCCTCGGCGTAGCACGAACAGGTGTTGCCGACGATCACCGACGTACTCGACCCAGTGGCGGTAAAAGAGTTTCGTGAACACCTTGGCCTTCACCGGGTTCTTCTCCTCGGCGTCGAGCCTTTCCTGATTCTTCTTGTCGCTCTCTGCGAACGGCATCTCGCTGAACTCGGGGAAGACCGCGGAGACGAAGGCGATGTGCGTGCCGTCCGGGCTCCAGATGCCGTTGCTCGCCTCGGTGCTGATGGAGGTGAGCTGTTTGGCGTCGCCGCCGTTCTTCAGGTCCAGGACGTAAAGCTGCTGCGAGCCGCCCCGGTTCGATTCGAAGAGCAGCCGGGTGCCATCAGGGCTCCAGCGCGGGTGGGCGTCGCGCTTGCCGGAGGTGGTCAGTTGCCGGGGCGGAGTCTTTTCGTCGGTCGCAGCGACCCAGATCGACGTGATGACCTTGTTCTTCTCCATGTCGACTTCGCCGACCTGATACGCCACCTGCTGCCCATCCGGGCTGATCTGCGGATCCGCGACTCGCTTCAGTTTGTAGAAGTCATCGAGCGTCATCGCTCGCTTGGGTTCGGCGCCGAACACCGCAGGGACAGCGAACGTCATCGCCAGCAGGGCGACGCGAAAAGCCACACTCATGGGAAGATCCTTTCCGCAAGGTCCAGGTAACAGGTCATGAAAGTGTTGTAGCACAGCCGCCGGGAACTTCACGCCGCATGAAGCAGGGTCGAGTAGCGACGCAGGACTCGCAAGCCGATGCGGAGGGCGACCGGCACTGCGATCGCGGCCACCGGCGGTTCGCCCAGGAACAACAGCACGAGTGCTGCGAGCAGTCCGAGTTGCTCGGGCCAGGTGCTTCGTGGGAAACGCAGAGCGAGAAGCAGCAACAGCGCAAAACCGATCCACCACGCCGCCAGGGGAAGAAGCCGCGTGGGAGCCTCTGGGTCCGGTGGGGCTGAGTCCAGGATGCTCGGCTCCATGGCAGGAACGGAGGCCTTTGCGGAGTCTCCATTCGCAGCGGCCATGGAAGACACGGGGTCCCGCCCCATGGGGTCAAGCCGCAGAATGGCGGAAGGGCTGCGGGGGGCCCACAGCGTCCCGTCTCGCTTTCTGAGATCGTCGATTTCCTTGGGCCACTCGGCCTTAACGGCGTCCCACCGCGTTGGAGACGGGGCCGCTCCGCGGAGTCGCCACTTGGCGTTCGGGGGTTCCACCAGGCCAAGCCAGTTCACGCCGACCGCGGGAATCGGTGGCCCGCCTGCCATTTCCAGCACGATGCCAGGCAGTTCCGCCTCGCCCTTGAGCATCGGGAGTCGCACGAGCACTTCGGTCCGCAACGCTTCGCCAGTCCCGGCGGGCACGTCGAGGTCCCACTCGCGGATCGGCCCCGTCGTCGTCAACGGGGTGATGTGAACGCCCTCGGGAGCGGTCGGTTCCACGCTCGCGCCGGACGTGAGCCGGCTGACGCGAAGCACCAGATGCGCGGGCCGGGCGCGAAGCAAAGGGTGGACGTGATGCACGCGATACACGACTCCCTCGGCACCGATCTCCACACGGCCGAACCCCACAGCCGCCGGAGCATTCGCTCTCGGAGTGAAGAAACTCCACAGCGGCACGGGCAGCGGAGCCTCGGAGTGATACGACAACGCACGGCCCGGTGTGGGCACGGCAGCCCAACCCCGATCGCGCTCGACGCGCCAGCCCCACCCCTCCGGAGGCTGCACCTCCACGGTTGTGGTCACGAGCGCGGAGCCCCCAAGTTTGGCCACCGGGGGCTCGAAGGGCAAGGGGTCCAGCCCCTTCGCTGCCGGGCTTAAACTCAGCGTTCCCACCCACTCCAGCGAAGGTTCGGACTGCGGACTCTTGAACCACGCCTGCACCCGGCCGACGGCGTTCACCGTCCAGCCCTGAAGCTCGGGGGCTCGCACTTCCTGAACCTTCACCACGGCGGGCAGGTCAAACTCGACCACGGAGGTCGGCTCCGGCTTCGCCGCCCAGCGCAGCGAGCCTACGCCATCCGCACGCCGACTCGCCGTTACTGTCCAGACGATCGTCTGCGAAGCGGAGGCTGATCCGGCGGTCGATCGCGACGGCGGCTGAAGCGTCGCACGGAACTCCGGAGCCGGGGCCGCGAGCGGGCGGAACAACTTGGGTGCAGATCCGGAAAATTGCAGGTCCGCCACACCGGGGAAGTCCTTCGTCAACGATTCGGATTGCGAAAGCTCCAGGCCAGGATGCAGGAGATTCACGACGTTCACCCGGTCCGTTCGGAGGCCGAAGATCTGGGATTCGATTGTGGTGCCGAACGCTCGAGGAAATCGCAACACAGGCCGGCTCGAGAGTGGCGATCGCGGCACGCCTTCGAGAATCACCAGGGCTCGTCCTTCCAGCGGGGATTGCAACTGAACCCGCACGGAGCGAACACCGTCGCGCTCAGGGCTGACGGTCCAGTCACGCAGCACCACGGACGTGCCAGGATCAAGCGATCGAACGGCCACGCGCGTCAGATCGATCTCCAAGGGAACCTCGAAGCGAAAGCTGTTTGAAGATCCCTGGCTGACGCTGAAGAGGAAGACGGCTGTCAGTTCCGCTTCGTTTTCGTCGATCGACCAGACACAAGCCTGCCTGGCACTGATGGCAGCCATGGTGCCCAGCGAGGGGCCTTCGCGCCAGCGAAGCTGGACCTGGCGGCTGGTGCCGAGATCGACGCTGAGTTGCGATCCGGCCGAATGCTGTTGCCCTCGCCAGCCGATGCTCGTGAGTTGCCGGCCTTCGGCGGAAGCGGCCCAGGTGAGACGGCTCATCGGAACCTCGGGGATTCCTAAGCGAACCTCACGATCGGCGCCCGTCTTCTTCACGGGGACGGTGAATGTGGTGATCACCGTGTGCGAGCCCGAGGCCGGAATCGTGACGCGGTAAACCTCCGGCGATGTCACGAGCGGGAAGGCTTTCTCGCCACCGATTCGCACATCCTCGAGACGAGCGTCGCCTAGCGGCAGCGTGAGCGGAGCAGGCTCGTTCGAGAGATTCTCGACCGTGAAGCTTGCCGTCACGCGGGCGAGGCCGTTCTCGCTTTTGCCCTCGTACTTCGCCGCAGTGATGACCACCGTGGGCCGCATGGGGCGACTCAGCTTTTCCAATCGATCGAGGATCGTTTGCGAGACGAGAACCTCGTCGCCGGGGAGAAGGTAAACGTCCGACGGTTCCACGGGCTGTGCGGACGTGGTCGTAGAGACAGCGAGTGTGACGAGGAGAGCGAGGAGCGCGCCGGGAGTGGCAGTAGCGTCCATGAGGCTTGTGGAGGGCTTGCGGCCCCGAGCGATGAGCAGCATCGCCAGAGCCGCCGCCGCCGCGAGCACGGGCCAGCGGAAGTGTGAGACCCCGACCACGACTTCCGCGGAACTGCCCAGGGCGAAGACCAGGAAGGCGACGAGAAGCAGCCGAGGCGACGGCCGTGTGGAGCGACGGGCGAGCCACCAGCCGAGAGCGAGGATTGCCGCGGAGGCGAAAAATCGAGCGGCCGCGAGCACCGAGGAGTGAGCAGCGAGCAGGGAATTCGAGACCGCAGGGATCGTGACGGTGTCGCTTCCGTGCGTCCCCTGTTTCAAGAATTCGAGCGGCCTCTCGGAGCCGATGGCTTTGCCCTGGAGCGAACCAAGGGCGGCAACGTTTGCACCGAGCACCCACGCACGTTCGCACTCGTCGGGGTTGCCAGGCAGTCGCGGTTGGGGGCTCACGATCCGTCCGACGCCGAAGCGCAGCGAGGGCGGCAGCCGATAGTGAACTTCAAAGGGCACGTCGATCGCCGATGGGACGGGCAGGTGAAGCGTGGGCCCGTCGGGTTCCTCCGCAAGCGCCGCCGAGTGAGGCGAAAGCCAGTGACCCGCGACGAAGGCCGACTCGACCATGGCACCCCTCGGTAGCTGGATATCCAACACCGGCCCACCCGAGGAGCGAATCCGCCCTCCGAAACTCACGCGGACATCACCCGCTCCCTCGACTCGCGACACCTGCTGGAGCGAGTGGAAACCCCAGGAGCCCAGCACCGAACTCACCGCCAGGCGATGCAGGTGCAGCCGAGTGGGAGCGCGAAGGTCACGCACCATGCTCGCGTCCTGACCCTGCGTTTCCAGCCGATATTCCCGAGCCACGCTGGCATCGAGTGTCGTGCTTCCGCCCTGCGTGGGGCAATCCGCGAGCGTGAGGAGCGGCACCGCGACCTCGTCGTCGATCGCTTTCAAGGGTATTGAGCTTTCGAGCACGAGTTCCGTGCCCACCGGCTGCGCGAAGGTCAGCCGCCAGGCGGTGAGAGGAACGTCTGGATGCTGTGGTGCAACGAGCAGCCGATTCCAGCCGCCGCTTAGTGGAGCGAACATCGGCAGCCAGGCATTGAGGTTCGCGAGCGGAACCGGCTGCACGCTGGCGAGGGAATTCTCCGGCGAGAGCAACTGCCAGGTTCGCTCGCCCGTGTCCATCTCGGGAACGAGCATTGTGACGGATGCCACACTCCCCGTGGGCACACGGATCGTTTCGCGCGTCGTCGCGGTCAGTTGGCCATCGACTCGCGAGAGCACCGTCCGGCTCGAGGCACTCCAGTCGGGCGCCCACGGGGCGACAAAGAGTGCGCCCTCGGGATCGGTCCCGCGGTAGGAGATCGTGGCCTGATCCGTGGCGGCTGCAACGCCCGGCGCACGCACGCTGACCTGCCAGCCCGGCGAGGTTAGCACGGCGAACGCACCCTGCCTCTCGGCCGCACCCTGGGGCGCGACCCGCGGCAGGGGCAACTTCGCCGGCAACAGCGGCCGAGCCGTCGCGGGGATCACCGGGCCACGGAATTCCAGGTGCAAATCGACATCGTGGCCTTCCAGAACCGGCTTCTGAAACTCCACCAGTATCGTGCCCGGCGTGCCGGCAACAGGGGCCGCGAGGGCAACCGCATCTTCGGGAACGGAGGACGCTCGAAACAGTGTGTAGCCCGTGGCGAGTTGGATGGGTAGCGTGAAAAGAGCACCCCTGCGGACGCGGATTCGCACGCTCGCGTCGAGGATGGCTCGCCCGGATTCGACTCGCCACTCCAGGGCTTCGCGCGTGTCAAAGACCGCACTGGCTCCGGTCGCGGCGATCCCCGGAGGGCGACGGAACGCTCGCGTGTTGCTGACCGGAACGAGCGAGCCCGCGAACGCCAGCGACAACGATCGGTCGGCTTCGGTTGTCATTCCGAGGACCCGATAATCGCCAGCGTTCCAGCCTGCGGGCTTCAGATCAGGAGCGAACCGCACGGTAAGGTGCTCCTCGCCCACTCGTCCATTGCGTGGTCGAATCATTGGCAGCGGCAGGTCCGCGTTCGCGGCGTCCACCGGCGGCGCCATGGCCGTGATCAGCACCTTCCCCCCCGAGCCTGTCTGACGCAATCGCACGCGAAGCAGGGACGGCGCTCCGGGCGTGCCCGGTTCGATCAGCCAGCCCGCGCGGTCGGTCGCGATCGCATCCAGGATGCGAACACCAGGATCGACATCGAACAGCCATTCGGTAACGCTGCCGCGAACAGGGTCCAGGTCGTACTCGAACGAGCACCGGGTCTGCGTCGCGTCGAGGTCGTAACGTGCCACAAGGGAGGCCCGCACCGGATCGCGAGCGGTGGGGGAATTCGCAGCGGCCCGCACCGCGATCTCGAAGCGTGACGCCGCACTGAAGCGGAAACGCCAGAGGCGGCGGTTCTCGGTCTTCGCGGTGAACGCCCCTGTGAGCAGCACGTCCCGCCCTGTCGACACAGCGACGCGATCAGCGGGTAAATCGAGTTCCAACGAGGACGAAAGAGTCGGAGGCACTCGCAACTCGAAGCGACGCTCCCCAGGCTCCGCGGTGCCCATTGCGGACCATTCGAGCGTGAGCACCTGCCGCCCGGCTGGCACCCACAGCGATGGGCCCACAGCAAAGCCGGGCCCCAGCGACCCCAGCACGGCGGGCGGCCCCTCGGCCCATCGAGCCGCGGAGATGGCGCAGCGCATCGGCTCCAGGGCGAACGCCGTCGCCTGGGTGTTCGGGTTCTCGAAGATCCACGTCGCGGAGCCGGCCAGATCGTTGTCGACCATGCTCGCCGAGTATCTCGCTTCGAGCAGTGTCACGGGTGTGCCACGATCCCTCACAGCCTCCGCGGCAGTTCGCACTCGCTTCTCGAACTCCGCGCGAGCCATCCGCATGAGCGGTTCGCCTGGCTTGCGAAGGTCCGCCAGTTGGGCTTCCGTGACACGCAATCGTCGCAGTGGAAACGGATCCGGCAGGGATGCATGGCCCGACTCGACGATCGCAGGCCAGCCCGCAGTGGGGACAGCGCCATGCCCGCCGCCCGCGACCAGCGTCGCGGCCGTCAGGCCGATCAGGAAGAGCCAGACACATCGAGGCATTTCGGACTCACGGCTTTGAAGGAACGCGAACGATCAAGTCATCCCCGCGCGGCTCGGATTGCTGCTCCCGTCCGCCGTCATCCTTCGCATCAGGCGCTGTCATCGTGCTCCCGAGGGAGGCCCGCTTTCCAGTTGAGGCACGAGCCCTGTCGTGGCTTTCGAGGCTCCTCCCACGCGGGCAGAAGGAGGGATGTAGGGCGAATTCACGTTGGTGCTCGCCGACGGCGGGTCGATCCGTACGCGAGTGAACCCGGGCAGATTCGTGATTCGATACTGCCGATAGATCCGGAGTGCGCCCTGCACCACGAAGACCGCGCCGACCGCCAACAAGCCCGGCAGCGCCGCGGCCGCCGCCTGCGAGGCTGGCTGGGGGAACATCACCGCGGCCGTGCCGATCAAGCCCGCGAGCACCAGCGTGAGCAAGCCGGCGGCGGTGCCCGGAAGTCGCGTCAGGACAATCGCGATCGCAAAGGCCAGCAAAGAACAGATCGCCTGGAACGCCAGGCGAGGCACACGCACAATCAGGAGCGGCTCGGGAATGCCCTGACGCAGCACCACGGCCTCGCCGCCAGGGCCGCGTTCGTCCACACTGCTGGTCGCTTCTGTTTCCGTGCCGTCTCGAACCCAGCGCGTCAAATCCGTGGAGCTCGCCATGGCCAGTGGTCGCGGCAGGCCGCCGTGCCACTGCCAGCGCTGCTCGGATCGGCTTAACAGTTCCGCCACCAGTGGAGTGCCATCCGCGGGCAGATCGATCAGCCAGCGCGTCGGACCGGCATACGCCGCCGAGCGCACGCGGGGCGGCTCGAACGCGATCGCTTCCCACAGCCCTCGGAGGCCCGTGCTGCGATAGCGAACCTCCACCACGAACGGGCCGCCACGCTCCGCGTCCGAGGGCAGCGGCACACGAATCACACCCTCGATCAACTGGGCACCGCTGACCTGCCGCTGGTCGACGAAGACGCTCCACCCCGCTTCCGGCAGCAAGCCGGGCACCTCGACATCCAGCGTCGGCGAAAACCAGCGTCGCACACGGAACAGGCCGCGTCGATAGAGCGGAGCACTCGCCTCTCGCCCCGAAACCTCCACCAGCGCCCGATCCACCTGCCCTGACGCAAGTGCCAGGTCGCCTGACGATTGGACGCGAAGCACAAGGTCCAGGCTGCTCCCGCTCCCGTGCAGCGTCAGCCCCGGCAGCATCAGGCGATCGGGCACCGGTTCGGGGGGCAAGGTTCGCCAGCCCTCGTTCGCAGCGCTCAGCAGTACGGGACCCGTGGCGGAGGTCGAGGTGGGCCAGATTCGCAGCGTGGCCTCCACACGAGTCGCTTCCGCAGGCCAGAACAGCCCCACGGGGATCGTCCGGGCGGAACTCATCTCGGCCCCCGTCGTTCGCACCGGCAGAGGGAGCACGTACGCGAATCGCACCACGGCCGAGGTTCCATCCTTGCTCATTGCCGAGGCGGGAATGGAAAGATCCCACTCGCCTGCGCTCTGCCTCGAAGCCGCGAACGGCAGCGATCGCTGTGGAACCGAGAGCACCTTCTCCGGTCCACGGCAATGGATCGGGCTCACCAGCGCGTCGGGCGAACGCAAACGGAGTTCCCCCTCGATCACGATTTGTCGATCCTGCACATCCACGTCCGCCACGATCTCCGCCAGCAACTCGGGTCGGTGCGGCTGCCAGGAAAGATCGATGCGAGCAAGCCCCTGATCGAAGCGACCCGTGATCGCCGTCACAGTCTTCGGCACCTTGCCATCCGTGCCAGGCACCGGCGTCAGCGGGTTCGCCCAGCCTGAAGGCTTGTCCCCCTCCCACTCGTGGGCCGTGCCACGCAGTTCCTTCCCCGCGGGCACTTCGGCCGTCACCAGGGCGTCGCCCTCTGGCGTCTGCGGAAAGCGAGGCAGCAGCAGCGACGCACTCCCGCGGATGGGATCGCTCACCGGCAGCAGCGCCGACAGCGTGAACTCGAACGGGTTGCGACGGCCACTGGCGAGCTTCACCACCACCGTGTTCTTCGTACTGTCGGATTTCAAAGGCAGTACGACATCCACCAGCGGAGACGCAGGGTCCGGCGTCGGCCAGCCGGTAGGTAGTTCCATCGTGATCTGGTCGATCTCATTGCGGATCGGTGTGACGCGAAGGTCCATCGCCACGCGCCAGCCGGCCTCGGTGAGCTTGAGGCGATATGCCGGTCGAATGATCACCCGGCCGGTGAGCGGCCTCGTTTCCACTTCAAGCAGCGGAGCCGTCGGTGCCTGCGATCCCGTGGGCCCGGTCGCGAGGCGATGCAGAATGGCGGTCTCGTTCTCCTCGGTCGTCACCGGGGCTTCGATCTGCCGCAGGGCCGCTCCATGTTTGACGACGAAGCGAGAGTTGGCACTGCCGATCAGCTTGACGGACCCCGTCTGCCGGAACACATCCAACGTCGTAAACGGCCCCAGCGGAAACGGTGCTCGCCCCTTGGAATCCACAGCCTTGGGCCGGGTCTGCTTCGTCTCGATCGCGATCACCCAGTCCGCCGACGATCCCGTCGCGAAATCGACCTTCCAGACACTCTTGCTATTCTCGAACCTCGTCAGGCTCGGCAGGGGATCGGAGGCGGAAGCCGTCCCATTCCCGGAGCGTTCCACGCTGACGCTGGCGCTGGTCGGCACCACGAACTTCCACTCGCGAGCGAAGCCCTGGAGCCTCAGGCGAGCCGAGGCTTCAAGGCTGGTGTCCGTGACGTTCGCGGTGATCTCCCAGTCCGCGGCACGAATCGCATCCTGTGTGGGAGCGGCGGCCGCCGGCGGGTCCCAGGTCACTTCGAGGGACTCGATTGCACCCAGCGCCCGCCCACCGTCCGTGCGCGACGCCAGAAGCTTCACATCCACATTCGGCTCACGAGCCGTGACCATCGGTTTGGCGGAATCGGTCGGATCGGGAGTTCGCGTCGTCAGGTTCACCCGCTTCACACCCGGCGGCAGTAGATCGAGCGTGAACCTCGTGATGGCCGCCCGTGGCAGGCCGATCTCGAAGCCGATCTCGCCCTTCTGGCCCCGAGTGGTGACCGGTGTCTCGAGGTCCAGCGTCAGCGTGTGAGCCCCCGGCGCTTCGACAACCGCGAGCAGACCATCCTCCGTGGTCTCCAGTACAGGGAGCTTGTGGCCGTCAAGCGAGGCGGACGTGGGGAAGGCCCTTCGGCCGCCCAGGGCAATCGCCGTTTGCGGGGGAACGATGCGGAACTCGTAGATCGCTCGAATCGCGACGACACTGAGATCGCCACGTTTCTCCACCTTCGCACTCAGACGGCACTCGCTCGGCGCCATCGGCTTGCGGGCGCCCTGTTGTTTTTTGAGTTGATCGAGCTGCTCGAGCAGTTTCCGCCAGTCCTCAGCCGAGAGTTCCACTCGCTCCGTCTTCTCCGCGTTCCCTGTGAAGAGATAGGTGCCATCGGGCAGGCGAATGGCCGGGTTGGCTTTCTTCGCCGCCTCCGCCGTAGGCTGCCCCTGCGAGTCGGCCGACGCCAGCAGAATCAGCGCCAATGCCAGGACGCCAACGACCAGGAGTCGTGCAGCCATCGCGGAGGGTGGACACTCACGGACCGGCATGGCGATCCTCGAGACTTAACGACCGGGCGAAGCAGTGACGATTCCCAAGGTGACGTGAACGCGGGGCAAATACCTTGAGCCCTCAGTATACCCAAAGGACGTAATCATTCCGATCCACTCCTTCGGAATCTCTTCGGCAATCCTCCCACCGCACGCCCCGGTCGACAGGATCGCTATCGCAAGACTCTTCGATGTAACCGGCCGATCCCGCTCCCGCTGTTTCACGATCGACTTGAACTCCACTCCCGACATCGGGTAAACTTTGGCGAGCCCATCCACCAGGAAGAAGCAATGACCTTTGGCGACGAAGATAGAAACGATCTTGCCATCGCTCGCGGCCGCGACTGGCCAAGCGTCCGCCAGTTCAATGTCTTCCTCGACAACCGCATGGGGGCGCTCCTGGCCCTTGTCCGACACTTTGAAACGACCGATGTGAAGATCGTCTCGCTCACGATCGTCGAGACGACCGACTGCGCCATCATCCGCCTAGTGCCCAGCGATCCCGAGCGAGCCTTTGAAATCCTGAAGCATCACCGCTTCCCCTTCACCGAAAGCGATCTGCTGGTGGTGAAGCTGCCAGACAACGATCAACCGCTGCTGACGATCTGCAAGGCCCTGCTCGCGGCCGAGGTGGACGTTCACTATACGTACCCACTCATGATCGGGGTCGGCCCGATGGGCAACACGGCCCTGGCTTTCCATGTCGACGACCACGAAGTGGCCGTGAACGCCCTGACAGCCCAGGGGTTCACGCTGTTCACCGAAGGGGACCTGAACAGCTAGACCTGAGGGGAAGGGGAATTTCGGTTAGGTGATTCAATCACCTGGCGAGCGGGGGACTTCAGTCCTCCCGAGCGTAAGCATCACAGCGACTTGCCTGAGGACTTCCAGCCTACCCTCTTCCACGAGCCGCACGTGCTCTGCGTCAGAAGATCATCACTCCCAACAGACGCTGTCCGTTGACCGCGATGGACCTGGGACGCTCTTGCATTCTGACCCGGAGCTGTGGGCGAGTTTGGGCGGCTTTCCCTTGACATCCGCCCATTCGCGGGCCACAACCAAGACATACACTTCCCGTCGGCCCGAGGTCTCGAAGATGTTGCAACGTGCGTCACTCCTGTTCATGGCACTCCTGGCTGCGCCTGTGCATGCGGCCAACCCTTATGAAGATCTCCTGAGAGATGTTCCCTTTGAGACGAACGTCCTTGTGCTCTTGAACCCGCAGCGAGCCTACGCCAGCGCCCTGGCGAAGCAGCAGGACTGGACGAAGCAATTCCGGGATCGCCATCGCGCCGGTGTCACGCTGCTTCCTCCGGACGCCCGGCAGGCGGTGATCGCCACCGATGTGAACTTCAACAACCTCACGCGAGACTTCCAGGTCGCCCTGGCCAACGTTCGCCAAACCTCTCCTCTCCAGGAACTTCAGAGGCGCGAAGGCGGCGCCATCTCGGAAATCGCCGGGCGATTTGTCCTGCTGTCTCCCCGCGACGCCTACATCACGCCTCTGAACGTCAGCACACTCGCGACGGTCTACCCGGCTAACCGCCAGGCCCTCGCACGATGGCTGCGTTACGTCACCGGCAATCGGACCAACCTTCAGGCGGCCTTGACGCCGGTGCTTCGCAAGGCTGCGGATGAATGGGCCGATCGCGCAGAGGTTGTGGTGGCCCTTGATCTTTCGGATGCCATTGATCCCGGCGTCGTTCGTGATGGGATCAACCAGTCGCTTGCCCTCAGTGGCAAGAACGTCAATCGCGATACCCTGGCTCGCGTGCTGGCCTCGGCGAACGGCCTGGTCTTCGCCGCCACCATCGGTTCCAGCATCAACTGCACCATCCGCGTCGATTTCAACCTGGATCCTCAGCCGTTCCGTGAATCGGTGCAGGCCCTGTTCCTCGAGAACCTCGACACCCACGGGCTCCAGATCCCTGGCATCTCGCAGTGGAACGCGGTCTTCACCGGCACCTCGATGACCCTCACGGGCGCCATGACGACCCAGGACTTGCAGCGAGTCATTGGGCTTTTCCAGTTCCCCTCGACGCAGGAAGGCGAACCGCCCGTGGGCACCACCGCAACGCCGCAGGGTGTGGATGTGGCCGCCGTCTCACCGGATCAGACACGTCGATTCCTCACGGCGGTGGACAACATCCTCCAGGGCGTGAAGCCGCCGAAGGAAGCCCAGACCTTGCAGCAGGCCAATGAGTACACGAAGTATGCCCTGGCGACGGAGCAGGCCTCCCAGCAGATCGACCAGTTAAGCCGGGCGAATGTCGATCCCGTCGCCGTGGAGGCGGCTCGCGACTCCGCGAAGCGACTCAAGGGGATTGCAGGCTCGCTGCGAGGCGTGCCCGTGGACCTCAACGTGATCAACGCCGGGTCATTCTACAACGTTTCCGGCGGCTTCCCCGGTTGGCTCGGCTGGGGCCGTGGCAGCGTCCCGTTCATCGCGGGCCGATCCACGGGGACGAATCTTCCGCAGGTCAATGAGCGGATGCTGCGTGTGATCGCGGACGATCAGAAACGCCGGGACGAGATGATGAGCCAGATCCAGTCGACGATGAATGAAGCGAGAATGAAACTCGCCGAGAAGTTCGGCGGGAAGTGGTAGTCCCCGCCCCGAGAAGTGCTCCATCCGAAGCCCCAGCAGACACCGCGGGGCTTCTCGCTTTGATCCTGGTTGCGACTGCCATCGGATGCGGCAGATCCTCGTGCTGTTGCCTTGCGGGATCACCCGGAGTCAATGCACGTTCACTTCGTTGACGCACTGCGGGCCCTTCGTCGGAGCAAACCCAGGCCCAGGCCGACGCTGGCCAGCATCAGCGTCGTCGGTTCCGGCACGCTGGGCGCCGACACCACTTCTTGCGGGAACTTGTCCAACACCCACTGCACGGGTCCGAACTCGATGCTCGCGATGCCCCAGGGAGAGGGTTTTGTGAAGTCGGTTTCAAAAGGTGTCAGATATTTGTAGGCGTCGAACTGCTTGATCCCCTGAGCGTTTTTGATCGTCACCAGGAAGCCGCCGTTGGGGCCGACGCCCGTGCTGTACTCGTCCGGGATGGTCAAACTGGGGTCGGCGAAAGGACCGTTATCATGTTTTGTGGCCACGACGTTCGCTCCGCTTTCGGGGATGCCCGCAAACTCGATCGAAACCCAGTCGACGATCCCCTGCTCCCCGGCCGGGGTCACAAAATTGCCGGTGATCACGCCATGAAATCCAGGGTAGAAGTTGACCTGATTCGGTTCGCTTGGAGTGGGGATTCCATAATTGTCCCCCGTCGGGATCCAGGCGAGTTGCCCGTTGACGACACCAATCGCTTCTCGCTGGAAGCTCAGACCCGCACTGACATACTGATCGGTGACAAAGCCGCCGTCAGGAACATCCGTACCATGGACGGGCGCCAGGATCGGCGTCGGTATCGAGGCAATCGAGGAAGGCGTGACAGGCTCCCCCAGGGCGATTCCGCCATGGAAAGCTAGTGCCAGCAACACAAGGGCCGGGGTGATTCTTCGCATGGCCAGTCTCTCGGGGATCGGCAATTTTCTCACGGCTTCGGCCGCCGTGCCGCCCCATGTAACCCTGGATCCCGGCAGGAAATCAAGCCCGATTGCGAGATGGTAAACGGCAGAAGAGAGTGTCCCTGTCGATCTCGGCGAAGACGCGCAGTCACGGCAGGGGCGGCCTCCTCGAACGTTTAAACCGGGCGCGGCAATTCCTTCGTGTGGTAAGATCGAACCGCTCGCGTAAACCTTGGTCACCGAAAATCGCACCCAGTGCTGACGCCCCTCAAACCCAGGGTCATCATGAATCATCGACACCGTCCGAATCGCCGTTCGTTCCTCACGGGCTCGCTGGGGGCCGCGCTGGCTCCGTCGCTGTTTGCGGCTCCGGCGATGAGCGGGCGTGCTCCGCAGGTCTTGCTTCGAGGCTCCTGGCAGAGCGTGAACATTGGCGACATCGGCCACACGCCAGGCGCCCTGACGTTATTGGAGAAGCACTTTCCCGAAGCCGAGGTCACGCTCTGGACCGAGACCAGTCGGACCGCCAACGACCCTCTGGGCTTTGGAGCACGAGCGATGCTCGCCAAGGGCTTTCCCCGATTCCGAATCGTGCAGGGCAGCGTCGGCAAGGATGGCAAACCGACCACCCCGGAACTCGCCAGGGCGTGGGAGGAAACCGACCTCTACCTGAACGGCTCCGGTTCCGGGTTCCCCGCCGCGGCTCATGCCGTTGCGTTCCGCAAGGCCACCGGCAAGCCCGTCGGTGTCTTCGGCGTCAGTAACGATCCGATCTCCGGCTTCGGCCCTGGCCTCGATCCTGAGGGCGGTACGCTGGCCAGCCTCCGCGAACGGGCGATGAAGCTGCCGCCGACGCATCTCAGCGAGAACCTGCGATACATCATGGATCGGGCCGCGTTCTTCTTCTGCCGGGACACGATCTCACGCGACTACCTGAAAACCCAGGGCGTGAAGGCGCCAGTGCTCGAATTCGGACCCGACGCCCAGCTTGGCATGCGCCTGCGAGACGACGCGACCGGCAACGCCTGGCTCGCCAAGAACGGCCTCGAGCCGGGCAAGTTCATCTGTGTGATTCCACGGCTACGGTACACACCCTACTACAAGATCCGCAAGACCGAGCCGACGGCCATCGACCGCGCCAAGGACGCAATCAACGACCGCACGACCGAGAAGGACCACGCCCGCCTTCGCGACATGATGACCCGGTACATCAAGGGCACCGGCAACAAAGTGATGGTGTGTGCCGAGATGACCTATCAGGTGGAGATGGGCAAGTCGGTACTAGTCGATCCGCTGCCGGAAGACATCCGCCGCAATGTCGTCTGGCGCGATACGTACTGGCTGCCGGACGAAGCGGCCTCGATCTATGCCCGCTCGCAGTGCGTGGTGAGTGTGGAGTGCCACTCCCCGTTGATTGCCCTGTATCAGGGCACGCCGACCTTCCACGTTCGCCAGCCGACGGACACCTGCAAGGGCCAGATGTATCGCGACATCGGTGCGGACGACTGGTTCTTTGAAGTCGATGAAACCTCGGGCGAGCAACTCTGGTCGCGGCTGGAGGCGATCCATCGCAACCCCGCCGCAGCCCGCGAGAAGGTGAAGTCGATCATGGCAAAAGTCGAAGAGCACCAGAAGCGGATGGTCTCCGTGCTGAAGGCTTCGATGGCGTAACGCTTCGCCCGTCCCATGATATCCAGAGATACGCAACCACTTGGCGAGCGGGGAATGTGAGTCCCCCGAGTGTGGGCGTGTCGAGCCGTCGGGTTGTCGCTCGTTCGCCTCATGCCTTCGTTCGCTGCCCATGGTCGATACCGATTCAATCCTCGCAGAGGCACGGGGACTCACATGCAAGGAGAGTCGGCAGGTCGTCCTCACCGCCTCGGCCAGATGGCATAGGCCCACAGGGCCAGTGTGGCGAGGGTGCCGAGGCCGCCTTCGCGTAGTGCTTCGCAGAGCGAACCTGGTAGCAGCGGCACAGAGGTTAGTACGCTCCACGCGATCAGCACAAAGAGCGTCCACCGGTCGGGCGTGAACGCCTCGGGGCGATTTGCGAGCCCCTTTAACCACAGGCCGGCCACCAGGGGGTACGCCAGGGCGTAGTAGTGCATGTGCGAGACGGGCGAGACTAACAGCATCACCACGCACAGGCAGCCCAGGATGACGAGAACCTCGGCGGGTTCGCCACGAGCCCGAGACGAACCGAAAGCGATGGTCAGGATCGTCAGGATCGCCCCGAGAATCCAGTGGGCCAGCTTCGTCTCGCGAGACGCCATCGCTGGTCGGTTCTCGCGATCGGGGTAACGCCAGGCGTGGATGACAGCCGCGAACGATTGACTGTCCGTCGAGGTCGTGTCGGTCAGTTCCTTGGCTCGCGTCTGGTCGCCATCACCCACGGCACCTGGCCGAAGCACGAGTTCCACGATCTTCAGGTCCAGATGCATGGTTCGCTCCGGGCTCATCCAGGGCAGGGGGAGCAGGAACAGCAGGAGTGCCGCGGCCACGGACGCACCGAGCAGGCTGCGTGCATCGCGTCGCATGATGGGCCACAGGACCAGATACGCAGGGATCACTTTCACGAGGGCCGCCGCGGCCAGCCAACCGCCGGACGCCAGTCTCCGACCCCGCATGGATGACGCGAACATCGCCGCGATGCAGAGCACCACGATCACGTTCGCCTGGCCGCGTGCCAGCGAATACGCCAGCCCGCCCAGTGCGAGTATCACCGGAACGAAGCGGGCATACCACCAGCGTCGGGAACCGGCGATTTCCCGGGGAAGGATGGCGTTCGCGAAGAGATGAGCGCTGATCGCAATCGCGATCGTTTCGAGCAGATACCACAGGCCGACGGAAACCGCGAAGGGAAGATAGCCGTCCCGGACGGCCCACGGATAGGGATCCGCCAGCGGCGTGAGAAGGATCGCGAAGGGCAGCGGATAGCAGTAGTGCCAGCCGTTATTGTCGATGATCTCGTAGGGGTCCTGACCGGTTCGCAGAGCCCAGGCCGCACGGGCGTAGACCCCGAAATCGGTCTTGCTGGTATCCAGGAAGACCGCTCGCACTTCGACGATCACGCCAAAAGCGACAACGACCAGGACGAAGAGCCCGAGCACGGCCCATTCCCAGCGGCGCGGGCCGATCGGCAATCGGGGAGACGTCACCATCTCTCGTGATAGATAGGGCGATCACGCCGCCCAGGCGAGAGGTTGCGGTTCCTGTTGCCCCTCGACGGCGGCGTTCGCCTTGCGATTCGCCGTGGCCAGGCCGACGGCCCAGAGCAGCACCGTCACCGCCGTGCCGAGGCCGAACTCGCGAAGTTGCACGAAGATCGGCCCGGGCAAAAGCAGGATCGCCGTGCCTGCGGTCCATGAGACCAGTGTTGCAAGGACCCAGGCCGACGGGATCAACTGGCCGGGGCGCTGCTTCAACCCCCACAGCCACAATCCGCACAGCGCTGGCAGGGCCATCGCGAAGTGGTGGTTGTGCGAGACCGGTGCCGCGAGAATCATCACCAGCACCAACGAACCGAGCAGTAAGAGCTGTTCCGCGGCACCTTTCGTCCGATTCTTCCAGATCAGCACGGAAGTGATCGCGATCATCAGGCCGCTGATGGCCCAGTGTGCGAGCCGCGAGGATTGGTCCGCATCCGGCGTGGTGTGCTCGCGAACCAGGCGATCCTCGGGATGCTTCCAGGTATGAATCACAGAGACAAACGAGATGCTATCCGTCATGGTCGTGTTGGTGAGTTCCTTCGCGCGGGTCTGATCTCCCGCGGCAGATCCACCAAGGCCCGGCGCGAGAACCTGGTGCACGAGTTTCCTATTCTCGTCGATCGCTCCCTGGAATCCGAAGAATGCCACAGGCAAGATCCCCAGCAGCACGATCGACCCCGCCGCCAGCCCGATAAGGCTGCGGCGATCGCGATGGAGAAGCGGATAGAGCACCAGCAGCGCCGGGGTGATCTTCAGGGCGGCGGCGGCGGCCAGCCAGGCCCCCGCCGCGATTCGGCGATCCGCCGCGAAGGCGACGAACATCCCCGCAATCAGGGCGGCCACGGCCGTGTTCACCTGGCCATGCGACACCGTGAAGCCAATGCTGCCGATGCAGAGCGAGAATGGCACCGTTCGGGCATAAAGCCAGCGGCGACTCCAGGGCTTCGCATCGGGAAGCACGGCCTTCGCGAGAACATGCACGGTCCATATCGCCACAAGAAGGCTGATCACAATCCACACTGCCGTGGCGAACCAGAACGGGACGAAGCCCGTGCGGTCGGCACCCGAAGGCGGGTCGGCCAAAGGCGTCAGCAGCAGGGCAAAGGGCGGCGGATAGCAGTAGTGCCAGCCGTGATCATCCGTGATCTGATACATGTCGCCGCCGGTCCGAGCCGCATAAGCCGCCCGCAGGTAAACGCCGAAGTCCGTGTGGCGTTCCTTGAGGAAGCATGACCGGATCTCGCTGAAGCCGGCAAAAACGGCGAGGCCCAACAGCGTGACGCCGAAGAACATTTTCTCCCAGCGTCGAAGCGGCTGATCTCCGGGTGCCTCGGGCATGCGTAAGGTCCTTGAATTCGAGTCGCCGCGCGGCGGCGGCGTGTCTCCGATTCATCGTCGTTTCTTGTCGTCATCATCAGCAAATCCCACATAATCGCTACCGCTTTTCACGACCACCTCCTTGCCAGGTTTACGCAGAGGGCCGGATCGCTAGCCCAAACGCCAAACTCCCCCCATCCGGCGAAATTGCCAAAGAAGCCCCGCCTTCCGCAACCAAGCGCCCTTGACGATCGACCTCCAATCCACTCCTATAACAAGACGATTTCCCCGGATTCGCTCATCGCCCGCAGGCAGGCCTTGTTTCACGGAACTAACCGTGGCAGGGCTGCGTCCAATGCAAGATCTTGGGATGATCGCAAACGGACGCGAACTGATACGGAAACTTCCCTTTCTTGTTCAACATTATCTGTCAGGGACAACGTATGTTCTCCTCTTCTTTCTGGCGGTCCACGGGCCGATTTGTCCTGTGTGGCGGCGTGGCGCTTCTGGTGCTAATGCTGTTCTCTGAAATGGCGTTCGCCCAGGAAGGGGAGGCGGCCGCAACCGCTCCCAGCAAGAAGAAAAACATCATCGTCCACATGATCGAGTCCGTGGGCTGGGTCTTCGGGCCCATGATCCTCGCGATCTCGGTCGCCCTCGTGGCCCTCGTCGTCCTGTTGCTTCTGGACCTTCGCATGTCCGCCGCGATCCCCGTTGGATTCGTGGACGACTTCACCGACACGGTCAACAAGCGTAAGTTCAAGGAAGCCTTCGAGATGACGCGCAACGACCCGAGCTTCCTCGGGCGCGTGCTCACCGCGGGCATGGGCCGCCTCCAGTATGGCCTGGAAGACGCTCGTGATGCGGCCGTGAACACCCTCGAGAGCATCAAAAGCGACAAGGAACAGAAGAATAACTACACCGCCGTCATCGCGTCAATAGGGCCCATGATCGGCCTCGTCGGCACGGTGTACGGTATGATCGAGTCGTTCATGGCCCTCGGCGAAAGCAACGGTGCCCCGAACGCCCAGGCCCTCGCCGGCGGTATCAGCCACGCCCTCGTGGTGACGCTGCTCGGCATCGGTATGTCCATCCCGGCCATCTTCTTCAACGCCTTCTTCCGCAACCGCATCACCCGCGTAACCATGGACGTCGGCCACATCGCGGACGACCTCCTGACGCAGATGTACCACAACTCGAAGAAGCCGTCAGCCCCGGGAGGCACCAGCCTGCCCTCGGGCCCCGCCGGCGGCCCGGCCAGCGTGATGAGCTCCCCCGCCATCGGCACGGCTTCATCCATGGGGGCGCCGGCCGCGCCGCGATAAACGCTTGCTCGAGGCGGGAGGTCCTTCCCAGCCCTGAAGCCACCTTTGGTCAGCGCCCTCGGAATTTCCTGGACGTCCGCGCTCCCTTGTCAGGCCTTACTGCTCAGGCCTGACTCACGAGACTCTGATCTTCCATGAGCCACGGCAACCTCGAAAAGTGCGAACCGAATCTGACACCGATGCTGGACATGGTGCTCCAGCTCGTCATGTTCTTCATGCTCTGCGCCAATTTCGTGATGGATCAGGTGAACGAATCGATCAAGCTCCCCGAGGCCATCGCGGCCCGGGGGCTGGATATCAAGGATGAACGGCTGCTCTTCCTCAACGTCGATCTCAACGGCAAGGTGCTGCTCTCCAAGCTCGATGCCGAGGACTCGTTGTCGCTGGATAACAAGATCCAGGTCGCTTCATACATGAAACGCCGCATGCAGCGCGACGTGGCCGCATCGCCGAACCCCAAGGCGCCGGTCCTTTCGACGATCATCATCCGTGGCGACCACCGTGCTCGCTTCGAGAAGATCAACGACGTGGTCGAAGGCATCCGCTCCGCCGGCTACAAGCAAGTGCGAATCCGCGCCCAGATCGGCGACTCACGATAAGCGCTTGGTGAGCCACGAGACCAGTTATCGGAGCCGAGCGCGTTCCCCGGGTGACGACAAGCGACGTGAACTACGAGAGTCGACAATGTCCCACAAGAAACATAAGCGACAACAAACCGATCACGTCGAACCCGACCTGCCCATCACACCGATGCTGGATATGTCGTTCCAGCTCATGGCGTTCTTCCTTCTCACGTTCCGCCCGTCGCCCACGGAAGGCCAGATGGCCCTGGCCATCCCCAACAAGGACGGCGGCGGCGTCAGCATTGCCGACCCGCTCGAAGACGAGAAGGCCAAGGAAGTCATCGTCACGGTCCGCGCCGGGGCAGACGGTCGAATCGCGAAGATCGAGGTGGGCGACATCAGTGGCACCAAGAACCTCGGAGCGGACCTCAGGGCTTACCAAAAAGCCCTTCGAGACGCCTCGGACGCGGCCCTCAAGACGCCCAGCAAGAAGATCGGCAAGCTCAAGCTGCAGATCGACAAGGCCCTCCTCCACGAATACGTCGTCCAGTTGATCGATATTGGCGTCCGGGAGAAATTCACGGATATTAGCCCGGAACCACTCAGCGAAAAGAAGGGCGAGGGCGGATAATAGATAGTCGCCTTCGCATCCGTCACGAGGATCAGTCATGTGGAATCCCCGGTCAAGGTGGACTCCTCAGCCAGGAAAACAGGCGAACCCGGACACACGGAGAGGAAGAGCCTGGTGGCTACTCTCCCTGTCTTTGGGCCTTCTCGTCTCCCTGTCCCTGTTCACGAACGCTCAGGATGTGGACAACGTCCCCCCCGTGCCGCGGAAGGCCGTCGAACCGCCGGTGCCGGAGAAGTATCGACTTAACCCCTCGCTTGCCATGTTCCGGGCCATCGAGGATGAGGCCCCCGTCCGCTCCGAGCGTGAGAACGCCGACGAATACCGGGCCTGGACGGAAGTGGTGCAGTTCGCCAATCAGTTCCCCGCGGCGGAAATCGAAGGCGTCGCCAATCGCGTCCTCACCAGCGAAGACCTCATCCACGATTCCCGGCGGAGTTTCTTCCTTCAGCCGATCCACTTCGATGGGCTAATCAAGTCGATCGAACGTGCGGACGCCTCGAAGGGCCTCCAGGAGTTCGGGGTCAAGCACACCTACCTGGCCCGCCTGATCCCGGCGGGGGAGCCTTTCAGCCACGAAATCCTGGCCGTCTTCAGCGAGCTGCCCAAGGGAATCGACAACGCGGACGCCCTGAAGGATCGCTGGGTGTCGTTCGCGGGATACTCGTTCAAGCTCATGACCGAACCCCCCGAAGGAAAGACGCAGGGCGTGCCGCTGAGCGAGTGGAAGCGTGTCCCCGTGCTAATCGGACAGTCGGTGACGCTGCTGCCCAAGGGCATGGTGCCCGAGGGGAACACGATCGAAACAATTCCGAACAAGAGCCTTCGCATCTTCCAGAAGATTCGGGACGCGGCCCCGATGCCCGGCGCGGAGGAGGAATCCTGGCCGGAGAAGGCCGCCTGGAACTGGGTGGTGCTGTATGCCCGGAAGTTCGCGCAGGAGGATCTGGACAAGAATTCCCGCAAAGGGCTCGGCTTCGCCGATCTCTTCGGCGATGGTCGCGCTCAGTACAAACTGGATCTGGTCCACTTCGAGGGTCGGTTGATCCGCCTGCGTGCGGATAAGCCTCCCCGCCAACTGCGGGACGCCGGCCTTGCCAACTACTATGAGGGCTGGATCATCCCGAGCAACCAGCCGCCCGGCCAGGCTCACCCGGTGTGCGTGGTTCTCACGGAACTCCCCGAAGGGCTGACCCCGGCGAACCGGATGAATCGGCAGGTTTCTTTCTCCGGGTACTTCTTCAAGCGAATGCACTACGAGTCCAGCGAACGCGGGCCGGACGAACAGATGAAGTGGAAAGGGGCTCCGCTGTTGATCGGCCGCTCCATCACCGTGGTCCCCGAGGATTCCGGGTACAGCGGCGGCACCTGGAGCGATTTCTTCGTCCCCGCCGTGCTTCTGGGCTTCGGAGGTCTTCTTGGCACCGCCGGTCTCCTCAGCTGGTGGTTGCGGCACGGAGATTCCAAGGTCAAACAGGCCATCGAGGAACGAAGACCCAACCCTTTTGGGAACTAATTCCCAAGATCTGCGTCACAGATGATGAGATTGTGAAGGACGTGAGTCAGGTTTGGGAATCAAGCGGCCGCGACTCTCGGCGGGAGACTCTCGGCGGGAGACTCGGCGGGATACGGGTGGCCCAACCGATCTTATTGGATCTTTTAGGTTTCGGATCGTTCAGAGATAATCCTTTCCGTTATCCGGAACTCCTCTTTTCGGAGGTTGTGATCGTGAGTACTTCGAGCGAAATGCCAGCCCCGGACGCGACCAATGCGTCCTCGAAGGCGAAGGGGCCGACCAAGGCGGCGGTCATTCGGCAACTCAATGGTGCCGAGGAGACCTCCCAGGAACGGTTGATGAAGAAGCAGCTGCCCGCCTGGGTGATCAGCGGCGCGGTGCATGTGGCCTTCATCTCCTTCCTGATTCTCATCTTCGGCCTCACGAACAGTGAAGCCAAGATGAGTGACAAGCTGATCACGGCGTCTGTGGAGAAGCCGGAGGAAGAAGAAGCCGCCAAGAACCTCACTAACGAGGATCCCGGCATCGACTCCGAGCTTGAGGCTTCCGTGAACGTCGAGCGCATCGACGAGCAGGTGGTGGAAGCCGCCGTCACGTCGGACCCGATCGGCGCTCCGAACTCCGAAAGCATCAATCAGGCGACCTACGCGGCTCCGGGTGCGGTCACCGAGAACGCCACGGGCGGCTTCATGGGGACCGAAGGCAATCTCATTACCGGAGCGGGTGGCGGTGGCGGCCTGACCGCCGGCGGCGGCCTCGACGGCCGTAGCGGTGCGACCAAGGATCGCCTCCTTCGCGAGGGTGGCGGCAATGCCGCTTCCGAACTCGCCGTGGCTCGCGGCCTGGCCTGGCTGGCCAAGAAGCAAAAAGGCGAAGGCGCCAGCCGCCTCGGCTACTGGGAATACGATGGCGAAGGCGCCCACAAGGACGATGTCATCGCCGCCACCGGCATGGCGATCCTGCCCTTCCTCGCCGCCGGCGAAACTCACAAGAGCGGCAAGAAGTATCAGCAGGTCGTCTCCCGCGGCATCGAGTTCCTCAAGAGCCGACTCGGCGCCGAAGGCCACTTCTACAACCCGCCCAAGAGGGCCGCGGGCATGTACTCCAACGCCATCGGGGCCATGGCCCTCATCGAGTGCTACGGCATGACCAAGGATCCCACCCTCAAGCCATTCGCCCAAAGCGCCGTCAACTTCATTCAGAAGGCCCAGGCACCCGATGGCAGCTGGGGCTACTCGTCTCAGAGCCCCGGCGATACCTCGATCGTGGGCTGGCAGATTCAGGCCCTGCACTCGGCGAAGATTAGCAAGGATCTCGTGGTGAGTGACGCCGTCATCAAGAAGGCGAACAAGTTTCTCGACCTCGTCTCCACCGGTTCCAACAAGGACAAGTACGGCTACCGCGACTCCGCCGGAGCCCGGCCCGGCACGTCCCTCACTGCCGTCGGCCTGCTCTGCCGCTACTACGAAGACGGCTGGGGCCCGAACAACCCCGGCATGATCGACGGCGTGAAGGGCCTCATGAACCGCCCGCCTCGACCGGGATCGATGGACATGTACTACTACTACTACGCCACCCAGGTCGTTCACTTCTTTGAAGGGAAGAGCTGGAAGGTGTGGAACGAAGGCGAGGCCGCAGGCACCGGCATGCGGGATCTGCTGTTGAAGGCTCAGGACGTGGGAGCCAACCAGGCGAATTACGGTTCCTGGCCGGCCGACACCGGCACCGTTGGCCGCTCCTGCGGTCGCGTCGGCACCACGGCTCTGAGCTTGCTGACGCTCGAGGTTTACTACCGCCACCTGCCGCTCTACAAGCGAAACGACGGCGGCGGCCTCAAGGAACTTGACCGCAATGCCGGCGGCGAGTAACGCGAACGCGAGACTGGCAACAATCAAGCGGGTGCAAGGGTGAGAGAGTCGCCCTTGCACCCGCTCTCTTTTGCAACTCGAACGACAACGCGGAACTTCGAGAAACTTAGGCCTCTTGTCGCTTCTCGTCACTCACTTCTCGATGTTTCGCAGCTTCAGGTTGTACTTCCCGCCTGTCTTCACCTCGGTGTAGTCCCTGTCGCCGGAGGGCTTCCCGTTGCGGTAGTCGTAAAAGCCCACCTTGGTGCGGCCGATGACCTCGGCGGTCGAGCCTTGCACCACGATCGCGGTCCCTTCGTCGATGCCGATGCCCAGGAACTGCGGGTACGCGGTCATGAGGTCGGTCATGTCGCCGGTCCGCTTGCGGGCGAAGAAGTGCTGATCCACCGCCGCGCCGGGGAGGAAGCTGAAGCCCTTTTCGTAGCCCTCCGCCATCATGACGGTGTTGCCGAGGGGATGGCCGCGAGGCATGTACTCGGACTGGATCGAGGCCCCGGCGGAGCTACCGCCAATGACTCCGCCGCGGGCGAGGAGTTCGTGGAAACGCTTCTCGGTCAAAGTGTTCTCGTAGGCCTCGACAAACCGCCACTGGCGTCCGCCGCCGAACCAGAGGCCGTTCGCCCGGGTCAGAGGTTCCGAGAACTTCGGCTCGTCCGCCCGGGATCGATCCCGCGTGTGGAGGATGTGAACGTTCTTGGCTCCGTACTTCTGCAACGCGGCGACCTCGGGGAAGTTGAAGCCGATCGGGTCTTCGTTGGCGGTGGGGACGAAAACGATCAGGGACTCGGGGCCACCCGCGAGTTCGAGGAATCGTTTCCAGATCTCCGGCCCGGCCCCGCCGCCTCCGACCACCACGAGCGCGCCCTTCGCGACAACGGGATCTCGGGGTTTGGCGGGCGGGAAGGAATTCTTCGCGGCCCGGTTCGCCGCCGTGCGACGTAGCTGGAACAGATCGAGCATTCCACCGGCGTTCACGGAGGAGGCCACCGCCGGCTTGCCCGCTCCGGCCGCGGCGTGGAGGGTGACAGCGCCGTCGCCGATGACGCGAATCTGCCGCCCTTGAACCACGAAGGTCGATGAACCCTCGAGCCCCAGCCAAAGGTGGTCGGGCTGGGTCGCGATCAGCGTGGCGAACCGCTCGCCCTGCGGTTGCGTCTCGATGAGGAAACCGGGGAGGAATCCCAGCCCCGGGCTGAGCTTGGCGGCGGCTTCGCCAGGTAGAATCGTGTGCGTGCCGAAGATGGCGGCTCCGGCCCCCGTGCCGCCGAGGGCCCCGCCGCGGGTGTGAAGTTTGCGGAGTTCCTTCTCAACGAGCGAGCCCCGGTAAGTGTCGAGGAGTTTCGTAAGCGAGCCGCCCTCAAACCACACTCCGGTTGCATCCGCGAACGGCTTCACGATAGAGGAATCGTCCGCCTGCTTCCGATTGTTCACAGTGAACAGGGCCACCGTTTCGGGTTCGAGATCCTTCCACGGCTTCAGGATGATCTCGGGCTGCGGCGTGATCTCTGTATTCGGGATGACGAGGATGCGAGCCTTCCCCTTGCCTGCAAGGTCGAAAAACGCCTGCCTCGCGTCGTCGGAAACCGGACCCGGCCCCGCGAGCACCAGCGGCCCCGGCAGTGGTGCCGGTGGAGGAAGGTCCGCAGCGGAGAGCGTGACCGCGACAAGGAGCAGAGCCAGGGGAGAAGTGCAACGCATGGCGGGAACCTCGGGGACTCGATGGAGCATCGTCGATCTGCCTGTTTTGGCTGGCGAATCGGGAAGGAAAGCGACGATCACAGCCGCGATGGGGACACTATACCCCGCCCTGAAGTCTCTCGCGAACGGTACCCTGTCGATACTTTCTTCGTCACACACTTTCCGCCCCGCTGGACCTCTCCCCCGGCGTGGGCGGCTTCTTTTGGTGGCGGTCATCACCGAGATTTGCCTAGATCGCGGGCACCTGAACTACGGCCCCTCCCCAGGCATTTCGCTGAAGCCCCATGAAAACCATAACTTGTGGCAATCGTGTCGAGTTGGCACGGGAAGTGTTAACGTTAATGTCGACGAAGTTGATCGCTCGGAACTGTTGGGAGAGGCAGTTTCGGACATCAACCGAGTCAACGAAAACCGGCCGGCCGACTGTTGGGAGAGGCAGTCGGCCGGCTTGTTTGTTATCTCTTCAAGGCTTCAATCGAAGCTTGAATCGAAGCAGAAAGCCCCTTTCTTGATCTCGAAAGATCCAATCCAAGGTTTGCGGACCATGTGGTAATCTCAGTCCAGCTTGTCTTTGGTCTTGAGGTATTCCTTCGGTAGCGTGGCCGCCCAGGCTTCCAGTCTTGCAGAGAGCTTCTTCACGATATCGGGATGCTGGGCGGCGACGTTCTTCGACTCGCTCGGATCGGCGAGGATGTCGTAGAGTTCGAGTTCGCCGTCGTTCTTGCGCGTGGGGTGTCGGAGTTTCCACTGGCCATCTCGAATGAGGGAGTCGCTTCCGGGCGAACTCGCTTTCCAGAGGATGGGCTTGGTGCGGACGTGAGGGCCTTTGCCGAGCCAGGCGGCGGAGGCGTCTTCGCCGTCGAAGTCGCTGGTGTTGATTTTCGCTCCGGCGATCGAGCAAAGTGTTGGGAGCCAGTCCACGCCGCTGAGCACCGATTTGTCGTCCGTGCGTCCCGCGGGCACATGCCCGGGCCAGCGGACGATCCAGGGCACACGCACGCCGCCCTCCCAGTGTGTGTGCTTGCCGCCGCGAAGCGGTCCGTTGCTGCCCATTTGATTGAAACGCAGACCGCCGAGTGAGGCCTTGTTCATGTCCGCCCCCTGATCGGTGCTGAAGACCACGATGGTGTTCTCGCGAAGGCCCAGTTCATCAAGCCGCTTCAGCACTCGCCCCGCGCTGTCGTCGAGCGATTCGACATCGGCGAGATAGCGGCGCATCCCGTCATCCACGTCGCCGCCGGCTTTGCGAATGTCGCTGAGCTTGCCAAGCATCTGCGAGGGGAAATCGCTATCCTTCACTTTCAGTCCACTCCAGCGTTTCACCAGCGCGTCGGTGGGATTCACAGGATTGTGTGAGATGTGCCCCCACACGTTCACATAAAACGGGCCGCCCTTGTGTTGCTCGATGAACTTGATGGCGCAGTCATAGATGTGGGCGTCGCGGCCGCGCTCGTCGCCTTTCTTTTTCTTTCCTCCCTGCTCGTCTTCACTCGCGCCGATGGCATCGATGCCGTAAGTGCCAGGTTTCTGAACCGGCCCGATGTGCCACTTGCCGAAGTGCCCTGTGACGTAGCCCTGCTTTTTGAGCAGTTCGGTGATCGTGACGTGGCTCGCGAAGCCGCCGTTCGCGGGGTAAGTTGGATACGTCGCGGGGAACTTCGAGGTCATCAGCCCCGTGCGCGTGGGGCAGCAGGTGGCACCCGTGGCGTAGAACTGCGTGTAGCGCGTGCCGTCGCGCGCGAGGGAATCGATGTGGGGCGTCCGTGAATAG
>Ga0105046_10001561_pt1 | contig 35343 bp, 30 predicted proteins | sample MAT03_FD_78385 | JGI IMG/M metagenome (GOLD analysis project Ga0105046, IMG submission 78385) | Freshwater microbial communities from Lake Fryxell liftoff mats and glacier meltwater in Antarctica - MAT-03 (megahit assembly) | ecosystem: Environmental > Aquatic > Freshwater > Ice > Liftoff... | reverse complement strand
CTCCCAGATGAGGAGACCAAGGTGCGTGACGATGATGGTCGCTCCGAGTGCCGGAAGTGAAATCCAACCGGCGTCCTTCACCAAGAACACGGCGAGGAAGATGAGCCCGAGACGGATGAGGTACCCGAACAACACGGCCCCCATCATGAGACCAAGGCTGATTCGGGCGGTAGTGGCCACGAGCGTAGCGGCCAATGCGAAATTGACGAGCACAATCGCGATTGCGTAGGCGCTGCTGTACGCGCCGTTCATGCCCCAGATGAAACCGCAGACGGCGATCACCACCGGCGCCACGATCAGACCACGGCGAACCATGTCCTTCGTGACGGCGACTTCCGGCGCTGGGCCCGACAATGCGGTGGTGACGAGCAGGGCGTCATTCATTCCGCATCATCCGTCGCGAGGACGGTCCTATGGCGGGGCTGGGTCTGAATGCCCGCCATACGCTCGGCTTCGTGCACCTTCATCGTGGCTGTGTACTCGAAGTACATCTTGATGAACTGGCCGACCACGCTGAAGACGACGAGCCCGACCATGAAGACCGGACGAGTGTCCAGCCAGCGGTCGAGACCGTACCCGATGCCGAGAAACACCAGCACCACGAGAGCGAAGTCCATGCCGCGGCCCAGCGTCTGGCCGGACTGCTGATGCTCAGCGATCTTGCGCTGGTCGGGCAGGACTTTCAAGGGGGCGTTGGTTCCTCGGGAAGCGTGCCCGTCACGACATTGTGACCGAGCTTGTGAACGCGGACACAATCTAGTAGATCGAGCGACCTCTCGCGCAAACCGGACGGAAGATCGAGCGAATCAGGCCCGACGACGGCGGATTTGCGGATGCAGGATCGTGTACAGCACCAGCCCGAGCATCGCCGCTCCGATCGGGATGTAACTGACACCGCTACCGGTGAACACAGGGTAGAGCACGAACGCGGAGAGCAGCGCCGTCCACGTCCACAAGATGAGCACACTGCGACGCTGGCCATGCCCCATCTCCATCAGGCGGTGGTGGAGGTGCTTCTTGTCGGCTGACGCCAGGCCCTGGCGGCGGGCGGCGCGACGGAGGATTGCGAACAGCGTGTCGAGAATGGGCACGCCGAGGATGAACAGCGGGATGAAGAGCGGCGCGAGGAAGAAGTACGTCTGGCCGCCGGGGCCGGGGCTGAACGGATCGGCGCGACCACCGACCACGCTGGTGCTGACAGCCATCAGCAGGCCGAGCAGCAGCGCCCCGCCGTCGCCCATGAAGATGCGTGCCGGGTTGAAGTTGTGCGGCAAAAATCCCACACAGATGCCAACAGCGAGGATTGCGACGAGCGAGCCGATGTTGGGCTGGACAATCATCCCTGGGATATCGGCCAGGTGCTGGCTGTAGAGGAAAAAGGCGCCGGCGCCAATGGCGACGATGCCAGCGGCCAGACCGTCGAGTCCGTCGATCAGGTTGATCGCGTTGGTCATGCCCAACAACCACAGCACCGTGATCAGCGGTGCCCAATCACTGCTGAGGACGTAGACGTCCAGGAACGGCACGCGGAAGTACAGCATCTGCACGCCGTAGTAGACGAGAATTGCGCCGGCAGCAATGGTGCCCATCACTTTCGCCGGCGCCGAGATTTCGCGGATGTCATCGATGAAACCGACCAGGAAGATGGCGGTGGCCGCGACCAGCACGCCGCGCGGCTCGGAGAAGTTCGCATACAACGGGTCGAAGACGTCCATCAGCCGCGATGCGGCGAACGCCACGATGAAGCCGACGAACATCGCGATGCCGCCGACGTCTGGAGTGGCCACAATGTGTACTCGCCGATCGTCGGGCTCCACCACCCAACCCATACGCCGCGCAACTTTGCCAACGATTGGCGTAACCGCGAACGTCACTACTGCGGCGATGGCACCGATCAGCAGATACGCGCCCGTGCCTGGCATCACGGACGCCGAAGTCGAGGGTCGTGCGTTTCGAAACCTTGATGTCCGAACCAGCCGGCCGCCACCAAGGCAAGCAATGAGTAGACCTGAACGGACAGCGACTTGCTCATCGCATGGCGCACTACGGCAACGACCCAATCGAGGTAAGGCGCGAGCGGAATGTGCAGCGCATCGCCGTTGTCGCTGAACAGCTTCACCAACAGATGACGCTCGACGTAGAACACAGCAATGACGAGGCTCACGGCCGTGATCGCGACCGCCATCACGGCAGCCCGGAGACCAGGGCGACGCATACCGGCGTACACGCCATAGGCAACGACCACACCGAAGAGCGGTATCAGGTACGCCTGAGTCGAGTTCGTACCGATCACGATGAGAAACCACGCCAGACCAGCCAGCAGGCCCGCTCCGCCGCCGAACACCACGCCCCGACGCAGCAAGCGCGCAGGTTTCGGGTTGTCAACGACAGTACTCACGAAGGATCACTGTAGCGATCAGCCATACGCAGGGAACCGCGCACACAGCGCTGCCACCTCGGCCTTGGCCGCCATCACGGCCGCCGAGTCCGCTCGATCGCGAAGGACGCGAGCGATCAGTTCGGCAATCACAGTCATCTCCGGTTCCTTCATACCCTGCGTGGTCACCGAAGGGGTGCCGATGCGGACCCCGCTGGTCACGAAAGGGCTGCGCGGGTCGTCGGGGATGGTGTTCTTGTTGAGGGTGATACCACCCTCATCGAGCACGGCCTGTGCTTCCTTGCCGGTGAGTTCGGCATCGAACGGACGCAGATCGACCACCATCAGGTGGCTGTCGGTGCCACCACTGACCAGACGGAAACCCTGGTACACCAATGCTTCGGCGAGCGCGCTGGCATTCTTGACGATCTGTTGCGCGTAGTCCTTGAACTCGGGCTGCATCGCCTCGTGGAAGGCCACAGCCTTGCCGGCGATGACGTGCTCCAACGGGCCGCCCTGCCAGCCGGGGAACACTGCCTTATCGATCGCCGCGCCGAACTCGGCCTTGCTGAGAATGCAACCACCGCGGGGCCCGCGCAGGGTCTTGTGCGTGGTGAACGTAACGATGTCTGCGTACGGCACCGGGTTGGCGTGCGCGCCGCCGGCAATGAGGCCGGCCAAGTGGGCCGCGTCGAACATGAACATCGCGCCCACCTCGTCGGCAATCGACTTGAACGCGGCCGGGTCGAGCCGGCGTGGGTAGCTGGTGGTTCCCGCCACGATCAGCTTGGGGCGATGCTGCAGCGCGAGGTCGCGCACCTCGTTCATGTCGATGCGCTCCTCCCCCTTCGTCACCTTGTAGGGCACGAAGTGGTAGAGCTTGCCGCTGGCGTTGACGGGCGAGCCGTGCGTCAGGTGGCCGCCGTGGTCCAGGCTGAGGCCCAGCACAGTGTCGCCGGGCTGCAGGATTGCTTGGTAGGCGCACATGTTGGCGTTGGCGCCACTGTGCGGCTGCACGTTCGCGTGTTCGGCACCGAACAGTTCCTTCACGCGGGAGATGGCCAGCGACTCGATCTCGTCGATGATGGCGTTGCCGCCGTAGTAGCGTTTGCCCGGCAGCCCTTCGGAATACTTGTTGGTCAGCGCGCTACCGACGGCTCGCATGACCGCCGGCGAGGTGAAGTTCTCGCTCGCGATGAGCTGGAGGCCAGTGCACTGGCGCTGCACCTCGAGGTCGATGAGGTCGAAGATGACCGTGTCGGGCTTGGTATCGCTGGGGAACGGCATGTCAGGACTCCCGATCGTCGTGGGCGTGGTCGCGGGCGGATTCGTCGCGCTCGATCTGCATCACTTGCTCGACGCGGCGCAGGTGGCGGCCGCCTTCGAAGGGGGTGGTGAGAAACAGTTGGAGGATCTCCTCGGCGAGGCCGGTGCCCACCATACGACCGCCGATGCTGAGCACGTTGGCATCGTTGTGCTGCCGCGCCATGCGAGCCGTGTACAGGTCGTTGCAGAGCGCAGCGCGCACGCCGTGCACCTTGTTCGCAGCCAGCTGTTCGCCCTGGCCGCTGCCGCCGATGACGATGCCGAACAGCGCGTTGCCGTCGCGCACGGTGCGGCCGACCGACGCACAGATCTCCGGGTAGTCGACTGCCGCGGTGCTGTGCGTGCCGTGATCGAGCACGTCGTGTGCGCCCGCCTGCAGCACGCCGATGAGGTGCTGCTTGAGTTCGTACCCGGCATGATCCGAGCCAATCGCGATCAGAGACATCGCAGCGAGTGTAGGTGACACCACCAGTCCCGCCCCAGCCCAGTTCAGCCCCACCCCACCCGTTTTACGTCAACGCTGTCGGGCCGTGACCTAGAGCTGTGAGTCCCGGGGTTTGACACGAACCGGGGAATGCAACTGCGGTGCACCGAGCCGGTTCGCTGCCGGCCTGGCCCAGTTCGTACCCTGGCGGCATGTCGCTTGACCCTCGTACGCCCGTCCTCATCGGTGCCGGCCAATACGTTCACCGTGCCACAGGTCTGGATGACGCGCTCGACGCTTCGGCGATGATGTGCGAGGCCATCCGCTCGGCGGCCGCCGACGCAGGTCTTGGCGAGGTTCCGAACCCGGATTCGGTGCGAGTGGTCGGGCTGCTCAGCTGGAGGTACGGCGACCCGGCGTGGGTGGTGGCGAACCAACTGGGTTTGACCCCGCGCGAGACCGCAGTGACCACGATGGGCGGCAACAGCCCGCAGACGTTGGTCAACGGCACGGCGATGGAGATCCAACGCGGCGAGCTGGACCTCGCGATTCTGTGCGGCGGCGAGGCGTGGCGCACACGGATGCGCGCACGCAAGGCCGGCGTGGAGCTGGATTGGCCAAAGTCGCCACCCGACCAGACGCCGCGTCTGCTGGGCGAGGACCTGGAGATGAATCATCCGAGCGAACGCACCCGCCACATCGGGATGCCGGTACAGGTGTACCCGATGTTCGAGACAGCGGTGAGGGCAGCTGCCGGCCGCACCGTCGAGGAACAGCAGACGCTGAGCAGCGAGCTGTACGCGAAGTTCAGCGAGGTCGCGGCGGACAACCCATACGCCTGGATCCGTGACGCCAAGACAGCCGAGGAGATCCGCACGCCGACGGCAACGAACCGCATGATCGGCTTCCCCTATCCGAAGTACATGAACTCGAACAACGACGTCGACATGGGTGCGGCGCTGATCATGTGCAGCGTCGAGAAGGCAGAGGCGTTGGGCGTGCCCCGCGACCGTTGGGTGTTCCCGCACTCCGGCGCCGACTGCCACGAGCACAAGTTCATCAGCAACCGCTGGAGCTTCGCAACGACGCCGGCGGTGGAACTCGGCGGCCGACGGGCGCTCGAGCTGGCCGGCGTGGGTATCGACGACATCGAGATCATCGATCTCTACTCATGCTTCCCGTCCGCAGTGCAGCTGGGCGCGCAGAGCCTGGGAATCTCGCTGGATCGTCAAGTCACCCGCACAGGCGGTCTCGCCTTCGCCGGCGGCCCGTGGAACAACTACGTGATGCACGCGATCGCCACCGTGATGAACGACCTACGCGACCGTCCCGGCGCCAAAGGGTTGGTGTGGGCCAACGGCGGGTACGCCACCAAGCATTCGTTCGGGGTGTACAGCACCACTCCCCCGGTGTCGTTCCAGCATGCGCATCCACAGGACGAGATCGACGCGATGCCGCGCCGCGAGCTGGCCGAGCCCGCCGGTGCACAGGGCAGCGCAACGATCGAGGCCTACACCGTCATGTTCTCGCGCGACGGCGAGCCGGAGACTGCGTTGGCCGCGTGCCTGCTGGCGGACGGTCGCCGAGCGTGGGGCACCTCATCCGAGGTCACGCTCGCGACAGCGATGTGCGAGGGCGAATGGGTTGGCCGTACGGCCGAACTCGACGCCGAAGGCACGTTGTCCGCGTAACGACGTTGTCCGCGTAACGACCGTGGCAAGCTCTGCGGATATGTCGCCTGCACAGCTGTCCGTCATAGTCGATTGCGATCCTGGCCACGACGATGCCATCGCCATCCTCGTTGCCGCACGGAATACCAACCTGCTGGGCATCACCACCGTTGCGGGAAACGCTCCTCTCGACGCCACCACTCGCAACGCCATCATCGTGCGCGATCTGTTGCAACTGGTCTGCCCTGTCCACTCCGGTGCCAACCGCCCGCTGACTCGCCCACCACGCCATGCCGACTACGTCCACGGCGAAAGCGGCATGGACGGTGCCGACCTGCCCGAACCCAGCGGCCCGCCCGCCAGTCACGATGCGGTCGGCTTCATCATCGATACCTGCCGCGCAGAGGAAGGGATCTGGCTGGTGCCCACCGGCCCGCTCACCAACATCGCCCTGGCCCTGCGCGCTGCACCGGACCTTGCCAGCCGAATCGGCGGCATCTCGTTGATGGGCGGCGGCACGTTCGGGAACCGCACGGCCGCAGCTGAGTTCAATCTGTGGTGCGACCCTGAGGCGGCGCACATGGTGTTCTCCTATGGCGGACCGCTGATCATGTCCGGCCTCGATGTGACGCATCAGTTCCAGGCGGTGCCCGAGCGCGTCGACATGATCCGAGCGCTGCCGGGTCGGTTGGCCGCCGTCCTCGCCGACCTGTTCGAGTTCTTCAGCGGTACCTACACCACTCGGCATCACCACATTCTGGGCGCGCCCGTACACGATCCGATTGCGGTGCTGGCACTCACCCATCCGCAGCTGTTCCAGCGCAAGTTGGCTCACGTGCAGATCGAGACCCAGGGCCGCCTCACCTCGGGCATGACCATCATCGACCAACGCGACCTGCGCGAGGTTCTGGACGCGAATTGCGACTGGATCACCGGCATCGACGCCGACGCCGCCTGGCAAGTGGTCGTCGAAGCCGTCGCCTCCACCCCCACCTGACGTCTACCTGACGTCAGTTCGAGGGTTCCAACCCCTCCGGGTCGCCGAAACCCTCGGGTTGGAGCTTGCGGCGCGCTCCGACTAGCTCGACGTTGAGGGGGCACACCTACGCTGCGCAGCATGCGTGCAGCGGTGATGAGAGATTGGCAACTTCGGGTCGATGACGTTCCGGACCCTGTGCCGGGGCCGGGCCAGGTGCTGACCAAGGTGCTCGCCTGTGGCATCTGCGGCAGCGACCTGCACATGCTGCGCCACGGCGAGGAAGCGCGTCGACTGACCGAGGAACTGCAGGCGGACGCGCAGCCTGATGCGATGGCCATGAAGATGTTCGAGCCAGATACGGACACGGTGATGGGGCACGAGTTCTGCTGCGAAGTGGTCGAGCTGGGGCCTGGTTGCAACAACCTGGCCGTCGGCGATGTCGTCGTCAGCTTGCCGGTCGCATTCGACGCCGAAGGCTTGCACGCGCTCGGCTACTCGAACCGTTACAACGGTGGCTACGCCGAGCTGATGGTGTTCAACGAACTCACGGGCATCAAGGTTCCCAGCGGGCTTCCGGCCGAGATGGCTGCGATGACCGAGCCGCTGGCCGTGGGTGTACACGCGGTTGCGAAGAGCCGTATCTCCGGTGGCGACAGCGCAATCGTTCTCGGCGCCGGCCCCGTCGGGCTGGCCTGCGTTGCCGAGTTGAGGATGCGCGGCATCGGCCCCATCGTCGTCGCCGACTTCTCCGCCAAGCGCCGTGAGTTGGCCGCACTGCTGGGGGCCGACGTCGTGGTCGACCCGCGCGAAACGCCCGCCATCGAAGCGTGGCGCAAGATCGACGGAGCGCGCCCACTCGTGATCTTCGAGGCAGTCGGTGTGCCGGGCATGATCGAGCAGGCCATGCGGATGGCGCCCAAGGACGCTCGGATCTTGGTCGTCGGCGCCTGCATGCAGGAGGACCGCATCCATCCGATGCTCGGCATCGGGCGCGAGCTCAGCATTCAGTTCGTGCTCGGCTACGACCCGATGGAATTTTCCGGCGCGCTGCAGGCAATCACCGACGGCAAGACCGACCTCTCCCCGTGGCTCACCGGCAGGGTTGGTGTGGACGGCGTACCACAAGCGTTCGCCGACCTCGCCGACCCCGAGCACCACGCCAAGATCCTGGTCGTCCCCGGTACCTGACCTGGCAGACTCATGGAGATGAGCGACTCGTTTCCACGCCAGTATGCACGCACCCAGCGCTTCACCCTCGGCGACCCGCGCACCATCAGCGTTTCCGCCGACGGGCAGCGGGTGACCTTTGCTCGCAGCCGCTCGGGCGACGACCCGGTGAACTGTCTGTGGGTGCTCGACGTTGCCACTGGAGAAGAACGACTGGTCGCTGACCCGCTACAGCTGCTCGCCGCGATCGACGACGAGGCGCTGCCGGCTGAGGAACGACTGCGCCGCGAACGGATGCGCGAGGGAGCGAGTGGCATCACCGCGTATGCCACAGACACGGCGGCCACCGTCACGGCCTTCGCGCTCGCCGGCAAGTTGTACGTGGCGGGCCTGCTCAGCGGACAGGCCCGCGAACTGGTCGTCGATGGCCCTGTGTACGACCCGCGGCCCGACCCGGTGGCAACCCGCGTTGCCTACATCTGTGGCCGCGCGCTTCGTATCGCCGAGCTCGACGGCAGCAGCTGGGAACTGGCCGGAGACGAGCAGCCGGAGATCAGTTGGGGCAGTGCCGACTTCATCGCGGCGGAGGAGATGGGACGGTTCCGCGGCTACTGGTGGAGCCCGGACGGCGCGGCCATTGCGGCCACCCGTGTCGATGTCAGTGCGGTGCAGCGCTGGTACATCAGCGACCCGGCCAACCCCGACCAACCGGCCAACGAAGTCCGCTACCCCGCCGCCGGTACTGCCAACGCGGAGGTCACGCTGCACGTGTTGGCACTCGATGGCGGCAGCACGGAAGTCATCTGGGATCGCGACACCTATCCGTACCTGGCCGACGTGCAGTGGGCCGACGCCCAGCGGTTGTTACTGACGGTGCAGTCACGCGACCAGCGCTCGCTGATGGTGCTGGAGGCCGATGCGCGCAACGGCAGCACCGAGCCGTTGTTCGCCGACGGCGACACCGCGTGGGTGGAGCTGGTACCGGGCACGCCCGCGCTGCTGGACCCGCAGCTGAACGACAGCGTGCTGGTGATGACGGCAGACCGCGACGGCGTGCGCCGGCTGATGGTTGATGGCGCTGCCGTCACGCCCGACGACATGCAGGTGCGCGCCGTGGTCGCCGCCCACGACGACGAGGTGCACTTCCTGGCCAACCCAATCGACGATGCCACCGTGCAGCATGTGTGGCGTTGGCGCACCGATGGCACATTGACTGCGCTGACCGACGAACCGGGAATCCACACTGCGATCGTCGGGGGCCCCACAGTCGTGGTGCGCAGCGCCGTGCTCGACGAGCCGGGCGCAGTCACCCGCGTGCTCAATGGCACGCCCATCGCCTCGATCACCCAACAGCCGCTGGTGACGCCGAATGTCACCCTGCGCCACTACGGCGAGCACTCCCTGGCCACGGCGGTCCTGCTGCCTGCCGGCCGCTCGTCTGGCGATGGTGGCCCGCTGCTACCCGTACTGCTCGACCCATACGGCGGCCCACATGCGCAACGAGTACTCCACGCCCACAACACCTATCTCACCTCGCAGTGGTTTGCCGACCAGGGTTTCGCGGTCGTGGTCAGCGATGGCCGCGGCACGCCGGGCCGTGGCAGCGAGTGGGAACGATCGGTTCATCGCGACCTGGCCACCCTTGCACTCGAGGATCAGGTCGTTGCGTTACAGGCTGCCGCCGCCGACTTCCCGCTGGACCTCACCAAGGTCGCCATCCGCGGGTGGAGTTTCGGCGGCTACCTCGCTGCGCTCGCCGTGCTGCGCCGACCCGACGTGTTTCATGCAGCCATCGCCGGCGCGCCGGTCACCGAGTGGCGCCTGTACGACACGCACTACACCGAGCGCTATCTCGGCGACCCCAGTATGGACTCCACCGCCTATGCAAGCTGTTCGTTGCTTCCGTTGGCAGACCAGCTCAAGGCGCCGCTGCTGCTGGTACACGGGTTGGCCGACGACAACGTCGTGGCTGCGCACACGTTGCAGTTGTCGAGCGCGCTGCTGGCTGCAGGCAAGCCACACGAGGTGCTCCCGCTCGCTGGCGTCACTCATATGACCCCGCAGGAGGTGGTAGCAGAGAACCTGCTGCTGCATCAGTTGAACTTTCTGCAGCGATCACTGGGCCTCAAGGACTAGGTTTCCCTCGCGATGAATCAGCGACTGAAGGATCTCTACACCCACGTCTCGGTGCATGCCACCGCCGACCGCGAACACGAGGCAGCCATCGAGTTGCTACTGCTGGTGATGATGGCCGACCATCACATTTCCACGGACGAGGTGGACGAGATTCGCCACATCAGCGACGACTCGGGGTGGGAGACCGACACGTTCTCCTTCGACCAGTACATCGGTCCGGCCTCGGCCCGAGTTCGCACGGCGCTCGCCGATCACGAGGTGGAGGCACTGCTCGACGACATCGACGGTCGCGTCGCGAGCACTGTGTTGCGTGCTGCGCTCTTCAGTGCCGCACGCGACGTCGCCGGCGTCGACCATGAGGTCGACGCCGACGAGGAGTCACTGCTGGGCCAGATTGCGGCCCGTTTCGATTGACGGCTGACGATCGAGGGCTGGAGGGCGATCTAGAAGTCGCCACCGCTGTCGTTGAACTCGTCGAGGTAGTTGACCCCGCCGCACGTGGCCTGGCCGTACTGGGCAAGGGCCGGATCACCAGCGGTGAGCGAGCCCGCAATGGGCGTCCCGAGGACCAGCGATTGGGCGCCCTGGCGGTCGATGCGGTAGTCGGTGGTGTCCCAAGTGACCTCGTCCACTGACGACGCCTCAAGCTTCACGAGGAACTGCGAGCCGGCCCCGCCGTCGCAACGAACTCCTGAGAGTTGGCCGATGGTACCGGCCGTGGGCAACTGGAACGCAGCACCGGCTCCGTCATCGAACTGGAACGCACAGCCTGCGTCGGTCACGCCGAAGACGCCAAGGTTGTAACCCGAGGAGCTGACGCCGACGATGGCGAGAACTTCCTCACGGTTGCTGCCCTCGGGTGCACCGAGCGAGAAGTTGACGTCAATGGCGTCCATGACAGCGGCGAAGCCGACGCCGAGATCGCCCAACGCCACCGAGGAAGCCGGCCCGCCGGCGATCTCCGTACGGACAAACCAGTCGAGGCCGTCGCCAACTGGCTCGGCCCAGGACACCGCCGTGTCCAGGTTGCCGTCACCATTCCAGTCGCCGCTGGTGTTGGCCAGCGAGATTGCAGCACCGGTGGGGGCAGTTGCTGCTGCGCAGGTGGGGGCAGGCGGAGGCGGCGGTGCAACAGTGGTAGCCACCGTCGTGTCGGGTACAAGCGTGGTCTCCGCAACGGCGGTCGTGGTGGTGGTGAGCGTTGTGTCCGTCGTTGAGGTCTCCAGTGCAACCAGCGTGCTGTCCGAGGTAGTGGTGGATTCCGCTGACGAGATGGACTTCGAATCGCTGCATGCGACTGCGAGCAGACCGAAGGCGGCGAACGCGACGACCGTGGTGGAGGTGCGAACGACCATCGAGCGAGTGGGGCAAGTGCGGTGCGACATGAGTGGCTCCTTCTGAGCAAACTGTTGTTGCTAGTGCTGAGCGGCCACCAACGACGTTCTGTCACTTCTTCGTGCAATCGCGATTCGGTCATGCTCGGCAAGGTCGGGCCGAATCTGCACGTCCGTGAAGCCCGCTGCGGCCAACACGGCAACGACCGCAGCGCCCTGCCCTGTGCCGATCTCCAACACCAGCCACCCACCGGGCCGCAACCACTCGGCGGCGCCGGTGGCGATGGCGGCAACATCGGCCAGCCCTGCGTCGTCGGCATAGAGGGCCACCGCCGGTTCCCACTCGCGCACCGATTGTTCCACAGCCGGATCGCCGTGTGCGATGTAGGGCGGGTTGGAGACCACAAGCCCCAGGCTTCCCTTCAGCGTGCTCGGAAGCGCCGCAAACCACTCCCCCTGCGCGAACTTCACTGCCGCACCCGCCATCCCCAGCCCAGCCGTGTTGGCGCGGGCCACGTCGAGCGCATCGGGCGACACGTCGGTCAGCCACACCGCAACCAGCCCGCGCGGCAACTCGAAGGCAAGTGACAGTCCAATCGCGCCGCTGCCCGTGCCAAGGTCGGCAACTGGAATCGGTCGTTCGGGCCACACCGCGGCTGTGGAGCGCACGAGGTCGATGGCAACCTGCGCCACCAGCTCGGTCTCTGGCCGTGGGATGAGCACCCGGCGGTCGACCAGTAGATCGAGATGACGGAACGACCAATGCCCCAGCACGTATTGCAGTGGCTGGCCGGCACGTAAGCGGGCCAGCATCGCATCGAGGTGCGCCATCGAGCGTTCGGTCACGGGCGCCTCGAGCACGTCCACGAACTCGGCCCCGAATGCGCCGCTCGCCTCCTCGCACAGCCACCTTGCCTGCGGGCGGCCCGTCAACGTTGCAGTTTCGTCCCACAGCTGACGCCACGACACAGTGCCATCGACGACCACCGCAGTCAGTCCTCGCCGGCCAACTGGCGAGCCCGTTCCTCGGCGGTCAGCGCGTCGACCGTCTCGTCGAGGTCGCCGGCGAGCACGTCTTGCAGCCGGTAGATGGTGAAGCCGATGCGGTGATCGGTGAGGCGGTTCTCTTTGAAGTTGTAGGTGCGGATCTTCTCGCCGCGACCGCCGCCGCCAACCTGGGACCGCCGCTCGGCCGAGGCGACCGCCTGCTGCTCGTCCTGCGCCAACTTCAGTAGGCGTGCACGCAGCACCACCATCGCTCGCGCCCGGTTCTGAATCTGACTGCGCTCGTCCTGCATCGTCACCATCACACCGGTGGGCTTGTGCGTGATACGCACCGCCGAGTCGGTGGTGTTGACGCTCTGGCCACCTGCGCCACTGCTGCGGTAGACGTCGACGGTGAGATCCTTGTCGTCGATCTGCACCTCCACCTCCTCCGCCTCGGGCAGCACCAGCACCGTCGCCGACGACGTGTGAATGCGACCCTGGCTCTCGGTGATGGGGACTCGCTGTACGCGATGGGTACCGCCCTCGAACTTGAGTCGGCTCCAGGCGGTGTCGCCATTGATCATCATCGTCACTTGGTTGACGCCGCCGAGGTCGCTGTCGTCGTGATCCAGCACCTCCACCGACCAGCCCTTGGCGGCGGCAAAAGCCCGATACATGTCGTACAGGTCGCGTGCAAAGAGGTTGGCCTCCTCCCCACCTTCCGCGCCGCGGATCTCCATGATGACGGCTCGGCCGTCGTTGGGGTCCTTGGGCAGCATCAGCAGCCGCAGTTCCTCTTCCAGTTTCGCGAGCTCGCCCTCGGTTTCGGCCAGTTCGTCCTTCAGCAGCTGGCGCTCGTCGTCGGTGGCGACGGTCAGCAGCTCGCGTGCGGCCTGCGCGTCGGCGGAGCGGGCGTGATAGCGGCGAACGCAATCGACAACCGGTGTGAGGTCCTTGTAACGACGGGTCACCAAGCGCATCTTGGCCTGATCATTGACGATGTCGGGGTCGGACAAGCTCGCCTCCAGCGAAACGAACTCATCTTCCACGGACTTCAGTCGATCAAACACGCGCCAGAGGTTACGGCGTCAGCCGACCGTGAGGACGGTGAGTGGCGGGGAGGCAAGCGCGGCAAGGCGGAGCTGCACATCGAGCGCGTCGCGAACTGGCAGCACTACCACGCAGTCGTTCGTACCGAGTGCTGCACGCGCATCAATCGCGTAGGGCATCAGGTCCAGGTCGACGCCGCTGGAGCACACGACCGTTACCGAGCGGCCATCGATGGTTGCGACCGCGACGCACGGGATGGGGTCCTTCAGATTGGGGCGCGGAATCGGCGGCGCCGTCGCTGCAACGGAGGCGGCACCGATCAGCTCCGGTTCGGCAACCAGCCGGGCTCTCAGGGCGCGCTCTTGGGCGAGCATGTTGAGTGGGTGGCGGGGGGCCCCCAGCTGGCGGTGCGCGCTGACCGAGCCGACCACGTCGTCCAAGGCCTCGGTGGTCGGGCGATTGCCGTGCAGCATCTGGAACGCTTCGCGATCGTGAGCACCAACACCCACCTCCAGCCGGACTTCATCGGTGTAGGCATCGGTCACCACTCGGCACACTTCGAGGCCCTGCACTTCGCCGGCCAGCACCCCGTGTTCGATGACCGCCACGGCGCCGCCTTCAGTGATCGACTCAGTCCAGACCGCGTGCTCGGCGGGGACTGGCGGCGCCACCGGTAGCGGCTCGGCGACTGCAGGCAGCAAGGTTCTGCCCTCCACGTGCCACACGCTGATCGGGTAGGCAAAGCCCTGCGCCCGACGAGCCAACGTGCCAGTGGACTGATCAGCCAAAACGTGCAGCTCCACCGCATTGCGTCGCAGCGCCCAGGCAAGTGCGGCACCGAGCCCGCGCTCGGGCCGCTCGTCGAGCAGGATCCACGCAGCCATGGTGCCGCCACCCGAGTCGTTGAGCAGCGCTGCTCCACCACCGAACTCGCCAGCGCCGGCCGGCAGCGCTGCGTCGTCGACACCCAGGTGTTCGCGCACCAACGCGCGCAGCTTGATGGCGTTGAGTTGCGAGCGACGGGTCGGCTGATTCACCGGTGGACACGATACGGCGCATCGTCAAGAGGAGATGAGCTAGAGCTAGAGCTAGGCCGTGAAGTAGCCGACCACATCCACCAAAACGTCGGTGTTGCCTTGCCCGCAGGCCACCATGATGCGACCGTCGGGCCCCACCCGGGCGATCACACTGTTCGCACGCACTCCGCCGGCCTTGAGGTTCAGGTTCGAGGCGTTGGGCAGCGACGACCCGCTTGGGTACACGGTGAGGAACGTGTCCTGAGACGGAGTCGTCGCGGTGAGGTTCACCTGCACGGCTGCAATGCCCGTCGGTGGCAGTCCGTTCGCGCCTGCGATCCTTACCGACAAAGGGGTTCCGCCAACGCGAGCCTTGGCTACGCCGATTCCGGAACGAGTGTCGATGACCCTGCGCGGCGCCACTGGGTTGTAACGACCCCCCGAGCCGGCAACGAAATAGCCGGCGACATCTACGAGCACATGTGCAGCGCTGCGCTCGTTGCGGATTCGCACCTTGCCGTCGGGACTCAGTTTCGTAATCACCAGGTTGGCCGAAGTTTGGCCGGGTCCGGCGTTGAGCGACGAAGTTGTCGGCCGCCCCTCACCGCTGGGCCACAACGTGAGATACGTGTCTCCGGAGGCTCCAACGATGGTGACGTTGAGAACCGCAGCTGCGCAGGTTCCCGGTACACCGCCGCGACCGGTGACCTGTAGGTCGAACTCGGTGCCGGCCTCGAATGCTCCGCTGCGCCCGCCCGTTCCGTTGCGTGTGTCCAACAACCGGCTGGGCACCAGTGACGTGAGCGCCGTCGTGTCAGTGGTGGACTCGCGGAAGTACCCGACCAAGTCGGCCAGAACGTGCGACGCGCCAGCACTGTTGAACAACCTGATCGCACCATCCGCACCAATGCCGATGACCGCCAAGTTCGGCACGGCGCCGTTGGCGACCACGTTGACATTCGAGGTGGAGGGCATGCCTTCACCCGAGCGCCATGCAGTGAGGAAGGTGTCGGCCGTCGCACCCGCACCAGTGAGGTTGACCACCACAGCCGAGGCGTCGGCAGGAACGCCACTGATGCCACGGACCGGCAGGCTCCAGGCTTCACCTGCGGCGAACGGGCGGTTGTGGCCGCCGAGAGCACCTCGGGTATCGAGAATACGAACGGGGCTCAGCGGAACAAAGCCGGTGGGCGCGCCCGGCGGGGGGAAGGTGGCCCCGCCTGGGTCTGTGCCCGGAGAAGCACGGAACACATCGAACTGTTCATAGTTGGCGCCCAACACGGTGCTGGCTCCGCCACCAAGCCAGCGATCCAGCACTGTTGCGTACAGCGAGCGGAAGTCGACGCTGGATTCCATGCGATCCCACCGTTTGAGGCCGGCAAGGCTTGGCTGCGCGCCGTACAGACCACCGCGGACCGACGGACCGATGATGAAATGGTTGTTGGTGGTGCCGTGGTCGGTGCCTCTTGAGTCGTTCGACCAGCTGGTGCGCCCGAACTCGCTGTAGGTCAAGATCGTGACCTGTGACCTGTATTGCGGCAGCAACGCGGCAAAGAACAGTTGCAGCGCCGCGTCGAAGTCGGTCAGCAACTCGGCATGATCCGCAGGCTGGCTCGAGTGGTTGTCGAAGTCGCCGTAACCGGTATCGATGACGCGTAGGCCGAAGTTGGCGTTGATCAGCCGCGCCACGACGGTCATCTTCTTGGCGAGGTCGTTGTCGGGTAGAGCCTCAGCGAACACCGGAGCAACCTGTTGGCCGACATCAATGACACCCTTGACGGTCGTCGCAATCGCGTCGTGCCACGGGCCGCGGCCGGCGGGGGCGTTGGCAAAGTTGCGCATGCCCGTGTACATCCACTGTTGCTGGCGGTGATCGTTGTCGTTCGGGTCGCCACCGAAGCCAACGCCCCGCTGCGGGATGGCGATGCCGCGCTTGTTGACACCGACCAGGTGCAACGGCAGACCCTGGCCGACCGTTGCGGCGCGGAACGGGTCGTCGCCGCCGAGGCCGTCGAGCCAACGTCCTACCCATCCACTGTTCGGCACACCGTTGCCGGCCTTGCCATACATCCACAGTGCCATCGAGGTGAAATGACTGAGGTCGGGGTTGGGGTAGCCGACCCCTTGCATGACGGCCACTTGTCCGGCGTCATACAACGACTTGAGGTACGGCAGGTTGGGGTGCAGGCCCACCTGCGAATCGAGGTGCAGCGCCTGGTTCGCAGGAATCGCGATGTCGCCGTGCTGCTGGTAGTACAGGCCGTTTGCGTAGGGAACGACGACATTGAGGCCGTCGCTGCCGCCGAACTGACCGACCAGGACGAGGATGCCCTCATTCGGGCCGACCGGCGTCGATGCGGCAGCCTCACGAAGGCGCCCCGGCAGCAGGTCTGCGCCGATCGTCTCGCCAAGACCGCCCATCAACGCGCCGGCTCCCACTCCCCAACCCATCATCTGCAGGAAGCGGCGACGATCCATCCCCAACCGGTCGTCGGGTTGGTCAACAGCCGGGATGGTCAGCAGGCGAAGGGCGTCGGCGGTGGAGATATCTGGGTCGAGCATGGGTCGTCGTCCTTCAGGCCACGTGGAATTCGGGGGTCATCATCATCATCGTGAGCAGGTTGGTGTTCTCCCACCAGCTGCCGGCCGACTCTTGAGTGCGGGATGCCGTCACAAAGTTCACCATCGCGTTGCGTGTCACGGTGCTGAGACTGAGGCCATTGGTGGTCAGGCCGAACATGCCGGCGACGAAGTCGACTGCCTGCGTTGGTGTACGGCCCTTGCCCACCTGGTTCGCATCGTTCTGGCGCAGCTTCCAGGTTGCGTTGCGAGCGATCTCGGCCCTGGAGCCGAACACACTGGTGTTCACCCAGTAGGCGTTCGTCTTCCAGCCGGCGACGTTGGGCGGGTTGAAGGGGACCTGACCCATCCCTTCCACGTACCACTGCGGGTTCATCTGCGCCCCTCGATACCCGGTGAAATGCATCAGATTGACGATGAACTCCAGTGGGCTGCGCACCAGGCCCTGAGTGGCCGCAACGCTGTAGAACTCGTCGCGCATGAGCATGGCCTTGACCCACGGCTTGATGGAGAGGTCGTTGTCGTAGAGCACCTGCGCCAAAGCATCGATGATGGGTTGCGCTGGTGTCCCGTAGGCGAAGTGCTCCCACAGCTTCTTGCTGAGGAACTTGCACGCCACCATCTTCTTGGCCAGGTTCTCCTGCAAGAGATAGTTGATGATGTCCGGACCATTCCAATTACGCAGAGGAAGGACACCCATGAACGACTTCAGGGTGTTGTCGTGGTCACCCGGCCAGAACTTGTAGAGGCGGGTCTTCCAGTCGATCCCGTGGCCGGTCCAGGCAGCGGCGGCAGCGATCACGTCGTTCTCTGTGTAGTTCGGCTGGCCGTTCTGGTCGACCACACCCAGCATGAACAACTCCATCAGCTCGCGGGCGAAGTTCTGGTTCGGCGAAGTCTGCACGTTGTCGAGGTTGTCCAGGTAGAACAGCATCGCTGGCTGCAGCGACATCGTCTGCGTCATCGTGCGGAAGTTGCCGAACGCTGAATTGCGGAACAGCGCGTTCTGCTCGAGCATCGCCCGCGCGCTGTTCACCTTGTCCCAGCCACTGCAGAAGTGGCCGTGCCAGAAGAACGCCATTCGTTCCTGCATCGGCCTGGGCGAGTCGACCATTCGGTCGATCCACCAATTCACTGCAAACACCCACTGCTTGTAGCCCTCACCCTCGATGTCGTGATCGATGTAGGCGGGGATTGCCACCGGTGTGGTCACGTGCAAGATGTTGTCGATGGCGTCGCTGCGCGTCGCGGCAGCGAGCTCGGTCATGCGGTTGGGGCGGGCCACGTACTCCGTACGGCGCAACAAATGAGCAAGCTGCACTGAATCCACGTAGACCACTCCCTCACGACGGTCGAACGGAATTCCGTTCACCTCTGATGGTTATCGCCGCCACGTGGAGCGCCTAAAGCAATTCGCAACGATTGTACAGTAACAATTGCGACATGCCCGGCTCAGGATCTCGTCAAAACGACCACTACCCGGCCAGATGGCCGGGCAGTGGACGAATTGTCTCGATGTGAGCAGTGCTGCGACGCCGAAGCGCCGACGATCACTTGCCCTTGCGCTCGCCGTAGCGCTTGTTGAAGCGCTCGACGCGGCCACCGGTATCGACCAGCTTCTGCTTGCCGGTGAAGAAGGGATGGCACTCGTTGCAGAGTTCGAGCGTCAGGTCGGTGCCACGCGTGGAGCGCGTGGTGAACGCGTTGCCGCACGAGCAACGCACGGCGATATCGGTGTACTTGGGATGGATCTCGGTCTTCATGGCATTCTCCGAAAGAAGTAGACCCCCGAGTGTAGCGGCGAAGTCCCGTCGCAGCACTCGTACCGTTCAGGCGGCGCGACCCTCCGGTAGCGACCAGCGCCAGCAACGCGACGCGCGCGCCGCTCGCCAAGCGGGGTGCGATGAGGAAACCGCCGACAATCGGCCGGCTGATGCCGTTCATGCGCGCGGAGCACACCCTCGGCTCTGCCGCCAAGAGTGCCCAAGTGCCTGCAAGCTCGCTGGCCTACTGGGTACGGCGCTTCCTCACCGCAGGGCTCGTGGAGATCACCCGCGTCCGGCCGCGGAGGGGTAAACCCATCCCCCACTACCGAGCAATGAGCAGGGAGGCGACGACGGCCCCGGCCGACCCCGCTTTCAAGTAGTGCTCGGCTTCGCGGCCGCATTGCGGGAGTGAGGGCTGGATTCAGCCCGGCTGCTTGCCGATCTCGTTGAGGAACTCGTCGTTGGTCTTGAACGTCTTGAGCCGGTCCATCAGCAGCTCTAACCCAGGTGCTGCGTTGCCACCATCGGCGAGGCCGCTGAGCACTCGACGCAGCTTCCACACCTGCTGCAGCTGCTTACGGTCGAACAAGAGCTCCTCGTGACGGGTGCTGGAGGCGTCAACGTCGATGGCCGGGTAGATTCTGCGCTCGGCCAGGCGGCGATCGAGGCGCAGCTCCATGTTGCCGGTGCCCTTGAACTCTTCGAAGATCGCTTCGTCCATACGGCTGTTCGTCTCCACCAGCGCAGTGGCAAGGATGGTGAGCGAGCCGCCCTCCTCGCAGTTACGGGCGGCGCCGAAGAAGCGCTTCGGCGGGTACAGCGCGCCGGCGTCGATCCCGCCGGACAGAATTCGACCGCTGGGTGGCGCAGCCAAGTTGTACGCACGGCTGAGGCGCGTGATGCCGTCGAGGATGATGACCACATCGTGGCCTTCCTCGACGAGACGCTTGGCCTTCTCCAACGCGAGCTCGGCGACGTGCGTGTGCTCCTCGCTGGGCCGATCAAAGGTGCTCGAGATGACCTCACCCTTGACGGTGCGACGCATGTCGGTGACTTCCTCGGGGCGCTCGTCGATGAGCAACACCATCAGCTTGACCTCGGGGTTGTGGCGCTCGATCGCGGTGGCGATCTCCTTCATCACGGTGGTCTTGCCGGCCTTGGGCGGCGAGACGATGATGCCGCGCTGACCCTTGCCGATCGGCGACACGAGATCGATGATGCGCACGATCATGTTGTGCGGATCGTTGGCCGTGGAGAGCACCAACTTCTTGTCGGGGAACAAGGCTGTGAGATCCTCGAACTTGCGGCGATTCTTTGCCAGTTCGGGGTCGCTGCCGTTGATGGTATGGATCTCCAACAACGCTGGGTTCTTCTCGTTGCGGCCGGCGGGGCGACTGAGACCGGTGACGTGATCGCCCTTGCGCAACCCATACTGGCGAGTCAGCTTGACGGGAATGTACGCGTCGTCGCGTGATGCGAGGTAGCCGTTGACGCGCAGGAAGCCGTAGCCCTCGTCGCGCAGGTCGAGGTAGCCGGCAACCTGCACGGGCTCGAGGCTGTACTGGTCGCTGCCTTCACTTCGCTCGGGTCGTTGACCACGGTCGTTGCGCTCTTGCCGGTCGGTGCGCTCGGGCCGGTCGTTGCGCTCACGCGGTTCGTGGGCGGCGTCGGGCTGACGGTCGCCTGATTGCGTGCTGTTGGCAGGCGCACCCTCGCCAACTCGATTCTTGTTGCGACGGCGCCGTCGTCGGCGTGCGTTGCGGCTCTCGCCGTCCCCTTCGCCCTGGCCGTCGCCGTCGTCGCCGTCGTCGTCGTCGTCGCCGTCGTCGTCGGCCGAGTCGTCGGCAGACTCATCGGCCACCGTGCCGTTGCCGTTGGACTGAGCGTTGCCACTGCTGGCCGTTTTGCTGGCCGTGCTGCCGGCTGCGCTGCTGGCCGTGTTGCTGGCCGCGCTGCCGGCTGCGCTGCGGGCTGCGCTGCTGGCTGCGCTGCTGACGACAGAAGATTCGGTCATCGGCGCCTGCGGGCTGGACGGCTGGTCCGTTGTCTCGTCGGCCTGCGGAGCGGGCGCCTGGCCCACACCGGTGGTCTCGAGGATCTTGGCGATCAACGTTGCCTTCGCGGCACGAGCGGTGGTCTTGATACCCAATGCTTGGGCGATGGCAAGGAGCTGATCCTTGTCCTTTGATTCGAGCATGGATTGCTCGAGTGCTTCCGCGGCCACTGGCCACCTGCTTTCTGGGAGGAGACAGGCCCTGTCGGCACCCAGCAGGAATTGCTGAGATCGCCGGCGGCCCCACCACCTGGAGATGCGAGACACCCTGCGCCGTCAGTTCACCCCACACAAAGGCAGGAGAACCGGTTGCAGCCGGGCTGTTCGGAAACCCGAACGAGTTGCACTGTAGCGATCGGCAGCACCTGGTCACAACGTCTACTGTCGCCGTTCGTGACTGAATAGGCACCTGCTCATCACCGGGGTGAGGAGCTGGGAATCTCCTACGACTCCCGCTGGTTCCACCTTCGATGAGCTGAAGATCGTGTTGCGTGTCGACTACGAGGCCGACAGCAGCCACTATGTATTCTCTGGCTTGTGCGTTGCGGCAGCCGCCTTCTTCGGATTCAAGGGCATCCACACCTCGCGCCGCGACACCGGCAAACACATCCCGCGCTAGCGCAGCGGGCGGCAGAGCAGGTGACTGATGCCGCTGGCGAGAAGGTGGCCGCGGTCGTCCCACACCTGCTGGTGGCTGGCCACCAAACCATCGCCCGCAAAGGGTGACACGCCACGGAGCAGGTACCATCCCGACTGTGGCGGAAGGAGGTGGAACTCGCACGAGACATCGATGGTCGGTGCTATGTACTCCTCCTGCACGTGGGTTCGCGAGGCCGCTGGCCATCCGCCGAGGTCCACAAGCACCAGCAGTCGGCTCGCTTCCAGCCACGCATCGTTGTGGCCGGGCTCCGAGTTGAATCGCAACCAATTTTCATAGACCGGGTCGAGATTTCCTCGGTTCGCCCAGTCGCTGATCCAGTCCGTCGGCCGCTGGTCGAAGTTGTCCCAGAACCGGTAGCGGTTGTCGTTCTCGACACCCTCGGCTGCGAACCGCTCCTCGAATGTCGGCAAGTCGCTCCACGGGCTGACGTCGGGCGCTTCGCCGTACGAGTGGTGCAGTCCGCCGAGTCCCTCGTCGACCGCCCACACAATTGCCTGCAGCACGGGGCGACCGGCTTGCTCGATGCGAACACTCAAGCTCGTTGCGACCTTGGAGGCGCGCGACGTCGTCGGCACGATGGTGACCGGCTCGTCGAAGTTGGCCACGCCGAGGAAGTGCACGGTGATGTTGGCGGGGCGGGCTCGACCGCAGTGCAGCCCCGCCGCCCGCAACGCCAGCGTCGCCATGTAGCCCCCGTTGGGACCCCAGATCTCCCAGTCTCGGTGCAGCAGCCGAGTGAAGGTCCCGTCGCCACTCGCCGTCAGTTCGGAGTCAGCTGCGAGATCTCCCATGTCAGGTGAAGGCGGTGGCGACGAATTGCTGGACAGTGGCCAGGTCGTTGGGGAGCACGGTGAAGTGCTCGGGCAGGTCGAACAGGTCGGCCAGGTGGGCCGGGAGCGTCGGACGGATGCCCGTGGCACGTTCGACTGCGTCGGGGAACTTTGCGGGATGCGCGGTGGCCAGGGTGACGGTGGTGCCGTGCAGCGAGCCGGCGGCGCGTAGCTTGGCGACGGCTCCGACGCCGACTGCTGTGTGGGGGTCGAGCAGCATTCCCGAGTCGGCGTATGTGCCCGCAATGACCGCCAGCGTTTCCGCGTCATCCAACCGCGCCGCCTGCAGCTTGCCCTCGATGAACTCGGCGCGCTGGTCCGCTTCGATGGACAGATGACCGTTGGTGCGGAACCGTTGCAGCTGTTCGGCTGTGATGCCGCCGTCGCGCCCGTTCATCTCGAACAGCAGGCGCTCGAAGTTCGATGACACCTGGATGTCCATGCTCGGGCTCAGTGACGGCACCACCGGGGCGGCGCTCATGTCGTTGTGGTTCACGAATCGCTCGAGGATGTCGTTGGCGTTGGCGGCCACGACCAGTTGATCGATCGACGCACCCATACGCCGGGCAATCCAGCCGCTGAACACATTGCCGAAGTTGCCACTGGGCACGGAGAAGTTCACCGGGCCAACCAAGATGTCGGTGGCCGTTGCGTAGTAGACGACCTGCGCCATCACGCGCGCCCAGTTGATGCTGTTGACGGCGCTGAGTTGCATGCGCGCGCGGAACTCGACATCGTTGAACATGGCTTTCACCATGTCCTGACAGTCGTCGAACGTTCCCTCGACCGCGACGACTCGCACATTGGGCGACTGCACGGTGGTCATCTGCTTGCGTTGCACGTCGCTGGTTCGACCGTGTGGGTACAGAATGACGATGTCGACGTTGGCGCAGTCCTTCACGCCGTCGATGGCGGCCGAGCCGGTGTCGCCGCTGGTGGCACCGACGATGGTGACCCGTTGGCCGCTCGCGCGTAGCACCTCATCGAACAGGCGGCCCACCAACTGCAGTGCCACGTCCTTGAACGCCAACGTCGGGCCGTGGAAGAGTTCTTGCACGAAGTGCTGGTCACCGATCTGCACCAACGGCACGACGGCAGGGTGGGCAAACGTGGCGTAGGCCTCGTCGCACAGGCGCTGCACGGTGGCGGCGGGAAGGTCGTCGCCGATGAACAGCTGGACGATCTGCGCGGCACGCTGGGCATAGGTGGCACCGGGTGCAAGCGGCGGCAGCGCGGGCCATTCGGCAGGCACGTACAACCCGCCGTCGGTGGCCAGCCCAGCAAGCAGCGCTTCGGTGAAGCTCAGCTCTGGGGCGGCGCCCCGCGTAGAGACGTAGCGAACTGAACCCGACACTTCAAGCGCCAATCACGCGCAGTAGGCCGCCGATGTTGCGCACCACATCGAGGTCGCGTAGCTCGCGCACGGTTGCCTGTACGGCGGACTCGCGGGCGGTGTGCGTGATGAAGACCAATCGTGCGTCCGGCGCATTGCCCTCCTGCTCTGCTGCGCGAATGCTGACATCGTGACGGGCGAAGACGCCGGTAACGGCGTGCAACACACCGGGCTTGTCGGCCACATCGAGGCTGAGCAGGTACTCGGCCGACGTCTCGTCGATGGGCAAGATGGCCGCACGACCGAAGGCGCCCAACGCTCCGTGGGTGCCTTTGGTGAGGTTGATCGCCGCATCGACAACATCGCCGAGTACGGCGCTCGCTGTCGGCGAGCCACCTGCACCGCGGCCGTAGAACATCAGGGAACCAACGGCCGCGCCCTCGACAAAGACAGCGTTGTAGCTCTCACGCACGCTGGCCAGCGGATGTGTGAGCGGCACCATGGTTGGGTGTACGCGCACGCCGATGGCCCCGCTCTCGTCGGCCTCGGCGATGCCCAGCAGCTTGACCACGTAACCCAACCGTTTGGCCATCGCGATGTCGGCGGCGGTGATGCGGCTGATGCCCTCGTGGTACACATCGCCGGCCACGACCTTCGCGCCGAACGCAATGGTGGCCATGATGGCAGCCTTTGCACCAGCGTCGTAACCCTCGACATCGGCGGTTGGGTCGCGCTCGGCGAATCCAAGCGCCTGTGCCTCGGCCAACGCCGCCGCGTAGTCGGCGCCCTCCTCAGTCATCTTGGTGAGGATGAAGTTGGTAGTGCCGTTGATGATGCCCATCACCCGCCGAATGGGCTCGCCACGGAGGCTCTCGCGTAGAGCACGAACGATGGGAATGCCGCCGGCAACCGCTGCTTCGAACAGCAAGTCGACGCCCGCGGCGTCGGCGACAGCAAACAGTTCGGTGCCGACGTTGGCCAGCAGTTCCTTGTTGCCGGTGATCACCGGCTTGCCGTTGCGCAGCGCGGTGGTGATGAACTCGCGGGCGGGCTCGATGCCACCGATCAGTTCGACGATGACATCGATCGATGGGTCATTGACCACGGCCATCGCATCACGGGTGAGCATGCCCGCAGGCAACGCCACTTCGCGCTCCTTGCTGAGGTTACGCACTGCCACCGAGACGACCTCCAGCCGAACGCCGGTGCGGGCCTCGACGGCAGCTTGCTGCTGCGTGATGAGCGACACGAGCGGGGCGCCGACGTTGCCGCAACCCAAAACACCGATTCTGATGAGCTTCACGGCAGGCAGGTTACGAGTTTGGGGGCAGCGATGCTCAGGAGTAACGGCGGCGCGCGACGAGCGACACCGCGATGCCAGCGACGACGAGCGCGCTGCCGATGGTGAGCCCACCGGTGGAGGACTTGCCCGTTGCCGGCAGAGACGGTGCCGCCGCCGACTGCTGACGAACCGGTGCACCCATCACTGCGAACTCGGGTTCGTCGCAGGCAACCCGCACGGCCACGTCGGCGTCGACGCCATCGACCGAGACAGGCACGCTGAGTGCGCCGTCGGCAAGGTCGGTGAACGTGATGGCCGACACGGAGGCAGCGGCAACAGCAATGGCCGAGGAACTCGCTGACGACGGGCCGGACACCACGAAGACAGCCTCTTGCGACGCCTGGTCATTGACCAGCGTCAGGTCGAGCACACCGTTGTGGTTGGGGTCGCACTGCACGTCGGAGATGACGTACGCCTCACCTTCGGCTGCATGAACCGTCGGCGAGGATGCCAGCAGCGACGCGCCGAGCACTACCGCGCCCAATGCCCATCGCGCTCGCTGCTGGATCGCTCTCTTCATGAATCCATACGCTATTCCTCAAGCTGCGCCACCGAAAGGGGCCGGATTCGAAATGAGTCAAATGGCCTACGAGCACCATCCGTGACCCCGACTCACTGCAGGTGGTCAGTCTGGCACCCAGAGCGAAACTCTTCACCTTTGGGCGGCGGGTCAGCGGGGGTGTTGGCGTTCGACGCCCGCCACCACATCGTCGAAATGGGCCCGCGACAGGATCGCTCCCTCACGGCGCACCTTCTCGGGGTCCACCTCCAACAGACGCTCCAGCTTGGCGTAGCTCGGCCGGCCCTCGCGATCCCAGGAACCGGTACCGACAGAAACCTGTGCCTCGTTGTTGTGCTGCTTCGACGTCAAGGGCACACAGATCAGCATTTGCCCGCGACGACCAACGATCACCACCGGTCGATCCTTGCCTTGGCTGGGGTCGTCCTCGTAAGGCACCCACGTCCACACGACCTCGCCCGGGTCGGGGTCGCCGTCCATCTCGGGCGTGTACTCGAACACCGCTGTGTTGTCGTCGATGTCGCGGGCAGGTGCACCACTGCGCGGAGGCTTACTGGCCTTGGCCGGCTTACGGGTCGTCGACCCTTCACCGCCCGAGGCGGACTTCCGGAAGTGGTCGAGGACCTGATCAATCAGCCCACGTCGCATTGCACCAGATCCTCGTATGTCTCGCGCCGAACCACCAGCCGAGCATCGCCGCCCTGGACGAAGACCACCGGCGGGCGGGTCAGCTTGTTGTAGTTGCTGGCCATGCTGTGGCCATACGCGCCCGTGACCGGCGTGGCGAGCAGGTCGCCAATCGCGACGTCGGAGGGCAGAGCAGCGTCGGAGATCAACACGTCGCCACTCTCGCAATGCTTGCCCACCAGGCGCGCGCGTTCCTTCCGCGCGGCGGTGACGGCGCGCGGCAGGAACGCCTCGTAGCCGCTGCCGTAGAGGACTGGGCGTGGGTTGTCGCTCATGCCACCGTCGACGCTGATGTAGGTTCGCACGCCGGGGATGTGCTTCACCGTGCCGACGGTGTAGACGGTGATGGCGGCGCCGGCCACGATGCTGCGCCCGGGTTCGACGCACACGTCGCTGCGCACCCCGAGTGCTTGGCAGGCGTCCAGTAGCACGTTGCCCCACTGTGTGATGGAAGGTGCTTCTTCTCCCTCCACATAGGGGACGCCCAGGCCGCCGCCCAACACCAGCACGGGCAGGTCGAGCGGGATGGCGAACCCGGCCATGACCTCAGCGGCCTTCGCGAAGTTGGATGCTTCGAACACGTTGCTACCGATGTGACAGTGCACGCCTTCCAGCTGCACGCTGGGTGAGCGGCGCATGCGATCGATGGCACGTTGCGCATCGCCGTTGCCGAGGTTGAAGCCGAACTTGCTGTCGTCTTGGCCGGTGGCGATGAACTCGTGCGTGTGGGCGTGCACTCCGGGTGTGATGCGAGCCAAGACCTTGGGCGCCGGCAGACCCTGGACGTGAAGTGCGTCGAGCCGGTCGAGTTCGTCGAAGCTGTCGACGACGATGTGGCGCACACCTTCGTTGATGGCCATGCGCAGTTCGGCCACGCTCTTGTTGTTGCCGTGGAAGGCCAGTGCGTTGCCCGGCACCCCGGCACGCAGCGCGACGTAGAGCTCGCCACCGCTGGCGACGTCGAGGTGCATGCCCTCCTCGTAAGCCAGCCGCGCCATTGCCGTGCACAGGAATGCCTTGGTCGCGTAGTACGCGCGACCTGGGCCGAACGCGGCGACAGCCTCCGCGCAACGAGCACGTAGGTGCGCTTCGTCGTAGATGAACAGCGGCGTGCCGTACTGCGCCGCCAGTTCGCCGACGTCGCAACCGCCGATGGCCAGCGAGCCGTTGGCTTGCACCTCCGCGGTCATCGGCAGCAATTGCGGTGGGACGGGGTTCACATGCGCTCCGGTGCCTCGATGCCCAGCAGCGCCAAGCCCTGCTCCATCACACGAGCGGTCAGATCGCACAGAGCGAGGCGACTGTCGCGAGTGTCCTCGAAACCTTCCTTCAGTACCGGGCAGGCCTCGTAGAACGCAGTGAACGCCTGCGCGAGGTCGAACAGGTAGGTGCACAGGCGGTGCGGGCTGAACTTGTCGATGGTGTCATGCACCACGGCGTCGAACTGCAGAAGTGCGAGGGCCAGCGCCCGTTCCTGTGGCTCGCCGATGACCGTGGTAGTGGCCCGGACCGACGCCCGCTCGACGTCGGCCTTTCGGTAGATGCTGCAGATGCGAGCATGCGCATACTGCAGGTATGGCGCGGTGTTGCCCTCGAACGCCAGCATCCGATCCCAGTCGAAGATGTAATCCTTGATGCGGTCGGTACTGAGGTCGGCGTACTTGATGGCGCCCATGCCGACAGCGCGCCCGACAGCCTCTTGCTCGGCGACAGCCATGTCGGGGTTCTTGGCACGTACCGCGATGGTGGCCCGCTCCACGCCTTCGGTGAGCAGGTCCTGCAACTTCACGCTGTCGCCGCTGCGGGTCTTGAACATTTTGCGGTCAGGCCCGAGCACGCTGCCGAACGCGACGTGCACCGCACGCGCAGGCGGCACTAACCACCCGGCCATCTGCGCGACCTTGAACACCATTGCCAGGTGCTGTGACTGCGGCGAGCCCACCACGTAGACCAACAACGTGGCGCGGAGGCGCTCGATGCGGTCGATCACGCACGCCAGATCGCTGGTGGCGTAGTTGAAACCACCACCGGTCTTTTGCACGATGAGCGGCAGTGGCTGGCCCTCACGGTTCGCGAACCCCGGCGGAAACACCACATCGGCGCCCTCGCTCTCCTCCATGAGCCCCGAAGCGAGCAAGCGGTCGAGCACCGCGGGCATCGAGGCGTGATAGGCGCTCTCGCCCATCGTGTCGTCGCTGGTGAGCAGCACACCCATCTCGTGATACACCGCGCTGAAGTAGGCGCTGCTGGCGTTGACCAGCTTCCGCCACAGCTCGATGGTCTCGGGGTCGAACGATTGCAACAGCACCACCCGCTCGCGGGCGCGGGCCTTGAAGCCGTCATCGCCATCGAACTTGGCACGAGCTGCTTGGTAGAACGGGTTCGGGTTGGCCATGTCGACGACCACTTCGCCACCGTGCTGGGCCTGCATGTCCAGCAAGTGCTCGATGAGCATGCCGAACGGAGTTCCCCAATCGCCGATGTGGTTCTCGCGAATGACCGTGTGCCCTGCGAACTGCATCAGCCGCGCGATGCTGTCGCCGATAACGGTGCTGCGCAGGTGGCCAACGTGCATTTCCTTGGCAACGTTGGGTGCGGAATAGTCGACAACCACGCGCTCGGAGGTGGTGGCGAGGCGGACACCGAGACGCGGATCGGCGGCGGCCTCGACGAGTTGCGCTGCCAGGAACTGCGGCGTGAACGTGAGGTTGATGAAGCCCGGGCCGGCGACTTCCGCATGGCTGCAGACCTCGGCGAGCAGACCGGTCGCCACGACAGCTTCAGCCAATTCGCGAGGGTTGCGCCCAAGTTGCTTGGCCAGCGCAAGGGCACCGTTGGCCTGCGCGTCGGCGCGATCACTCGAACGAACCACCGCGTCGATCTCGTTTGCGGGCAGGCCGGTCACGGCGGCGAAGGCCTCGCGCAGCGTGGCGGCAACAGTGAACAGCGGATCGGCCATGAAGGCCTGATCGTACCCGCAGGTCCGTAGTGAGGCCCGCTTCGTCTCCACGGTCTGTCGCATCGATCGGGCCAACAACAGCGAACCGATGCCGCGGCGGCACCATTCCGGCAACCGATGCGCCCAGACCGCAGCCGCGCCCGCACCCGTACCGTCTGGCTATGCGTTCAACTCTCGGTACTGAATGGCACCCGGATGGTGAGGGCGTTCCGCTGCCCCCGATCCGAAGCGATGACCATCGTGCGGCAGACAGCTACCCGGCGTCGTGCCACCACTGCACGAGATGGGCCGCAGCGTCGAGGTAGAGGCCCTCGTACTCCCTGTCGGCAGCGGCCGCGTGGATGCATGCGAGGGTGAATTTGGCGAGGTGGGCGTCCTCGTGCTGCGCGGCCTCAGCTGCAAGCTCGGGCCACGTCGCCACGCTCGCTGTCGGCCGGATGACGGGTGGCAGTTCGACGGTGCCGTGTGCCAAGCGGAAGCCCAGCGCGAACGTGCCGGCCACCGCGAGCGCGGTGCGTTCGCTGACGCCGACACCCGCGAGCGAGAGCACCGCTTGCGGCATCGTCAACGCGTGTGTCCAGCCGTATGGCGCCTGCGTCTGGTCGTCGTGCACCATCGACCACGCGGCCACCCGAGTCACGGTGCGCAGCGCAGATTGCACGTCGTAGCGATCGGACAGCAGCGGGGCCAACAGGCGCTCCGCCTCGCCGCTCTCGACGGCCAGGGTCATCAGCGGATAGATGAAGTCGCTTCCAGGCCGGCCGAGCTGCGGCGCAGCGCGCAGCGCAGCGTAGAGCCCTTCCGCATCACCGTCGCCGCTCACTGACCGGTGCCAGCTGATTCGCCAGTGCGGCTGTGCGGCGAGGGAACGAAGTGGTCCGCGCAGCAGCGTGGTGGGCAGGCTCGGGTCGCGCAGCAGCAACGACAATCCGATTGGCGAGTGCCCGGCTGCCGCCAGCGATGGTACGAGCGCCTCCCCCAGGGCACCCGCGACGTCGACGGCTGTCCACTGTGGCAGCCAGGCTGCTGCCATCGCGTCGACCAGATCCAGATCACCGGCGGCGACGGCTGCGATCAGTGCGGACGCGTCAGGCAGATCATTCACAATACGCGGCGGGGACACAGCATCGCCAGCATCTGCGTACTTCTGGGCGAGCCATTCGATGCGCTCCAACGCCGATTGGCGAGCCCCGGCAAGTACGTAGCTCAGCAGTTGAATTCGGGCCATCAGCTCCAGTGGCGCGTGGAGGACGAACGAGTCGGCGGGTGCGCCTTTCGGGATCGACATGGCGTCTGAAATCCCCCGTGTGGTGGTTCTCGTCATGAGCGGTACTCTCCACCTTCAAGTTCAGTTGATGTCAAGCACGAATCTGGAGCACGTTGATGGCAATTCCCAAACCCCCGAAGGCACTACCCGAGCTGCTCACCATTGGGCAACTGGCAACTCGCGGTGGTATCGCCGCGTCGGCCCTACGGTTCTACGAGAGCCAGGGTCTGCTGCACACCATCCGGGTCGACCACAACCAGCGCCGCTACGCGCGAGACGCGCTGCGCCGGGTTGCATTCATTCGCGCCGCACAAACGGTGGGGCTGAGCCTTGAGGAAATCAAGAAGGCGATGGACAGCTTGCCCGAGAGCCGCACACCGACGCATGCCGATTGGGAGGCGCTAGCCACTGCGTGGAAATCGCAGCTCGACGAGCGGCTGCGCCTGATCGAGCGGTTGCGCGACGATCTGGAGTCGTGCATCGGTTGTGGTTGCCTCAGCATGGAGAAGTGCGCGCTGTACAACCCCAACGATTCGGCCGCGTTGCTGGGCCACGGCGCGCAGTACCTCAAGGGCCGCACGCCAGCCGACGCCGGCGTAGAGCTGTAGCCCGCGTCACCGCTGGCCGGGTGGGCGCATTGGTCGCTATCCTTGCCGTGCCTGGCCGGGCAGTCCGGTTGGGTCCCCGCCCTCGTAGCTCAGGGGATAGATCGTCGGCCTCCGGAGCCGAAGGCGCAAGTTCGAATCTTGCCGAGGGCACCGTTCGTGGATGTCGTTGATCAGTGGTCGCCAACGACATCCGAGTGCCAGGCCACCGGTGCGAGTGCCGATCGTCATCCGAGTGCCCACTCGCACCCCGGGTTGGGAGTGAGCACTCGGATGGCGCGCACACACTCGGACTGGCTGCCTGGCACTCGCATTGGCGGCGTGGCACTCGCAATTGTGGTGTGGGGAGGCCGGCTGTTGGTGGCCGGACGGGGCTGGCCGGTAGGGTCTCGGCCGTGAAGCGACGTCTCGGCCTTTCTGTCGGCGCCCTTGTGGTTGCGGCCTCATTCTCCGCGTGCAGTTCGGTCGACACGACCAATACTGCCGCCGAGGTCAACGGGCATCGTTTGTCCAACGATCAGCTGGCCGCGCTGACACAAGACAGCACCGACGGCGACATCATTCGCCAGACGCTCACCACCTGGATCGAAGTGGTGGCTGTCACCGACGACGCCAGCGGCCTGGTCACGTCGGCAGAGTTGTCGGCGCGCAAGCTCACCGCCCTCCAGGGCCTGCTCGACCAGTTTGGCGATGCCGGGCAAGCCACCTACGAGCTGGGCTTGGATGGCAGTCCGCTGCTGTGCCTCTCGGCCATCCCACTCGACACCACAGTCGCGGGGGCAACGGTGCTCGAAGAGCTCGCAGCCGGCACCACGTTTGCCGATGCAGCCAAGACCTACTCGGCCGACGAGACACTCGCCGCCTCTGGCGGTCTGGTGAAATCCGCCGACGGTGTCGAGTGCATTGCCGGGGACCAGTTCAACCCCACGCTCATCGATGCACTCGCCGAGGCTGGCGCCACGGTGGGCGCACCGGAATCAATCCTGCTCAACGAGCAGGAAGTGGTCGTGCTGCTGCGCCCGTTCGACGAGCTGACACTCAGCGACGCCGAGCGTCTTCAGCTCTCCGCGAACGACATGGGTGCCGCGTTGAACGACAGCTACGCCGCTGCCGAGATCACAGTGTCGGGGCGCATCGGTACGTGGGACCGCGACCAGGGCCTCGTCGTGGCAACCGGCGCGTCGCCTGCCGCCACGCTGCCCGTCACAACGTCGCCCGTCACTACAGGGTGACCACACCTCGCGTCACCGTTGTCGGTCTTGGCCCCGCCGGGCCGGAGTACGTCACTGCGCACACGCTTGCCGAGATCGCTCGAGTCCCCAACCGATACCTGCGCACCAGCCGCCATCCGTCGGCGTCGCTTGTTCCAAACGCTGTCACGTTCGACGAAATCTACGAGGCAGCCGACACCTTCGCCGATGTCTACAGCGAGATCACCGATCGCCTGATCGCCGCCGCTATCGAGCACAGAGAGGTGTTGTACGCGGTGCCGGGTTCGCCGTTGGTACTCGAACGCACGGTGCAGTCCTTGCGAGCCGACGAGCGCGTTGAGTGTGTCGTCCATCCGGCCATGTCGTTCTTGGACATCATCTACGCCCGGCTCGGCATCGACCCGGTGGAGGCATGTGTCACGTTGGTCGACGGCCACGGGTTCGCCACCGGCGCCGCTGGGTTGGCCGGCCCGCTGCTGGTAGCCCACACGCACGCCAACTGGGTGCTCAGTGACATCAAATTGGCGGTGGAGAACGCAAGCGGCAGCGAGCCGGTGGTCATCCTGCAGCGGCTCGGGTCGCCCGACGAGCTGATCACGCACACTTCCTGGGCAGAACTCGATCGCACTGTCGAGGCCGACCATCTCACCAGCATCTACATCCCGCATCTCGCCTCGCCCGTGGGCGCCGAACTGGTGCGCTTCCACCATCTGGCGCGCACGTTGCGCGAGCAATGCCCGTGGGACCAGGAGCAGACTCATCAGTCGTTGGTGCGCTACCTGCTGGAAGAGACCTACGAAGTGGTCGACGCGCTGCAGGCGCTGGACCCCGACGACCCGAGCACCGACGACGACCTGGTCGAGGAGCTCGGCGACCTGCTCTACCAGATCGAGTTTCACGCGACCATCGCCGAGCAAGAGGGTCGCTTCACGATGGCCGATGTTGCACAGGGCGTTCACGACAAGCTGGTGCGTCGGCACCCGCACGTGTTCGGCGATGTCGTCGCCGACGACACGGCGACGGTGCTGTCCAACTGGGACGCGATCAAGCAGGAAGAGAAACAGCGCACCTCGATCTTCGCGGGCGTGCCCCACTCGCTACCAGCGCTCAGCTACGCCGACGCAGTGCAACGAAAGGCAGCCAAGGTTGGCTTCGATTGGCCCGACGTCGAAGGCGCGTGGCCCAAGATCGCGGAGGAATCGGCGGAGGTCCGCGCGGCGGCCGCCGGCGATGACGAGACCGCAGTGCACGATGAGTTGGGCGATCTGCTGTTTGCCGTGGTCAACGTCGCTCGCCATCTGGGCGTCGAGCCCGAGTCTGCGTTGCGAGCTGCCACGCTGAAATTCCGCGTTCGGTTCGAGCGGGTGGAGGCACTCGCCCGTGAACGCGACATCACACTGAAGGGTGCCGGCCTGTCAGTGCTCGATGCGTTGTGGGACGAAGTGAAGGCCGCCGAGTAAGCAACCCGAGTTGCGCCGCAGTTAGTGGCTGCGCAAGAAGTCGGGAAGCTCACCACGGTCGTTGTGCGCCATGTGCCGGCCCGAGCACGCCCGGTCGAACGACGACATTGCTTGGTAGAGCGCCAGCACTTGCACGCCGCAGACGAACATGTTGCCGAGGGCGCTGACCTTCGAGTACGAGTCGTCAACGGTGCGGGCGAAGAACTGGGCCAGCAGGTTGGCGGCCAGCGCCGCCCACGGCAGCAGGATGACGACGAGCCACGGCCGTTGGGAGCCACCAATTGCCCTGGCCGCCCGGCGGTACGCCTCCAGAATCAGAAAGTGCGAGACAACCACAACCACGATCAGCGCGGTCACCACCAGGGCTTTGCGGGTCCGCTCGTCATCGCCGAAGCTGTCGGTCTGCAGGGTGCCTACGAGCAGGACTGCGCAGCCGGACATCAGCAGTATGAGCAGCGGCGCGAACATCGGCGAGACGGTGTAGCGTGCCCGCTTGCGGGCGTTGAGGGCCGCAGCGGTTGTCCACCACAGCCAGCCCAGTAGTGAGCAGGCAACGACCGCGACCACGATCGCGGTGGCGACGGAGCGGCCACGTTGATCGAAGTACCAGTCGGTGCCGTCCAGCTCGAGATGACCTTGGCGCTCCAACACGATGGCCACCAACGGCGACCCCAGTGCGGCCAGGAGAGCGGCGATCACCATCGTGCGCGGCAGCAGTGTGTGATGCAACGAGCCGTCGTCGGGCTCGCTGAATCCGACCACGACTCTGCTCTGTGGGCGACTGACAATTGCTGGTTCCGTGAATGGCATGGCGCCGGAGTTTTGGCCGGGGGCCAGCGTGGGCAGCGGCGGGGGCTGCACAGGCAGCACTTCGGCGAGGGTGGGCTCGGCCCGGGCAGCCCTGCCGACGGACGCGGCAAGCAGCAGGTACGACTCCTCGGCGATTGCATCCTCCACCTGACGTCTATCGGCCTCACCGCTCCCAGGTTGAGGGGGTTCTTCGCAGAGGCTCGTCATCGTCAACGCACCGCCCGATTGCCAGTCATGAATGCGAGCAGGCTGTGAGAGTCTCCACTGGGCACTTCCGCCGCTCGGCACGCACACTTGAGGTCCCCTCGTCGCTCGGCTTCGGTACCGTAGGGGGCATGAGTGACATCGTCAGTGTGATCGGCCGGGAAATCCTTGACTCGCGGGGTAACCCGACCGTGGAGGTGGAGGTCGTCCTCGACAGCGGGGCGAGCGGGCGCGCGGCGGTGCCGTCGGGTGCATCCACTGGCGAGCACGAGGCCGTCGAGCTGCGCGACGGCGGCAGTCGCTACGGCGGCAAGGGCGTCGCCACCGCGGTCGGCTATGTCAACGGTGAGATTGCCGACATGCTGGAAGGCGTCGAGGTCTTCGAACAGCGCTACATCGACAACGAACTCAACATGCTCGACGGCACCGACAACAAGGCTCGCTTGGGCGCCAACGCGATTCTCGGAACCAGCCTGGCCGTCGCCCGCGCCGCCGCCGACGACCTGCAGCTGCCCCTCTACCGTTACCTGGGCGGCCCCAACGCTCACGTGCTGCCGGTGCCGATGATGAACGTGGTCAACGGTGGCGT
>Ga0105046_10001559_pt1 | contig 35349 bp, 21 predicted proteins | sample MAT03_FD_78385 | JGI IMG/M metagenome (GOLD analysis project Ga0105046, IMG submission 78385) | Freshwater microbial communities from Lake Fryxell liftoff mats and glacier meltwater in Antarctica - MAT-03 (megahit assembly) | ecosystem: Environmental > Aquatic > Freshwater > Ice > Liftoff... | reverse complement strand
GGAATTGGGCGCATTTGTGGTCATGCCCAATCATGTGCATGGGATTGTGATTGTAAATGAACGATTGGAAAAATCCGTCACCACCGGAAACGTAGAGACGTTGCATGCAACGTCTCTACCACGCAATGACAACCAACGCACCGACGCAAAACCAAAAAACGAATTCATGGCAGCCATTTCGCCGCAAGCAGGTTCCGTTTCTGCCGCTATGCGTTCGTACAAATCAGCGGTCAGCCGTTTGATACGTCCGCTACATGCGGATTTTGCATGGCAAACGCGATTCCATGACCACGTCATTCGAAATAGTGCTGAATACGAACGCATTGAAGGGTACATATTGCTCAATCCCGAAAATTGGGAACAGGATAAGTTTTTCAAATAATACCGCTGATACAACGATGAACATCACCTCTAAACACACCTTTGAAACAGCGATTGTCCAATCGCTGACGGAAAGCGGCGGCTACACCGAAGGCGAAGCCAAAGGTTACAGCCCCGACCTCGGCATGTTCAAAGACGAGGTGCTGGCTTTTTTGAAAAACCCACAGCCCCGCCGCTGGGAAAAACTCACTGAAATCCACGGCGTGGAAACCGAAAACCGCGTCCTGCAACGCCTGCACCGCGAAATGGACCTGCGCGGCAGCCTCGATGTGCTGCGCAATGGCTTCACCGACTATGGCGTGCGTTTCAATCTGGCTTTTTTCCAACCCGTGTCCGGGCTGAACCCCGACACTTTGGTTTTGTAGAAAAAAAATCGCCTGTGCCTCGTGCGGCAAGTTTTTTTCAGCAGCAAAAACAAGCAGTCGGTGGATTTGGTCTTGGCGCTCAACGGCATCCCGCTCGCCACGCTCGAACTCAAAAACTATTTCACGGGTCAAAACATCGCCGACGCAAAACGGCAGTTCAACACCACCCGCGACCCGCGCGAGATGCTGTTTGCTTTTTAAAAACGGGCGCTCGTGCATTTTGCGGTGTATTCCGATGAGATTTACATGACCACCCGTTTGGAAGAAGAGCGCACCCGTTGGCTCCCATTCAACCGGGGTGACGAACACGGGGCGGGCAATCCGCACAACCCAAATGGCTACAAAACAGCGTATTTGTGGGAAAAAATCCTGGCGAAAGACAGTTTCATGGACATCGTGCAAAGTTTTGTCCACCTGCAGATAGAGACGTTGCACGCAACGTCTTTCAACCATGCAATCCGGACCAAAGAACGAATGATTTTCCCGCGCTATCATCAATTGGATGCCGTGCGCGAAATCACCAACGATGCCCGCCGTGCCGGTGCGGGCAAAAATTACCTCGTCCAACATTCGGCGAGTTCGGTCAAAAGCAACACGATTGCATGGTTGGCCTACCGCCTGTCGAGCCTGCACAACGCGCAGGACGAGCGCATTTTCGATAGCGTCATCGTCGTTACCGACCGCAAAGTGCTCGACCAACAATTGCAAAACACCATTTATCAGTTTGAGCACAAAACGGGCGTGGTGCAAAAGATTGACAAAAGCAGCGAGCAACTCGCCATGGCTTTGGGCTTCGGCATTAACATCATCATCACGACGCTTCAAAAGTTCCCTTTCGTCATTGACAAAGTGGACGAATTGCCCGACCGCCGCTATGCTGTCATCATAGACGAGGCGCATAGTTCGCAAGGCGGCGAGGCGAGCAAAAAAATGAAGGAAGTGCTGGCTTCCAAGACCTTGGAAGCCGCCGTGTTGGACGACGAAGACTAGGATTTCACCGGCGAAGACCTCGTGCGCGAACAAGTCGAACGCTCGGCGGCGGCGCGGGGCAAGCAAAAGAACATTTCCTTTTACGAAAACGAGATAAAAGTGCTGGTCGCTTTTTCGGGCAAAGTAATTGATGACGATTTCCCGGACGGCGTTTCTGAACCGAACCTCACAGGTTATGGAGAAGCCGAATTGCCGGAGGTTTTTGACACCGAGGAATACAAAATCCTCATTGTGGCGGACAAATACCAAACGGGTTTTGACCAACCGCTGCTGCATACGATGTACGTGGACAAAAAACTCTCCGGCGTGAAAGCCGTGCAAACGCTTTCGCGGCTCAACCGAACCAGCCCCGGAAAGGAGGACACTTTTATTTTGGATTTTGCAAATGACCGCGAAACAATACTTGCCTCATTTCAGCCCTATTTTGAATGGACAAGCATCAAAGAAGAAATTGACCTGAACCATTTATATGATTTGAAAACGGTATTGGATGGTTTTCAAATCTACTGGCAAAGCGAGATTGACAATTTCTGCGATATTTATTTCCAGCCAAACGGACGACTGACTGCCCGCGACCAAGAGAAACTCTATGCTTTGATTGAGCCTGCTATCATTCGTTACAAAAAATTAGCCGACGAGGAAAAGCAAGAAGAATTCAAAAAAGGCTTGCGCACGTGGACGAATTTGTATGCTTTTTTGTCGCAGATCATGCCCTTCCGCGAGTCGGAGTTTGAGAAATTCTTTGCCTGTGCAAAGTTGTTGCAAACGAAGCTGCCCAAACGCAATCTTTCGGAAAGCCTCGTTTTGGACGACAAGGTGGCGATGGAATATTATCGCTTGCAAAAAATAAAGGAAGGCAGCATTGATTTGATACGCGGAGAAAGTGGCGAATTGAGCGGCATGACCGAAGCCGGATTGAAACGCCCGAAAGAAGAAGAAGCGCCGCTTTCCGAAATCATAGATTTGCTCAACGAACGGTTTGGGACTGAATTTGACGAAGCCGACCGTTTATTTTTGAGCAAATCGAATCGGAATTGGTGGAAGATGAAACGCTGATGGCACAAGCGAAAGTCAACAAGTTGGACACCTTCAAATATGCCTTTGAGGATGTGTTTTTGACCAAACTCATCGAGCGCATGGATCAAAACCAAGAGATTTTTGAGAAAATTTTGGAGGATAAAAAATTTGGCGACACCGTGAAGGAATGGATGATGCGGAAGATTTATCGAAAAATGAACGATGAGGCTGCTTAGGAACAGGTTTTAAATAAGGGTACAAATTTCTGCGGGAAATGTCCGTATTTTCTGTACCCTTATTTTGACACCGTTCCTTAGAGTTAGTACGAGTTGCGGAGAAAAGACATTTTCGGTATAATCAAAGTCCTGAATTAGATATTCAAGGCGCTCAAAATTCCTCAACATAACAAAAAACATGAGCCATCCCGACATCGGAATGGCTCATCTTCTATACTTCTCTTGTAAAACCGGAAACGTTTCCTCAAAAACTAAGGCGTCACCGTTTTCGCTTTTTTCAATTTGCCTTCACTGGCATCGCGCCAGACGGCTTTTTTGACTTTTTTGCCCTTGGTTTGTTCCGCCAAAGCCACCGCTTTGGTGCTGCTGACGATCCCGCCGCTCACGCACAATTCACTGAATTTGACTTTTTCGGTCGTGCCCGGCTTGTACACTTCGCCGTCCTGTTTGGCCGTCGATTTTTCCATGATCGATTTCACCTGCTTGGCGGACAGATCCGGGTAGTACGAGCGGATGATAGCCGCTACGCCGGCCGCTGCCGGGGAGGCCATGGAGGTACCGTCGAAGGAAGCGTATTTATTGTCCGGAATGGTAGAATACAGGGCCACGCCCGGGGAAAATACGTCCACGTTTTTCTTGCCGTAGTTGGAGAAGTCCGCTGCGCGTTTGTCGCCGCTTTTCCAGCTGAGGGCGCCGATTTCAATCCAGCTCGGTACGTTTTTTTCTTTTTTGAAAAGGCCGGCTTTAACTGCCTTAGCGTAGTTGTCGTTCGGGAAATTAGGCTCCGTGTCGTTGTTCTCGGCAGAGTTTCCCGCAGCGTGAACGAGTAGTACATCGTGGTCGGAGGCGTATTTCATAGCCGCATCCACATACCCTTTTTGCGGGCTGTAACCTTTGCCGAACGACATATTGACAATGCTGGCGCCGTTGTCGACAGCGTAGTAGATGGCGTTGGCTACGTCTTTGTCGCGTTCGTCGCCGTCGGGTACGCAGCGTACGCTCATGATCTGAACGTTGTCGGCGATGCCTTTGATGCCGATGTTATTGTTGCGATTGGCGGCGATAATACCCGCTACGTGCGTGCCGTGGCTGGCGTCGGGGCCGCGGTAGTCGTTGTTGCCGTAGTTGCGGTTGGTCAGGTCGTCGTAATTGTCGCCGATGACCAGGCGGGAGTTAAAGTCCGGGTTGTAGCTGTATTTGAGCCCGTTGTCGAAATATTCGCTGGCGCCGGCTTTTTGATCGGCCAGGGTGGCGGCCGTAACGCCCTGAGCCATCAGGCCCTGTACTTTAGTCACGGCCTCTTTCAGTTCGGCATTGTCGCCTGCATTGACTTTGGCGAGATCTTCTGCGGTAAAATCTTTTTTGCCGATGGCTTTTTCCACCGTCGCAAAAGCTTTTTCGACCTTGCTGAACCGACCTTCGAACTGCTCCTTCTGGGTTTCCAGTTCGCCGCGTTTTTCTTCAAAATCGCTTTTTACGCCCTGGAAGTATGCGTATTCCTTCTTGTCCTTGGCGCTCAGGTTTTTAGGGTCGGTGTCTTTGAAACGTTTGCTCAGGCGCGCATACTCGCGGGTGAGCTCGTAGGAGTCCTGGTCTACGTTTTTGCCGTCTTTACCGCCGATGAAGTTCCAGCCGTGGATATCGTCGATGTAGCCGTTGCCGTCATCGTCTTTTCCGTTGTCGGGAATTTCGCCCGGGTTGGTCCACATCACGTCCTTCAGGTCTTCGTGTTTATAATCCACACCGGAGTCGAGTACGGCTACAATGATGGTTTTCCCTTTTTTACCTTTCGCTTTCAGTTGTTGAAGCGCTTCGTCGCCGCCGGTGCCGTTCACTTTATCCTTTGTGGGATCCAGGGTGAACCAGCTCGCCGGCGCTTTGCTTTGTGCATCAAGTAAAATAACGGGCAGGCAGAAAGCCATTACCGCGAGCATTTTTTTGAAACTCATGTTGAATCTGATTTTAAATTTTTAAAAGTGAAGTAGAACCCTCCTTCGCGCTTTTAGCCGCCGAAACCTTTCGGCGTAGGCGGTGCGCTTCGGCGGGTAAACAAACGGCAAAATTAAAGGTTTATGTACGGAGGAGGGTTGGAATAGACGAAAGAAGGTTTAGAGGGTTTAGATAACCTCGCTTTAGACCGGGAGCGAAGTTATTTTGACACCGTTCCTAAGCCCTCTATAGTTCTTTGAATAACTAATTTTCTTTATTTTCTCTCCATCCCAGAAACAGGACACCGGCCCTTGGTTTGGAGAAAAGAATAATAAAGGAAATTTAGTTTACTCAATTAATTGATCAAAGAACTATAAACCTCCTAAACCCGCTAAACCCACCCATCACAGCGTCCCCCGAAGTTCCTGCTCCCGCTCGATGGCTTCGAAAAGCGCTTTGAAATTGCCTTTGCCGAAGGATTTGGCTCCCCGGCGCTGAATCACTTCGAAAAACACCGTCGGGCGGTCCTGGATAGGTTTGGTAAATATCTGAAGCAGGTAGCCGTCTTCGTCGCGGTCGACCAGGATGTTGAGGCGTTTCAGGTCCTCCAGGTTTTCCAGGATCTCCCCGACGCGGCTTGGCACGTCTTCATAATACGTTTCCGGCACCTGGAGAAAATCGACGCCGTTGGCGCGCATTTGTCCGACTGTTTCGAGGATATTGTTGGTCGCCACGGCGATGTGCTGTACGCCGGCGCCGCGGTAGAATTCGATGTACTCTTCGATCTGGCTCTTTTTTTTGCCTTTGGCCGGTTCGTTGATCGGGAATTTCACGTATCCGTTGCCGTTGCTCACCACTTTCGACATCAGCGCGGTGTATTCGGTGCTGATGTCCTTGTCGTCGAAGGTAATGAGCAGTTTGAAGCCCATGACGTCTTCGTAAAATTTCACCCATTTGTTCATGCCGCCCAGTTCCACGTTTCCGACACAGTGGTCTACGTATTGCAAGCCCACCGATTTGACCGGATAAACGCTTTTACGGGCTTCATAACCAGGCATATACGGGCCGTTGTAGTTGCGGCGCTCCACGAGGGTATGGATGGTTTCGCCGTACGTTTTGATGGCGGCCAACACCACTTCACCGTGTTCGTCGCGCAGGGTCTTGGGCGGGAACGCGCTTTCCGCGCCGCGTTCGATGGCTGTATTATATGCTTTTGCGGCGTCGTCGACCCAAAGGGCCAGCACCTTAACACCGTCGCCGTGTTCGGCCACGTGGCGGGCGATCTCATGTTCAGGCGTGAGCGCCGAACTGAGCACAATGCGGATTTTATCTTGCTGCAATACGTAGCTGACACGATCGCGCGCGCCGGTTTCGGGGCCGGAATAAGCCACCCATTCGAAACCCAGCGCCGCCTGATAATACAGGGCACTTTGTTTGGCGTTGCCGACGTAAAACTCGAGGTGGTCGGTGCCGTTCAGCGGAAAAGGATCGGTGGGGATGGGTGTGGTGGCGGATAAAGGTTCGGACAGGACTTGCATGATGTTTTTTTTATGTGCGCTGTGCTTTAGGAACGGTGTCAAAATACCTTCCCAATTTGATGCCATTCTTTTGCCGTCATCCGTCCCATCTTTTTCGTTAAATAGCGCTGCTATTCGCCTCAAAAGATAGTTGGCTGACGACAAAATAATTGGCCTAAAATTGGAAACTTATTTTGACACCGTTCCTTAAATTTAAAATTTCGCAAAAGTACAAAAAAGAGTAAAGGCCATTTTCTTTTATTGATCTTGCCGGTTATACGTTTACAAGCGGTGCAAATGCCCGTTTTTAAACATTGAAGATTGACAAATAAATCACCACAAAGGACACAAAGGTTCGAATGCCCATTTTTATCAGCGATTCTCGGTTTGTAAGAGGTGTCATCTTTTGAGGCACGAAAAAGGTGACCTCTCGGCGTGTTTTTGAGATGTCACCCGCTCCTGCGTCGCGGATGACACCTCAAAAACTGTAGTGCCACTGCAAACCGAGAATTGCTGCATTTTTATAAAATGCGGATTGACAATTATCCCGATTATTCAGGAATTGATGGAGATGACGCACCCAATAAATTGCAACTGATTCATTCCCGCGTCTCCGCTATAAATTGCAGATCGAGCCTTGTTTGTGTTTCCTCCTGAGTAATGTTGCGCAGGCGCAGGGCCAGGTCGATGCTGAAGCGCGATTTGCTCATAAAACGTTTGATATCGGGCAGGTTGGGGATGAGGGGGAGCGTGTTGCCCGGGGTGAGCGGGGTAGGGTAGCGATAGGCGATCTCGATTTTATCATTGGGGTCGTTTTCATCGTACAGGGTGAGTTTTACCTCGTCGATGAAATCGTAGTTGGCATCGCCGAACACGCCGGAGAGCACGGATTTGGACGTGACGACCTGGGTGATGTCGGCGTCCGTTTTCGAGAACTGGTCCAGGTACTGCAAATACCGCGTAGAGAGGTTGATAAAATAAAAATGGTGCACGACGTTCGAGCCGATGCCTGCCGGAATGATGAATTCCTGCTGGTAAAGCATTTCAAAGCCGGGGTGGTTGTTGTCCTTATGGCAACTGATGGAAAAAACAGTCAACAGGAGGAATATCGGGAGGATTCGGAACGGTTTCATGCCTTGTTCTTGAATGGTGCAGTGGCTATGACGTTAAAACACCCAAAAAGGTTGGAAGGATGTGGAATAAGATGCTGCTTTGCAAAAAGAAATATACGTCGGAGTGGTACCACTATTTGTGTAAAAAAGTCAATCTTTATCTGCTTTTTGAAACGCGCTGGAATTAAATCATTTAACAAAAAAAATGTTGAAACATGAAATTTAAAAAGACAATATGTATAGTCTTGTCTGTGTATGGAATAGGCTTGTGTGGGTTGTCGGCGCAATCGGCGCTTCCGGCAACGGGCGGGAATGCGTCGGGTAGCGGAGGGGCAGTGAGTTATACGGTGGGGCAAATCGCCTATACGGCCAACAGCAGCCCCAGCGGCTCGGCGCATCAGGGCGTACAACAGGCGTATGAAATTTTTACGGTTGGTTCCGACGAGACACCCGATATCACCCTGCGCTGTTTGCTTTATCCAAACCCGACCCCCGATGGCGTAACGCTGGACGCGCCGCAATACGCGACTCAAAACCTGCATTACCAACTCTTTGATTCCGCCGGCCGCTTGCTCTCCGGCAGTGGGATCAACAGCGTGGAAACTAATATTTCCCTGCTAAACCAGCCTGCAGCCGTTTATTTGCTGACCGTTCGAAGCCAGGACAGGGCCATTAAAACATTCAAAATCATTAAAAACTAATGTATTATGAGAACAATTCTCTACCTTTTTATAGCCATTTTGTTTTCCGCCAATGCATTTGGCCAGTCGCCGAATAGAATGAGTTACCAGGCCGTGATCAGAAACGGCGGCGGCGCCTTGGTTGCCAATAGCCCCGTCGGTATGCGCATCCAAATCCTACAAGGCTCCCAGTTCGGGGCTGCATCGTATGTGGAAACGCATACCCTTACCACCAATACCAATGGATTGGCCACCCTGGAAATAGGCGGCGGTACGGTTGTTGCCGGTTTTTTTGCCAACGTCAACTGGGCTAACGGGCCTTATTTCCTGAAAACGGAAACAGACCCTGCCGGCGGGGCGAATTACAGCATTACGGGGATCAGCCAGTTGCTGAGCGTTCCGTATGCGCTGTACGCAGCCCAAAGCGGCAGCTCCTTTACGGCCGGCCCCGGCATTGGCATTGTCGGAAACACGATATCAAATACAGCCCCTGATCAGCCCATTACCCTCACAGGCAGCGGCGCAACCAGCGTCAGCGGCGCCTACCCGAACTTCACCATTAGTTCTTCCGGCACAGCCACGCCTTATACAGCCGGCGCCGGCATCGATATCAACGGAAACATCATCAGCAATACCGGCGATTTAAGCAATACCAACGAAATTCAATCCCTTGCCTTAAACGGCGCTAACCTGTCCCTGTCGAATGGCGGCGGCTCGGTCACGCTGCCGACGGGCACAACGTATGCTGCGGGAACCGGTATCGCGATCGTTGGGAATACTATTCTCAACACGGCCCCAAACCAGCCGCTCACCCTGACCGGCAGCGGCGCCACCAGCGTCAGCGGGGCCTATCCGAATTTTACGGTTAATTCTACCGACAACAACACTGTTTACAATGCCGGTACAGGCATTGGCATTGTCGGCAATACCATCAACAATACAGGCGACGGAGACAGTAATCCGACCAACGAGCTACAATCCATTTCCTTAAACGGCGCTAACCTGTCCCTGTCAAATGGAGGCGGCTCGGTTACCCTGCCTACCGGCACGACGTATACTGCCGGGGCCGGTATCGGGATTGTCGGCAATGCCATTTCCAATACGGCCCCCAATCAGCCCATTAGCCTGAGCGGTGGCGGCGCGACGACCGTCAGCGGCGCCTATCCAAATTTCGTGGTCACGTCTACCGATAATTCTGCGTCGTACACCGCCGGAAACGGGATCGGCATCAACGGCACCACCATTACGAACACGGGTGATTTGAGCAATACCAACGAAATTCAAACCCTGTCGCTGGCGGGCGCGGTACTGTCCTTGTCCAACGGCGGCGGCAATGTGGGTTTGCCTGCCGGCTGGTCCTTAAACGGCAACACCGGCACCACGCCCACCGATTTCATTGGCACCACCGACGGTAAACCCTTGTCTTTCCGGGTAAACAACCAGCCAGCCGGTTTTATAGATCCAAGTATCGATGATAATACGGCATTTGGCAAGGGCGCGATGCAAAGTTTAACCAACGGCTTTGAAAACACCGCTTTTGGGAAAAATGCGCTGATGTCTACCACTACCGGCAGTAAAAACACGGCCACCGGAAGAAATGCGCTCAACAACAACACCATCGGCGGCAGCAATACAGCAACCGGGCACCAGGCCCTGTTTGCCAATACAAGCGGTATAGCCAATACGGCAACCGGGGAGGGCGCGCTGTATGCCAACACAACCGGCATTCGTAATACGGCCGGCGGTACCGATGCGCTTACTACGAATACTACCGGCAGCTACAACACGGCCAATGGCAGGAATTCGCTTACCCTGAACACCACCGGCAGCAACAATACAGCCACTGGGGCCGACGCGCTCTATTCCAATCAGGCCAACAACAGAAGCACCGCTATCGGTGTGGAAGCGATGTATTATGCCGATAACCGGATCGTGGGCCGCGAAACCTATAACACGGCGCTGGGTTATCAGGCTTTGTATGGCGGTATCGCTGCGGCACTGAATAGCGGGCAATTCAACACGGCCCTTGGAGACCAGGCGTTGTTTTCCAACACCAATGGCAGCAGCAACACCGCCGGCGGGGTGAAAGCGCTCTATCTCAACACAACCGGCGGCGCCAACACCGCGTTCGGCCGGAGCGCTCTGGAAAACAACACTACGGGCAGCAACAATACCGCTTACGGCAGGGGCGCCTTGCTGGCCAACGTCGCCGGAAGCAATAACACCGCTGTGGGTATTACAGCGCTTTCCACGATCACCGGCAGCAACAACACCGCATTAGGGCATAATGCCAACCCCTTAATCGACGGCGTAACCAATTATACCGGTATCGGCTACAACGCAGGCACAATGGCCAGTACCAACAACCGCATGGAAATCGGCAACAGCAGCGTTACCTGGATCGGCGGACAGGTGGGCTGGACGACCTTCAGCGATGAGCGGATCAAAGAAAACATACAGGCGAATGTGCCGGGCATCGCATTTATAAACAAACTGCGCCCCGTTACGTACCGCTACAATATTCACAAGGAAAACGAGCTGCTGTACGCCGGAAAAAAAGACGATCCGGACTGGGATGGGAAATACGATATTGAAAAAATGACCTTCACCGGCTTCCTGGCCCAGGAAGTAGAGCAGGCGGCCAAAGCGACAAATTTTGATTTTAGCGGGGTCACAAAGCCGCAGCATGAAAACGATTTATACAGCGTCCGGTATGCGGAGTTTGTAGTGCCGCTGGTAAAAGCCGTGCAGGAGCAGCAGGCGCAGATCGAGCAATTGAAAGCGGAGAACCAGCAAATGAAGGCGGAGCTCCAGATAATCAAGGAAAAACTGGGCCTGAAGTGAATGAGGCTGTCTTATAGGTTGGTTTAGAAAAGTTTAGAGGGTTTAGAAGGTTTAGAAAAATACTCATTTTGTTGAAAATCAATAATTTGAGGATAGCGCTCTAAACCTTCTAAACTTTTCAAACCTCTAAACCTACTTATGAGACAGCCTCTTTCAAATTACCACACCCGTTTTAAACTTCCCCTTACTCTTCCGGATATTCACCGCCACCACCTTGTATTCCGGACACATGGCTTCGCTGTCGTGAACGTCCGAAGTAATGATGTTCAGCAAAACTTCCGGAAAATGGAAGGTCGTGCTGAGGATACCCGGCTTCACTTCGTCGGTAATAAAGGCTTTGATATCCACCTTGCCGCGTTGGGACGACACACAAACCATGTCGCCGTCTTCGATAAAATGGCGTGCTGCATCCTCTGGGTGAATCAGTAGCACATCTTCCGTGAGTATCTGCACATTGCGGGTTCGGCGTGTCATCGTGCCGGAATTGTAATGTTCCAGTTCCCGGTTGGTGGTAATGATGTAGGGGAATTCGGCGCCGTTTTGTTCGATCTCCTTGCTTTCCTTAAAATCGAAAAAGTGGAACTTGCCTTTCCCGCGTTGAAACTGGTTGATGTGTAGAATTTCGGTGTCCGTACCGTCGGGCCGCACGGGCCATTGTTTGCCGTTGTCGCCCAGTTCGTCCCAACGCACGCCGGCGAAGAAGGGGACGATTTGGGAAATTTCTTCCAGCATGGTTTTGGGGTCGTAGGGCGCTTGGGGGTAACCCATGCGGTTCATGATGTCTACCATGATCTCGCCGTCGCTTTTGGTGCCCGCGAGGGGTGCTACTACTTGTTGTACGCGTTGAATGCGGCGTTCGGCGTTGGTGTAGGTGCCGCTCTTTTCGAGGAAGGAGGCGCCGGGCAGGATGACTGTGGCGTATTTAGACGTTTCCGTCAGGAACAATTCCTGCACCACGAGCAGCTCCAGGTTTTCCATGGCGGCAATGACTTTGTTGGTATTGGGGTCGGTTTGCACCACGTCTTCACCCATCAGCCAGAGGGCTTTCAATTTCCCGTTGATGGAAGCATCGAACATTTCAGGTATTTTGTAGCCTTTGCCCAGCGGTATTTTGACGTGGTAAAACGCTTCGTATTTTTTATTCACCTCCGGATCGTACGCGTCCAGATAACCGGCGCCCTGGTGCGGTTGACAACCCATATCGGCCGCGCCCTGTACGTTGTTCTGGCCCCGGAGCGGGTTGACGCCCACGCCGCGGCGGCCGATGTTGCCGGTGATCATGGCTAAGTCGGAGATAAGCATCACCGTGTACGTGCCCTGCGTATGTTCCGTAACGCCAAGCCCGTGAAACGACATGGCGTTCGGGACCGAGGCATACGCGATGGCCGCAGCGCGCACCAGTTCGCGGTCCACCCCGGTGATCTGCTCCATTTCAGCGATGTCGACTTTCAGGATTTGTTCCTTGAAGCCTGCATACCCTTCCGTTCTGCTGTCGATAAAAGACTTGTCTTCCAGATTTTCGGTCATGATGTAGTAAAGCATCATGTTCAGCAGGGCTACGTTGGTGCCCGGGCGCAATTGCAGGTGGTAGTGCGCGTAACGCGCGATTTCGGTGCGGCGGGGGTCGATGACGATGGTCATTTTGCCCTGCATGGCGTGCTGTTTCATCTTCGCGCCCGTCACCGGGTGCGCATCGGTCGGGTTGGCGCCGATGACCATAATGCAATCCGTGTATTTAATGTCTTCCACCGAGTTTGTGGCCGCGCCAGTGCCGAAAGCCCGTTGCATCCCCAAGGCGGTGGGCGAGTGGCAAACCCGGGCGCAACAGTCGATGTTGTTGGTGCCGATCACCGCCCGGATGAATTTCTGCATCAGGTAGTTCTCTTCATTGGTGCAGCGCGCAGAGGAAATACCGGCAATGGCGTCCGGTCCGTGTTCGGCAAGGATGGCGCGCAGTTTTTCGGCAATAAAATCATACGCTTCGTCCCAGGTAGCGGGCTGCAGGATGCCGTTGCGGCGGATGAGCGGGGTTTTGATACGATCCGGGTGCTCGTAAAAGGAAAACGCAAAACGGCCTTTCAAACAGGTATGACCCTGGTTGACTTCCGCAGTGTACGGCGCCTGAATGGATTTCACTTTGCCGTTCACCACCGCTACGTCCAGGTTACAGCCAACGCCGCAATAGGTACAAACGGTTTGAACTTTTTTATCCACTGCCACCGATTTCGACTCGAACACATCCGAAATAGCCGAAGTCGGGCAGGCCTGCGCGCAGGCGCCGCAACTGACGCAATCCGACTCGAAAAAAGTGGTTTCAAAACTTTTGACAATATGGCTGTCGAAACCCCGGCCAGCCATGCTGAGCACCAGCTCCCCCTGCACCTCGTCGCAAGCCCGCACGCAGCGGAAACAATTGATACACTTGGAAAAATCGGTGGTCATGTACGGGTGGCTCAGGTCTTTTTCGCGGTTCAGGTGGTTTTTACCTTCCGGATAACGCACGTCGCGGATGCCCACCCGGGCTGCCACGGTTTGCAACTCGCAGTTGTTGTTGACTTCGCAGGTGAGGCAATCTAAGGGATGGTCTGTGAGTACCAGCTCGATGATGTTGCGGCGCAGTTTTTTGATGCGCGCACTGTCTGTATAAATAAAGGAGTTGGGAATAACGGGCGTGTGGCAGGATGCCTGGGCTTTGGCCGGGCCGTTTTGCACCAGGGCTACGTCTACGCTGCACACCCGGCAGGAGCCGAAGGGATCCAGGTTGGGGGCATCGCAGAGGGTGGGCACCAATTGGCTGCCCAGGTACCGGCGAACGAACTTCAGGATCGTTTCGCCGGGCTGTATAGTATATGGCTTGTCGTTGATGTAGGCCAAGGGTTCTCTCTGGTTGACCGGAGACGGCAGGTCGTGGATAATCGCATTCGTGCTCATGACGCTTTATTTTTGAAATTCCCTCCTACGCCCTGCGGGCTTTGGCGAGTAAAAAACGAACATAATACTTTATTTTTGAAAGTAAGGCGCTAATTCAGGTTCAAAGTAATGCAGGGCGTTTTTTACCGGCAAGGGCAATCCGCCGCCCAGGGCGCATAAAGATCCGATTTCCAGGGTTTCCAGCAGGTCGTCCAGTAGGGTTCGGTCCAGTTTATAGTCGCCTGTGCGGGCTTTGTTCAGCATCTCGAAACCCCGGGTAGAGCCCAGTCGGCAAGGGAAACATTTCCCACAGCTTTCATGTGCCGTGAATTCAAACAGGTGTTCCAGGTATTGAATAATCGGAAAATCTTCCGGGATACACACCACGGAAGCATGCCCCAGCAAGAAGCCTTCTTTGGCAAAAGTATCAAAATCAACGCTTAATGAGTCAATTTTATGCACCGGGACCAGTCCGCCCAGCGGGCCGCCGATGTGCATGGCTTTCACGGGTTTGCGGAAACCGCCGCCCAGTTCGTAGATCGCGGCTGCAAGGGGTGTGCCCATATCCACTTCATAAATGCCGGGGTATTGGAAAAATCCATCCAGCGAAATGAGTTTGGTACCGGTCGATTTCGGCGTACCGATGGCCGCGAAGGCCTGGCCGCCGTGTTGCATGATGAAAGGCAGGTTGGCTAAGGTCTCCACGTTGTTCACCACAGTCGGCTTGTTAAACAAACCCTGTTGCGTAGGGTAGGGCGGCCGAACCCGCACTTCAGGGCGCTGGCCTTCCAGCGACGACAACAATGCAGTTTCTTCACCGCAGATATAAGCGCCCTGGGCTTCGACGATTTTAAAATCGAACGACACGCCCGAGCCAGCAATGTTTTCGCCCAGCAGGCTGGCCTGCCGCAGGGCATCCACCGCTTCTTTTATCGTGGCCACCGATTCAGGATATTCGCCGCGTATGTACACCACGCCCCAGGCCGCTCCGGCGATCAAGCCGGCGATCATCATACCCATCAGCAGGGCATGCGGGCGTTGTTCCATCAGGTAGCGGTCGGAATAAGCGCCGGGGTCGCCCTCATCGGCATTGCACACGATAAACTTGGTATTGCCGGGCGCTTGTTTGCAGGAGTCTAGTTTGAAGGCCATGGAAAACCCCGCTCCGCCGCGGCCGCGGAGGCCCGAGGTTTTTAATTCCGCCAGCAGCGATTCGCGCGGTTTGCTCAGGCAATTTTTATAAATCGTGTAGTATTCAGCGATGTCGGGATAAACCCTGGTCAACACCGCAGCGCCGGTAGCGCCTACGTTATAATGGTCCGGAACTGCTGATTTTGAGCGTTTTATCGCTTCAATCTGATCGATGGCCTGCCCCGAGTAGTTGTGCCGTTCATAGTAAAATGCGTTGTTCTCGTGGCAACGGCCGAGGCAGCACATTTCGCCGATTTCAGCGGCAGGGAAGTGGCCGGCCAAACGCTCTTGCAGGCCTTTCTGGGTGCCTGCCGTGAGGCAGGCGCTGCCGTTGCAGACGTATACTTTTTTGCCTTTGTTCTCCGGTCTTAAAAAATCATAAAAGGAAACGGAGCCGTAAATATTGGCCTTACCCATCAGGAATTCCGCGCTCAGGCGCTCCATATCGGCTAAAGATGGTGTCCCGCTCTGTTGGGCGGCTATGCCTAATTCTTCAAAAAGATTGTTGGCGAGGCCTTTGCGACCGGATAAATCGCTTAAATTCTTGGACATGTGGTGCTGTACTTATTTGGCGAGATCAAATATCGGTAAAATTCCGACCGCCAGGTTTTTTTTGGTGAAAAACCTGTATAAGTGCCAACAGGATACGTTTTTATTTGCAGAGCAGATACAGCGTTCGACAACCAATTTTCCCTAAAAACAAACCACCGCCCCGGTCATCCGGAGCGGTGGCTCTACTACTTTGTGTCGCCTCATGGCGACTTTTATTTACCGCAAACGCAAGTGTTTGATGGAGTAGTAACAAATCGTACCGAACCCGAAGGCCAGCATCGAGTGGAACAGCACAAAAGCCGTATTATCGGTTGCCAAACCCATGACCACGGCTGCGGTGAATACCAGCGCCATAAACCCTTCGGCCACGGTTACCCAGGAAATTTTCTTGGCCACATAACTGGCTTTGGTAAACGTCTTTTGTTCTCCGTTGATCCCGAACTTCGGCGTGCGTATAAACGCCGAGCTTTTGCCCTGGTAGCCCTCGATGACGGCGATAGCGTTGTAAAGCGACAAGCCCATCGAGATCGGCAAGAAAGAAATGAACAAGCCGAAGAAGCGCACTTTTTCCCAGAAAGTAGCCGGAGCAACCCGGTGTAGCGCAGCCGTGATGTTGGCGGTGTAGGAAATGCCGGCAACTGAAAACAGGCCCAGTACCGAGAACGACAGGAAGTGTGTGGAGATGCCCAGTTCGCTGAAGGCGAAGGCGAGCGGAATGCTGCTGACGGCTGCAATGAACACCCAGAGGAACACACCGTAAGCCAGCAATTGGCTGGTCGCGTGTAGTTTCTGGATCATATTGAGTTTGCCGGCGCTTTCATTCCAAATGAGTTTCAACAATTTGCGCGCATTTTGAGCGCCGCCTTTGTTCCAGCGGAACTGCTGGCCTTTCAAGCCGTTCATTTCTACCGGCAGTTCGGCCGGGCTTTCCAGTTTCTCCAGGTATTGGATTTTATAGCCGAGGATCTGGGCGCGGAAACTCAGGTCGAGGTCTTCGGTGAGCGTATCGCTCTGCCAGCCGCCAGCTTCGTTGATGACTTTTTTGCGCCAAACTCCCGCTGTTCCATTGAATTGCAGCAAGAGGTTGCCGTAAGAGCGGCCAGCCTGTTCAACCGTAAAGTGTACGTTGAGCTGCAAGGCCTGTAGTTTGGTCAGCAGGCTGTAATCCGCATTGATGTGTTCCCAGCGGGTTTGAACGATGCCGACTTTCGGATCTTCAAAATACGTCATGGTGGTGCGCAGGAAATCTGCCCGCGGGGTGAAATCGGCGTCGAAAATGGCGATAAAATCGCCGTTGACACGCGGCATGGCTTCCTGCAACGCGCCGGCTTTATAGCCCTGGCGGTTCACGCGGTGGATGTGCTCGATGTTGAACCCCTGCGCTTTAAGTTCTTTCACTTTGGCCTCCACAATCCCCACGGTTTCATCCGTGGAATCGTCGAGTATGTGGATCTCGAATTTGCCTTTCGGGTATTCCATCGCAGCCACACAATCAATGATGCGCTCGGCCACGTACATCTCGTTGTACATAGGTAGCTGCACGGTTACGAAAGGCGCTTTTTCATCCTCTGCGGTGTACTGGCTGTATTCTATATTCGGATTTTCCCGGTGATACCGTTTGTACAGGTACAACAGGTGGAACTGCAATAAGCAGTAAATTGTCACCGCACTCATGGCGACGAAGTAAATGAGCAGCATCAGGTAACCGAAGTCAACGAAGACCTGATACTCGAACGCTTGGAAAAGGGAATGGAGACCGTACATATAGAAATTGAGAGTTGTGAATTCGGTGGTTGTAAATTAAGGTTTAGTGGGTTTAGGAGTTTAATCGTTTGCCTACAGTTTATTAGGTACCCTACAACAACCGAAAGATTGTAATAATAATTTTCCAGCTGGCCAGAACGGTTCCTCTGAGCGTACCCGACACTTTGCTTTTGCCTCCGGCCCGTTTGCGGTAGCGAACGGGCACTTCCGTACACCTCAGTTTCATTTTTGCGGCTTTCACCTGCATCTCCACCGTCCAGCCGAAGTTTTTGTCCTGCATGTCGAGCAACTGTAACTTGTCCCAGCGTATGGCCCGGAAAGGGCCGAGATCGCTGAAACGGTAGCCGTACAACAGCCGGATCAGAAACGGCGCAAGCCAGTTGCCGAAGCGCTGGGGAAAGGTCATGGCCCCCTGTTCGAGGCCGCCTTTGCGACGCGAACCGATCACCATATCCGCCTGGTTTGTCAAGATCGGAGCCACCACGTTTGGCAGCTCTTCCGGGTAGTCCGAATAATCGCCGTCGATGAAGACCACGATATCCGGCTGTTCAGACTGCGGCATGTTCTCCAGGTAACGCATACCGGCCAGGCAGGCATTGCCGTATCCGCGTTCGGGTTGGCTTACCACGATCGCGCCGCCGGCTTTGGCCGCTTCAGCCGTTCCGTCTTTAGAGCCGTTGTCGCACACAATCACCTGGCGGACCTGGTTTTTTGGAAGGCCGGCCAGCACAAAGGGCAAGGCGATTGCCTCATTATAGGCCGGAATTAATACGTCAATGAGCGGTTTTTGTTCTTTGTCTTCGGCCATTAGCCTTTTATAAAGATTTGATTTTCAATAGAATAGACAATAATTCTCTGCAAATCTCCCTTATTCTGCGTTTTAAAGACAAAGAACCATGCTCCAGAAACCGGAAAGGACGATGCAAAACTAACTCAAGTCGTTAAGAAAAAGTTAAAAGAATTGATTAATCCGGTGTTAAAGTTTTGTAAACAACAATTGATAGGGGCCGGACAAGTGCAAAATCAAACTTTAAAAATCAAAATTAAATTTTTTACAGACAGGCTAATATCGGGCAAGTCCAAATCATATCCTTTATTTTAGGAATGGTCTGACTTGCCTTTTTTCGAATGCCAAGCGGTGATTCCTTAATATATTTAACAAAAAAAAGGGAATTCACGTCAAAGTAGCACAAGGTTAAACAAAATTACTTTGTGCGACTTTGTAGTGAATTGAAGTATGCGGCATCCCCGAAGGATTACCCGCAGAAGCTTGAACGCAGGCGCTTGAACCGCAGGCGGAAAGTATGCCCGCCAAACCCTACTTTTGTCGCGCTGAATAAGATAAACGCATGACAAAAAGATTCAAACTGCTCCCGCCTACGCTAAAGCTTCGGCGGGTAAACCTGCTATTGCTTCTGCCACTGCTCATGTTACTGGCGAACTGCAAAAAAGAACGCTTCACCACCGACGCCTCCGATAAACTCGAGTTCAGCACCGATACGCTGCGTTTCGACACGGTTTTTACGCAGGTCGGCTCGGCGACGCGCATCCTGAAAATTTACAACCGGCACAAGCAAAGCATCCGCATTTCCAGGATTTACCTGGCGAACGGCGCGGCGTCCCGCTTCAACCTGAACGTGGACGGTATTCCGGGCGACCTGCACGAGAACATCGAAATCGCCCCGAAAGACAGCTTGTATATTTTTGCGGAAGTCACCGTAAATCCAAACGAACCGCCGGGTAGCAGTCCCTTCGTGCTGGACGAAGAACTGGTTTTCGAAACCAATGGAAATACCCAGAAAGTGATCCTGGAAGCCTGGGGACAGAATGCGGTTTACCTGCCTTCGCGGTTCGGCGGCGGCGGCGTGGCAGGCTATGGCTGCAATGGGGGAGAATGGGTGTGGGATGATCCCCGACCCTACGTCATTTACGGTGTGGTGGTCATCGACGAATGCACCGTGCGTATACCGGCCGGCACGCGGGTGTACGTGCATGGCGGGTTGGCCAAACAGGTTACCGACAGCGCAGTATACCGCTACAACGACGGCTATCTGGCCTTTGTGGGTTCTGGCAAATTGATCGTGGAAGGCACGCTGGATAAACCTGTTATTTTTGAAAGCGACCGCCTGGAATCCGAATTCGACGACGAGCCGGGGCAGTGGACCGGCATCTGGCTCCAGGAAAACACCAAAGGCCACCAGATCAACCATTGTATCATCCGAAATTCCATTATCGGGGTCCGTGTAGATTCAGCGGCCGACCTCAACATACGCAATACGCGGATTTACAACACAAGCAACAGCGGCCTGATTGGCGTACACGCCAAAATAACAGCTGAAAATTGCCTGTTTTACAACAACACGGGCTTTTCCATTCAGCTGGAATACGGTGGAAACTACAACTTTACGTACTGTACCGCCGCCAGTTACGGGGTAGACGGCGTCACGCTGCGCATGGGCAACGCGCTTTGCCTGGATGCAACCTGCGCCAGTTTTGTCTCTTATCCCCTTCGTGCACGTTTCCAAAACTGCATTCTTTTCGGCAGCCGGGCCGATCAAATTACTTTATTCGACCGCCTCAACGACCCCTTCCAGTTCGATTACCAGTTTAAAAACTGCATCGTTCGGGTGCGCGACCTGATCAAAAGCGACGCTACCCCGGAGTTTTTGGTTTATTGCGATCCTTGCCTGAACGCGACCAATCAGGACACGATTTTTCTCGACCCAAACCGAGACGAGTATCACCTGGACACCTTGCATTCCATCGCTAACCGCTACGCGGCGCCGGTTATCGGAATTAGTACCGATTTAGACGGCAAGGCCCGGGATGCGGGCAAACCGGATGCAGGATGTTTTGAGATTGAGTTTTAGAAACGCCGCTTAAAGGTGTATTTCAAAGGGATTGAGGCGCAAATAAAAACTGGCCTGCGCAAATCCGCAGACCTGGCGGGTAAAGCAAGGATTCAGCCTGCGTGGAGCAGGATCAGCGGATTTGGAAACGATACCGGCCCGAACCTGTTTTCAGGATCACCCGGCCATTTTCCACGCCTGTTACCTGTACATCGGGAGCAGATGCGAGCGTTGTACCGTTTTCCAGAATCGCATCGGCGTTCTCTGCCGGAATATAAATCGTAGCCGAAGTATTGGCCGGTATATGCACTTCCAGCGTAAACGCACCCGCTTCCATTTTCCAGTCCGAGCGAATCTGTCCGTAATACGTTTGTAACGAAGCACTTGCATGTGTGAGCCCGCCGCCGGGTCGAGGCCGGATAATGATCTCCTTGTAGCCTGCCTTTTTTTCATCGGTTTCGATCCCCGCGATCACGCGGTACATCCAGTCCCCGATGGCGCCGTTTGCGTAGTGGTTGAACGAGTTGGTTGTCGGATCGGCGAACGAACCGTCGGGCCGGATGCCTTCCCATCGCTCCCAAATGGTGGTGGCGCCTTGTTTGACCGGGTACAACCAGGATGGGCTTCGCTCCTGAAGCAACAAGGTATAAGCCACATCGGTGTATCCGAAACGCGTGAGAACATGGCATAATTCGGGAGTGCCGAGAAAACCGGTCGTCAGGCGATTCTTGTAGACCTTAATGTTATCTACCAAACGCGCCGCAGCCTGCGGGCGGAGCGAATCGGGCAACATATCGAATTGTAAAGCAAGCACATACGCTGTTTGTGTGTTGGATGCCAGGCGCCCGCCAGGCGTCACGTATTCTTTTAAAAACGCCGTCTTGATCCGCTGCAACAAAGCGCTGTAAGTTGCCACGTCTTCATTTTTTCCGAGTATGCCGGCCGCGTGGATCAGCAATTGGGTGGAATGCGCCCAATAGCACTGCGCTACCAGATACTTGTCCGTGATAGCCGATACCCCCCAATTGTCGTTGTTGACGGAATAAAACAGCCAGTCCCCGAAATGGGGCCCCGTGTTCCAGAGGTCGTTTTGACTCCTGTTTTGCATAAAGTCGACCCAGGCTTTCATACTTGCGTATTGCTCCGCCAGCACCCGTTCATCGCCGTACAGGAGGTACAAATTCCAGGGAATCACCGTAGCCGCATCTGCCCAGCCGGTGGCGCCACGCTCTACCGGGTCGCCGAAAGTGATATACGGAATGACCCAGGGCACGCTGCCGTCGGGAAGCTGGTCGGCCGACAAATCCTTCAGCCATTTTACAAAAAAATTATGGGCATGCCTGTTGAAAATGGCCGTGCGGGAAAACACCTGGGCATCGCCCGTCCAGCCCAGCCGCTCGTCGCGCTGCGGGCAATCGGTTGGAACATCGAAAAAATTGCCTTTTTGCCCCCATTGAATGTTGTGCTGCAACTGATTGATCAGGGGATTGGAACATTCGAAGCGTCCGTTCGGGGCCATGTCTGAATACAGGGCGACGGCTGTAAAATTGTCGGCCGTGGCTTCGCCCGGAAAACCCTCCGTTCTCAGGTAGCGGAAGCCGTGGCAGGTAAAATGAGGTTCCAGGATTTCCTCGCCGTTTCCTTTCAGGATAAAAGTGTCGCGGTTCCGGGCGGCGCGCAGGTTGTCGGTGTAAAAATTGCCGGCTTTGTCCAGCACTTCGGCGAAGGACAGTACGATTTGGTCGCCGGGTTTACCCTTCACTTTCATCTGCACCCAGCCGACTAAATTCTGCCCGAAATCGAGGACCTGCTCGCCTTTGGGCGTTTGAAAAATGCGCGCCGGCCGAAACGTCTCGTGTTTGCGAACGGGTTCGTTGTACGTGGCGATCAAAACGGTTTTGGAAAAGGGTTTAACGACCACGCCGGCCCATTGCGCATCGTTGTAACCCGCCGTTGTCCAGCCCTGTTTTTCCGCCCGGGCGTCGTGGCACTCGCCGTGCAGCAGTTCCGCGCTGCGAATCGCGCCGGTGGAAGATTTCCAGGACGTATCGGAACCGATGATTTCTGTGCTGCCGTCGCTATATGTGATGTTGAGTTGCAGCAGCAGCGCGATGTCGGTTCCGTAAAAATTATTTTTGCCTTTGGACGCCAGGTAGCCCCGGTACCAGCCGTTGCCCAGGAGGACGCCCAGCGCGTTTTGGCCTTCTTTGAGCAGGGCGCTCACGTCGTACGTCTGGTATTGGAGCCGTTTGTTGTAGCTCGTCCAACCGGGCGTAAAGTAGTCATTTCCAACCCGTTGTCCGTTGATATGGGCTTCGTACAGGCCGTGCGCCGTCGCGTACAGGGTGGCTGCGCGGATTTTTTTCTTCAGCGTAAATTGTTTGCGCATCAGGGGGCTGGGCCTTCCGGGCGTTTCCGGGAAGCCGGGTATGATCCACTCGGCTTTCCAGTCGCCCGGCTGCAGGAGCCCCATGTGCCAGAAAGCCGGCGCGCTCCAGGGCGAGGTGTTGCCGCGATTGTCCCACACCCTCACCTGCCAGTAATATTTCTTGCCAGATTGCAGCGCCGGGCCGTTGTATGGCACGTATACCGATTGTTCGGAGGCGACCTGGCCTGTGCTCCAGATCAGGTTTTTGTTTTTCAACAATGTCTCCGTGCCTACCTTTATTTCGTATGCTGTTTGCCGCACATTCCGGTGGCTGGATTGGAGTTGCCAGCTCAGGCGTGGGATGAGGACATCCAGGCCGATGGGATCGGGGCGGTTTTCGCAGAGGGGATTTTGGACGGATATTTGGGCGTGTGCGAGGAAGGGAAGGAGTTGGAAAAAGAGGGGTAGGATTAATTTCATTTAGGTTTTGATTGACGAATGTCGATTACCGAATACTGATTTTTGAAGGAGAATTATGATCAGGGTTTCTCGTTGACCCTCATTCCCTTATCACCACTTTTTGCACCCCGCTTCGCCCCGCAGCATCGCGCAGGCGCAGCAAATAGACGCCCGGGCCATTTAAACGCAGGGTTTCGCCGGAAATGACCGGCGTTTTGCCTTGCAGGAGCTTACCGGTCAGATCGAATACCTCCAGGCGAAGGGCGGCGGTAACATCCGGAGCCCAAAGCGTCACTTTGCCCGTGGATGGATTGGGCGTCACCGAGAAATGCAATGGGCGCCCGACATCTATGGTGGAACTGAGGCAGGGCGCATTCGCATCGTACAAGGCCTGTAGCGAATCGATGGGCTCGATGCCGACCGGGTCGAAAGAAACGAACAGGCGCAGGGAGGGATTGGCCACGTCGTCGCCTGGTTTGGCCACTTTGATAAAAGCGAACATGGCCGAGGTACCGTTGTTGAGACAGCGCGTGTCTGCGCCGGGGACTTTAGCCCCTTGCATTGCGGCCATCAAACGGTCGGACAGACAGCCGCCGGCGTTCAAAAAACGGGCTTCCATCGAGTCCAGAATTTGAGCGCCCAGCAGGATATTGCCCTGTATGGCGTAGTTGGCCCCGACCCGGTGTCCTTTGTAATTCATACAATTTGCTCCCGTAAAGCCGGCCGCCTGGGTTTGCCCGTCGATGAAAGCAGCCACCCCGTATTGTCGCTGTGCCGAATTGAACTGGGCATCGTTTGTTGCCAGCCAGTCGACCACTTGTTGCGGGGTTTGTCCGAGCAGGAGCCGGTTCCGGGCATTGATCTGATTTTGCGCCAGGTAGTTCGCCTGGGTATTGATCGCGCCGATGCCCGGGATCAGGTCGCCCAGAAAATCGGGGTCGATGCCGGGAAAATACAGTTCCAGGTTGGTTTTGCTGATACAGGACGCTCCGGCGCTGCCAACTTCGCCCGTGGCGGGGTCTACGGCGACGATGGAAAAAGTGTCTTGTGCTGGGAGGGAGGTGAGGAGGGTGAGGAGTAGGGTGGCGAAGGTGAGTGAAGTTCTATTCATAGTTGGGTGTGTTTGAATGCTGGGTCGGAGTAGGAGTTTTTAAAATGTATGTTTTTATCAAAGATACGGGAATAAACGAATGTGGGGCGCATCTTTGATGTGCTGAAATAATGACCAAGCGCTTGCAAGCGATGGGGCTTGAAAAGTACAAAGAGGGATTCAACGTACGGACGCATCCTGAGGAGCTACTGCGTCCTTATGAGTGGAAAGGCTCAAAAGTTGTCTTTGTAAATAGCATGAGTGATTTATTTCACGAAGATATTCCGCTAGATTATATCAAAATGGTATTTGGGGTCATGAACGACTGCCCTCAACATCAATTCCAGGTGCTGACTAAAAGGGCAGAGCGTCTGGCCCAATTATCGCCTGCCTTACATTGGACGCCTAATATCTGGATGGGTGTTTCCGTGGAAGATGAGCGCGTGAAACACCGCATTGATTACCTCCAACAGTGCCAGGCGAAGATCAAATTTCTGTCACTGGAGCCGCTGATCGGCCCACTTCCAAATCTTAACCTTGGCAATATTCATTGGGTGATTGTCGGTGGCGAGAGTGGCAGAAAACCGCGGCCGATTAAGGAATTCTGGGTTTTGGACCTCAAAAAACAATGCGAACATGCTGGAATAGCTTTTTTCTTCAAACAATGGGGTGGTACAAACAAGAAAAAAGCAGGACGATTGCTGGATGGTCGTACGTATGATGCTATGCCTGACCGATTTTCAGCGCACCTTCAGGCGACAATTTCATGATAGTACTTGAGCAACTCCAAACGTTACACTTCCCCTGAACATAAAAAGCGCAAATTTGTCAACAAAATATACCGATGTCCTTACACTAAAAACTCCCCGTTTTTCCCTTCCTTTGCTCCTCAACAACAATACAAAATTGCCACTTTCACCCCACTTGCAGCCAACACATATAGTTTTATAAATCAAAAACCCAACACAACCCGTTGGACATCCTCCTGCTTACCTTTACCAACCAGGCTGATAAGCTCCTGCCGACCTTGCAGGAAGAAGACGATGCCCTGAGCCGTCTGCTTTCTCCGCGGGCCAGGCAACAGCATTTTTTTCTGCACCGGGAATCATTTACGACAACGGAAGAACTGGCCGGGCTCATCACGTCTTACCGTGATGACCTGACGCTGTTTCATTTCAGCGGCCATGCCGGCCGGGACCGCCTGGAACTGGGCGACGGCACCGGGCACGGTGAAGGATTGGCGCAGCTGCTCGGCCAATGCCCCCGCTTGAAACTGGTTTGCCTCAACGGCTGTTCTACCCAGGGGCTGGTGCAACGGATGCTGGACGCCGGCGTACCGGTGGTCATCGCGACCAGCGCGCCGGTGGACGACAAGCGGGCCACCTTTTTTTCCATACGTCTTTACGAAGCCCTGCAGCAGCAATTTCCGCTCAATGAAGCCTTTCTGGCCGCAAAAGGCGCCCTGGAACTGGCGTTTTCAGGTACCGTTCCGGGTATTTTCCGCAGCGCCGGCTTCCAAGCGGGTATGGGCGATTTACCGGCCTGGGGCCTGTATTTCGAAGAAAAAAACGAACACGTGCTGGATTGGCGGCTGCCGATGCAGGCGATTAACCCGGTAGAATTCGCCAATTTTACCCCCAACGAATATCTGATCGATACGCTGTTTGAAGCCTTGAGCGCGTATAATCCCGACATACAGCGCCTGAACAAGGATGTGCAACGCGGCATGGAGGTCTCCATTCCCAAAAAAAGGATGGCCATCCTCAATGCCCTGCCCGCCCCACTGGCCGAGCCGCTCCGAAAACTCATGGTGCCGGTGGAAAAGGAAAACGAAGGCTTCGACAAGGTAAGCGAAGCCCGGCTCCAGCAAATCGTACAGGCGTACAGTACCTCGCTTGAACTACTGGGGTTCACGATGCTGGCCCAGCTTTGGGAAGCGTATGACGCCCCGACAACCGTTGAAATCAAACCGGAACAGCGGGAGGTTCTGGCCGCCTTTTTCCGGCTCAACCGCAAGGATCGCGAGGCGTTCGACTTCGTCCCCTTTGTACAGTTGCTATGGGAGATTTTCGATCAAAATAACATCCACTATTTTATTCAGGAGCTCAAAGACCTGCGCAGTTTGGTGAACAACGACGAAAAATTCGTGGATGCCGTGCGCTTCCTCAGCGGCCTGCGGCGCCAGGTGTTGAGCAATAGCCTCGATCGCTCGGCGGTCGGCTACCAATGTCAAACCGGCGAGGAAAGCCTCGCTTATTTGTACAGCCGGCTCAGTTATATGGCCCGCTACCGCCTGGCCACCATACAGGGCATCGACGTGTTGAAATACCGGCACAAGCGCCAGCCGAAGTTTAAACATGCCACGAAAATGTTGCACGATCTGTTGGGCGGCTTCGGCATTTCACCGGTTAGTCTGGACCATTCGCTGGACACACTTTCGGTCTTGCTGCTCAATGAAGAAACCTGGGAATACCTCAATCTTTCTCCTTTCGTGGTGGATGAAAATGCTTTTCAGGAGCGGACCGAGATATGTAAATTGATTTTTTTCTCCCATTACCTGAAACAGGCCGACACGTATTGCTTTAAATATGTCAACAAACCCGACGATCCCCTGCTGGAAATCTCCGCCCAAAAATACCCCCTGATCAAGGAGCAGTTCGAAGCCTTTGCCAAGCTGCTGCTGCATAAACCCATGTCGTCCGTATGAACAGCCCTTTTAAGTTTCTCGATGCGTATGCGCCCGAGGATAAAGCGCTTTTCTTCGGACGGGACAAGGAAGTGGCCGAGCTATACGATATGGTCACCAAAAACCGGCTGATCCTCATTTACGGTCAATCCGGTACCGGCAAAACCAGCCTCGTTCAATGCGGGCTTGCCGGACGTTTCGATGCGACAGACTGGTACCCCATTTCTATTCGCCGGCAAACGGACCTCAACCGCAGCCTCGAACAGCGCTTGCTCCAGGCTTCCGGCAGCGCGAAGATGACCGGCATGGCCGTATTGCTCGACGAAATTTACGTGCAGTATCTCCGGCCGGTCTACCTGATTTTCGATCAACTGGAAGAATTGTTTATCCTCGGCACGCCGGAGGAGCAGACGCAATTCGTGCAAAATATCCGCGCGATCTTAGACGCAAAGACGCCTTGCCGGATCGTATTCGTGATCCGGGAAGAGTATCTGGTTTATTTATATGAACTAGAGCGGGTTATTCCGAACCTGTTCGACCGGCGGATCCGGGTGGAACCGATGGGGCGGGCGAAGGTAAAAGAAGTATTAAACGGATCGTTTCAACAGTTCAATATTGCCGCCGAGCCGGCGCCCGACGAAACCTACGAACAAATTATTCAACAGGTGAGCGGTGGAAAGGGGGGCATCCAGCTGCCGTTCCTACAGGTGTGGCTCGATCGTTTTTACAAGAAGGAATTTGAAAAAAAATACCCCGAAAAGTCGCCCGGGGGTAGTTGGCCCGCCCTCGAATTTTCCCGGAAAGACATCCGGGCTTTCGGCGGCATCGAGGAAGTGCTGGATGATTTTTTACAAGAGCAAAAAAACACCCTCGAAGCGGAATTAAAAGCCCAATTTCCGGAGGCTGAAGAAAATGGGCTCGGTAAGGTATTGGATGCCTTTGTATCGGAGGAAGGTACCAAGCGGCCCATCGGGTATGAATGGCGGGACAATCACCTACAGATCGAAGCGCGCTGGGCCCACCTGTTCAAACCGCTTACCCCGGCCATGCTGGCTTTTTGTTGCCGCAAGCTGGAACAGGCCCGGCTCCTGCGTTTTTCGGAAGAATACGTCGAATTGGCCCACGACGCCCTGGCCGCGCTCATCGATGGCCGGCGCTCGCAGTACCAGCGCCGCCTTTCGGAGGCCTATACGCGTTTGCTGAACAACCACCGGGAGTTCCTCGAAACCGGCGAATACCTCTCCCGCCGGCAGTTGAACAGCCTCGAAGAATACCTGCCGCAATTGAGCGACCGCATGGACGCCCGCCTGCACGATTTTGTGGCCGAAAGTTTCGAGCGGGCAACAAAAGCCGAACGCGCCGAGCTGGAGGCCGAACGGCGCAAAAAGCGTCAGGCCCGGCGCATTGCTGTAGTGGGTTTTTTACTGGCCGCCCTGGCCCTGGCCGGGCTTTTCGGGGCAGTGCAGCAATACCGGGCCGCTGCTCGAAATGCCGCTGCCGCCCGGCGCAGCATTGCCGTAGCGTTGAAAGTAGAGGGCAAATACCCGGAGGCGCTGGTCCAACTCCAGGAAATTGGACGGTTTGCCACGGTCATTTCGGCTGCGGAGAAAGAACAGGACCAAAAAATGCGTACCGATTGGGATCAAGTGCAGTATCTCGTTGCGCAGGGCGACAGTCTGGCCCGGATCGAATCATTTCGGACGGCTGAAACGCAGTACGCTGCGGCGCAAAAAATCGCGCCCGATGCGCACCTGGAGGCCTTGGTCACCCAAACGCAAAAGGATTTGGAAGCGGCGTTCCGGCAAAATATGCTCAACGGAGAAACCCAGATGCTGGCGCGGCGATATGACCTGGCTAAAACAAGTTTCGAAAAAGCGCTGCTCCTGAAACCCGGGGATGTTGCGGCCGAACGGAAATTAGCGGAATGCGCGCGGCCGAGGTGAAAAAAAAGTTGATAAAAAAATGATATTTATTATATTTGTCACGCATTTTTAAATAATCCGGCAGACCGGACCCCATAATCCCCGCCACCTGCCTATACGCCCTTCTACAGGGATTTTTTTCATTTCATGCCGATATAGAGACATGCTTCATGTACGCCTTTGCGCGTAGTTGAACCCTATTTTTTTTACTTGAAAATGAAATTCTGATGAAACCAATCCTCACCCTCGCGCTTTGCACCTTTCTTGCCGGCCAAATCTCCTTTTCCCAAAGCGTCATGGAAGAAAAAATTGCCGGGGATACGTTCGCCGGGGATACGCTGTCCGTTTCTTCGCCCGACTTCCAGCCGTGTAACAGCCCGTCAACGAACCTCGGCTGCGGAAGCACCCTGGCCAATGAAAATAACCTGGCTTCGCAAGGTTGGGCGAGCAATTTTTCGGCTTCATCCTATTCGGCCTGCGGCGTAGGCGGCGGTGCGCTTTACGGTGCGCCGGACCGCTTGTACAAGATCACGATCGCCACTGAAACTTCCATCAATATAGTCATGCAAATCCTGACGTCCGGTAAGGATTTGGATATGTTCCTGCTTTCCCAGTGCACCCCGACCGTCATTTGCATGTCGGCAAGCATCGGCTCTACGTCCTACGAATCGATCCAGTATACTTTGCAGCCTGGCGTGTATTACCTGGTTGTGGATGGCTACGCCGGCATTCCAATCAACGGCCAGGCCAGCTATAATTTAACAATGACCTGCACCGGCTGCGGCTGCACGGAAAACGAAAATGTCGGCAACCTGATGGCTTGCGATGATTTTCAGGCGTATGCCCTCGGCGGCGTGGACAATCAATCGGGCCGCTGGAATCGTTGGTCATCCGGATCGGGCGATGTAAACGTGGAATCTTCTTTTGGCAATAAATACGCGCATTTCAACCAGGCCGGCACCAATATGCTGTACGGACTTGATCTTAAAAGCAGCGGACGGTATCGTCTTTCCTGGCGGATGTTCGTTGCAGCGGGTAAAAAAGGCTACTATAAGCTGCTGCACCGCCTGCCCGATTATGCATCGGGAAACTTTTCGGAAAATGCCTACGAGGTTTATTTTGACGGCGCCGGAACCGGCAGGCTCATCATCCAGAACGGGGCTGGAGGGTTTACGACCGTAAATTTTACCTACCCGCAAAATTTATGGTTTAACGTGGTGAATATCATCGACCTGGATGCCGGAACACCACATTCCGCCCTTTTTATCAATTACAATTTTGTGCGCATTTGGGATTACGCGCTGGACAATGAAACGGGTACAGATACCCGCATGCATGGCCTGAATTTTAATGTTCCCGATGCGTCTTATGATTTTAAAATTGACGATATCTGTTACCGCGCCAAGATAACGGGCTGCTCCGGCGGGCCTACGAATAGCCCGGTTTGCCTTTTCACCGGCGAAGAGGTGTTGAATGCGGCAACCGCCATGTGCAACTTGTTCACTTCGGCAGAATGGGAAGTGTGCCGCAGCCTTTGCGGCTCGGGCGGCACTTTTATCCACCGGGGCGACGAATATGCGGGGCAGCTCGACGTCAACGACCTGGCGCCTTCTAAAATCCGAACCGACCCCTGCATAATTTCGGCTTACGGCGGTAGCCCACCGCTGCCCTTGTATGCGGACGTGTATATTTTTTACAAGAACGACAACCAGACGGTGAATGTGAGCTTCGACAACATGGGGCAAAGCCAAACCAAAAAATTTGTGTTCGCCTGCAATACCATCGGCGGGGGCGGCGCATGCGTGGCCGGCCAGAAATGCCTGAGTGAAACGTTTTCGGGGTCGGGAGTGTATACGCCGGCGCCCTGTGATAACTTTTATTATATCGTCGTCACCAGCACGGTTTTAGGTGCTACGTACACCTTGAGCGTCACGCCCCTCGGTCCTTGCGGCTCCAGTTTTCAAACGATAGACATTCCCTGCAATCTTGCGACGGCAAACTTCGACGCCTTCACCATATCGGGCCCCGTCGTCGGGTCGCTAAATGACGCCTCTACATTTAATGCCTCGGCCAACGGCGCGTATGAGCAATGCTACAATGGCAACAGACCTTATACCGGCGGCGAAAAAATCTACAAATTCGTCCTGGATCACCCGGTAAAGTTGTCCTTGCGGCTTGGGTCGAGCGCGCCGGTGGGGATGTTTTTATATTCTTTCCTGTGCGGCTCGCAGTGTATCAACTATGCGGAAAACAATTCGATTGAAGATTCTACCGTGTTGAATACCATCCTTACCGAGGGAACGTATTTCCTGATCATTGACAAAGGAACGCCTACGGGTGGTTCCATTCCATTCACCTTGAACCTGGCCTGCCAACCCTTGTCCTTTTTTACCATTTCAGATGCCGTTTGCGTCGACGGCCCCTTCGGCCAAAAACCGGGCGACGATGCAGGGGAAGCCGCCGCAAAAGTGCCCTCTTTTTGTGTCGGCTGCGGCGCGCCGTTCAATAATTCGCCGACAAGTCACGAGATCGTGATAAATAATACCAACAACATCATTGCCAATGAGGATCAGCTACATTTTTTATTCAGGGATTCCACCGGCGCGCTGACCAGCAGTCCACTGTTAAGTATTACCTGGAATTCCGGTAACCAACCGGATACGATCAGCCCCGGGCCTGATTTGAGCGGAGACGGATTCAAATGCTCGTTTATCAACGGCGACACGTTTTTCCTGTATATGATTCAGCGCTCGGCCGGCAACAACAGCCTTCAGCAATTAAGGGCCACGTACAGCCCCGTCGACGGCGTTTTGGTTACGGCAAAAGATACCTTTATGCAGACCGGCCAAAGCGCCATCCTCGTGCTCGATAAAGTTGGGCCTCCCATACCGTTTGGGGCGAACCTGAGCCGGATAGACCCGGACGACGACGCACAGTTTACCTTTATACAGTTCGATTCGGGCGTGCCCTGGACGCTTACGCACGAAAGCTCGGCGAACTGGCTCACGATCACATCAGCCACCACCGGCAATCCGATAAGCAGCGGCCAGGGCGGAGGCGCTGTAGGTATTAAATTGGCCTTCACGGAAAATATGGAGGCCTTAGCCAGGTACGATACCATCCGGTTCAGGGCCGTGGGCCGCCCGGACGTGTTCTACTTTGACATAAAAGTGAAACAAAAAGGGAAGTGTATCCCGGCCCAGGTGAACATAACCACTGATCCGTCTCAGCTCTGCGTGGACAATAATATCGTACTGCATACCGACGTAGGCACTGACCCAACGTCCGGCGCCGATTTGCACCCGCTTTATAAATACAAATGGAGTGAACCCACTTTAATCGCTGTGGACAGTTTAAAACTGGGAACGCTTAGTCCCGGTACATACAGCTACTCCGTCACGGTTACCAACACGGGATGCGGCGCTGCTGCAACGGACAATATCACCATAACAGTTTCCGCACTACCCCCAATACCGACCGCTACCTCGCCTACTGCGGTGGCGATCTGCACGGACGATAATTTACCGACCTTCAGCGTGACTTCTGCCGGACTGCCCGTGTATTGGTACGATGTGATGAGCGGCGGTGCCCCGCTGCTGCCAAACCCATCTAATTCCTTTACACCGACGCAGTACGTGAACAAAACGTACTACGCCGAGTCGCAGTCCGCAGGCGGCTGTGCGAGCCCCCGACGCGCATTTACCTTGACGGTCACGACCGTGCCGACCCTGAGCATCAGCAACAAGGTTTGCGCTGATAACCACCAACAGTATAGTTTTACTATTACCAGTAACGGAACCAGCCTGTTAGTGAACAATTCGCCGGTGTCCTTAATCGGCGGCATATACCAGTCTACCGGTAACCTCATCGGAAATACGACCACTGTAAAGGCCATCAAGGATAATTGCGACGTCATCGTGATTGTTACCCCGCCGGTTTGCCCCTGCGATGTAAACCCGCCCGTTTTTATCCAGAATTATTCGATCTGCGCCGGTGATCCTGTAATGCTTTCGGTCGGTATCGTCCAACAAGACGTTACGGTCGACTGGTATGACTCGGCCACCAACGGCAACAAACTGAATACCGTAAGCGGTCCTGCTTTTATGCCGATGACGCCCCTGCTTCCTGTCTATTATGCCCAGGCCCGCAGCACGATCAATCCCTGTGTAAGTCCATCGCGGACGGCGGTGCAACTGACCGAAAAACCCCGGCCGACGCTGGTATTGACCGATACGGTTTGTACGCCGGATGACACCCATTACAGCATTTCGGCCACCACAAACGGTGCGGATTTGAATGCCATTCCAGGTTTGAAATCGTTGAGCAACGGGGTATATACTTTCTCCGGAATATTGGCCGGCCAGTCTGTCACTTTAACCGCTTTAGCCGCCAATGGCTGTACCCTGGTTCAAACAGTCAACGCGCCCAACTGTCAGTGTATCGACCTGCCCAAACCGGTTTCAGGCGGCAATAAAACCGTTTGTTTTGGCGAAGCCTACCCGGTTTTAACGGTTACGGTAGGACAGAATCAGACGGCAAACTGGTATTTGGGCAACGTGCTAAAGGCCATTGGGACAACAAGTTACACACCGAATGCCCCTGGAACATATTTGGTTGAGGCCCATGATACCGTAGAAAACTGTTACAGTCCCGAAAGAGAAGCGGTTGTGCTGACTAAATATGCGGAAATACCCCTCGGCCTGCTGCCGGTCAGTTGTTCGCAAGATCGCAGCACCTATGGTTTTGTAGTTCAAACCGGAAACGGCAAAAGCTTGACTGTTAACAACATCAGTATTACCGGTAACAGCGGCGTGTTTAATGTGAGCGGTATTTCCGTTGGGACAAATGCAGTGGTGGTCGTAACCGACAATTCGACCCTTTGCGAACGCGATACCGTGCTTATTTCACCGCAATGTCCGTGTATTCAGAACATTGCCCAGCCCGGTTCCACTGCCGCCAACAGCCTGCCCGTATGCCAAAACGAACCCAAAATACTGACTGTTACGCTGGACCCTGACCAAACTGCCGACTGGTTTAATGCACAGGGGTCTCCCGTATGGACAGGAGCGTCGTACCCGGCTTCAACGGCCACACCCGGCGCCTTCACCTATACGGTAGAAGCACGCGATACCGTAACGGATTGCAGCGGGGCACCTATAAGCATCACATTTACCATCAATGCGCTTCCTACGCTTCAGGTGACTTCAAAAGACTGCGAAAATCAAAATACCTACGGGTTGACGGTTTCTACAACCAACGCCAGCACGCTCACCAGTATGGCTGGTCTGGTATCGGGAAGTAATAACTCGTATGCGGTAGGTGGTATCCCGATCAATCTCTCGACAACGCTCACCGCCATCAACACCCAAACAGGTTGCGCGCAACCTTTAACCGTAGCGCAGCCGCCCAGCTGTGATTGTGATGTTTTAGGCACGATCAATCAACCCGCAAGCGGTGGCGACCAGGTAGTGTGCTACGGGCTCCCCAACCCGGCCCTGACCGCCGGGGTTGGCGCGAACGAGACCGTGGATTGGTACGACCCAAGTGGCGCGCCCCTACAGGCAAACAACACGAGTTACACGCCGCCCAATGGTTTGTCCCCCGGCGTCTACACCTATTTTGCCGAAACCAGGAACACCCAGACGCAATGCACCAGCGACGGGCGCACCTCCGTAAAACTGACGGTGAATGCCCTGCCCGTGCTCCAGATACTCGACACCGACTGCGCTGATGATTTTGTTTCCTACCAATTAACCGGGCAGACCGACGTGGGCAATATGGTAAGCGCTTCAAACGGCGATGCTTCGACAATTTTCGGCCCGGGCTTCTTCACGGTTACCGGCATTCTGCTTGGTGTTCAAACCACCGTCACCGTACAAAACGCGGCCGGCTGCGAGGCTTCCGTGACCGTTTTGCTGAGTTCCTGCCCCTGTCCCGTTGTCAACAACGCCATCAACAACGGCGATAAAGTAATGTGCCAGAACGACCCGCAAGCACCGGTTTTAAGCGTTTCGGTAAGCGACCCGGTCAAAGAAACGGCGGATTGGTATGCCGCAAATACCGGAGGTATTCCGATCGCCATAAACACGACCAGCTTCCAACCAGCCGCACCTGCATCCACGACCAACTATTATGCACAGGCACGGCTCAAAGTGGGCGATTGTCCGAGCCCGAGCCGCACGGCGGTAAAACTGGAAGTGAAAATCCGGCCCACCGCTGTCGCCGGCGACGATCAAAACATCTGTTCCGGGGACACCCTGCCACTTTCCGGCGTACCGGGAGGCGGGTTTGCCAATACATTCTGGATTTCCAACGGCGGCGGGCAATTTCTACCGAACAACGGCGGACTGACTGCGCAATCTTACATTCCAGTCATTACCCAGGGAAATGTGACGCTTACGCTTTTGTCCATGCCTGCCGCCGGAAGCCCTTGCCCTACCGCATCCGATGAAATGATGCTGCAAGTAAATCCTTCGCCTGTATTGTC
>Ga0105046_10001557_pt1 | contig 35387 bp, 35 predicted proteins | sample MAT03_FD_78385 | JGI IMG/M metagenome (GOLD analysis project Ga0105046, IMG submission 78385) | Freshwater microbial communities from Lake Fryxell liftoff mats and glacier meltwater in Antarctica - MAT-03 (megahit assembly) | ecosystem: Environmental > Aquatic > Freshwater > Ice > Liftoff... | reverse complement strand
GGCCTGCCTCAAAAAGCCAATGATCTGCTCTTCGCTGTATTTGCTTGTTCTCATGTCCATCATTCTCCAAGTTGATGGACTCCTTGGAAAAATAACTGGTACGGGTTACGGGGGGCAGGTCACAGGCCGATGGCACCGGCCACGACGAGCAAGGTGATTAAATTGGATGTCGTGCTCATGGGGTTCCCTGAATTCAAATTTGATTTAAGTCGATCGCGACGGGACGCACCAGATCAGAAAGGCGAGAGAGCCCAATCAAGCTCTCGGAGCAAGAACCCCACGGCATGCACGGCGAACTCCGCGTCCTCCTCTGTCGTAGGCTTGAGACCTTTTGTGGATGCTAACGCGTTAGCAGCAGGTAGAGCGCGCTCATGACTGCCAGAATCAGCGTCACCAGCAACAGCATCAACACGGGTCGCCAGCCAAGCTGCGTAACGTCTTTCAGCGAGGTCTTGAGTCCGACGCCCGCAATCGCAACTACCAGAAACCATTGCGACAGATCAGATGCCAAAGACTGAACCGATGCTGATACCCAGCCAGTACTGTTGAGCAGCATCAGTGCGACAAAAGCCACGGTGAACCAGGGCAGCAGGGGCGTTTTGGCGCTGGAAGCCGTCTCAAGGTGCTGGCGAGCGATTTCCCCGCGCACCGCTAGCGAAATGATGACTAGCACCGGCATCAGGAACGCGACGCGCATCAGCTTGGTGATCGTGGCGGCATCGCCCGCTGCAGGAGACAAGCTATAACCGGCACCGACTACTTGCGCCACGTCGTGAATCGTGGCGCCGATGAATTTCCCGGCGGTGAGTGCATCAAAGCCGAGCCAGTGCGTGAGTAGCGGATAGGTCACCATCGCCAGCGTGGACAGCGTCGTGACCCCGACGACCGTGAGCGCGGTGTCACGCTCGAGCTGCGGGTGCTTGGGCAGCACGCTGGCGATTGCCAGTGCCGCCGATGCGCCACAAATGGCGGTGGCGCCCCCGATCAGCAGCCCAAGTCTGCCCTCGATCTTCAGCAACTTCGCCAGCCCTAAGCCCGCCAGTATTGTGAGAAAGACAGCGCCTAGCAGCACCAGCACAGTCTGCCAGCCCAGCGCGCCGACGTTTGAAATCGTCAGGCGCAAGCCAAGCAGCGCCACGCCCAAGCGCAGCACCGCACTCGATGCAAAAATGATGCCTGGCATGCAGCGAACGTCTTCGCTGATGAAATGAAGAGCCAGTCCGAGCAGCAGTGCAAACAACAGCATTGATCCCTTGTAGTGGCTTCCCAGAAAAGCCGCCGCCATCGCGACCAGCAGAGTCACGAGCAGGCCGGGGACGAGCTGCTTTGTTGTGGTTACAAGGCCTTCAAGAGTAATGGTGTTCATTTTTCCAAGGGTCACGAACGGCCGTCAGACGGGTAAAATTGGCAGGTCTGGCGTCCCGGGTCAAAGTGGCTCCAAGTCCTTGAACGCATCAATGTAGCCATACAAGGCAACGGCTTCGTCAGTTTGCAGAAACACCACGTTATGGCCCTTCACAAGGGCCCCTTGCAGCACAAGTCGATCAGCCCGGCCATGTCTTTTCGTGAATACATTGGGTCTAGCAGGAACCATTCCAACAGCGCCAGCGGCGGGCAGTACACACCGCGCCGTACAAAACAGGTCAGCTCATCAGCGCCCAGGATGGTCAATCCCACTGGACCGGTGGCAAGGTGCAGGCATGGTGCGTGACATACAGAAGAAATCAGTTTTCTTCGCCCCAAACTAGGGCATTGAGCGAGCATGGTGATCGTAAGCTGGCGCTCAACGCATCCTCAACGGCACCATGCTTTGGTCGTTGTTGGCCTCAACTAAGCGTATCAGCTGCAACATAAATACATCCCGTTGGCTTTCAGGTAACACTTCTAATGTGCGGTCGTGCGCACGCTGAACGGCGGCATCCATGCGCTTGACGATACCGCCCCCTAAGCGCGTCAGCTTCACTAGCTTTACCCGACCGTCGAGCGGGGATCGCTTGCGTTCCAACAATGCGCGAGCCTCAAGTCGCGGCAGCACTTCTGCAACGCTGGTTCTTTCTAGCCCGATCTCCAGCGCAAGCGTGTTTTGATCCATTTCGCCATGCTCAGCGAGTGCTGTGAGCAAGCTGTATTGAACAGCGGATACATCAAACTGCGCCGTCTCATCTGCAAATAGTCCAGTATGTATCTGATGAAGCCGACGGATCAAAAATCCCGGACGACTGAACAACCGAGACTTGAGCTGCGCAGCTCGCAGTTCGGCTTTGATGGAAGTGGTGATGAGAGTTCTGGACATGTTCGAAAGGTTGCTTATAGGCCTATAAATCAGGTGAAATCATAGCAACTATAGAGGCAACAACTTGAGCCGGTGAATGATGCTTTGAGGTGTGGCATGAAATATGCGGTATACCCCGCATATTTACCTTAATGCACCAAAATCATGCAAAATATTCTGCTGAAGGGCGGACACCTGATCGATCCGGCTGCCAATATCGACGGCATATTCGATGTGTTCATCAAAGATGCCAAAGTGGCCGCCATCGGTGCAGACCTTGCCGCATCAGTCTCCCACGATACGAAAATCATAGACTGTTGTAACAAACTCGTTCTGCCCGGGTTGATTGACACCCACGCCCACATCTATGAAGGCGTCACGGGACGGTTTGGTCTCAACCCCGATATGTGTGGCGTGTACTCTGGCGTCACCACCCTGATAGACCAGGGCGGCCCCAGTTGCATGACGCTTCCTGGCTTCAGACGCTTTGTTGCTGACACCGCAAAAACCCGCGTAGTTGCGTTTCTATCGGCTTACTTGGTGGGCGGCCTTGAAGGCCATTATTACCCCGAGTTGTACAAGCCGGATTGCCTCAATGTTGAGGCGACCGTCAAATCAGCTAACCAGAACAAAGACTTGGTCAAGGGCCTGAAGGCCCACGCAGAGATTGGTGGCTTCGCACGCTGGGGTGTCGATGTCATGCGCTTGGCGGCACAAATTGGTCGAGAGGCTGATTTGCCGCTGTACATCCACTTCGGGCAGCTGTGGCCAAAACCCGAGCAAGGTGCTTTGAATGTGAACCCCGATTCAATTTTCAATCAGGTGGTTGACATGCTCAAGCCGGGTGACATCCTTGCACACCCTTTCAGCAGGCATCCTGGCGGCTTTGTTGAGATTGACGGCAAGTTGCACCCGATGGTGGCTGAGGCTGTGGCTCGTGGCCTAAAGATTGATGTTGGCCATGGCTCTCATTTCAGCTACAAAACCGCGCGTATTGTTCTGGATGCTGGAGTAATCCCCGACACGCTCGGCGCCGATATGCACGGCTACAACACAACCGTCCCCGCGCCCGCCGGCACACCTGCCTCGCACCCTGATGAAGAAGATCATATGTTTGTGGGACGCACCCGTTTTAGCCTTGTCTCAGCCATGACCAGCATGCTTGCTTTGGGGTTGCCTTTGAAGCATGTAGTGGCCATGGCTACCTGCAACGCCGCAGCCATGGGAGGCATGCAAGATGAGTTAGGAACTCTACGTATTGGCAGCGTTGCAGACGTTAGCGTACTCAACGACCAGAGCGGGCGCTGGGCACTGTGTGACAACGAAGGCACTCAGCTGGTGACCGACCGGATGTTGACGCCGCTTTTTTGCTTGCGCGCGGGCGAAAGATTTGATGCCAACGCCACGATTTTGCCAATGGCTGTTTCTGCGTCAATAGCTGCCTGACCACTGTCTCCGACGCTTTTATCACTTAGTCGTTTATCCACCTTTCAAAGGAGTTTGCTATGAAGTCGATTTTCAGATCAATGTTGGCGATGGTGCTGCTCAACACAGCGCTGCTCTCGGGCTACGCCAACGCGCAAATCGTGATCAAGGTCGGGCACGATCAACCAGACCGCAGTACGCATCACTTGGCCGCGCTGAAATGGAAAGAATTGGTCGAAGCCCGTACTAAAGGTCAAATTCAGGTTCGGTTGTTCCCGGCCATGTTGTTGGGTAGCGGAACGCAAATGGTTGAACAGACCCAAGCAGGCGCGCTTGAAGTCTCCATCTTGCCCACGGGCTGGGTGGCACCGTTGGCCCCTAGCGTGCAGGTGCTGGATTTGCCGTTTCTATTTCAGAGCCGCGAAGCTCTCTACAAAGTGGTTGATGGTCCTACCGGTGCGAGCATTCTGAAGCCACTAAACAAAGTGAACATTGAAGGCGTTGCGTTCTGGGAAAGTGGGTTCAAGCAATTTACCGGCAACTTCCCCATTCGTGAGCCCAAGGACTATGGCGGCCGAAAAATTCGAACCATGCCAGCGCCGGTGGTGCAAGAGCAGTTCAAGGCATTTGGTGCTTCACCTGTAGCGATTGACTTTAAGGAGCTGTACAGCGCCTTGCAGCAACGCGTGGTGGACGGGCAAGAAAATCCAATTTCAACGATAGCCTTGATGCGATTTTATGAGGTGCAAAAGTACCTCACGCTGTCAGACCACGGCTTTATAGCCTATGTCTTTATGTTCAATAAGCCTTTTCTGGACAAGCTATCACCGGAAAACCGGACAATTGTGGTTGATGCTGCGAAAGAGGCCGGCAAGTATCAGCGTGAACTGATCGTTAAAGCCGAGTCAGAACAGCTCGATATGTTTCGAAAAAGTGGAATGCAGGTCGAACGCCTAACGGCAGAGCAGCGCGGTCGTTTTGAGCAGGCATCGCGTCCCGTCTACGACTGGTTTACCGCTAAGTATGGTGTTGAATCTATCAACATGATTCGTACATCAATTGGTTCAACAGCCAAGTAAAACCGTCACTGTGCCGATCGTGCCATGACTAAACCAAACAACACAACCGAGTCCGCCACGATAGGCGTGCTGCAGAAAATCAATGCTGCACTGTCCTGGTCTGAATGGACATTTATCGGCGGCGCTATGGCATTTATGAGCTTACTTTTGTTCGTGAATGTCATATTGCGCTACGTGCTGCTACAGCCGATTGCTTGGGCGGAGGAGGTCGCGTTGTATTTGGTGGTTTGGGTGGTATTTATTGGCGGTAGCGTGGCGGTTCGTACCCGGGGACATATTGCGATTGATTTGCTGCCACTTATATTGCCCCCTTCTGCGCGCCGGTGGCTGGCTGTAGCGGTGCAGGTGGTGACCATTTCATTTTTAGCTGCCTTTTTCTGGTACAGCCTCCAGCACACACTGCGAGTTCGATCCATTGATCAGCTAACACCGATCCTGCAGGCCCCGATGTGGCTGACTTATTTGGCCATGCCGGTCGGGACATTCTTAATGGGTTTGCGGACTCTGCAAGTTTTAATGAAAACGTTGGATCATGAAGCACCGAACGAAGTGGTGATGGATCTCAAAGACTGAACATCATGGAGGCAACCATCGCTTTAACGTTTGTGCTGGTAGCTGTGGGCCTTTTGCTCACGGTTCCCATGTTTATCGTGCTCACGGGTACCGCATTTATCGTTTTTGCGTTCATGACGCCGATGCCACTTTCTATCTTGCCGCAGCGTGTTTTTGCGGGACTTGAGAGCTTCCCACTCTTGGCGATACCATTTTTTGTACTGGCCGCCAATATCATGGGTGAGGGTGGGCTATCGGCAAGGCTGGTTGCACTCATACGGTCTTTGGTGGGTCACTTGCGCGGCGGCTTGGGCATGACGGTGGTCATTACTTGCTTGCTATTTGGGAGCATAACGGGTTCAAGTGCATCGACCATCATTGCTGTGGGCGGCATTTTGTACCCGTCGCTTATTCGCGCCGGTTACCCCGAGCGGTTTTCGCTGGGTTTGGTTACCAGCTCCGCATTGATCGGCATGATTATTCCGCCGAGCAACGCGATGATTGTTTATGGCGCAGTTGCTGGTGCGTCTATTGGTGCATTGTTCATCTCTGGCATTGGAGCCGGACTTCTTTTCGCTATGGTCTACATGGCTTACTGCTATGGCTTTGCGGTTCATCATCGTATTCCGACAGACGCCCGCGCCACCATCTCCGATATCGCACGTGCGAGCCGAGAATCCGCTTGGGGACTGGGTATGCCAGTGATTATTTTAGGGGGGCTCTACGGTGGTGTGTTCACCGCAACGGAGGCAGCAGCAGTAGCGGTTGTGTACGCAGCATTCGTATGCTGCGTTGTGTATCGACAGCTTGACCTTAAGGGGCTTTGGCAGGTTTGCATGTCTTCCGCTCTGGCAAGTGCGCGAATTTTGATCATGGTGGCCGCTGCGAGTTTATTCTCATGGCTGCTAACGGTCACCGGTGCTACTTCGTTCATCGCCGTGCCATTCGCACAAATGCGCGAATCTCCCAATTTGCTCTTGCTTGCGGCAAATGTGATGTTTTTGATTTCTGGAATGTTTGTAGATGTTTTTTCCAACATTCTTATCCTCGTACCGATTTTGATTGGCACTGTCACTGCGGCTGGTATTGGGAACGTCCATTTTGGAATCATCACAACGGTTAATGTTGATATTGGCAATATCACTCCTCCGTTTGGTTTGAACTTGTTTGTTGCCAGTGGTACTTTCGAAAAACCGTATGTGCAGGTTGTACGCGCGGTTCTACCGTGGTTGGTTCTGTCGTTGATATGCCTGACCATCGTGACCCACATACCTGCCATTTCTTTGTGGCTGCCTCAGCAGATTTACCCGGGTGTTCGCTAATGTTTGCGACGCGCGAAAACGGACCAATAAACTCCATTTCTTCAATGACATTGTTCTTTAACACGCGTATGTACGACGTGACGCCGAACGCCAAGCGCGCATGGATAAACGTTGTCAAGTGGATCAGTCGGCAGTCAGACATCGGCATGGAGCTTATCGAGCACGAGCCGCCAAAGCTTCTTTCTGATTTGTGGTTGCGAGATGATTTGGGCGCGGTCATGATGTGCGGCTTGCCCCTGGCTAGGCGAACGGTTGTGCCTCAGATTCTCGCGCAATGCATCCCCACCGCCCCGAGATATCGGGGGCAAGCCGTTTACTGCACTGATATTGTTGTTGCAGCTGAGTCGCCATTTCAGACACTTGCCGACACCTTCGGTCACAGAGCTGGTTACACATTGAAAGACTCGCAGTCTGGCTACTACGCATTCCGACACCACCTTTTGACGCGATACGCTGCAGTGCAGCAGCCGTATCAGCACATCACCGGAAACCTCATGAACGCGCGTGGCGTCATTCACGCCATTGCAAGAGGTGATATTGATGTGGGTCCGCTAGATGGTTACGTTCATGACTTGATTCGTCATACAGACGCCGCGTTTGCAGGCCAAGTGCGCATCATTGAAAGTACTCAGCCAACGCCGATGCCCGCCATCGTCACAACAGCTCCGCTAGATGAAGTCTGTTTAAGAAGGTTGCGTCAAGCTTTCGTTTCCGTAGCGCATGCCCCCGAGCTCGTCGAAGAGCGTAACACCCTGCTCATTGCTGGTTTCGTTGAGCCGTCAAGTGAAATCTTCGCACCGCTGCTTCAAAGGGCGCTGGAAGTTGATGTGGCACGCGTTTGGCCATGATCGATCCACTTTTCGGAGTGCTTCAGCTGTATTTATTCAATGTTTCTATATCCAGGGGGCAATTGTGAGAACTTCCATACGCGGAGGCTGGGTGGTGGGACATCACGCAGGTAAGCACACACTGTATAAAAGTCACGAGGTCGTGTTTGAGGGAGACTCGATTGCCTATGTGGGCCCAAAGTTTGAAGGACAGGTAGACCATGTCATTGATGCGACCGACAAGCTCGTTGCACCGGGCTTCATTGACACCCATGTTCATTCAGGACACCGTGCATCCCACCGGCTGATAAGCGATTCTGGTCGGGGGGACTATTTTGGACAGCCGTTTCTTGAAATTAGCGTTCCCAAGGAGGGTACGCGGGTAGAAGGTGACGTACGTTACCTCAAGCCTGATGAAACAGGCGCTGAGGGCGCGCGTGAATTTCATGCACTGTTCACTGTCTCTGAATTGCTCCGTAACGGCATTACGACCTTTGTCGAATACGGTAGTCAGCGCTTGATACAGGACGCATTGATGACCCAATGCATCAACCTCGGTGTGCGCGGCTTTCTGGGCCCTGGATACGACTCTGGCCGATGGGTTGGTGATGAGGCAGGTCGGTTAAAGCGGGTGGTTGATGAAGACAATGGACATCGCGAGTTCGACCAGGCCGTGCAATGGATCGAACGACATCAAGGCGCAGGTGATGGTCTTATCAATGGCATTTTGGTTCCACGCGAAGTCGAAACCACTAGTCGTGAGCTGTTGCAAAAAACACGGATCGTCGCGGACGAAACTGGCCTTCCAGTGGCAACACACGCGGCCTATAGCATTCTTGAATTTTTTGAAGTGGTGCGTGAGCACCGTAAAACACCCATTGAGCTGTTGGATGAGGTGGGCCTGCTGCGGCCAACCCTCAATATCGGTCATGGAAACTTACCCTCCGATAGCGTGCGGCTGAATTATCCAGGCGCACAAGACCTTAAGTTGATGGGTGCTGCCAAGGTGTCGATTTCCCATTGCGCCATAAACATAGTGCGACGTGCCCGCGTACTTGACAACTGGCGGCGTTACCAGGAGCTTGGCATCAACATTGCCCTAGGTACTGATACCTATCCGCGCGACATGATTCTCAACATGCGTACCGCGTCGTACCACGGCAAAACCATGAGCCATGACTACAAGTCGGCAACAGCAGCGGAGGTTTTCACTGCCGCAACGCTGAATGGTGCCAAATCACTTGGACGCGATGACCTCGGGAAGCTTCAGCCGGGTGCGCTGGCCGATATTATTTTGATCGACCTCACCGCGCGCGGTACTTTGAGAATGGGGCCGTTTCGCGACCCTATCCAGGCCATTGTGGAATGCGGCGTGGGCGACGATGTTGATACCGTGATTGTCAATGGCGTCGTCCGTATGCAAGGCGGTGTCATTCCGGGTATTGACCTAGACACCGTTCGCCTTCGTGCGCAGGATTCTGGAGAGGCCATTTGGGGTGGCTGGCACAAGTCAGACCCCCTCGGACGTACCGCCGAGCAGATGTGTCCCACGGCATTTTGTCCCACTTGCTTTAGAGATCCACTTTAAAAAATTTGTTTGTTTGCATTCCCCATTTTTCTTAACTCAGGAGTTTCATCATGATTCGACGTCGTAAATTGCTATTAACCGCACTGACCCTCCCCGCTGTGGCTTCTTTTCCTGCTCTATCGCAGGTGGCTGCCAGTGGATACCCGAACAAGCCGGTTCGCATTATTGTTCCTTTTGGTCCCGGTGGCTCTGCCGACTCGCTGCCTCGCCTGGTTGGCGAAAAGCTTGGTGCGCTTTGGGGGCAAGCAGTGGTCGTAGAGAACAAGGTTGGTGCAGCCGGCAACATCGGTATGACCTTTGGAGCTCGTGCTGAACCAGACGGCTACACGCTCACGTCTGCGCCGGTGGGCAACCTGGCCATCAACCCCCATCTATACCCAAACCTGGGCTTCGATGTACGAAAAGACCTATCTCTAATTACGCTGGTGGCGTCGGTCGAAAATGTTCTAGTTGTCAATTCGGCAACAGGCATTAAAACGCTGGCAGAGCTAATTAACCGGGCCAGGGCCAACCCGGGAAAACTTTCATTTGCATCCGGAGGGGTCGGCACGCAGGCGCACATGGGCGGTGAGTTGATCAACTCAATGGCTGGCATCAATATGCTCCACGTGCCCTATAAGGGTGTTGGTGAGGCGGTACGCGATGTATTGGCTGGCGTGGTGGATGTAATGGTGGCGCAGATACCGGCGGTACTCAGCCATATTCAGGCCGGTAAGTTGGTCCCCCTTGGAGTAGCGAGTGCTCGGCCAAGTGATGTACTGGCAGGCATACCCACAATTGAAGCTGCAGCTAGTCTGCCCGGCTTTGAGGCTGTTTCCTGGTTTGCGTTGGTTGGCCCGGCAGGACTTCCTGTCGCCATCATTAACAAAGTTCAGCGAGATGTTTCTGAGGTGCTGCGTATGCCGGACTTGCAACAGAAGCTACTTGCGATGGGTATCAAGCCTGTGGGTAGCACGCCGAGAGAGCTATCGCTTGTGCTCAATGCTGACTACGAGCGATACGGAAAAATTATTCGCAAGCTGGGCATCACCGCCAGTTAGAGGAGCGATCAATAAGTCCTTGAGGTTGCGCGTTGGATGGATCGGGATGAATGCAATGCGGATGTTGCAGCAAAAGCTGGCTACGGGCGAAACATTTATTGCAGCTTACCGCGCGAGCCCAGATGATCGCGCGCCGCAGGGGGCTTGTTCAGCGCTTCGTCACCAAAACACTTTGTCATTTGAAAACGTAGCAGCTAAACCATTGACCATTTAAAGGAGAACTTCATGAAACTTGCAGATGAGATAAACGCGCGTGTCGCTCTTTTTGAAAGCCGACGCGAAGACTGGAGTGTCTTCGGTTTTGAAACAGCGGTTGACAAGCGCTTTGCACGCTCCCAGCGGCGCTATATTGGTGCCTCAGGTTCCATTAATCACCAAGAAATCAACGCGGTAGCACCGACCAGTTTCACCATGTCCGTGCAAACCATGCCACCGGGCAACCGCATACCTACGCACCGACACGAGACTGAAGAAACATTCTTCATACTCGATGGAACTTGCCTCGTCACCGTTTTCAAGGGTGACGAAAAAGTTGAGGTACGACTCAACAAGTGGGATTTGATATCGGTACCAGCCTTTGTCTATCACGATATCGTAAATGACGGCAAAGTTGATTGCCCCATCCAGACTTTGCTTTCCATACCGAAGCCAGAGCGACCAGACTATCAGGATCCAAACCTCCTCGCACTTCAAGCGGCTGTGGTCAGTGGCTAAAAGGAAGTTCAGTATTTGACAGCGCCTGTCAGCTGGAGGGTGCATCAACACGTGGCGTAAACATTGTCACTCGCAACCTTCATGCATCACCAAAGCAAATTCGCAGGGTGTATGCACGCGCCTGTGAGCTAACTGGCGGAATGTTGTTCGTCACAGATCTGGCAATTAACCATCATCCTGATTTTCAAATTTCAAAAACGTGGCACAGCAATTGCATGGAAGCTTGCGAGTTTTTTTGGGATCCCAAACAGAGTACAGATGTGACGACTGACAAATCAAAGTTTTTGAAGACAGGTCTTCGTGTAGTCGGTCAACCGGGCGGCGATGGCGGCAAGGCGACCCTTGCGCAAATAGTTCATGACCGGCTCAAGGAAGAAATTTTTGACTTTCGAATGGCTCCCGGGCAGCGCTATGCCGAGCAGGATCTGGCGGATCACCTAGGTGTTTCCCGCACGCCGCTGCGGTTGGCGCTTCATATCCTCGTGAGCGAGGGCTATTTGCAGCGGGTGGACGGCCACACAAGCTGGCAAGTCAAACCTTTTGATCTGGCGTACTTTGAAGACCTCTACGACTTCAGGGTGCAGATAGAGCTTATCGCTATTCGTCGCTTGTGCGCGATGGATCCGGCGCCAGATTTACGTGAGTTGTGTGCTTTTTGGCAGGTGCCACGACGTTTGCGGAGTGTCGATGGGCAAATGGTTGCGCGCGAGGACGAGAAGTTGCACAGCACCCTGGTGGCCCTGGCTGGTAACCGCGAAATAGCGCGCACCCACGCCGACCTGACCGAGCGTATTCGCATTATTCGGCGTCTGGATTTCATTGAGGCAGAGCGCATTCGTGCCGCATTTGACGAACATGAAAAATTGCTGTCAGCCATCATGGCCCGAAGGGCAGGCGAAGCAGAAATGCTTATCAAAGCCCATATTGGTGCATCAAGGGCTGAAATCAAGCACATAACCATGCATCGGTTGGCATTGGCAACGCAACAGGGCCAACAGGCAAAACCGGGATCCAAGGCAGCATGAACCACAGTGATCAAAACCATTTGACAACGTCAACAGGTCATGGCGTGGGCGCGTCGCTTCTTCGCAAAGAAGATGCCCGCTTTATGACCGGACGCGGTCAGTATGTTGGCGATATTCGATTGCCCGGCATGCAAGACGTAGCCTTTGTGCGCTCGCCCATTGCGCACGGCCGATTGGGCGCAATCACCAAGCCGCCCGGCTTTGAAGGCGTAGTTTTTACCATGGACGACTTGGCCAGCGTTAAACCCATTCGCGCAGTGACCACGCTGGCTGGTTTCAAACCGTCCGAGCAATGGCCGCTGGCCCGCGGCAAGGTCAGGCAGGTGGGTGAAACCATTGCCATGTGTGTCGCCGCTACCCGGGCCCAAGCCGAGGACATTGCGGCACAGGTTGATGTGCAGATCGACGACCTGCCTGCAGTAGTTGACATGTTGCAAGCCCGCAGCGAGGAGCCGCCAGCACTGGTTCACGATGACTGGGGTGACAACGTCTTTTTGCAAACCCGCGTCGATAGCAGCTTTGACGCCGTCAAGGCCAGCGCACCCATTGTGGTGCGCCGCCACCTGCGTACGTCGCGGCAAAGCATGGCTCCGCTTGAGGGGCGAGGTGTGGTTTGCTATTGGGACAACCGGCTTGATCAGCTGGTGATGTATTCGTCAGCCCAGATGCCGCATATCAACCGCGCAGGGTTGTCCGAGTGCCTCGGCATCGACCAAGGGCAAATTCGTGTGATCTCGCCCGATGTGGGTGGCGGCTTTGGCTACAAAGGCATTTTGCTACCCGAAGAGATTTGCCTCGCTTGGCTCGCCATGCGGCTTAAGCACCCTGTCCGCTGGATAGAAGACCGCCGCGAGCAACTGGTTGCCAACACCAATTGCCGAGAGCATGACTACGATGTCACACTTTATGCAGAGCGTAGCGGTCGACTATTGGCCATCGATTGTGAAGCGACGGTTGACTCGGGTGCTTACTCGTCGTATCCGTTTGCTGCTTGCCTGGAAGCTGCTCAGATAGGGTCCATATTGCCCGGCCCCTACAAAATGGATGCGTATCGCTGCCAAACCTGGTCCGTCGCTACCAACAAGCCACCCATCTTGCCTTACCGGGGTGTGGCACGAACAGGGGTGTGTTTTGCGCTGGAGGTCATGATCGACAACCTCGCGCGCGAGATAGGCATCGAACCCCACTTGGTGCGGCTTGCAAATCTGGTGCAGGCCAGCGACATGCCCTATGACAACATCACAGGCAAACACTTTGACTCCGGCGACTATCCGCAAGCATTGCAGAAAGCGATCGATGCGTTAGACATCGCCAAGTGGCGCAAGCGTCAGACGATGAGAGAGGTCGATGGCCGCGTGATTGGTATTGGCCACGCGATCTACTGCGAGCAGGGTGCGCATGGCACTTCGGTCTATTCGGGCTGGGGTATCCCAATGGTGCCGGGCTATGAGCAGTGCGCAGCGCGCTTGTCCCCCGACGGTGTGCTGGAGCTGCGCATAGGAGCGCATTCGCATGGTCAAAGTCTGGAGACGACCATGGCGCAAATTGCGTACACCGTACTGGGTATCGACGAAGCGCAGGTAAGGCTCATCCACGGTGACACCGCCATGTCGCCTTATTCCACAGGTACGTGGGGTTCGCGCTGCGCGGTAATGTCGGGCGGCGCGGTGGCTACGGCCTGCAAGGCCATAGCTTCTCGCGTCCGGGCGATTGCCGCCCATTTACTCGAAGCTCCTGCCGAAGACTTAACGTTTAGGTCGGGCGGCGTTTACAGTGCGGCCAGTGAAAGCAGCTTGACGCTGCGCGAGGTAGCCCACGCCTGGTACCGACAGCCGCAGCGCATGCCAAAAAATGTTGATCCGGGGGGGTTGGAAGTCATTGTGGGCTACAAGGCGTTGCGCGATACCGGCACCTTCAGTTATGCAGCGCACGCTTGTGCGGTTGCTATCGATATCGAATTGGGCGCTGTAGAAATTCTCGACTATGTGATTTGTGAAGACGGCGGCGTGTTGCTCAACCCCATGGTGGTCGAGGGACAAATTTTAGGCGGGCTCGCGCAGGGCATAGGTACGGCGCTATATGAAGAAATGCGCTACGACGCCGAAGGCCAGCCGCTTGCATCAACACTAGCTGACTACCTGTTGCCCGGTGCTACCGAGTTACCCAACACCACCATTCTGCACATGGAAACGCCATCGCCATACACGGAGTTTGGTCAAAAAGGCATTGGCGAGGGAGGTGCTATTGCCCCGCCAGCAGCCATCATCAACGCCATCAATGACGCCTTGTCTGGCCTAGGCGCAGAAATTCTGGAATGTCCCGCATCGCCACAACGCATTTTGGCAGCACTTCAGCGTGCTGGCGCTTCAAAAGGGGCCCGGGTATGAAAGCCGCCACTTTCGAGTACCGTCGTGCTGAAACCACTGGCCAGGCGGTATCGCTTATCGCCGCTGGCGCCAGCGCGGCCAAAGTCTGCGGCGGCAGCCAGTCCCTGGGCCCCATGCTAAATCTGCGCCTGGCACAAGTGGACCAGCTGGTAGACATTCGGCATATAAAGGTTATGCAAACCTTCGCGATGCGAGGCGATGTGCTGCGCATAGGTGCGGGTGTGACTCACGCACGCATAGAAGACGGCGAACTGCCCGACGTCACCAAAGGCCTGTTGAGCAAAGTTGCTGCTGATATTGCGCACCGCGCGGTGCGTAATCGCGGCACGCTTGGTGGCAGTCTGGCCCACGCAGACCCGGCAGCAGATTGGGTGTCCACCATGAGTCTTCTGGATGCAGGCATTGTGATTGCTGGCAGCAATGGCGAGCGAACGATGCGTGCAACCGAGTTTTTGCAAGGCGCTTTTACGACAGCGCTGACGTTTGATGAAATTGTCATTGCGGTTGAAGTGCCCGTGTTCTCAACAGCAGCACGATGGGCGTATTGCAAAACATGCCGCAAGCCTGGTGAGTTTGCAGAGGCGATTGGTGCCGTTTATATCGACCCCGAACGCGGCATCGCCCGTGCTTTGATGGGGGCGTTGGGTGGAATGCCCTTGGTCGTCCAGGGGCATGCCGAATTGACGCGTCTTCTTACCCAACCCGACGCCATGCAGACCTTGCTGGATGACGCTGGCCTTGAGGAGGCGTATGAACGCCAAGTCCATGCCGTCATGCTTCGCCGTGCACTGGAATCAGCGAATATTTAAAACGTCATAGCGCCATGAAAACTATTACCCTACACGTCAATGGCCGCAGCTTGAGTGCTGCCGCAGAGGACCGCACCCATCTGGCTGATCACTTACGCGAGCAGCATGGCCTGACGGGCACGCACTTGGGTTGCGAGCACGGCGTTTGCGGCGCTTGCACGATTGAGCTTGACGGAGCACCGGCTCGCTCTTGCATCACGTTTGCAAGCGCCTGCGACGGCGCAACAATTCGCACCATTGAAGGCTTTGATGACGACCCATTGATGGTGCGTTTGCGGGCCGCTTTCTCGCGAGAACACGCCTTGCAGTGTGGCTATTGCACCCCCGGCATGCTGATGACTGCCAGAGACATCGTCAAGCGCTTACCCCTCGCAGATGAGGCGCGTATTCGCAAAGAGCTGTCGGGTAATTTGTGCCGTTGCACCGGCTACCAGGGAATTGTCAGAGCCATTGCCAGTGTTTTGGCAGAAGGCGCCCCGTTGCTTGATACGCCATTTCAAAAGGCAATTCATGCAGCTTGAACAAAGCTTCAAACTGGACCAGCCCAGCACGCAGGTCTGGGAGGCATTTAATAACGTGGAGGCGCTCGTGGCTTGCCTGCCGGGCGCTACCCTGACGGGACCCGCTGTTGACGGCGAATTGCCGCTGCGCTTTGAAGTCAAGCTCGGGCCTATTGCTGCCGCCTTTGTCGGCGGCGGGCGCGTGACTTTTGACGATGCAGCTCGAAGCGGCAAGTTTGAGGGGCAGGCAGCGGACAAACGCACCGGCTCTCGCGTCAAGGGTGCGGCTGTATTTGCCTTGACATCGGAGGGTCAAGGCACCTTGGTTGATGTGAACGTCGACTATGCGCTGACTGGCGCACTCGCTCAATTTAGCCGCGGCGCCATCGTGCGTGATTTAGCCTCAGCGTTAACCGCGCAGTTCGCGGCCAATTTGGGGAAAAACATGGTCACGTCCATGGGTACATCGCAGGTTCTCGGTAGTGCAAAAAGTACTGAGGCGTCAGGCTCAACGCTCGGTACAGCTGCGCAGCCACCTAATGCGGCGCTTGACGGATGGGGGCTCATCAAACAGGTTTTAGTAGCCCGCTTCAGGCGGTGGTTAGGCGCGCTCGGCATCGTAAAAACCAAATAGCACTCTAAGTGCGTTGATCTAATTTCAATGCATTTTATTTGTCATTTCTAACTTTTTTCTCAATCACTAACCTAAAGGAAAACACCATGGACCGCAGAATATTTACCACCCCACTGGCGATTTCAATGGCAAGTCTTCTGGCAGCCACAGCAGCAGCTCAGGCTCAAGAAGTCATTCGTATTGGCGCACCGTTGGCTTTAACGGGCGGTTTGGCCGACGAGGGAAAAAAGCAGCAGGTTGCGTAGGATGGGCGCTAACCTGCGTACCGTCGGCCGGGCTGATATTCAACGTGATCTTGAGGAAGTGTTCACACTGTTTCCGATATTGAAAGACCGCCAGCAGCAAGACGCTTCAACCTTGTCGGGTGGCGAGCAGCAAATGTGCGCGATTGGACGCGGTCTGATGTCGCGACCTACGTTGTTGATGATTGACGAGTTGTCGCTAGGGCTAGCTCCGCGTGCGGTTGAAAAGCTCTCCGAGTCGCAACTTGAAGTCAATCGCAAGGGGTTGACGATTTTGCTGGTCGAGCAAGACGTGTTCACGGCCTTTGAGCTGGCGCATCACGGCGTAGTGGTGGAGACCGGTCGTGTTGCTTTCAAAGGGCCAAGTGCTGGGCTAGCGCAAGATCCGCGCGTGCGTGCCGCTTACATGGGCATCTAAGGTGACTGTCCATTCGCGCGGTATTCGCCAATTGCTGGCCGTACGCCCGCAGCTCCAGTGCGTCACCACAGCCGGCGATGCGCTGGGGCTGGCGCCGCGCGAGTTGTTGCACGCAGGGCCGCCGTTGCGCGATGCAAGTCGTCCGCCCGAGGTGTTGATGTCGTCTGCGGTGGTCACTTGTCTGTATGAAGGTTGGGCTCTTGATCAACCTGCTGCACAAAATCTGGTGCACGCTGGTGTGCTCAGTTGGCACGCCGCGCAAGATCGCGGCGTGGTTGTGCCGCTGGCGACCATCGTATCGGCCAGCACGCCGCTGTTTGAGGTGCTTGACGAACACACTGGTGCCCGCGTGTGGGCGCCAGTATCAACGGTACGCGGGCCCGATACCCGAATGGGCTTTCGCGACGTTGGATTGGGGGCACGGCTAGCTCATCGCGACAGCGTAGTGGCGGCGCAGTGGCAAGAAATTTTGACTCGGACAGGGCCGCTACCGCTCTTCCCACTGGCGCAGGAAGGCCTTTTGCAAGGGGATGATCTCCACAGCAGGACTACCGCAGCCAACAACACAATGGTCTCCTGGCTACGCGGTGATGCATTGGCTAGGTCGTTAGCTGACGATATTGAGGCAACCCCGCTTTTCTTTCTAACCCTCTGGATGGCCGCTTGCAGTCTGGCACTGCGCGCGGCAGAGAGCAATAGTGATACGGCCTCAACGCTTGTCACACGGGCCGGCGGCAACGGCGAGACCTTCGGTGTGTGCTTGGCCAGTGCGCCAACCGAATGGGTGCAGGTGGCGGCTACAGCACCGCAAGGGAACCTGCTGCAGAACGTAGCGCAGGACGCTGCTGTGTGCGGCGCTATTGGCGACAGTGCAGTGATTGACTTTTTGGGTTTTGGGGGCCAGCGATTGGCCCAATCACCAGAGCCGCTAGAGGTACTCAAAGAATTTTTGCCAACGGGTTATGCACAATTACCAACGCAGTTGCTGGTGGCACAGCACCCAGCGTTTATCTCACAGCGGGTCGGCATGGATGCGCGCACGGTGGTGGCTACGGGTGCATCGCCTCTGGTGGCCTTGGCCATGATAGGGGCTGATGGGCAGAAGGGCTTTTTGGGGCGCGGTGTGTATCGCCCGCCGCTAGCGCTATTTAAAAAGGCACTTCATGGACGAAAGTAGCGGACATCTATCGTCGCCAACCCCAGCTACCACTCTTGATACGACGCATTTTTGGCAACGTATTGAGTCCGCAGCCGATTGGCAGGCTCGCATGCTGCCCCCTTACAGGCACAGTGTGCCCGTTATGCTGCCTGGTGGCACGGTGCTTGAGCTGCCAATTCGCGCTTTACCACAGGAAGCGGGTAAAACTGGGCGTGCAGTCGCGTCCCAGTAACGACGGCTCGTTGTGCCCGACGATGCGGTAGGAGTCCTCAATCTTCAACAGCGCATCTCTACCCCGTAACCCTGGCGCTGTGCGTGAAGCGCTCAGGTTTTGCCAGGGCGCATGGGGATAGCAACGGTCAGCTTCGCAAACCGATTCAAGTCGCTATTTCTGAGCTTCAAGGGTAAACCGAAATGTTGCGCCCTCACCGGGCGACGCTTGCGCCCAAACTCGCCCGCCATGGCGCTCTACCACGCGTTTGACGTTGGCAAGACCAATCCCTGTACCAGTGAACTCGGTGCCTTGGTGCAAACGCTGGAAGACTTCAAAAAGTTTCCCCGCATAGGCCATGTCAAAACCTGCGCCGTTATCTCGCACGAAAATACACGTCATCCGGTCTGCATCTGTTTCGCTGCCAATTTCCAAGCGCGCATGAGGCGTTTTGCTGGTGTATTTCCAGGCATTGGCTAGAAGGTTTTGCATGACAACCGCCACCATGGCGGGATCACCATTGATCATCAAGTCGGCCTGGACGTCAATATCCACCACGCGATCTGGTTCGGAATCCCTCAGCTGCTGCACCAGCTTGAGTGACATCGCGGTCAGATTTACTTCGCCACGACTCAGATTGACCCTGGAAATTTTGGCTAAAGACAGAAGACCATCGATCAACTCACCCATGTTGGTCGAGGCTACACGGATACGTTTGAGGTAGTGCCGTCCCTTTTCGCTGAGTTGATCCCCATCTGACTTGAGCAACAACTGGCCGAATCCGTTGATCGTATTAAGTGGAGACCGCAAATCATGGGAGACGGAGTAAGAAAAGGCCTCCAGTTCCCTGTTCGCCGCCTCCAGCTGTTGCGTCCGCTGGTAGACCCGGTCTTCCAGTTCACTATTGAGTCGGAGAATCGCCTCCTCCGCCTGTCGCCGCTCAGTCACGTTCACATGCATGACAACAGCCCCGGAGCCAGGATGATCCGTCATAGGGGTCACCATCAACCGGAACCAACGCTTCTCATCGGGCGAATGGCAGGGGTACTCTAGGGAATACATGTCCCTGGCACCGTTGAGAACATTCCGTATGCCCTGGGCGACGACCGCAGACTCGTCGGAACACTCCCCCGTAGCGCCTTCGCAAATGTCGAGATAGTTCTGTCCGATGCAAAAATCAGCGCTCTGCAGGACATTGGCAGAGGCAAAACGTCGCCAAGCCTCATTGACCGTCAGGATAACCCCGTCAGAATCCAGCAGCGCAATGTGGGCGGGCAGTGCGTTGAGGATTCCCATCTGAAGCTCTGCCATCACAAGCTGCGCGCTCTCGCCTTCGCGCATTGGCGCCTGAGCTGTAGACGGCAGGAGATCTGAGTGCGTCACAGAGCCTTTGGCACCATCGTCCTGACCCTGGGTCAGGGACTTAAGCTCTTGCTCTGTCTCGTGCAACACCTTGACGAGTTCCGCGATTCTGCGCTTTTGCGAGAGGTCCATGGGGTTCCACCGGTTTGGTCTTCCCGCAAGTTTAACTCCCGCCGAGGGCGTCGAGACCCGGTCCAGCACGCCATCGGCAATGGTGGTGGCGCGACCTCCTTGATGATGCGATTGAAGTTTTCTCGCCAGCCCCTGGCGGCGGCTGCGTTGCAGTAGGCCTGCGTTTTTTACGCGTCTGCAAGTTCAAGCGCCGACGCCGGTGCCCCGACCGTGCGTGCAGGCGTCTCGCCCGATAGCTCTCCCCCCAGTGCTTCCAGCAGGTCGGGAATCAGCGCCGACAGTTCGCCGGTCAGGATCGCGGTATCAGCGTCGAAACCATCGTCGTCCTGGCCTTTGTCCTGCACGCCGTCCAGCACCACATCGAGCAGCTTGACCTTTCTGACCTGCGCCGCGTCGGTCAGGACAAAAGAGACCCGGTCGTTCCAGGTCATCGCCAACTGCGTCGGCACCTTGCCTGTCGCAATATGTTCGGCCACTTCGTCAATCTCCAGCGTGTGGCGTGAATAACGTACCGTCGATTTCTGCTCATCGGGCATCTTCAGTTCACAGTCGCGGTCAATCGTGAAACCCACGGGTGCTTCACGGCTGGCCAGCCAGTGCGCCATGGCGGTGGCGGCCGACATCGTGGTTTGCACCGGCCTGGCCATCAGTCCGGGATTCGTACCGGGGACCTGGCTGAGTGCCTCCACCAGCTGGCTCACCACCTTGTCGGCGCCCGTGAGGCTGCCGGAGTCAACGACAAGAAACTTGTTGACCGAGTCTATCCACAGTGTGGTTGATGAACGTTTGGTGAACGCGCGTGGCAGCAGGCTGTGAATGGCTTCCTCCTTGAACCCTTTTTTGACCTTTGCCCCTACCCGCTCGTGACCGGTTTCCTGTTTGTATTGTTCAATGCGCTGTTCGACCGCGTCCTTGATGGCCGAGGCGGGCAGCGGGCGGCGCTCGATGCAGAGCCGCACAATGAGTTGGCCGCCTACTTTTTCAGCCAGTACCGTGCTTTTGTTGCCGCGTGGCGGAACCCAGCCGCTGGACTCTGGCTGGGTGGCGCCGCAGGGCAGGAAGTGGCTGGCCTGAAGCGCCTCCTCCAGTGCTTCAAGGGAGGGAAGGGTGAAATCATCGGCAATGCGGAAAAAGGAGGCGGTTTTGAACATGAAATCCCGGGTGAGTGGCGTTGGGCGGGGCGGACGGAAAAGCACGCCGCACAAAAGTGGCGGGGTTGGCCCGTGCGGCAATGGTAGCTGGCGCCTGAAGCAGATGGCGCACTTGCAATCAGCTCATGCGATGTCCATCACATGGATACCGTAGGCGCCCTTGCGGCGATCCGCAAAGTAGCAGCTCAGCGTTTCCTTCACGGTTCTGAAGGCCAGCTCGTCCCAGGGGATTTCAGCTTCGGTGAAAAGTCTGGCCTCAATCGTTTCATGACCGGGCTTGAACTGATCGCTGAGCAGGCGGGCGCGGTAAAACAGATGGACCTGGCCGACACGTTCGACATTGAGCAGACTGAAGAGGTCCTGCATTTCAAACTGCGCGCCAGCCTCTTCGTCGGTCTCGCGAGCTGCGCCCTGTGAGGTGGTTTCGTTGATTTCCATGAAGCCCGCCGGCAAGGTCCATTTGCCCCAGCGTGGCTCGATGTTGCGCTTGCAAAGCAACACGTAATCTCCCCAGTGCGGTACGGTTCCGACGACGTTAAGCGGATTTTCATAGTGGATGGTGCCGCAGGCCGGGCAGACGGCACGCTCCTTGACGTCCCCGTCGTCGGGCACCCGGTAGACCACGGCGCTGCCGCAATTTTTACAATGTTTGATCGGGCTGCGGTACATGCGGACAAGTGTAGATTGAAATTAAAAAAGGCTCCTGTCGGAGCCCTTTTAACCTGCACCGCCGGGATCAGGCTTTGGTGGTTTTGCCGTGCTTTTCGATCAGGGCTCTGGCTGTGTCCAGCAGTTTTTTGCCTTCAAAGCCTCTTTTGTTCATGTCTTCTACCCATTCGACTTCAACCGTGCGCGCCTTGCGGCGGAAGTCCTGCGCCTCAGCCACGCTGATGGTGTAGATGGTGTTGCCACGGTCGCTGGCGCTCTTGCGCCCAATACCGTCGTTACCTTGCTGGGTTTTTCCAAGCCAGGCCGAAGTGGCCATACCGGAGTTGTTGTCAATGATCTTTTTCAGGTCGGGTGCAAGCGAGTTGTACTTGGCCTTGTTCATGGCCATCACAAAAGTGGTGGTGTACAAGCTGCCGCCTGCAGGGTCAAACTCGGCGTGGAACTTGGTCAATTCATTGACCTTGATCGACGGCACGACTTCCCATGGAATGACACAACCGTTGATCGTGCCTTTGCTCAAGGCATCGGTGATGGCTGGCAACGGCATGCCTACTGGCGTGGCACCCAGCACGCCCAGCAGTTTGGTCACTTGCCGGGTCGGGCCGCGCATCTTCATGCCGCGCAGGTCAGCAATCGACTTAACCGCTTTGTCGACAGTGTGGATCACGCCTGGGCCATGGACTTGCAGCGCCAGTACTTGGGTGTCTTTAAATTCGTCGCTGGCGACGGTAGAGAAGTATTCCCAATACGCTTTGGACGTGGCCTCAGCATTGTTCATCATGAAAGGCAGCTCAAACACCTCGACTCGAGGAAAGCGACCTGCCGTATTACCTGGAAGCGTCCAGACCACGTCAACCACACCGTCTTTGGCCTGGTCATACAGCTGCACCGGTGTGCCGCCCAGCTGCATCGCCGGATAGGCTTCGAACTTGATGCGCCCGCCGGATTCTTTTTCGACCTTGTCCATCCATGGCTTGTGCATGGACAGCCAGACGTTGGACGTCGGTGACATGAAGGTGTGAAACTTCAGGGTCACCGCCTGCTGGGCCAGGCCCGACAAAGCAGGGGCGCCGAGGGCTGCCGCTGCGCCGGTTTTGAGAAGGGTGCGTCGCTGGATCATGTGTGGTCTCCGGTAAGGTGGTTAGAAATTAAAACAAACTGGCGGCTTTGAGAACCCGTGATTGCCCTGATAAGTGCGCTTAGCCGATGTACTTTACAAGCCAGAGGGAAATGCCCGGAAAGAGCAGCAGCAATGCAGTGCGCAGCGCGTCACTGATCAGAAAAGGCACCACGCCGCGATAACTTTCAGAAATTGGCACGTCCTTGGCCATGCCATTGACGATGTAGACATTGAGCCCGACTGGCGGCGCCAGCAGACCGAAGCCGACGGTCATCAGCACCATGATTCCGAACCAGATGGCCACCGACTCGCGGGGCATGCCGAAATCGAGGCCCATGACCATCGGGAAGAAGATCGGAATCGTCAGCAGCAGCATGGACAGCTCGTCCATCACCGCGCCCAGCACCACGTAGAAAAGCAGGATGGCGGTAACGACCATGAGCGGCGACAGGCCCCAGCCGCCTACAACGGCGGCAAGCTGGTTCGGGACTTGGGTCAAGGCCAGCGCCGAGTTCATCAGGTCGGCGCCGATGAAAATCAGGAAAATCATGGCCGAACTTTCAGCCGTTGCATAAAAGCACTGGATGAATTTCTTCCATGTCAGCTCGCGCTTGAGCAAGGCAGCCACAAAGGTGGCGGCGGCACCAACCGCTGCGCCCTCGGTCGGCGTGAAATAACCACCATAAATACCGCCGAACACCAGCAGGAAAATCAGCGCAATCGGCAGCACCGCCGTGGCAGAGCGCAGCGTGGCGCGCTCGCCGCCTGCGTCCACATCGGGCGCGTGCCCTGGCACCACCCGCACGTAAATCGCAATCGCCGTGAGGTACCCCAGCATGGCGATCAGGCCTGGCACCATGGCCGCTGCAAACAGCTTGGCGATGTTCTGCTCGGTCAAAATGGCATAAATCACCAGCGGCACCGAGGGCGGAATCAGAATGCCCAGCGTGCCACCGGCGGCCAGGGTGGCGGTGGACAGGCGCCCCGAGTAGCCGTGCCGCTTCATCTCAGGCAGCGCCACACTGGTGATGGTGGCCGCCGTGGCGACCGAGGAGCCGCAAATGGCGCCGAAGGCAGCACACGCCATCACCGCCGCCATCGCCAACCCGCCCTTGAAGTGCCGCATCATGCTGGCGGCAAACTGGAACAGGGCCTTGCTGATGCCGCCCTGTGTGGCGAAGTGTCCCATCAGGATAAACAGCGGGATCACCGACAGGTCATAACTGGCAAAACGTGCGAACGCCTGCGTATTCAGGAAGCTGGCGAAAGGCATCCAGCCGGCCTGCATCACGTAACCGACGCCACCTGCCGCGAACATGGCCACCGAGATCGGCACGCGCACGGCCATCAGGAGCAGCATGATGCCAAAAATGGCCAGGGTGAGATGGATCGCGCTCATACGTGGGCCTTCAGGCCCTTGCCGAAACCAAAAAGCGCCTGGTACAGGCCGATCACGCTGGTCAGGACAAAAGGCGGCACCATCGCCGAGTAAGCGATCCACTCCGGAAAACCGAGGATCTGGGTTTCCGAATGGGTGTTGTAGGAATTGAGGCCGCCCAGCGATGTGCGCCAGGCCAGCAGGGCAAACAGCAGCGCCAGCAACAGGGCACCGAGCCGGTCCAGCCGGGCGTTGGCCGCGTCGCTGAGCCGCGCGGTGAAGAAATCAACAATGATGTTGCCGCGCTGGAGCTGGCAATAGGGCATGAACAGGGCAATCGCGGCGCCTGCGGCAACACCGGTCAGTTCAAAGTCTCCGACCAGCGTGACGCCGGTGGTGTTGCGGCCAATCAGGCTGACGCAGGTCATCAGCGTGATGGCGGTGAGCAGCAGCCCTGCAAGGATGGCACACAGTCTGGCGAGATTCTGCAGAATTTTCAAGCGGGGGGCTCCAGAAGTCAGAAGGGGTTGGCGACGGGGCGGGGTGGCCCGGGCGGGCCGGGCAGCAGGTTCGAGTTGCTACAAATTATCCGAAAGCCTGACCTGATGCGTCAGGCGGGATACCCGCAGCAGCTCCGTGATTTGCGCGATGATCGGAGCGGCCGCGCGAACGCCGCGCAACTCCTTTGCACCCAGTTACGCGACTTTGACGCTCAGTGTTCCCAGGCCCTTGACTTCACCGACCATGGTGTCGCCGGATACCACGGCTGCCACACCCTCGGGCGTGCCGGTGTAGATCAGGTCGCCGGGCTGAAGCTCCCAGGCCACGGACAGATGCTCGATGGTCTCGGCAATGTTCCAGATGAGCTTGCTGACCGTGCTGCGCTGGCGGTCTTTACCGTTCACCTGCAGGTAAAGCTCGGCATTGGCCACATCGCCCGCCTGCGCCACCGGGGTGATCGGGCCAATAGGCGCGGAATGGTCGTAGGCCTTGCCGATGCACCAGGGGCGGCCCTGCTTTTTCATCTCGCCCTGCAGGTCGCGGCGGGTCATGTCCAGGCCAACGGCATAGCCGAAGATGTGTTTGTGCGCGTCGGCGGCCTTGATGTTTTTACCGCCGGTGCCGATGGCCGCAACCAGTTCGATCTCGTGATGGAGGTTGCTGGTCAGGCTGGGGTAGGGAATGACGCCAGTCTGCCCGGCCTCAACCACCACCACCGCGTCGGTAGGCTTGAGGAAGAAAAACGGCGGCTCACGGCCGGTGAAACCCATCTCCTTGGCGTGGCCTTCGTAGTTGCGGCCCACACAATAAACGCGGTGCACCGGGAAACGGTCGGTGGTGCCGACAACAGGAACCGACACCAGCGCGGGTGGCGTAAATACAAAGCTCATGACAACCTCTCTTCTCTGTGGATGCCCAGTGCCTGATGCACCGGACGGTCTGAAAAACTGAACAGCACGCAGCCCTGCGTCGAGCGCAAGCGGGCTGTGTGCCAGGATGGAATCACAAAATGGTCACGCGGGCCGAACTCGAACACCTGCTGCTGACCCGCGTGTTCGACGGACACCGTGCCGTGTCCCTCCACCACGCTGAAGACGGCACCATCGGTCTGGCGCCAGGGCTTGCCGGAAAATCCTGCCGGCAGGCGCTGCATGAAGGTGGCCATGGTGGGCATGGGCGGGCCGCCCGTGGCGGGGTTGATATAACGCAGCTTGACCCCGTCCCAGGCGTCTATCGGTGCCTTTTGTTCCAGGGCGTGCAAGGCCTCGCGCGTACGCTCGTAAGGGTAGCTGAAAATCGGCGAGGTCTGTCCAAACGGTGCGTCATAACGCACTGGCAGCATGTTGGCGCCGTATTGCTGATAACTGGTGCCTTCGGTACGGGTCACCGGCTGCGAGCGTTCGCTGTCGTTCTCGGCAAATCCCGCGTCAAAAAAGCGCAGCATCGGAATGTCCAGGCCATCCAGCCAGACCACTGGTGCGCCGCCCGCAGCCGTACCTTCATGACCATGGTCGTGCCAGGTCCAGCTTGGGGTGATGATGAAGTCGCCCGGCACCATGGTGGTGCGTTCGCCGTTCACGGTGGTGTAGGCGCCGCACCCTTCCACCACAAAACGCAGCGCGCTCTGGGTATGGCGGTGGCTGGGTGCCACTTCGCCGGGCAGGATCAGCTGCAGGCCGGCGTACAGCGATTGGGTGATCGCGGAACGCCCCTGGAGGCCGGGGTTTTCCAGGATCAGCACGCGGCGCACAGCCTCTTCGGCGGTGATGAGCTGGCCCGACTGCATCAGGTAAGGGCGTACCGTGTTGTAAGCCCAAAAGGCGGGTACGCACGGGCTTACAGGTTGCTGGGGCACCAGCGCATGCAGCACTTCCCACAAGGGCGTCATGTGATGTGCCCGGATCGCTTCGTAAAAAGACTGGCGGGTGCCGCCTGGGGGCAGGGTCATGTCCATGGTGCGTCTCCGTTCACAGCTCGGTGCTCAACGGTCAAAATAAACCCCGTCCTGCCGCAGGGCCTGCTGCAGACGGTGAATGTCGGTGTCGGCAAATGCGGTGCCGGGTGCCAGCAGGGCGGCCGCTGTGCCTGCCGCCTGCCCCATGACAAAACAGCCGCCACTGGCACGCGCTGCCGATTGGCCCTCGTGGGTCATCGAGGCGCAGCGCCCGGCCACCAGCAGGTTGGTGACCTGCCAGGGTAGCAGCATGCGCCAGGGCAGGTCGTTGAAGGCTCGCTGGTCGTCGCGGGGAAAGCCCCAGCTGATGTTGCCGTCCAGATGCATTTCCATGGGCCATGCATTGACGCCAATGACATCGTCAAAACGCGCCGAAGACAGGATGTCTTCGCCACTGAGCGCATAGGCGCCGCGGATGCGCCGCGTCTCGCGTATGCCGACCTGGGCGGCAATGTCGACGATGGCGGACTGCCCAAACCCGGGAACCTCGTTCTTCAGGAAACGAAAATACTCGGTGATCTGACGGCGTCCCTCCAGCTCACCGGCACTGAGCTGGCGCGCATCGGTCGCGTCCATCGCTTTGCCCTCAGCATTGCGGATCTGGGTGACGTTGACCCGCCATTCAGCAGGATTCTTTTGCGGTCTGAGAATCGCGCCCTTGCGCGCAAACTGGTAGCGTCCCGGGTGCCGCTCCTCGCTTTGCGCCATCAGCTCGTTGATTGCCTTGAAATCACCGACTGCCGCCAACGCGGCTTGCGCATCCACATGGCCCACGCGAAACATCGTGGAGGGGAAAAGCGCGCTGCCCTGGCCATCGCCAAGTTCAAAAGGCACGCCGGCAAAATGGGCGACATCGGCGTCGCCCGAGCAGTCGATGAAACGGCGGGCACGAATGGCCTGGCGCCCGGACTTGGTTTCCACCACCAGCGCCTCGATGGCCGAGCCCTGCTTCACCACGGCGGCTGCCCAGGCGTGAAACAGCAGTTGCACGCCGGCCGACAGCAGGAGCTGGTCGGCTGCGCACTTGTAGGCCGAGACATCGTAGGAACGCACGCGAATGCGTCCTGCCATGCCGTCCTGGGGCTGGTTCAGCCCGCCCAGCGCGTCGATACGCGCCAGCAGGTCGTCCACCACCCCATGCACCAGCTGCTGCATCTCGCCGTCCTTGCGACCATACAGGCCGGCAAAGTTGGTAACACCGCCAGCGGTACCCATGCCGCCCAGAAAGCCGTAGCGCTCAACCAGCAGGGTACGCGCGCCGCGCCTGGCGGCACTGACGCTGGCGGCCAGCCCGGCCGGCCCGCCGCCGATCACGACGACATCAAACTCGCCGTAAACAGCCAGCGTGCGCGCGGGTTCGTGGACGGCGGTCATGAGTAATACTTCAAGGATAATTGAACCGCAGCCGTTATGAACACTGCGCAGGCAGCTATCAAAAAAATAGCAGTTTGGAACAGTTGCATGGTGAGTGCCGGCGTTGCGTGGTGCTTACTGGAACAGCTTTGACGGCTTGATTCCATCGTACATCCATTGCAGCCCGGCAAAACCTGCGCTTTCGCGCCCGCTTTGAAACAGCTGGTTGCGCAGCTCGCGCTGCACGCCCGACGCGTGGTAGATATCACCATAAAAACGCGCGGTCAACTGGACCCGGCCGGTGCGCAGGTAGCGGGCCTGCTGGTACTTCTGAAACGCAGCGGGAATATCGCCCCTGCAAAAGCGCAGGGCCTCACGCAACACCACTGCATCCTCAATCGCCTGGCCGGCACCCTGCGCCAGGTATTGAAGCATCGGGTGCGCTGCATCGCCGAGCAGCGTCACGCGCCGGTCGGTCCAGTTTTTCACTGGCTCGCGGTCGCACAGTACCCACATTTTCCAGGTCTCGATTTTGGCCAGCAGCTCCTGAACCTGCGGACAGGCCCCGGAGAAACGTTCGGTCAGCTCGGCGGTATCGCCAAAGGTGTTCCAGCCCTCTTCATACTTGTTGCTGTGAAACACCGCCACCAGGTTGAATAGCTCGCCGCGGCGCAGCGGGTAGTGCACCAGGTGGGTTTTTTCGCCGCCCCAGAGCACCACATCGTTATTCCACAAATGGGCAGGAACGTCCTCGCGCTTGAGCACGGCGCGGTAGGCGATGTGGCCGGACACCCGGGGCTTGCCGTCGCCCACCACCACTTCGCGCACCTTGCTCCAGATGCCGTCGGCGCCAATCAGTGCGGCGCCCTGCAGCACCTCGCCATCGGCGAGGCAGACCTGCACGCAGCCTTCGGACTGCCCGAAAGATTCGAGCTTCGCGCCGGTGCGCAGCGTCACGTTTGCCTGCGCTGCGCAGGCATCCAGAAACACCTGGTGCAGGTCGGCGCGGTAAATCACCCCGTACGGAAAACCGTAGGTGGCGCGCGCCATGTCGCCCAGCGGCACACGCACGATTTTTTCGCCGGTGCGCACGTCGTTCATGGCCAGGCCGGGCGGAAAGAAAGACACCTTGCTGATCACGTCAGTCAGGCCGAGGTAGGCAAACATGCGAAAGATGTTCGGCCCGAGCTGGATGCCGGCGCCGATTTCGCCGAAGCTGGCCGCCTGCTCCAGCACGGTCACAGCATGCCCGTCACGCGCCAGCACCAGGGCGGTGGCCAGGCCGCCTATGCCGCCGCCGGCGATGAGGAAGGGGTCAGGGGATGTCACGAGGGTGAGGTGCGTGGAAAGGGATGGGGAGGACGGAAAAATTCGCCGGAAAATTCGCCAGAAACTTGATGATAAGTATACTTACTATTTACGTGTACGGTAAATACCCTGACCGTTTAAACTCCGGCCATGCCAAAAAGTTTTAACTTCAGCGAAGCGCCTGGGCACCGGATCCGGCGCGCTCACCAGTTGTCGATCGCCCTCTTCATGGAAGAGACCGCCGACTTTGACGTGACGCCAGTGCAGTTTGCCATCCTCAATGCCTTGATGGACGACCCGGGCGAGGACCAGACCACACTGTCTGGCCGGGTGGGTTTTGATGCAGCCACCTCCGGCTCGGTCATCGGCCGACTGGAAGCCAAGGGCTGGGTGCTGCGCGAAGCCGACCCGGCCGACAAGCGTCGCAAGCTGCTGTGGGTCACCCCGGACGGCGAAAAGGTGGCGCTCGCGATGAAACGCGCCGTCAACCGGGTGCAGTCCCGCCTGCTGGGGCCGCTGACCAAAGCCGAACGCGAGCAGTTTGGTGCCCTGCTGGGCAAGCTGGTTACCGGCCACGAGGGCGTGGCGTAAGCGTCCGGGCTTGCCGGGCGCGCCTCATACGGTTTTGCATTCAATCATCTGGATAAGCGGCACTTTGTGGGCGGAAGCTGGTCGACGGGGCATTCAGCTGCGCGAATGTCCCCCGGCCTGCAGCCTCCGCCTTGATTTCGCTACGCCAAGCGCCCCACCGACCCGATCCTGGCGCGTGGCGGGCATGCGCTTGCGTGATAAAGACCAAGATGCCCGCCGCCCGAGAGCCTGGGTGAGCGGCGCAGCGAAGTCAGGGAGGAGGAACAGGCGCAGCCTGCTCCGGGGGACATGAGCGCAGTCGCTCACCCAAGCTCTTTGGCTTGCCCATGCCGCGCAGGCTCCCGGCTGATATCAGATGGATTTCGTCAGCAAGGTGAAATGTTCGACCACCGGTGGCGCCGCAAAAAACGGCCCCACGATGGCGCGCCAGTCGGCAAAGGCCGGCGACTCCCGGAAGCCCACGGTGTGATCCTCCAGAGTGTCCCAGAAAATCTGCAGGACGTAGCGCTCCGGGCTTTCGATGCCCTTGTTGACATTGAAGCCCTGGAAACCTTTGGCGTTGGCAATCACGGTGGTCAGGCCGCGCTGGATGGCTTCGTCGAAGGCGGCCTGCTGGCCGGGGGCGATGCGGATATCTGCGAGTTCGAGAATCATGCGTTTTCCTTGGGTTGAGCGTCAATACTGGCTGGCAGGCAACTCTACCGTCAAACCGTCGAGTCCTGCATTCAGGATGATCTGGCAGCTCAGCCGGCTCGCTGGGGACGCGGGTGTGGCGGTAAAGGCCAGCATGGCCAGTTCTTCGCCATCGGCCGCAGGTAGCCGGGCGGCAAACGGCTCACCCACCCTCACGTGGCAGGTCGCGCAGGTCAGCAGCCCGCCGCAATCGGCCGCAATGCCGTCGATACCCGCCGCAACCGCTGCCTCCATGAGACTTTGGCCAATTTTGCCTTGCGCCCTTATGGGCTGTGCGTCAGCAGCTATGAAATTGATAGTGATCATGAGAGCCCTGCCGCTCAGATGCGGCTGAAATACTCGCGGCGCTGCCAGTCCTCGCGGTCCACCGCCTGCTCGTGCCGTGTGATCTCCGACTGCTTGATGCGCGTGAAGTAGTTGATGAAACTGCTGCCGAAGGCTTCAACCAGCGCAGTGTCGGCCTTGAGCGCGTCCAGTGCCTCGCCCAGGCTGGTGGGTATTTTCACCCCGGCTTCGCCATAGGGTGCATCGGTGGCGACGGGTGCTTTCAGTTGCCGGGCAATGCCGTCGAGCCCCGCGTGGATTTGCGAGGCCAGGTAGAGGTAGGGGTTGGCGGCCGGCTCGCCGATGCGGTTTTCGATCCGCGTCGCGGAGTCGCCAGGTTGCCCCACCACACGCAGCATGGCGCCCCGGTTGTCAAGGCCCCACAGCACCGCCTGAGGCGCCAGTGCGTTCGGACGGAAGCGACCAAAGCCGTTGATCGTCGGGGTACAGAACACCGTCATGCCGCGCGCATGCGCCAGCAGACCGGCCAGGTAATGTTCACCCAGCTGGGACAGGGTGTATTGCGCATCCGTGGGTTGCGATCCTTGCGCGGGTGACTCACGCTGGAACAGGTTGGCACCGGTCTTCAAATCCACCAGCGACTGGTGCAGATGCCAGCCGCTGGACATGATGTTGGGAAACGGCGGGCGGCACATGAAGGTGGCGTGGTAGCCGGCGCGGCGCAGCGCCTGCTTGACCGCACTGCGAAACAGCACCATGGTGTCGGCGGCTGTCAGCGCGTCGGTCGCGTCGAACACGGCTTCGACCTGGCTGGGACCAAGTTCGATTTCCAGCGATTGCAAGGGCAGGCCCAGCGCCTGCGCGGTGTGCTGGACAATGCGCAGGGGTTCCTCCGCCATGTCGAACCAGTGCTCGGCCAGCAGGTGGTAGCCCGGGTGGATCATGGCCACTTTGGGCGGCAGGCCGGGCCAGCTTGCCTGCTCGGGATCAAGCTGGTCGTGGGGGCTGTCACCGGTGATGCGGTAGATATGAAACTCGATCTCCAGCCCGCACTTCAGGCCATAGCCCGCTTCGGCCAGGCGCGCCAGTGCACGCTGCAAAATGCGCCGCGTGTCCAGCTCAACCGGCGTGCCGTCCTGCATCCAGGGCTGGCCCTGGACCCAGCCGGTAGCGGCTGCCCACGGCAGTGGTTTGAAGCTGGCCGGGTCGGCCAGCAACAGCAGGTTGCTGGCGAACTCGAAACCGGGGATGTCGTCCGTGCCGCCAGCCTCGAACACCTTGAAAGCGGTGCGGTCTGAAGTGTCCTTAAGCAGCAAGGTGCTGACGAGGCCCATACCGTCCAGCATGGCTTTGGCGGCGGCGCTGGCCACCAGCGTTTTGCCGCGCAGCGTGCCATGCAGGTCGCACCAGGCAAAGCGCACCAGTTCGATGCCGCTGGCGTTGATCAGCTGCTGCGTGAGTTCCAGTGCGTGCTGGCGTTGGGTATCGTGGATGCCGCAGTGTTCGGCAAAACTGCTCATCTCGTGACCGTTCGGGCTGAGCCGGTCGAAGCCGCGGTCGGCCCTTCGACCCCTTCGACGGGGCTCAGGACAGGCGGCTCAGTACGAACGGAATTTGCCACCCACGGCGCATTCGCCTGCTTGGCTCGGGCCTGTTCCTGCCACCAGTCGGACCATTCGCCGGCCGGTGCGATGCCGTCCACCGTGTCCGGCCCGCGCATCAGCTCAGCCTGTGCAGCGTCGGCAATGCCGGGTGCCACGCCGCCTTGCTGCACGGTTGCAATCGCCTTCAGCAACACCCGGCGGTTGGCCATGATGACCTTGTCGGAGGTAGCCAGGTGTTCGCGCGTGCGGTCCTGGATGGCGCCCATGCTTTCCACCGCCCACTGGTCGTGCACGTTGATGTCTTCCTCGCCCATGCCCAGGTAGGTCTGCGTGCGCTGCTCTTCAGCATTGAAGCCCCAGTGGTTGTGACGCCCCGCGTTGGGAATGTAGTCGGGCAGCGCAATGAACTGCTGGCGCTGTGCGCGCATGCTTTCTTTATCCAGCGGCCCGGCAAAGCTTGTGAAAAACGAGTACCAGTAAGTGTGGGTATCGTCCACCGGCACGTGCATCTGCGTGATAGTCATGGTTTCTGACAGCGGGATCACAAAGGTTGCCGGAAAAATGGCTTGCGTGACACGCACATGGGTCAGTTTTTCGTTCATGGACCGCAAGGCCGTCAGTTGCATGCCCCAGGGCCTGGTCTCAAAACTGATGTCGGGCTGCGCAAACTCGCGCATGATGCGCGTCATGGGCCACTGCTCGCCATCGATGGCGCCCGCGCTGGCGCTGCGGAACTGCTTACCGGCCGCATTGTCGCCAATCTCGTCCAGCGCTTCATCCTGCAAAAAGCGGTGCAGAAAGGACGGATGCGCCGGGTCGATGCCCACTTCAAAGGCCTGCAGCCAGTTGGCGTTCCACAAGCCCTTGAACGCAAAGCTGTGAGTTGCCGGCGCGGTGAAACAGTCGAAGGCAGGCAGCGGTGGCGGGGTGGATTCCTCGGGTCCCATCCAGGCGAATAACACGCCGCTTTTCTCCTGCACGGGATAGCTGCGCTGTTTGATCCGGTCGCACAGCTTGCTGCCGGCGGGCTCGGCCGGCGTTTCCAGGCAGCGACCACTCACATCGAACTTCCAGCCGTGGAAAGGGCAGCGCAGGCCGTCGCCCTCGGCGCGGCCAAACGACAGGTCGGCGCCGCGATGCGGGCAGTCGCGGTCCAGCAAGCCATAACTGCCGTTGTTGGCCCTGAACAGCACCATGTCCTGGCCCAGCAGGCGCACGGCTTTGACCGGGCGTTGCGCCATGCGTGGATCGATAGCCGGATCAAATTCATCGACCAGCGCGGCCGGATGCCAGTAGCTGCGCAACAGGGCACCGCAGGCTGTGCCGGGGCCGATGCGGGTGATCAAAGCGTTTTGTTCTGCGTTCATGGCCGACTCTCTGTAAAACGGTATACCAAAAGTTAAATTCAGTGTACATTCCTCGCCATGAACTTGCAAGAGACCGTGTTGATCCAGTTGCGTGACCTGATTTTGCGTGGCGAATTCGAACCCGGCCAGCGCCTGGCCGAGCAGCAACTGGCCGAGCGCCTGGGCGCCTCGCGCACGCCGGTACGCGCTGCGCTGGTCACCTTGGAGCAGGAGGGGCTGGTCGAAGCCAACGACACCGGAAAGTTTCTGGTACGGCAATTCACGCCGCGCGAGGTGGCTGATGCGATTGCCGTGCGCGGCCATCTGGAAGGCATGGCGGCGCGCCTGGTGGCTGAACACGGCGTGTCGCGCCAGCTGCAGGCAGACCTGCAGGCGTGCCTCGATGAAGGCGACAGCGTCCTCGCAGCCAACCCGCTCAGCTACGAAAGCTACGCAGCCTACGCTGCCATGAACGACCGCTTTCATGCACGGGTGCTCGAAGCCTGCGGCAACCGGGCGCTGCAGCGCGCGGTGGCGCTCAACGACAAGCTGCCGTTTGCGCCGGCCTCGGCGATGCTGCCCATGCAGGGCACAGTCACGCTGGACCGCGACTGGATGCTTTACGCGCACCGCCAGCACCACATGCTGTTCGCAGCCCTGCAGGCCGGTGAAGGCGCGCGCGCGCAGGCGCTGGCCATTGAACATACTGAAGTCGCGCAGATGAACCTGCGCATGGCGCTGGAGCGCCGGGCCGAAACCGAGCGCGTGTTGCCGGCCATTCGCCTGGTGGTGGGGCGTTGACCGCCAGCGCTGTGAGTTTTACCGCCGCCGGCGTACGCCGCGGTTTCTTCGCCGCCCAGGTGCTCGCGCCCGGTGTGGTTCTTTACGCTATGGTGTTCGGCGTGTTGGCTAGCGAGCGCGGCATGTCCTGGCTGCAGGCCCTGCTGATGAGTGCGGCGGTTTATTCAGGCACTGCGCAACTGGCGGCGCTACAGGGGTGGACGGCGACTGCCGCCATCACGCCGGTCATCATCACGATCCTGGTCATGAACGCGCGTTATGTGCTGTACGGCGCGGCAATCCAGCCCTGGCTGGCCGGGCTGCCACGGCATCAGAGCTGGGGCTCGCTGTTTTTCCTGGGTGACGGCAGCTGGGCCATGGCTATGCGTGAGTACGAAGGCGGCTATCGCGACGCCGGGTATGTGCTGGGCTCGGGCGTGGCCATGTTTGTGCCCTGGCTCGGGGGCACACTGGCCGGCCACCTGCTGGCGGGCAATGTGCCCAATCCGGCCGCGTTCGGCCTGGACTTCATGCTGGTGGCTTTTGCCGCAGCGATTGGCATGGTGCTGTGGCGCGGCAAGTCGGATCTGTGGCCGGTGGCCGCTGCGGGCCTGGTGGCGCTGGTGTTGCACCGGCTGCTGCCGGGCGCCTGGTACATCGTCGGTGCGGGTGTCGCAGGTGGTTTGATGGGGGCGTGGCGCCATGGCCGTTGAACCGACCTTTCTGCTGGCGCTGTGGGGCATGGCGCTGGCGTCCTTCGCCTGCCGCATCAGCGGCTTCCTGCTGATGGGGTACGTGCGCATCACGCCACGCGTGGAGGCGGCGCTCAAGGCCATCCCTTTGTCGGTGATGGTCGGTATCGTTACGCCAGCGGCCACATCCGGCAAACTGCCCGAACTGCTGGCCCTGCTGGCCGTGGGGCTGGTGATGAGGCTGGTGCGCAATGACCTGGCGGC
>Ga0105046_10001556_pt1 | contig 35389 bp, 42 predicted proteins | sample MAT03_FD_78385 | JGI IMG/M metagenome (GOLD analysis project Ga0105046, IMG submission 78385) | Freshwater microbial communities from Lake Fryxell liftoff mats and glacier meltwater in Antarctica - MAT-03 (megahit assembly) | ecosystem: Environmental > Aquatic > Freshwater > Ice > Liftoff... | reverse complement strand
TTCCCCGAAACTGTGAATATCTGACGGCCCCGCTTTGGCGGGGGGCATTTCTTGCGTGAATGCATGACCGCCAAGATAAACCGGACCTGAACGCCGGCCGAAGCGGCGAGCGGGACCTGACCAGCAACGAGCGAAGGAGTATTCCATGTCCCAGACCGGTACCGTAAAATTCTTCAACGCAACCAAAGGTTTTGGCTTCATTACGCCTGATGGCGGCGACAAGGACGTGTTCGTCCATATCTCCGCGATCGAAAAGTCGGGCCTGCGTACGCTCGTCGATGGTCAGAAGGTCAGCTTCGACATCGAGCCCGATCGTATGGGCAAGGGCCCGAAGGCGGTAAACCTCCGCGCCGAGTAATCTGCGCGTCTGTCGCGGCACAGTGCGAATTTCTTGAAGGGCATGGCACCAGCGCCGTGCCCTTTTCTTGGATGTAGAAGCCGCATTCAAGGGTATTGGGGACACGCAGTCCGCGTGCGACTGTCGGACAAATCCAGAGTGATTCTCGGAGCGCGAAAATGAAACTGACCAGAATTTTCGGTGCGGTGTCGATCGGTATGGCTTTAGCAGCCGGCTCCGCCTCGGCCATGCCCCAGACGCCAACGACCGAGGGGAACTCCCTTGTCCAGAAAGTCCAGGTGGACTGTCACGCGGACGTTCGCAGGCACTACCTGCCGGAATACGACCGTCGTGTATGGCATCGCCACAGCCGTAACAGCTGCCGGGTGATTTTCGCCGATCCGGACTTCGACGAGCGGCCGCGCGATTGCCACCGCGACGTTCGCCGCCATTACCTGCCGGAATACGGACGCAGCGTCTACCACAAGCATGTCGGCGAGGGTTGCCGGATCAGGATCTACAATCCGTATCAGGGCGGCGGCCAAGGCGGTCCGTCTTGCGTGAAGATCGGCATCGTCACGCTTTGCGAAGGCAGGTAGCGGAATCGTTTTTCTGACTCTCGGCGGAGCGCCTGCGCGTCCCGATGTTTCGACTTGACGTAAGGACAAGTTTCTACTTGCCCGTAGCCTGAAAATAGGGGAACAATTTATATTCGGGCAGGTGCCGGCCCGGACATGGTAGGGGATTGCGCCCGGAAAATAGGGGTTCGGGGCGTGCCGCGGCAAGAGGACGACACGTCCCGATGCGGAAAACCTGGCTTGCTCCACCGGCGTTTGCCGAGCCAGTCGGATGAGGGTCTGCCTGGCACGCATCTGATGGGATAGAGGAGTTTCCCATGCCGCAGACCGGCACAGTCAAGTTCTTCAACCACGCAAAGGGCTTCGGCTTCATCACGCCGGAAGGCGGCGAGAAAGACGTATTCGTCCACATTTCGGCAGTGCAGGCTTCAGGCCTTCCAGGCCTCGAAGATGGACAGAAAGTGTCGTTCGACACCGAGCCCGACAAGCGCGGAAAAGGCCCGAAAGCGGTCAACCTCACAGTCATCTGATTGTGGTGGCCGGCGTTTCGCCGGTCGGTCTTGCGGACACAGTCGTCTCCGGGCCAATCGGCCCGAAGGCATTTTGCGCCCGGCCGCTGCGCTCCCACGTATATTCAGGCAGCGTTCACGTTGCTGCAGCTAACCTCCATCGCAATGACCGGCCATGCTCCCGCTTCTGGCCACCGCGAAGGAGACGACGATGAACTGCATTCTGAAGACCACCATTTTGTCCGCAGCTGTTGCCGCGACAACGCTCGCCACCCTGCCCGCCGCGAATGCCGGGGATCGCTACTGGCGTCATCAGGGAGGTCACGGCCGCTACTATCCGAGTTATTCGAATGGCAGCGACATCGCGGTTGCAGGCATTCTCGGCCTTGCCGCCGGCGCGCTGGTCGTCGGCCTGGCGTCGCAGCCCGCGCCGGTCTACGCCAACCCTTATCGCCAGCCACGTCCACGTCCTGTTCGCGTGTATCCGGAGGAAGCCTACTATTCAGGCGCGCTCGAACCGTGGAGCCAGGGCTGGTACGAGTATTGCGAAGATCGCTACCGCAGCTTCAAGCCACGCACCGGCACATTTGCCGGTTACGACGGACGCGAGCACTTCTGCACGGCGAACTGATTGCAGTGCGGCGCGGCCAGGCCCTCAAACCAGAAACGGATTGCCGCGCCGTTCCTCGCCGAAGCGACCGCCCGGTCCGTGTCCGCAGATGAAGCCGATCTCGTCGCCGAGCGGCAGCAGCTTTTCCTTGATCGACCGGATCAGGGCGTCGTGATCGCCGCCCGGCAGGTCCGTGCGACCGACCGATCCCCGGAAAAGCACGTCGCCGACATGCGCGAACTGGGCAGCGCGATTGTAGAAGACGACATGGCCGGGAGCGTGGCCGGGGCAATGCAGCACCTCGAACTCATGCTCCCCGAAGGACACGGTCTCGTCTTCGGTCAGAAAACGATCCGGCGTGCAGTTGCGGACGGCGTCGCCGACCCCGAAGCGCTTCGCCTGGTTCTCGATGTTGTCGAGCAGGAACTTGTCCGCCTCGTGCGGCCCGACGATTTCGACGCCGAGCAGTTCCTTCAACTCCATCGCCCCGCCGGCATGATCGATATGGCCATGGGTCAGCCAGATGGCGGTTGCCTTGATCCCGCTCGCCTTCAGCGCCGCGGCTATGCGGTCGACATCACCGCCGGGATCCACAACCACGCCAGTCTTGTCGTCGCTGTCGAACAGGATCGTGCAGTTCTGCTGAAATGCCGTGACCGGCACGACAACGGCATTGAGCTGCCCCATGAAGCCTCCTTCGCGTCTGACCCGGATCCGGACGTGGGCAACGCCGGGACTCCGGAAGAATCGGTGTCGGCTTGCGGCAAAATAAGACGGGCGGCCGCTAGGTCGCCCGTCCGGACTGTTCAGATGGCGTGGAGCCTATTTCTTCATGGCGCCCATGACTGCGCCGACGATCGCCGTCAGGATCGCGCCGCCGCCGGCGCCGCCGACGATATTGGGAATGTTCAGCGAACTGCCGAGGCCGCCGACGGCTTCCGCCATCGCTGCCGGATCGACCGAGCCGCCCATGATGCTGCTCAGCAGCGCGCCACCCGCAACGCCACCAACCGCGCCGCTGATGATCTTGGGAAGCTGTGTCATCGCCGCCTGCTTCAACGCAGCGCCTACCGCCTGACCGCCGACAATACCCGTAATGATCTGCACTATGATCGGAAGAAGAGTTTCCATACGTGTTCCCTCCGTGGAAATGCCGGCCTCGTCCGACTCGGCATTTCCAGTGAGACGCCCAATGCTACGAAAGTCAAATGCATTCCAGACGAAACTGGAACGATTGCCCGAAATCAGCTCGTTCGGACGTTCGGGCGTAAACGCTATTCCGCGGCGATGGCGTGTTTCGGCTGAACCTCGGCCGAATAATCGTTCATCAGCGTTTCGGCAATCGTTCCGACGGTGAACTTGTAGGGTCCGATCTCCGACACCGGCGTAACCTCGGCTGCGGTGCCGGTCAGGAAACACTGCTCGAAACCCTCCAGTTCCTCCGGCATGATGGTGCGCTCGATCACCTCGATGCCTCGCCGCTTGGCCAGGTCGATCGCCGTGCGGCGCGTAATGCCGTCGAGGAAACAATCGGGATTCGGCGTGTGTATCTTGCCGTCCTTGACGAAGAACACGTTGGCGCCCGTCGCCTCGGCCACATGGCCGCGCCAGTCGAACATCAGCGCGTCAGCGTAGCCCTTCGCTTCGGCGGCGTGCTTGGAGATGGTGCAGATCATGTAGAGACCGGCCGCCTTCGACTTCGATGGCGCGGTGCGAGGGTCGGGCCGACGATACTCGGCGATGTCGAGCCGGATGCCTTTCAGCTTCTGCGCCGGATCGAAATAGCTTGGCCATTGCCAGATGGCGATTGCGCAGTTGATGCGGTTGTTCTGCGCCGACACGCCCATCTGCTCGCTGCCGCGGAAAGCGATCGGACGAACATACGCATCCTTGAAACCCTGCTTCTTGAGCAGTTGGCGGCATGCGTCGTCGATCTCCGCAACGCTATAGGGAATCTTGAATCCGAGGATCCGCGCCGATTCATGCAGGCGCTCGGTATGCTCGGTGAGCTTGAAGATCTCGCCGCCATAGGCGCGTTCACCCTCGAAAACGGAGCTGGCATAATGCAGGCCATGGGTGAGAACATGAATCTTGGCGTCCGCCCAGTTTACGAATTCGCCGTTCATCCAGATGAATCCGTCGAGTTTGTCGAAGGAAACGGTCATTGGGCTACCTCCCGCGGGCTCACGCCCATTCTATTGTTGATCTATCGAGTCTGGCCGGGCAACTATCCTTATTGAGGGGCCAAACCTAGGCGAACCGAGGCCGGAAAGGCAAATTGAACGAAGTTCCGGAAAACCCGCCGCCGACTTGCCTTTTCGTTCGCAATCCACCGAAAAGCTTGTCAAAAACTACCATTGAGCCGAAAATATGTCAATGGTGCTGACGTATTTTTGGAGAGTACAGGAGCAGTATGGCAGACGGCGGCGGCGCAAAACCGATCAGGACGGCCATTACAAGCGATGACGGCATCGATCTCGCGATCATTGAACTCTTCTTCTTCGCCTATCGGGATTTCACTTCGGATCCGGACCAGATCCTCGCCGACTACAGCTTTGGCCGGGCCCATCATCGTGTCCTGCATTTCGTCAACCGCGTGCCGGGCCTCACCGTTGCCGAACTGCTCGACGTCCTCAAAATCACCAAGCAGAGCCTAGCGAGGGTCCTCAAGCAACTGATCGACACCGGCCATATCGTCCAGGTGCAGGGGCCGCGCGACCGGCGCCAGCGCGAACTGTATCCGACTGCCAAGGGCCGGGCGCTTGCGCTTGCGCTGGCAAGGCCACAGTCACGCCGTATCCAAGGCGCATTGGATGGCGTAAGCGCCGGGGAACGAGTAGCCATCGAACAGTTCCTCAAAGCGATGGTCAACCCGGAACTTCGGACGCAGATCGACAACCTTCCGGCCGACAGTGCCGGCAAAATCGCGGGAAAGAGCCATGGAGACGAGTGACAGGACGGCTGTCCAGTCGGCGCTCGGCGATGACGCGCCGCATCTGCTGGTCGTCGACGACGACACGCGCATCCGCAATCTCTTGAAGCAATTCCTGACTGAAAACGGCTTTCGCGTCACCGTCGCCGGCACCGCTGCGGAGGCGCGGCGCAAATTGGAAGGGCTCGACTTCGATCTTCTGATCGTCGACGTCATGATGCCGGGCGAAAGCGGCGTCGAACTGACGAAGTCGCTGCGCACGCAGAAGGACGTACCCATCCTGATGCTGACCGCCCTGTCGGAAACCGACAGCCGGATTGCCGGGCTTGAGGCTGGTGCGGACGACTATCTGCCGAAACCCTTCGACCCGCGCGAACTGATCCTGCGCATCAACAACATCCTGCGGCGCGGTGGACCCCAGGTGCCGCCAAAGGTCGAGCAACTCGTGTTCGGGCCCTATACGTTCCAGATCGCCAGGCGCGAACTCAAGCGCGGTGGAGAACCGTTGAAGCTGACCGACCGCGAGCAGGAAATCCTTGCCATCTTCGCCAGCCGTGCTGGCGAGACCATTCCGCGTCACGAACTTGTGGCCGGAGAGTCGGAGGTCGGCGAGCGGACGATCGACGTTCAGATCAACCGGCTGCGCCGCAAGATCGAGCGCGATCCCTCCAATCCCGTCTGGCTGCAGACCGTACGCGGCATCGGCTACCGGTTGAGCGTGGAATAAAGGCCGTCAGAAAAGCGGGCCGAGAATGGCCACGGTGTTGTTGAGCAGCTTGCGCGGCATCGACCAGCCGGCAACTTCCTCAAGCGTCACCGCCCGTGATTGGCTGATGTATTGCTGCTGGCGCATCGCCATGGCCGTCGTCAGAGCGGCATCATGGACGAGGATGTTGTTTTCGTAGTTCAGATCCAGGCTTCGCCGGTCCATGTTGGCCGAGCCGATCAGCATCAGTTCACCATCGACCGTCATCGACTTGGTGTGCAGCAATCCACCGACATATTCGTGGATCTTCACGCCGGCCGCCAGCAGGTCCGCATAGTAGCTGCGGCTCGCCGCTCCGACGATCCAGGAGTCGTTGCGCGCCGGAAAAACGATCGTGGTGTCCACCCCGCGATAGGCGGTAGCGCAAAGCGCGTTCTGGAGCGAGTCATCGGGAATGTAGTAGGGCGTCGTGATGACGATCTCGCGGCGAGCCGCGAAAAGCAGCGCCTGGAACACCTCCTGCATGGCCGAAACGCGCACCGTGGGCCCGGTTCCGATGACCTGCGCCGGCATTGCGACGGCATCAGGCAATGAGGGGGGCTGCTTGAGCAGGTCGCCGAGGTCCTCCCTGACTCCGGCCATCCAGTCGCCAGCGAAAAGCACCTGGTTCTGATAGGCAATCGGTCCCTCGAAACGCACCATCGCATCGACCCAGGGCGCATAGCGCGCCTTGACGCGGAATTCGGGATCGGCGCAATTCTGGCTCCCGCAATAGGTGATAGCCCCGTCGATCACCACGATCTTACGGTGGTTTCGAAGATCGATGCGGCTGGTGAATACTCTGAGGAACGGGTTTCCGATCGCCAGCCCGCTCGCGACCTTGATCCCCGCATCGCGCATCGCCTTCCAGTGCTCCGAGCGCACCAGTGGGCGAGATCCCAAATCGTCCACCATGGCACGGCAGACAACGCCGCGCGCGACGGCGCGTTTCAGCGCCTCGATCACCCTGCGACCGTTGTTGTCGGCTAGCCAGATGTAGAAAAGCACATGCACATGATGCTGTGCGGCATCAATGTCGGCCACCATCGCGTCGATCGTCGCGTTTGAATCGGCCAGCAATCGGCCAGTATTGCCGCCAACGGGCCAGAACCCGCTGACGGAGTGTCCGAGCCGGAAGAGGTTCCTATATTGCTCCGGGACGATTTCGTCGCCGCCGTCCTGCTACCTGGGTATGCGCGCCAACGCGTCGCGCACGCGGGTCAGGCGCCCCCTGCCGATGCGGACCTCGCCAAGCAGAAGGTATGCGGCGATGCCGAGGAGAGGCAAGGTGCCCACGACCACGAGCCAGGCGATCCGCGAAGCGGGCACGCGGTTCGGTCTCAGCAGGATCCGCGCCATGACGGCCAGCGTGAGAAGGATGCTGAAGATCGAATAGTTGAAGAAGACAGACTGCATGGACACACTTGATCGGACTGGCGTCGGACGAACGATCCTCATATGCGCATAATTTGCGGATAAAGACATCACGCCGGCACCGCCGCAGGGTCTGCTGGAACCTTGGTTCGGAATCAATCGCTTAAAAGCAAGGTTCCAGAGAAGCTGCCCTTACCCTAGAATGATCAATGCCCTGCCGACACGCGGCGGGCGAGCGGAACAAGCATGGCAACCAGCGACATAGAGGCCCAACGCCCTGAAGATAGCGGACCGCTTGCCCGCGTCCTGCGTGCCGCAGGCGCCGTGTCGAACAGCTGGAACCGCTTCTGGCGCCTGGTCGGCATCTACATGCCGAAACGCCTCTACGCGCGTTCGCTGCTGATCATCATCACCCCGATGATCCTGCTGCAGTCCGTGGTCACGCTCGTATTCATGGAGCGCCATTGGCAGCAGGTCACGCAGCGTCTGTCGACGGCAACGACCCGCGACCTGGCCGCGGTCGTCGACATGATCGAAACCTATCCGAACGACCCGGACTACGCGAACGTCATCCGCATCGCGCAGGATCGGCTTTCGATGAAGATCGACATCCTGCCGCCCGACCCGTTGCCTCCTGCTGGCCGCAAGCCCTTCTTCTCTATCCTCGATCAGATCCTTTCGGCCGAAATCACCAAGCAGATCAGCAGGCCTTTCTGGATCGACACGGTGGGAGATTCCGGCGTGCTGGAGGTGCGCATCCAACTGGAGGGCAAGGTGCTGCGCGCCTTCGTCCGCCGCGGCCAGGCCTACGCGTCGAACACGCACATCTTCATCGTCTGGATGGTCGGCACATCCCTCGTGCTGCTGATGATCGCCATTCCCTTCCTGCGAAACCAGATCAAGCCGATCCTCAAGCTCGCGGAGGCTGCGGAAAGCTTCGGCAAGGGTCGCCCGACGCCGCCCGATTTCCGGCCGCGCGGCGCCGAGGAGGTGCGGCGAGCTGGCTTCGCGTTCATCCAGATGCGCGAGCGCATCGAGCGCCAGATCGAACAGCGCACGGCGATGCTTTCCGGCGTGAGCCATGATCTGCGCACCATCCTGACCCGCTTCAAGCTGCAACTGGCCCTGTCCGGCTCGAAACCCGATGTCGAGGCGCTCAACCGGGACATCGACGACATGCAGTCGATGTTGCAGGGCTATCTGGACTTCGCTCGCGGCGAGGCGGCGGAGGACCCCGGACGGTTCGACCTTGCCGCCTATTTCGAGACGCTCGCCGACGAAGCGAGGCTGAGGAAGAAGACGCTGGTGACGACGCTGACAGGCGACCCGACCATCCACGTCCGGCCGAATGCGTTTTCCCGCCTGCTCGCCAACGTCATCGGCAACGCACTGCGCTACGCGGACAACATTCGCGTCGAGGCCGTCCACACCAAGGGCTCGCTTACCGTCGTTCTCGACGATGACGGTCCGGGCATTCCGGCCAGCAGGCGCGACGACGTGTTCAAGCCTTTCGTGCGTCTCGATGAAGCGCGCAATCTCGACTCGAGTGGGACAGGCCTCGGCCTGTCCATCGCCCGCGATATCGCGCGAAGCCATGGCGGCGACATCACTCTCGACAGCAGCCCGATGGGTGGCCTGCGCGTCATCGTGCGCGTCCCCGCCTGAGGGCAACCATCCGCGCGGTCGATTCATGTGCCTGTCATGAAACGATGCTCAAAGGCGCGCCATGCGCCACGCTCGAATCAGCGCCCTGACGAATTCCTTCGAGAGAGCCGACGAAGGCCTGGCCGACGCGCGCTGGTCCGGCCCGAACCACATCCTCATGGTCACCGATGCCTGGCGGCCGCAGGTCAATGGCGTCGTCCACACGCTCGAACGGCTGACAGAAACGCTGAAGACCTTTGGCGTCAACGTCACGTTCCTGACGCCCGCGCTTTTTCGTACCCTGCCGATGCCGACCTATCCCGACATCAGGTTGGCGCTCACCACGCCGGGGCGGGTTCACCGCCTCATCGAGAAGAGTGGCGCCGACCACGTCCACATCGTCACGGAAGGTCCGCTCGGCCTGATGGCGCGGCGTTTCTGTATCGCCCGCAAGCAGCCGTTCACGACAAGCTATCATACGCGCTTCCCGGAATATGTGACCGCGCGACTGCCTATCCCCGAGGACTGGACCTATCGCTGGCTGAGAAATTTCCACAATTCCGGCCAGGGTACGATGGTGGCGACCGCTTCGATGGCCAACGACCTCGAAGCACGCGGCTTCACCAAGTTGCAGCCTTGGACGCGCGGCGTGGATGTCGATCACTTCAATCCGGAAAAACGCGGCGAACTCGACTTCCCGAGGCCGATCTTCCTCTGCGTCGGCCGCGTCGCGGTGGAGAAGAACCTGCCCGCGTTCCTCGACCTCGACCTTCCCGGCAGCAAGGTGATCGTCGGCGAAGGCCCCGAATTCGACAGGCTGAAGGCCAAATATCCCGACGCCCATTTCCTTGGCCACAGGCCCAACAACGAGCTGGCGCGCATCTATGCGTCGGCGGACGTCTTTGTCTTTCCGAGCCGCACCGACACGTTCGGCAACGTGATCATCGAAGCGCTTGCGAGCGGTACCCCAGTCGCCGGCTTTCCGGTCACCGGCCCGATCGATATCGTCGGCGACGGCTTCGGGGGCGTCGTGTCCGAGCACCTGCGGCATGCCGCGCTTACCGCACTTGAGGTCGACCGCGCCGCCGCCCGGGAGCGCGCGATGCGCTACACCTGGAAGGCGTGCGCGGAAATGTTCATGGACAACATTCGGGCCGCCCGCGCGTCTGTCGACGCTGCCGACCGCTAGAACAGCCGTCCGCCATCAGGCACCGTGCGCTCGATGGCGCCGAGTACGACCGCACCCTCTTCATCGGGAAAACCCAGCGTCAGGACTTCCGACATGAACGGCCCGATCTGGCGCGGCGGGAAATTCACCACCGCGAGGACCTGACGGCCGACCAGTGTGTCTGGCGAATAGTATTTCGTGATCTGAGCCGAGGATTTCTTGACGCCCAGCGGCGCGCCGAAATCGATCTTCAACTTGATCGCGGGTTTGCGCGCCTCGGGAAAGGGTTCTGCTTCCACGATGGTGCCGGCGCGGATGTCGACGCGATCGAAATCCGCGAAGCTTATCTCCGGCTTCTTCTCGATCCCGCTGCTCATGGCGCCGTCAGGCGTTGCCCTGCGTTTCGAAGAGCACGCTGGACAGCGCGTCCTTGGCCGAGGTGCCGGACCAGACGACGAACTGGAAGGACTGGAAGTAGCATTCGCAGGCCTCGAGCGCGGATGACAGCAGCACTTCGACCTGCTGGCTCGTCGGCTCGGCGCCGCCGGCAAGCAGCAGCGACTGCCGGAACATGATCGCGCCTTCCTGCTCCCACAGATCGAAATGCCCGAACAGCATCTGCTCGTTGATGAGCGACAACAGCCGCATCACCTCGAGCGCGCGCGCTTCCGGAACCTTGATGTCGAAGGCGCAGGCGAGATGCAGCGCCTCGAAATCCTCCATCCAGGAGAAGGACACATGATAGTCTGTCCAGCTTCCGGCGACCGAAATGGAAATTTCGTCATCTCCGGTTCGCTCGAAGGCCCAGTCGTTGGTGTGGGCCACCTGCTCAATGACATCGACCGGATGGATCTCGCGGGCAATCTCAAGTTCGATCAGTTCCATGCAAATGCTTCCTGTCGTTCTGGGAGCGCCAAGGCGCTCGGCCCGAGGCACACGACGAACAATCTCTTTATCGAACTCGGGCAGGCAGGACTTCGGCGCAACAGGCCATCTGCCGGACCCCACACCCGGCGCATGACCCGGTTCCGAATCATGCAACAAATTCAGTGTATTGATGGAGAGTCGCGTGAACAGCCCCTTTTTGGCCGCGGGGTTCGCAGGGGTGTGGAAAGCGTCCGTCACAAAGAGTCACGCATGCCGGTAAGCGATTCAGGAACAACCGCTTTTCCGGGCCGGGCTTTGTGGAAAAGTCGCGAGAATTATTTTTTGGCGCGCGGCCTGGAGGGCGTTTCGGCAGCCTCGCCTGAAGGTTTTTCCCCGGTCAGGGCAACGATTTTCTCTTCAAGCGCGGCGATGCGGGTCGCCAGCGCCTTGTTTTCGGCGCGAGCCTTGACGGCCATTTCGCGCGCCGCCTCGAACTCCTCGCGCTGTACGACTTCCATCGAATTCAGCATCTTTTCGGCCTGCGCCTTGAATGCTGTCTCGACTTCCCGGCGCACGCCCTGCGCGGCTCCCGCGGCATCGGTCATCAGCTTGGCGAATTCATCGAGAATGCGGTTCGATCCGGTCGACATGGCAAACCTCCTGGATCGCCGTGCGTCCTATCGGAGGCACAAAGGACGATCTAACCATAGATAGAGCACCTTCCAATGACCTAGTTACGTGCGCCCGCGAATGCAAGCACCGGAACGAAAGCGGCGATCCATTCGCCTTGACCCCGCCAAGGCCCTGCATCATGTTCCGCGCCATCTGCGATGCCGGAGAACATGGTGCCCGACTATCTCATGCTGCCGCTGGCGGTCCTCCCCTTCCCCGACATCGATCCGGTCATCGTCCAGATCGGGCCGCTCGCCATTCACTGGTACGGCGTCGGCTACGTCGTCGGCATCCTGTTCGCATGGTGGTATTCCAAGCGCCTGGTCACCAACGCGCGGCTATGGCCGTCGGGCGTCACGCCCATGAGGCCGGAAGACGTGGACGATTTCCTGGTCTGGGCCGCGATCGGCGTCGTGCTCGGCGGGCGCGTCGGCTACATCCTGTTCTACGACTTCGCCCGCTACATAGCCAATCCGCTGGACATCCTCGCGGTATGGCAGGGCGGCATGTCGTTCCACGGCGGCTTTGCGGGCGTCACGATCGCGATGATCCTCTTCGCGCGTTCGCGCGGCATCGGCATCTGGACGATGTTCGACGTAATTTCGGCTGGCGTTCCAGTCGGGCTCGGGCTGGTCCGCCTCACCAACTTCATCAATTCCGAGCTCTGGGGCCGTCCTACCGACGTCCCATGGTCCTTCGTCTTCCCCAACGGCGGACCCATGCCGCGCCATCCCAGCCAGCTCTATGAGGCGGCGCTCGAGGGCCTTGTCCTGTTCCTCGTGCTTCGCATCCTCACCCACGGCTTCCTCAAGCTCAAGAACCCCGGTGTGGTCTCCGGCATGTTCCTGGCGGGTTACGGCCTCTCGCGCGTCGTCGTGGAATTCTTTCGCGAGCCGGACGTGCAGATCGGCTATCTTGCCGGAGGCTGGCTCACCATGGGCATGGTTCTGTCGTTTCCCATGGTGCTCTTCGGCATCTGGGCCATATGGCGCGGGACATCGCAGGTGGCCCGCTCCTCGGCATGAACCGGCTTGCTCAGAAGATCGCGGGACTGATCCGGTCCGCAGGTCCGATCTCGGTGGCCGACTACATGGCGGCATGCCTGCTCGATCCGGAAAATGGCTACTACACCACGCACGATCCGTTCGGGACGAACGGCGACTTCGTCACCGCGCCGGAAATCAGCCAGATGTTCGGAGAACTGATTGCCGTATGGCTGGTGCAGGGCTGGCAGGCGATCGGTAGCCCTGCTTCCGTAACGATCGCCGAGATTGGCCCCGGACGTGGCACGCTGATGAAGGACATGGTCCGCACCATCGGCCGCCTGGCGCCGCAACTCGCCGACAGCGCTGATTTTGCGCTGGTCGAAGCCAGCCCACGCCTATCCGCGACCCAGAAGGAGACGCTGGGCGGCGACAACGGTTCGTTCGGTTGGCATGCCAAGCTCGACACCCTCAAAGACCAGCCTTTGCTCGTGGTCGGCAACGAGATTTTCGACGCCCTGCCCTTTCGCCAGTTTGTGAAGCGGGACGGCAAGTGGCTTGAGCGCGCGGTTGGCCTTGACGCCGACGGCGCGCTGCAGTTCGGCATCGGCACGGCTTCGCTTGCCGCCGATGCGCTGCCAACGGACGCGAAACATGCGCTGGAGGGAAGCATCTTCGAAATCGCGCCCGCGCGCGAGGCCATGATGTCTACGATCTCCGAACGCATCGCGAATCAAGGCGGCTGCGGCATCTTTTTCGACTATGGCCACCTGGAGCCCGGCCTCGGCGACACATTCCAGGCTGTTCGGGCGCATCGCCCAGAAGTCGTCCTCGACAATCCGGGCGAGGCCGACCTTACCTCGCATGTCGATTTTTCCGCCCTCGCCGCTGTCGCGCGGGGGCATGGCCTCAAAGCGGATACGACGAGCCAGGGCGAGTTCCTGCTCGGTATGGGACTTCTGGAACGCGCCGGGCAACTCGGTCAGTCAGGTGACGTTGCGGCGCGCGAAAAGATCAGCGCCGATGTCGAGCGCCTCGCCGGCCCCGATCAGATGGGCACGCTGTTTAAGGTGTTGGCGATTCGTCCGTCGGGTATCGTGGTACCACCCTTCGGCGGCGCGAGTTGACTTGGCAAAACCCCTGCCCCACTCTTTGCCACGACGTTTCGCGCCGCGTTGAAGACGCGCATTGACGAAATCGGTTTCCGAACACAAAAGGCGGGCATGATCCAGAACATACCGGAACCGCTCCGTTCCCCACTGCTCGACCGGTTCGCTCCCGCAGGCATTAGGCATGGCTATTTCACCCGCACCGGCGGCGTTTCGGATGGCATCTACGGCAGCCTGAACACGGGCACCGGATCGTCCGACGATCCGGCGCTGGTCCGCGAAAATCGTCGCCGTGTCGCGGAATGTATGGGCGTCCCGTCAGATCACCTGTTGACCGCCTACCAGATCCATTCGCCCGACGTTCTTGTCGCGCGCGAACCCTTCACCGGCGAACGCCCGAAGGCCGACGGTATCGTCACCGACGTTGCGGGCATCGCCGTCGGCGCATCCTCCGCCGACTGCGGCCCGGTGCTCTTCGCCGATCCCGAGGCGCGCGTGATCGGCGCAACGCATGCCGGTTGGAAAGGCGCCTTCACAGGCGTCCTCGAAAGCACGATTTCGACCATGGAAGGTCTCGGCGCTCGGCGTGAAAAGATAGTGGCGGTGCTGGGCCCCTCGATCAGCGCCGCGAACTATGAGGTCGGCCCCGAATTCGTCGAGCGTTTCATTGATGCGGCCCCTGCCAACGACCGCTACTTTTCGCCTTCCGCGCAACCCGGTCACGCGATGTTCGATCTCAACCGGTATACGGTCGATCGCCTCTGCGCCGCCGGCGTGACCGCAGATGCGCTCCATCGCTGCACCTATGCAGAGGAAGACCTTTTCTTCTCGTATCGCCGCGCCACCCACCGCTCCGAGCCGGACTACGGGCGGCACATATCAGCCATTGTACTGGAGTCTGCCTGATGGCCTTGCATTTTGAACGATCGGAATTCGACGCGCGCCGCGACCGGCTGCTCATCGAGATGGCCGAGAAGAAGCTCGACGCCGTGCTGCTGTTCGCGCAGGAAAGCATGTACTGGCTCACCGGCTACGACACATTCGGCTTCTGCTTCTTCCAGTCGCTGGTCGTGAAGTCCGACGGCTCGATGGTGTTGCTGACGCGCTCGGCCGACCTGCGCCAGGCGCGCCATACATCGATCATCGAAAACATCGTACTGTGGACCGACCGGGATGGCGCGAACCCGGCGATCGACCTGCGCAATCTGCTCAATGACCTGGACCTTCTCGGCAAACGCATCGGCGTCGAATACGACACCCACGGCCTCACGGCCTTCAACGGTCGCCGGCTGGACGAGCAGCTTCAGACGTTCGGCCAGATTGCCGATGCGTCGGGGATCGTCAGCCGCCTGCGCCTCTTCAAGAGCCCGGCCGAGATCAAGAAGGCAGAAAAGGCCGCGCAACTCGCCGACGACGCGCTCGATGCAGCCCTTCCCTTGATCAAGCAGGGCGGCGACGAAGCCGCCATACTGGCGGCGATGCAGGGCACGATCTTCGCAGGCGGCGGAGACTATCCGGCCAACGAATTCATCATCGGCTCCGGGCCGGACGCGCTGCTTTGCCGCTACAAGGCCGGCCGCCGCAAGCTCAACAAGAACGACCAGCTGACCCTGGAATGGGCGGGCGTCTTTCACCACTACCATGCGGCCATGATGCGCACGGTCCTGACCGGCAAGCCGTCGAAACGACATCAGGAACTGTTCGAGGCGGCGCGGGAAGCGCTTCTCGCCGTTGAAAAGGCTATGACCCCCGGCAACACGTTCGGCGACGTCTTCGACGCCCATGCGCGGTCGCTGGAGGCGCATGGTCTTACCAAGCACCGTCTCAACGCCTGCGGCTATTCGCTTGGCGCCCGCTTCACCCCATCCTGGATGGATATGCCGATGTTTTATCAGGGCAATTCGGAGCCGATCGCGCCCAACATGACGCTTTTCGCCCATATGATCATCATGGACTCCGAAACAGAGACCGCGATGACGCTCGGCCGGACCTACCTGACGACGGATTCGCAGCCGAAGCCGCTGTCCCGCCATGATCTCGACTTGATCGTGCAGTGACGATAGGAGCGGTTGCCAGCTAAGTAAGCGTATCGCGTCAGAGGGAGATCCAGGCATGAAGCGACTGCCGGTATTGGCTGGATCGCTGCTTGCCGCGGTCACGGTGTCCGCCTGCACGAGCACGCAGGACGTGCTCGAACCCTCCGCGATTGCTGCGTCCCCACCTGCCGCCGGCACGCTCCAGGCCGAGGCGCAGGGTGGCATTCCCGTCCAGACGGCATCCACTGGCACGTCGGCAGCGCTCAATCCGGGCATTGCGGCGCGCACCAGGCTTCGCTTCGACCCGATCGTGGGCGCAACGGTGGAGATGGCGGCGCCGTTGACGGAACGCCTTGCGCAGCGTGCCAGGGCCCGCGGCATCTCGCTCGCAGGCAGCAGCGATCCCGCCACGACCCACGTCCTGAAGGGTTATTTCTCGACGCTCACCGAAGGTGGCCAGACCACGATCATCTATGTCTGGGATGTGTACGACCCTGCCGGAAACCGGCTCCATCGCATCAATGGACAGCAAAAAGCTCCCGCCGGAACCGGCGAAGGCTGGGCATCAGTGCCGCCCGCAACCATGCAGGCGATAGCCGATTCCACGATCGACCAGCTCGCCTCATGGCTTGCCAGCAGCACCGGATAACGACGGCACACACCAATTCTTTGGATTAAATGGCGGCTGCCGCTTGCAATGGCGGCGCTTGCCTATAAAAGCCCGATCATATCCAGGCGACACGGCCGAGACGCTGAATGAAACTTTTCGCGGGCAATTCCAACCGGGTGCTGGCCGAGGGCGTCGCGCGCTATCTCAACATCCCGATCGGAAAAGCCAGCGTCAGGCGTTTCGCCGATCAGGAAATCTTCGTCGAAATCCAGGAAAACGTGCGCGGCGAGGACGTCTTCATCCTCCAGTCGACATCTTTTCCGACGAACGATCACCTGATGGAACTGCTGATCATGATCGATGCGTTCATGCGCTCTTCGGCGCGGCGCATCACGGCGGTGATTCCCTATTTCGGCTACGCACGACAGGATCGCCGGGCGTCCGGCCGCACCCCGATTTCGGCGAAGCTCGTCGCCAACATGATCGCGCGCGCAGGCGCCAACCGCGTTCTCACGCTCGACCTGCACGCCGGCCAGATTCAGGGCTTTTTTGACATCCCGACCGACAATCTGTTCTCGGTTCCGGTGATGTCGCGTGACATCAAGGCCAAATACAAGCAGCTCGGCAACGTCATGGTCGTGTCGCCCGATGTCGGCGGCGTGGTGCGTGCGCGCGCGCTTGCAAAGCGCATCGACGCGCAACTCGCCATCGTCGACAAGCGCCGCGAACGGCCGGGCGAATCCGAGGTCATGAATATCATCGGCGACGTCGACGGCAAGGATTGCATCCTGATCGACGATATCGTCGATTCGGGCGGTACGCTCTGCAACGCCGCCGATGCCCTGCTGGCCAATGGGGCGACCAGCGTCACGGCCTACATCACCCACGGCGTCCTGTCGGGCGGCGCCGCCGCCCGCATCGCCGGATCAAAGCTTCAGGAACTCGTCATCACGGATTCGATCCAGCCGACCTCGGCCGTGGACGCTGCACCCAACATCCGCGTCGTGTCCATCGCCGACCTGATCGGCGAGGCGATTTCCCGGACGGCGACCGAAGAGTCCGTTTCCAGCCTGTTCGACTGACAGACGCCAGCAAGGCGCTATCTCAGGACGCCATCCATCGCAGGCATGCCGATGATCGCGGCGCAAGCGATCAGCCCGTAGCAGGCGCGCCGGAATGTCGTCTCGTTCGCCCGGCTGAACAGCCGGGCTCCGCCGAACAGTCCGAGCGCGAATGTCGGGCCGATCAGCAGGGACAACCAGACGGATTCCCAGGTAATCAGGCCCGCAGTCAGGTAGCTTGCGACCGAGATGACGCTGGAGATGGCGAAATAGAGCACGATGTTCGAGCGAACCGTCTGCGGCGCGATGGCTGCACCGAGCCAGTAGGCCACGACCGGAGGGCCACCTACCTGCGCTGCTCCCGAGAAAAGACCCGATACGACGCCGACCCCAAGCGTCATGCTTGGATGCGGTCGCCCGTGATAGCGCCAGCCGCAGACCAGAAGTGTGAGCAGCACGACCACGATGGCGACGATCGCCCATCGTATGGTGGTGCCGTCGACATGCGTCAGGGCATAGGTCCCTGCCGGAATTCCGAAGGCCGCGCCGACCGCCATCACCCCCACATTGCGACGGTCGGCGTTGCGCCATGCATGAGGGATCAGCCCCGGCGTCAGCACCAGATCGACGATCAGAAGCAGCGGAACAGCCAGTCTTGGTCCGACGACGGAACTGGCCACCGGGACGAAGATCAGCGCCCCGCCAAAGCCGGAGAAGCCCCGCGCGCTGCCCGCCACAAGCGCCGCGACGACAAGGATCGCCATCTCCTGGAGTGAAAGATCGAAGGGCAGATAGGCTTGCATTGTTGGGCCGGGCAGCATTCCGTGTGTGGTGTTGGAATAGGCGATACGCGCTGGTAGGGCATCGGCCACCGAGCGCCCGGCAGGGAGCCAAGACCGCCGGAGGTCCCTCCTTGCACGCCTCCGCGCCTTCCGCTATAGCACCGCCACCCGTGTAGACACCCTTGGAGGCAACGCGGATGAGGGCCGCGAATTTCGCGGCTTTCGACATTTTCGGAGCCCGCTGCGGCGGACTCCAGGAAATGCTCCATTAACGCGAAAGGAAAAGCCATGAGCCACGATACTTACGAGCTCAAGGCCGAAGCGCGCGAACAGGTCGGTAAGGGGTCCGCCCGTGCAGTTCGCCGCGTCGGTAAAGTGCCTGCAGTCATCTATGGCGACAAACAGCCTCCCCTGGCTATCGCCTTGTCCTACAAGGACGTTTTCTACAAGATCCACGGCGGCGGGTTTTTGACCACCGTCGCTACCATCGACGTCGACGGCAAGAAGATCCAGGTCCTGCCGAAGGACTATCAGCTCGATCCCGTCAAGGATTTCCCGCTGCATGTCGACTTCCTGCGGGTCGGCAAGGACACCGAAGTCAACGTCGACGTCCCGGTCCACTTCATCAACGACGACAAGTCGCCCGGCATCAAGCGTGGCGGCGTGCTGAACATCGTTCGCCACGAGGTCGAGTTCCGCTGCCCGGCCAACGCGATCCCCGAGTTCATCACCGTCGACCTCGATGGCGCGGACATCGGCGACTCGATCCACATCTCCTCGGTCAAGCTGCCGGCAGGCGTCAAACCGGTCATTGCGGATCGCGACTTCACCATCGCGACGATCGCCGGCTCTTCCGCGATGAAGCCGGAAGCCGAGACCGCTGAAGCCGCGGCGACGCCGGCTGCTGCCGCCCCGGCGCCCGAAGAAAAGAAGTAAGTTCGGACCCGGAGGGCCGTTTGGATGCTGCTTTTTGCAGGTCTCGGCAATCCGGGTGCGAAATACGCTGATAACCGGCACAATGTCGGCTTCATGGCGGCGGACGCGATTGCCCGCCGCCATTCTTTTTCGCCTTGGTCGAAGAAGTTCCAGGCCGAGGTCGCCGAAGGAATGCTCGGCGGCGAGAAGGTGCTCCTCGTCAAGCCGCTGACCTTCATGAACCGGTCGGGTCAGGCCGTCGGCGAAGCGCTTCGCTTCTACAAACTCCAAGCCTCAGACGTTACCGTGTTCTATGACGAGATCGAACTCGCCGCGGGCAAGGTGCGCGTCAAGACAGGTGGCGGCTCGGCCGGCCACAACGGCATACGCTCGCTGGATCAGCACATCGGCAACAACTATCGACGTGTCCGCATCGGCGTCGGCCATCCCGGCGTCAGGGAGATGGTGCACGGCCATGTGCTCGGCGACTTCTCCAGGGCCGACCGCGACTGGCTTGACGTTCTGCTCGGCGCCATCGCCGACAACGCCGACCTGCTCGCGAAGGGCGAAGAAAACGGCTTCATGAACAAGATCACGCTCGCGCTTCGCGACAAGCTGCAGCCGACCGGCGAGGACGACCGGCCGCCGCCGAAGGCACCCAAGACCCAGAGCCACGTCCATCAGGCGCGGCCGCAGAAGGCGATCAAGCTGCCCGAAACCGGTCCGATGGCGGCAATGTTGAAGAAGCTGTTCGGCAAAGACTGAGCGCCGGACTTGACGATCGTCGACCCTTTCGCCCATAGCCCTGAGCAAATTCTGACCTCCCGATAGGACTGGACCATCATGGGTTTCAAATGCGGCATCGTTGGGCTGCCCAACGTGGGCAAATCGACGCTTTTCAACGCGCTGACCCGCACGGCCGCGGCGCAGGCCGCTAACTATCCCTTCTGCACCATCGAGCCGAACACCGGCGAAGTCGCCGTGCCCGATCCCAGGCTGAGGAAGATCGCCGACGTCGCCAAGTCGAAGGAGATCATCCCGACCCGCATCTCCTTCGTCGACATCGCCGGACTTGTTCGTGGCGCCTCGAAGGGCGAAGGCCTCGGCAACCAATTCCTCGCCAACATCCGCGAAGTCGACGCCATCGTGCATGTGCTGCGCTGCTTCGAGGACGACGACATCACGCATGTCGAGGGACGCATCGATCCAGTGGCCGATGCCGAAACCGTCGAAACCGAACTGATGCTCGCCGACCTCGACAGCCTGGAGCGCCGCATCGCCCAGTTCCGCAAGCGAGCGCAGGTCAAGGACAAGGAGGCAGCAACCGTGCTGCCGGTCATGGAAAAGGCGCTTGAGCTTCTGCAGGCGGGCAAGCCGGCGCGCATCCTGCTGAAGGGCATCGCCGCGGACGATCTTCGCATCCTTCAGGGCCTCAACCTGCTGACATCCCACCCGGTACTCTATGTCTGCAACGTCGCCGAAAAGGACGCCGCCACCGGCAACGAGCACACCCGCGCCGTCGAAAAGATGGCCGAGGCACAGGGCGCCCGCACCGTCGTGATCTCGGCGGCAATCGAGGCCGAGGTTGCGCAGCTTCCGGACGACGAGGAGATGGAGTTCCTGTCGTCGATGGGTCTTGAGGAACCTGGCCTCGATAGGCTCATCCGGGCCGGCTACGAATTGCTCGACCTGATCACCTATTTCACCGCCGGCCCGAAAGAGACACGCGCCTGGACGATCGCCAAGGGCACCAAGGCGCCGCAGGCCGCCGGGGTCATCCACACCGATTTCGAACGCGGCTTTATCCGCGCCCAGACCATCGCCTACAACGACTTCATCGCATTGGGCGGCGAAGTCGCTGCCAAGGAAGCCGGCAAGGCGCGCGACGAAGGCAAGGAATACGTCGTCCAGGATGGCGACATCCTGATGTTCAAGTTCAACACCTGACCGGCGCAACCAGCCCAGTCCACTCGCACTTGACGCTGTTTCCCTGCGGGGTTATGCGCGCTTAGCGTTTGCAACCGTAGGCGCGGAACAGCATGTCAGGCGTTGGGAGAAACCGCGATGATCAAGGCGTTCGTCGCTGACAATGATCGTTTGCGCGCTGTCGACGACATTGTCTCCAACGTCGACAGGATCGTCTGGATCGACCTTCTCAGCCCGACGAAGGAAGAAGAGGATTCGACCGAACGGCTGATCGGCGTCGGGATCCCCACCCGGGAGGAAATGGAGGAGATCGAGATATCCTCGCGCCTCTACACCGAGAACGGCGCCTACGTCATGACTGCTACGCTTCCGGCGCATGCCGACGGCGATCGGCCCGCCATGCTGCCGGTGACATTCGTCCTGGCCGGTCAACGGCTCGTCACCGTCCGCTATCATGAGCCCCGCGCGTTTCAGACCTTTCCCGCGCGCGCGGGAAAGGCCGATACCGGCTGCACCAATGGCGAAACCATTCTCGTTTCGCTGATCGAGGTGATCGTCGATAGGCTGGCCGATGTCCTGGAGCGTGCGAGCCGGGAAGTTATCGACATCTCGCAGGATATCTTCCACCCGACCGCCAAGAAGGCCTCCAAGCGCGACCGCGACTTCCAGGAACTCCTTCGTCGGATAGGCAGCAAGGAGGATCTTGTGTCGAAGATCCAGGACAGCCTGCTGACCTTGCAGCGTCTCTCGGGCTTCCTGGCCAATGTGGTCAGCGACGAAAAGACACTGCGTGCAAGGGTCAAGACCATTTCGCGCGACGTGGTTTCGCTCACTGACCATGCATCCTTCCAGACCCAGAAGATCACCTTCCTGCTCGACGCGACCCTCGGTATGATCAACATCGAGCAGAACGCCATCATCAAGATCGTGTCGGTCGCGGCGGTGGTCTTCCTGCCGCCCACGCTGGTCGCCTCCGTCTATGGGATGAACTTCGAGATCATGCCGGAACTGCAGTGGGCATTCGGCTATCCGCTGGCACTCGGCCTGATGGTCGTATCGGCCGTTCTCCCGTTCTGCCTTTTCCGCCGCAAGGGTTGGCTATGACGAGCAAGACGTGGGCCTTCGAGGATTTCGCCGCAGGCCAAACGATCGACCTCGGCACGAGGGACGTCGGCGCCGAAGAGATCATCGAGTTCGCCAGCGAATACGATCCCCAGCCCATGCATCTCGACGAAGCCGCCGGCAAGGCCAGTATCCTTGGCGGGCTCTCGGCTTCAGGGTGGCATACATGCGCCATGTTCATGCGCATGTTGTGCGATGCCTTTCTGTTGGACAGCACATCTCAGGGAGCCCCTGGCGTCGACAGGATCCGGTGGAAGAAGCCGGTTCTCGCGGGCGATCGCCTCAGCGGGGAGACCAGGATTGTGGCGACGCGCGAGTCGAGGTCGCGCCCAGCGATTGGCCTCGTCACCATGCACTCCGAGCTCGTCAACCAGCGTGGCGAGTCGGTGTTCGAACTTGAGAACACGAACATGTTTCTCAAGCGCGAGGCTGCTGCATGACGACTGACTCAAATCTCGACGAGTTCTTCGACATAGGCATCACGGTCCCCCTTGGATCGCACACTTTCGACGCCGAGAGCATCAAGGCTTTTGCGAGAAAGTATGATCCGCAGCGCTTCCACATCGATGAGGAAGAAGCCCGGAGGAGTGTATTCGGCGGGCTTTGCGCGTCCGGCTGGCAGACCGCGGCAATCTGGATGAAGCTCAATCTTGCAATGCCTGGCAAGCGGTGGGAGAGCCCAGGTCCTGCACCGGAGTTCGGTCCCTCGCCAGGCATCAGCAACATGAAGTGGCTGAAGCCGGTCTACGCCGGCGAGAAAATCAGCTTCAGCCGCATTGCCAGATCCCACCGGCCGATAGCATCGCGACCGGGCTGGCGCATCCTTGCCGTTGACGCCGAAGGAGCCGATTCAACAGGCGTGAAGGTCATCCAGTTCGAAAGCGCGGTGCTGGTGAAGACGGAGTAGACTACCGCCGTCAATGCCCCTCGAAGGAAATCAGCGTTCTCACTGTCACGCCAAGGTTCTCGAGCTTCTTGCGCCCACCCAGGTCAGGCAGGTCGATGACAAAGCATGCGGCAAGGATATCGGCCCCCATCTGCGACAGCAGCTTCACCGCGCCCTCGGCGGTTCCGCCGGTGGCGATCAGGTCGTCGACCAGGATCACCTTTTCTCCCGGCTTCACCGCGTCCTTGTGCATCTCCATCTCGTCGAGCCCGTATTCGAGGCTGTAGGCGACCCGCACGGTCTCATGCGGCAGCTTACCCTTCTTGCGGATCGGTATGAACCCCGCCGAGAGCTGATGGGCGATGGCGCCGCCGAGAATGAACCCCCGCGCCTCGATGCCGGCAATCTTGTCGACCTTCAGCCCGGCGTAAGGATGCACCAGTTCATCGATCGCCCGCCGAAACGCTCGCGCGTCGCCGAGCAGCGTGGTGATGTCGCGGAACAATATGCCCGGCTTTGGATAGTCCGGAATGGTTCGGATTGCCGCAAGCAGCGTGTCTTCGACGGAGGTTTTCATCGGCGAGGCCCCAGGTACGATGCAGTGTGACGGGCTCGGCGCCAAAAGAAAAGCGCGCTCATGGCGCGCTCCTCCCGATCGATATCCAAGTCACGTCAGTGGGCGACGTTCGACCACACCTTGCGTTTCGTCAGATAGACGAGGCCGGCGAACAGAACCAGGAAAACCATCACGCGAAAGCCGGTCTTCTTGCGATCCTCGAGATGAGGTTCCGCCGCCCACATCAGGAAAGCGGACACGTCACGCCCATATTGATCGACTGTCTGCGGGCTGCCGTCGTCATAGGTTACCTGATCATTCGACAGGGGGTTGGCCATCGCCAAGGACTTGCCGGCGATGAAGAACGGGTTGTAGTAAGTGCCCTCGGCGATCTGCATCCCTGCTGGCGGCTCACGGTCGTAACCGGTCAGCAGCGAGTGGATGTAATCCGGTCCTCCTTGCGCATACTGCGTAAAGATATCGAAGACGAACGTCGGGAAGCCGCGCTCGACACCGCGCGCCTTGGCGATCAGCGAGAAGTCCGGCGGGGCCGCGCCGTTGTTGGCTGCGGCCGCCGCCTCGACATTCGGGAACGGCGACGGGAAATAGTCCGACGGAACGGCCGGGCGCTCGAACATCTCACCGTCGGCGTTCGGCCCATCCTGCACGGTGTATTCGGCCGCGAACGCCTTGACCTGCGCCTCGGAATACCCGAGTTCCTCAAGCGTTCGGAACGCCACCATGTCCATCGAATGGCAGGCGGAGCACACCTCCTTGTAGACTTTCAGGCCACGCTGCAGTTGTACCTTGTCGTAGGTGCCGAACGGCCCCGCGAACGACCACTTTTCTTCTGTCGGCTTCAGAATAGGAAAATGTGTCGGCTCGGCCGCGCTGTGGCCTGCCTCTTCCGCCGCCGCCACGCCGAGCGTGCCAGCCACGATCAGGCCCACGGACGCCAGAAGGCTGAGAATCCTGTTCATCGGAAATATCCCTCTCAAGCTTCCGCTTCGCTCAGCCTTTGGTTTCCGGCGCGGCGGCCGCGCCGACGGGATGGCCCGAGCCACCCTTGTTCTTTTCCAGCACCGCCTCGGTGATCGAGTTCGGCAGCCGTCTTGGCGTCTCAAGCAGCCCGAGCAGAGGCATGACGATGAGGAAGAACGCGAAATAGTAGAGCGTGGAGAACTGCGCCATCAAGACATAGGTGCCTTCGGCGGGGCGTGAGCCGAGCCAGCCCAGCAGAAGCGCATTCGCCACGAACAGCCAGAAGAAGATCTTGTACCACGGGCGATAGACGGCGGACCGGACCTTCGAGGTGTCGAGCCAGGGCACGAAGAACAGCACGGCGATCGAACCGAACATGGCGAGCACGCCACCGAGCTTGGAGTCGATCGGTCCAATGTTGAAGGTGATCGCCCGCAAGATCGCATAGAACGGCAGGTAGTACCATTCAGGCACGATGTGGGCCGGCGTCTTCAGCGGGTCGGCGATGATGTAGTTGTCAGGATGTCCGAGATAGTTCGGGATGTAGAACACGAACCAGGCGAACATGATCAGGAACATCACCATCGCGAACCCATCCTTGATGGTCGCGTAGGGCGTGAAGGCGACCATGTCGGTCTTCGACTTCACCTCGATGCCGGTCGGGTTGGTCTGGCCGACGACGTGCAGGGCCCAGACATGCAGCACCACGACGCCGGCGATCATGAACGGCAGCAGGTAGTGCAGCGAGAAGAACCGGTTGAGCGTCGGGTTTTCGACGGCGAAGCCGCCGAGCAGCAGTTGCTGCATCCAGTCGCCGACCAGCGGAATGGCGGTGAAGAAGCCGGTGATGACGGTTGCGCCCCAGAAGCTCATCTGTCCCCAGGGAAGCACGTAGCCCATGAAGCCCGTCGCCATCATCAGCAAGTAGATGATGCAGCCAAGGATCCACAGAAGTTCGCGCGGCGCCTTGTAGGAGCCGTAGAAGAGCCCGCGGAATATGTGGATATAGACCGCGATGAAGAACATCGACGCGCCGTTGGAGTGGAGATAGCGTAGCAGCCATCCCGAATTCACGTCGCGCATGATCTTCTCGACGGACTGGAAGGCCATGCTCGTGTCGGACACATAGTGCATCGCCAGCACGACGCCCGTCAGAATCTGCGAGACGAGCATGATCGAAAGAATGCCGCCAAAGGCATAGGCGTAGTTCAGGTTTCGCGGAACGGGATAGGAGACGAATGAGTCGTGTACCAGCCGCGGCAGCGGCAGGCGCGCGTCAACCCAGCGTCCGAGGCCGGTCTTGGGCGAATAGGTCGAGTGTCCACCGCTCATTGGATTGTCCCCCTCAACCGATCCGGATCTTCGTGTCCGACAGGAATGCAAAGGTCGGAACGGCCATGTTCTCAGGCGCGGGTCCCTTCCGGACACGCCCGGCGGTGTCGTAGTGAGAGCCGTGGCACGGGCAGAACCAGCCGCCAAAATCGCCAGCCTGGCCGAGCGGCACGCAGCCGAGATGCGTGCACACGCCTATCATGACCAGCCAGTTTTCCTTGCCCTCGCCGGCCGCGCGGTCCGCATCGGTCGCTGGCGCATCGGCCGGCAGATTGGCGTTGCGCGCTACCGGATCCTTGAGGTCGGCAAGCGGAACGGTCTTGGCGGCTTCGATTTCCTCTGGCGTGCGGTTGCGGATGAAGACCGGCTTGCCGCGCCACTTGACCGTCAGTGACATTCCCGGCTGCAACTGCGTGACATCGACCTCGATGGAGGCCAGCGCCAGCGTGGACGCATCGGGGCGCATCTGGTCGATGAACGGCCATGCGAAGGCCGCAGCGCCGACGGCGCCCGCCATGCCGGTGGCAACGTACAGAAAATCACGACGGTTGGGATCGTGGGTGTCGGTCGCGCTCACGGGCCTCGTGTCCTTTCGTCCATGATCGCCGGCGGTCGAGCCATTCCCCCCGCTCGCCTACGCCGGCCTGCCTGCGCATGGCAAACGTGCTAGCGTGAACCTCCGGCATTTTCGAATTTGGTTTATGCGTGAAGCCCCGCTTTGTCCAGACGCCACCACGGGGCAGGTCAGATTGTCGCGGAGCGCCCGGAATGCCAAGCATTTCGCCATGTTGAGGCGGTACAATTTGAAGCATTGGCAATCCCCCCGGCCGTTTCGAGCTAAGCCCTGCCAGTCGGCTACTTCGCCCCAAGCCTTGCAAGCACCGCCCCTGGAATCTCGTATTCGCGGATGACGGCCTCATGCCGGCGAAAGCCGCAGAGTTCGCGCTGGATGAAATAGGCGTGGACCGCCTGCGCCGCGGCCTTGAGTATCGCCTCGCGGCCCTCGGCTCCCCTAGGGTGCGACTTCAACGCCTCCAGCGCGAGCCGGGCCTTTTCGCCGGCCTTGCCAAGCGCCGCTGCCTTCTCGGCCAGAATCTCGTGGCCGAGCAGGTCGAGACCCGAATCGGCCGGCAGGCCCGGCCACATGGCTGACATGCGTTGCGACAAATTCTTCCCCGACCCCGGTCCCTCGACCCTATTCAGCCGCCAGCCGATCGCCGAGAAAGCCGCCCGACTGTCTCTTCCACAATTGCGCATAGAGGCCGCCACGGGCAAGCAGGCTTTCGTGGGTGCCCTCCTCCACGACCTTTCCCTCGTCGAGCACGATCAGCCGGTCGAGCGCCGCGATGGTCGAGAGGCGATGCGCGATGGCGATCACCGTCTTGCCCTCCATCAGGCGGTAGAGATTGTCCTGGATCGCCGCCTCGACCTCCGAATCCAGAGCCGAGGTCGCTTCGTCGAGGATCAGGATCGGCGCATCCTTCAGCATCATGCGCGCAATCGCTATGCGCTGCCTTTGGCCACCCGACAGCTTAACGCCCCGCTCGCCGACCTGTGCGTCATAGCCTTTGCGCCCGCGTGGATCGGCGACATCGACGATGAAGCCATGCGCGGCGGCCCGCTTCGCGGCATCCTCGATCTCGGCCTGCGTGGCGCCAGCCCTGCCGTAGGCGATGTTGTCGCGGATTGCCCGGTGCATCAGCATCGCATCCTGGCTGACAACACCGAACTGCTCACGCAGCGAAGCCTGTGTCAGGGTACGGATATCCTCCCCGTCGAGCAGGATGCGGCCGCTCTCAACGTCGAAGAGCCTCAGGATCAGGTTCACGGCCGTCGTCTTGCCGGCGCCGGACGGCCCGATGAGCGCAACCCGCTCGCCCGCACGAATGTGCAGGTCAAGCCCCTCGATCACACCGTCGCCCTTGCCGTAGTGGAACGTCACGTTCTCGAATCGAATGTCGCCTTTGGCGCGCGGCAGAACCTTTGCATCGGCCGCATCCTGGATTGCCGGCTTCACGGAGATGGTCCGGGTCGCGTCCTGCACGGTCGCATAGTTGCGCACCAGGCCGTTGATGTTGAACATCATCCAGCCCGACATCTGGTTCAGCCGGAACACCAGCGCGAGCGACGCGGCGATCGAACCTGTGGAGATGCCGCCTCCCGTCCATTTCATCACGCAGATCACGGCAATCGTGCTCATCATCACGCCGTTCAGCAAGGCGATCGCGGAGCGAACGGTCGTCACCGCGCGGGTCAGCCGCACGACGGCGGCAAGGAAATTTTCCAGGCCGTCGCGCACATAGGAATGTTCGCGCTTTCCGCTGTCGAACAGCTTGACCGACATGATGTTGGTGAAGGCATCCACCAGCCTGCCGTTGAAGACGGACCGTTCGTCGGCGGTCGCCCGTCCCGCCCGGCGCATCTCGGGAAGCAGAAACCAGACGATCCCGGCGTAGCCGATGAACCACAGCGCCACCACGAGCCCCATCCACGGATCGACCGCGGTCAGGATCGTGATCGCCAGCAGCATGAAGGTCACGAACGACCACATGGTCTGCAGCACGTTGACGATGAAGTCGCCCACGGCCTCGCCACCCTGCATGATCTTGGTGGCGATGCGGCCTGCGAAGTCGTTCTGGTAGAAGGCGTAGGGCTGCTCGATCACCCGGCGGAACGACTGCCAGCGCACCATCGAGAAGAAGGCAGGCACGATGACCTGCTGCTCGACCACGGCAGAGGCGATCATGATCAGCGTGCGCACGATCAGAAGTAGCGCTAGCAGTCCCATCAACTCCGGCCAGTGGTTCCTGAAGAGCAGTTCAGGTGTCGAATTGTCGAGCAGATCGATCAGCCAGCCGACAGACCAGTAGAGCGAGGCATCGACCGCCCCGGCGAGACCGCCGACGAGGAGCAGCAGCAGGAAAGGTCCCCTCGCCTGGTTGGCGAAATAGAGGATGAACTGCCACGCCGTATCGGGCAGCACCTCGCGGTCCGTGTCCTGGAACGCGTCAATCGCGCCCTCGAACCGTACCCACAGCTTTTCCCTGAAATCGCCGTCGCTCATTCGGCTGCAATTTCCCTGGAAGCCGAAGGTTCCGGTTCGGCGTCGGCGAGCAGGAAGCCGCCCGACTGCCGCTCCCAAAGCCCGGCATAGATGCCGCCGCTTGCGACAAGCTGTTCGTGCGTCCCCTCTTCGACGATGCGGCCGCCATCCATCACGACCAGCCTGTCCATCGCCGCTATGGTCGAAAGCCGGTGCGCGATGGCGATCACCGTCTTGCCTTCCATGAGCTTGTAGAGGTTCTCCTGGATCGCCGCCTCGACTTCGGAATCCAGCGCCGAGGTCGCCTCGTCCAATATCAGGATCGGGGCGTCCTTGAGCATCACGCGGGCGATCGCGATGCGCTGGCGCTGGCCGCCCGAGAGCTTGACGCCACGTTCGCCGACATGCGCGTCGAAGCCCTTGCGGCCTTTGGGGTCGGTCAGGTTGGCGACGAACTCGGTCGCCTCAGCCCGCCGCGCGGCTTCCACCATCAACTCTTCGCCGGCATCGGGGCGGCCGTAGAGAATGTTGTCGCGCACCGAACGGTGCAGCAGCGAAGTGTCCTGCGTCACCATGCCTATCTGCGCGCGCAGGCTGTCCTGCGTCACCATGCCGATGTCCTGCCCGTCGATCAGTATCTTGCCGCTCTCGAGGTCGTAGAAGCGCAGGAGCAGGTTGACCAGCGTCGACTTGCCCGCACCCGAGCGTCCGACGATGCCGACCTTCTCGCCAGGCTTCACCGTCAGCGACAGGTTCTCGATGACACCCTTGCCCTTGCCGTAGTGGAAGCCCATCTCGCGATACTCGATCTGGCCCTGGTGGACGTCAAGTTCCTTGGCGCCCGGCATGTCCTCGACAAGTCTTGGCATCGAGATCGAACCGATGCCGTCCTGCACCGTGCCGATGTTCTCGAACAGCGCCGACATCTCCCACATGATCCACTGCGACATGCCCCAGAGCCGAAGCACGAGGCCGATCACAACGGCCACCGCGCCGATCGACACGGCGTCGCCGAGCCACAGCCAGATCGACATCGCGCTGACCGAGAAGAGCAACAGCGAATTCATCAGGTAGAGCAGGCCGTAGAGGTTGGTGACCAGACGCATCGAGCGGTGGACCGTCTCCAGGAACTCCGCCATCCCCTCGCGCGCGAAGCTTGCCTCCCGCCGCGCATGCGAGAAGAGCTTTACCGTCTGGATGTTGGTGTAGCTGTCGACAACCCGTCCCGTCATCGTCGAGCGCGCGTCGGCCTGCGCCTCGGCGACCTTGCCCAGGCGCGGGATGAAGTGGCGAAGCAGCAGGACATAGCAGGCAAGCCAGGCCACTAGCGGGGCCGCGAGCCGCCAGTCCGACGAACCGACGATGTAGAGCATGCCCAGGAAATAGACGATCACGTAGTTCAGCACGTCGATCAGCTTGATCACGCACTCGCGCACCGCCAGCGCCGTCTGCATCAGCTTGGTGGCGATGCGGCCGGCGAATTCATCCTGGTAGAAGGTCATCGACTGCTTGAGCAGATAGCGATGCACGTCCCACCGGATGCGCATCGGATAGTTGCCCATCAGCGTCTGCTGGTGGAACAGCGACTGCACGAACGCCATCAGCGGGAGCAGGAAAACGACGACGAACGCCATGCCCGCGAGCTTCCAGCCTTCGGTCTGCAGGAAGGTGTCGCGGTTCTGCGCCGACAGCCAGTCGACGATCGAGCCGAGGAAGCCGAACATCCACACCTCGGCCAGCGCGATCGCCGTGATCAGCAGGCCGGCCGCCGCGATATAGAGCCACGCGCCGCGCGTGTAGTGCAGGCAGAAGGCGACCAGCGTCTTCGGCGGCTCTACCGGTTCTGCCGCCGGGAACGGATCGAGACGATTTTCAAACCAGCGAAACATGCAATACGGTCTTTCAAGCTTGTGATCTCGCGCCGGGCCGCTCAGGCGGCCCGGCTTCCGTTGTAGGGCAAGGTCAACCGGAATTCTTCCTGTCCGGAGGCTTCCGATTCTGTCTCGACCAGCCAAACATAGGGCTTTCGCCCGGCTTCGCCGAGGGCCGCATGCGAACCCTCCGTTCCGCCAGATGTTTCGCCCGGCGGCTCACGACCTCTACGACCGCCGAAAATCCGCCGGAAAAGCCGTGAAATCAGCCCCGGCCCGGTCTCGACGGCAACCACGTTCGAAAGGTCCACGTCCGGCAGCATGCCGCGATGCGACCTGAACTTCGGCGCCGACCAGTCCCGGCGGCCCCGGGCCCACGCCTCATAGCGCTCATCCAGCCTGATCGGCTGCTCGGCTTCGAATATGGACAGGCTGTACGGATCACGCCGTACGCGTTTCAATCTTGAAAACATCACGAGAATCCTTGGGCAACCAGGAATGGTTTCCGGCGGAAATCGCGATCAGCTTTGGGAAATGTCTAAAGCGTCGAACCGATTCCGCCCTCAGGCGAAACCCCATCGGGTGGGGCGGTGGATATCTACGGTCATCATGAATTCCATATCCGCCTCCGCTGGTTCGAGTTGACAATGACGCGGCTATAGTCGCATTCGGCTGCGATTTCCACCTGGAAAGTCCGGCTGCCGTCGCTCTCATGACAAGTGTGGCCGTCATGCAACGCGCATCCGGGGAGCCCCTTGGCGTCGTTCCGCATCGCCCTCTACCAGCCCGACATCGCCGGCAACACGGGCGCCATCCTGCGTCTGGCCGCCTGCCTCGGCGTCGCTGTCGACATCATCGAACCCGCCGGCTTCGACCTCACCGACCGCAACCTCCGACGCGCCGGAATGGACTATCTCGAAATGGCGGCGCTCACCCGCCACGTAGACTTCCCGAGCTTTGAGCAATGGCGGCGAGCCGAGCGGCGCAGGCTGGTGCTGTTCACGACCAGGGCCGCGCAAGCCTATACCGACTTCGCCTATGCCGGCAGCGATGTCCTCCTGTTCGGTCGCGAATCCGCAGGCGTGCCTGATCGTCTCCACGATCTGGCGGATGCGCGCGTAACCATTCCGATGCCCGGCGGTGGCCGCAGCCTCAATCTCGCGCTCTCCGTCGCAATGGCCGCCGGCGAGGCGATGCGCCAGCTCGGCTGAGTATCTCGCCTGGAAGGCGGGAGCAATCAGTCCGCCGCAGGCAGCCGCCTGATGGTAAACTCGATCACGTCGCCCGGCCGCTCGAACCAGCTCTCGATGGTGGTCCAGTATGCCTGTTTCGGCCAGCGGTCGAACCATTCCCGCGCCTTGTCGCGCGCGTCGGTGCGCGGCAACACGAAGGTTTCGCGCAAGAAGCCGTCGCGCGGCTTGATCTCGCGTTCGGCTCTCGAACGGTCAAGCCGCTTCTTGAGGCCGTCGAGTGGCGGTCTGGCGGGGGTACGCATGCACGAACTCCTTGACCCTTCCAAACAACAGATTAGGCATCGTACGAGAATTTGCGAGTCCGAATTGCGCCGCCATCGCGATCGGACACCTGCCCTTGGAGCCTTGCGAGCATGGAACGACCCAACATACCCACCGGTCTGCCGAGCGACATCGAGGACCGGAAAGCCAGGGCGCGGGCCTGGTTCGAGACGATCCGGGACATGATCTGTTCGGGTTTCGAAAAGATCGAAGACGATGTCGCCGGCCCGAACGCGTCGTCCGCGCCCGGCCGTTTCGAGCGCACCCCATGGCAGCGCGACGACGGCAAAGGTGGCGGTGGCGTCATGTCGCTGCTGCATGGACGCGTCTTTGAGAAGGCCGGCGTCCATGCGTCGACCGTGCATGGCGAATTCTCGCCGGAGTTCCGCGCGCAGATTCCGGGCGCCGAGGATGATCCCCGCTTCTGGGCGTCCGGCATCTCGCTCATCGTGCATCCCTGGAACCCCAACGTTCCGGCGGTTCACATGAACACACGCATGGTTGTCACCTCCCGCTGGTGGTTCGGCGGCGGCGCCGACCTTACGCCGGTGCTCGACAGGCGGCGCACGCAGGAGGATCCCGATGCCATCGCTTTTCACGTTGCGATGCGCGAAAGCTGCGACAGGCATGCCGCCGTCGCCGACTACGCGAGGTTGAAGGCCTGGTGCGACGAGTACTTTTTTCTCCCCCATCGCAACGAGCCTCGCGGCATCGGCGGCACATTCTTCGATTGGCAGCATTCGCCAGACGAAAAAGGCGGCTGGGAGGCCGATTTCGCGTTCGTGCAGGATGTCGGCCGCTCCTTCCTGTCGATCTACGACCAGCTCGTCCGGCGCAACTTCAACGGGCAATGGACCGACGCCGACCGCGAGGAACAACTCGTGCGGCGCGGGCGCTACGTCGAGTTCAACCTGCTCTACGACCGCGGCACGATCTTCGGACTGAAGACCGGCGGCAATGTCGCCTCGATCCTCTCCAGCCTGCCGCCGATGGTTAAGTGGCCCTGAACGCGCGCCATGCCCGCTGGTTGACGCGATAGCGGCCTGAGTTTAGGGGAAGTTGCATCGTTGATGCATGGCTCCGAACAGCAGCCCGCAGTCCGACAGCCAGATAGAAAGAATTCCTGTGGCGATCTCAATCGAAATGGTTCCGGCACTGGCCGGAGCGCTTGCAACGCGTGGCTACGAGACGCTGACCGCCGTCCAGACGGCGGTCCTCGCGCCGGAAGCCGAGGGAGCGGATCTGCTCGTCTCGGCGCAGACCGGTTCGGGCAAGACCGTCGCGTTCGGCATTGCCATTGCCCCCACGCTGCTTGGCGGGTCGGATCGTTTTGACGGCCCCGGCGCGCCCCGCGCCCTGATCATCGCGCCGACGCGCGAGCTCGCCGTCCAGGTCCGCCGCGAACTCGAATGGCTCTACAAGGACACCGGCGCGCGGCTCGGATCCTGCGTCGGCGGCATGGACATGCGCCAGGAGCGGCGTGCGCTCGAACAAGGCGCACATATCGTCGTCGGCACCCCGGGCCGCCTGCGCGACCACATCACGCGCGGATCGCTCGATATCTCGGAACTGCGCGCCGTGGTGCTCGACGAAGCCGACGAAATGCTCGATCTCGGCTTTCGCGAAGACCTCGAATTCATCCTGGCGGCGGCGCCCGCCGAACGGCGCACCCTGATGTTCTCCGCGACGGTGCCGAAGCCGATCGCGCTCCTCGCCAAGCGCTTCCAGCGCAACGCGCTGCGCATCACGGCGTCTGGCGAAAGCGACCAGCACGACGACATCGAGTACCGCACCATTCTCGTCGCGCCCCCGGAGCGCGAAAACGCGATCATCAATACGCTTCTGTATTTCGACGCCCAGAACGCGCTGGTCTTCTGCGCCACGCGCGAAGCGGTCCGGCATCTCACCAGCCGCCTCGCCAATCGCGGTTTTTCCGTCGTGTCGCTATCGGGCGAACTCAGCCAGGCCGAACGCACCAATGCTTTGCAGGCAATGCGAGACGGCCGCGCCCGCATCTGCGTGGCGACCGATGTCGCTGCCCGCGGCATCGACCTGCCCAATCTCGATCTCGTCATTCATGCCGACCTACCGGGCAACCCGGAGACGCTGCTCCACCGCAGCGGTCGCACCGGTCGCGCCGGCCGCAAGGGCATCTGTGCGCTGATCGTCCCATACCATCGGCGTGGCAGCGCCGCGCGCCTGCTCAAGCTGGCCAAGCTAGAGGCAACCTCGCAGCAGGCGCCCGGTCCAGCCGAGATCGATGCCAAGAATCGCGAGCGCATCCTCGCCGACCCCTCGCTCTCCGAAGCGCCAGCCGAGGAAGAGGCCGCGTTCGCGCACGAACTCCTCGCGGCCTTCAGCGCCGAGCAGATCGCCGTCGCCTTCCTGCGCCAGCAGTTCGCCTTGCGCCCGTCGGCCGAGGAACTTTCCGACGGCACGGCCCCTGTTTTCGACCCCGCCAAGGGCGAACGGCCCGACACGCGCTTCGAGAACGGCGTCTGGTTCTCAATATCGGTCGGCCGCAAGCATCGCGCGGAGCCGCGCTGGCTGCTGCCCCTGATCTGCAAGGCGGGCAACGTCACAAAGCGGGAAATCGGCTCGATCCGCATCTTCGACACCGACTCCCGTTTCGAGATCGTCGCGGATCGCGCGGCTGCTTTCGAGGCTGCGGCTTCGAAGGGCACCGGCGAAAAGGGTGTCGCCATCCAGCGTATCGACGGCCGTCCGGAACCTGAAAAGCCTGCCGGCGCGTGGTCGAAGAAGCCGCATCGCAAGGGCCAGTCGAGCCATCCTCCCAGTCAGCCTGCGGATCCGGCCCGAAATCACAAGCCAAAGAAGAAGTTCAAGCCAAGGAAGCGGCCGCCGGCCGCGTGATGTTCTCAGGTAACCCTGGACGAACCGGCAACTTTTTCGCCCCATTTCCGTGTTATGGTTTTCGCCTCGGCAACAAGAAGAAACGACGACCAAGGAGGAAGCCATGAAAGAATTCCAGTGCGGCTCGCTGGTGCCTGGATGCGACTGGCACACGCGCCATGAAGGAGAGGCGGAAATCATTCGCCGCGCCGCCGAACATATGCGCCAGACGCATGGGGAAACCGTCATGCGCGAGACCATGATCGAGGCTATCCGCTCGCGGATCGAGAAAGTCCGCAACGCGGCCTAGTGGTCCGATTCTGACATTTGCATCCCGCTGATACCGGCCCCTGGGGCAAATGTCATAATCACG
>Ga0105046_10001553_pt1 | contig 35430 bp, 31 predicted proteins | sample MAT03_FD_78385 | JGI IMG/M metagenome (GOLD analysis project Ga0105046, IMG submission 78385) | Freshwater microbial communities from Lake Fryxell liftoff mats and glacier meltwater in Antarctica - MAT-03 (megahit assembly) | ecosystem: Environmental > Aquatic > Freshwater > Ice > Liftoff... | reverse complement strand
GTTGGCACTTCCGCTTGGGCTGGCTGGGCATTGGCTTGAGCGATGCTGCCGAGCAGGCTGAGCACGAAAACACTCGCTGGGGAAACAAGACGAATAGGGTTCATAGGTCGACTCCGCGTTTAAGCTACCCGCGATGGACGACCAAGTCACCTCGCCTATTCAACTTGGCGGAGGAACCCGGGGCCCGATCGCCCCATTCTCTGAAAGGGAGTTACGCAGAGCTCATCTCAATAGCCCCAATAGCGGTCCACTTCATTGCGGAGTGGTTCGCCTGACCGAAATCGCTGGAGGTTGTCAAAAAAGATTTCGAAGAAGCGGGCAGGGTAGTTCGAGGTTCGGCCAGCGGTGTGCGGCGAAATGATGACGTTGGGCAAGCCCCAAAGCGGGCTCGTTTCGGGTAACGGTTCACTCTCAAAGACGTCGAGTCCTGCGCCACCAAGCCGTGCGCCGAGGATCGCTTCAGCAAGAGCCACTTCGTCGATCGCGTTGCCGCGTCCGATATTGTAGACCATCGCATGCGGTGGCAGAAGCTTGAGGCGGCGTGCATCCAACACGTGGCGCGTGTGGGGGCCACCAGGGAGCACGAACAGCAGGTGATCCGTTCGGGGCAGCACGACGTCCAGTTCGTCAATCCCAATGAGTTCGTCTGCGCAAGCAGGTTTCTCAGCCACACGCCGCCGGACGCCGATCACTCGCATCCCAAAACACTTGGCACGCTCCGCCACAGCGGTTCCAATATTGCCGAAACCCACGACCGTGAGAGTCTTTCCAAACACCTCCCCTCGCCCGGTTCGAGAGTTCCAAGTTGACGTTGCTTTCGCTTGCACCATTTGGTCCACACCCCGCGTGAGTGCCAAAATCAGCGCCAGAGCGTGCTCGGCCATGGTGAGATCAAAGACTCCACTGGCGTTGGTCAACCTAGCTGTTTCAGGAATATTCCCGAGTACCGCTTCGGCGCCTGCACTCCCAAGCTGAACCCAACGGAGCTGTTTGCAGGCGGCTAACGCCTCGACGGGCACCCAGCCGGCAATCACGTCGGCCGTTGCAAGTTCGGCCATAAGCTCGGGAGCGTTCGCTGACAGTGCTACGAACTCCAGCTCAGGGAACTGCTCAGCAACTCGAGCCTTCGCACCTTCTGGCAGGCGTGGGGTGTAGACGATTTTCATGAAGGGTTGTCCTCCGTTTGGATGCCTGTGACGTTAGCAACACTACCCCGAAAGGGGCGAACCGTTGGCTTGAAAGCCCCACTTCCCCGGCTTTTCTCCCTCCGGCTTTACCTTGCCGCGCTCACCGCGCAAGCTCTCCACTCTATGCTCCGTGCTCACTCGGTTCTTGGGAATTCGCAACGCCTGGACGGAGGCGCCATGTTCGGCAACGCTCCGAAGGAACTCTGGCAAGGCTGGCTTTCGCCAGATTCGCAGAACCGTTTGGAATTCAGCTGCCGTGCTCTGCTCATTGATGACGGCCGACAGAAGACGCTGCTTGAAACCGGGATTGGCGCCTTCTTTGAGCCCAAGCTCGCGCAGCGTTACGGCGTGGTGGAGTCTGAGCACGTGCTTCTGAATTCGCTAGCTCAACTCGGCCTAACGCACTCGGATATCGACAACGTGGTACTCAGCCATCTGCATTTTGACCATGCTGGAGGACTCCTCAGCCCATGGCGTTCGGGTGAGCCACGCCACCTGCTTTTTGACAAAGCCCGTTTCATCACGAGCCGCACGGCTTTTGAGCGCGCGGGGGCACCGCATCCCCGTGACCGGGCCTCGTACATTCCCGAATTGCCAGAGCTGCTCAACGCAACGGGGAGGCTCTGTCTCGTGTCTGACGATAGCGACGCTCAGTCACTGCTTGGCCAGGCGTTTCGCTTCACGACAACCCACGGGCACACGCCCGGGATGCTCCATACCGAGGTCCAGGGGAGCACCCGCAGCCTGTTTTTTTGCGCTGATCTCGTACCCGGAGTTCCCTGGGTCCACCTGCCGATCACGATGGGTTACGACCGTTTCGCCGAACAACTGATCGACGAAAAAGCCGCTATTTTTCAGCGATTTTTGGCCGATGAGACCTGGCTCTTCTTCACCCACGACAAGGAAACGGCTGCTGCGCAGTTAACCTGCGATCCTAAAGGACGCTACTCGGTGAAAAATGGCATGCCGTCGCTGGATTGGGATCTCGACGCTCCGACTTAGAGGGCTGGGCTGAGCTGAGCTCGGCTCGACCGGACTCAGGTCAGCTGTAGTATGGATTGGTCCCGGCGTTGTGATCCGTATCGTCAATGATTTGATCGACTTCAGGGATCTCTTCCTTGATTCGACGTTCCACACCATCGCGCAGCGTCTGCGCGGCCATGCCGCAACCTTGGCAACCACCGCTCATTCGAACTCGAGCAATACCCTGCGTGAAGTCCAACAAATCAACCCGACCGCCGTGCGACGCCAGGCCTGGATTGATCTCGGCATCCAGCAACGCCTGGAACTTCTGCGAGATCGGATCCGTCCAGCCCTGCGGCTCATTCGGATTATTGAACTTGAAACCTTCTTTGCTCCCCTCTTTGAGGTAGTCGATCGTGGCTCCCCCCAAGAGCTCCGCGCTATTCGGATCCACCCAAATCTTGATCCCCGTTGCATCAATTTCTAGATCCGCCGCGCGCCGTTCCTCGGGCCCCTCAATGAAGAGGCTGTACTCGTACTTGATGGGAGTGAGCTTGCGCGCCTCAACGCGAATCGCAAAATCAGTCAGGTCTTCAGCCTGAAGCGCCAACAACATATGGCGGCGGGCTTCGTCGGTCAGGTGGATCTCAGGATTTACATTCATGGCTAAAATTCTGAAAAAGGAGCGCTCAAATCAGTGCGAGTGGAACTAGTACTGTTTTAGTCCTCTTTGTCAAGGAAGCAAGGACGAGCGGGCCAATTCCGCCCGATGTTTTTCCAATATCCGATCATGCATACGCCCTAGGGACACACCCGCGACCATGGCGCCCACCAGAGCCAGCAGCATGTCCCATTGCGCATCCCAAACATCTCCCTGACTCCCTAGAAAGGCTTGGCCGACATCCGAAGCGACCAGCACCGTGACCCACCATTCCATGATCTCCCAGAATGCCCCAATCGCTAGGATCACGGAGAGCACGAGGAATGTGAACCAACCGCCGCGACGTAGCGGTGTCACCGCGAGCAGCACCTCTTTGATCACAAAGTACGGAAAGAACCCAAGCGCAAGGTGCCCCACGCGATCGTAGTGGTTCCTCTGCCAATGAAAGGCCTCTTTCGCCCAATTGCCGAGCGGCGTGAGCGCGTAGGTGTAGTAGCCGCCATAGATTAAGATAAGAACATGCAGAAATACACCAAAATAAGCCCAGTGCGTGAGCGGCACACGACGAAAGCTGAGCACCAAAGCGAGCACGCCGAGCAACCCGGGAGTGACCTCCAAGAGCCAGCTGGCTCTGCCTGCTTCTGGGTTCACGAGCGTTAGCGCACAGATCACGCCCACGAGCGCGAGCAAGCTCATAGGTAGCCGGGCGTGCCGGCGAATCAACGGGTCGAATGCGGTCGGCATGAGCTTCGCACAGGATCCCAGGCGACGCGCCTTCTGACAAGTGCTAGGTCTCAACCGAGCCGATCGCCCCCGGAAGCCTCGCATGCAGCAGCCAGAACTTCTCGCACAAACCACGCTCTCGCAGAGTGCCCAGCGAATGTACGACGATCTCGCCCCGCGTTACGATCACCATCTACTGCGCGAATGCCAGTACCAAACACCCCACTCCGCAGCTGATTTATTGAGCGAATACTTTCCGAGTGCGCACGGGTTTTGGTTGGAGCTGGGGGCGGGCACAGGACTCTTAGGCGGAGAGCTGGCACGGGCGGGGATCGGCGTGCAGCTGCTTGCTCTAGACTTGAGTCGAGTCATGTTGGCGCAAATCGCGCATCAAGAGTCCTTCGAGGAGGGCACATCCACGCCCGCTTCGCCGTATGTGGCGTGCTGCGAAGCCGATGCTTCTTTGGGACTGCCCTTCGGTGCGAATGCGTTTGCTGGCGCCTGCGCGATCGGTTTCTTTGAGCACATCGTGGACCCCGCCTGCATCCTCAGCGAACTTTACCGAACGCTGAGTTCAGGCGCTCCACTCCTGTTCAGCTTCTGCATTGGTTCTGCTGCTGCCCCCGTTGAGCTGTTCGAAGCGGCGAGCGGCCTTCTATGCCACTCTCCCGACGTGTTTCGGCGGAGCTGGGAAACAGCGGGATTCGAGCTGATACACGCACGAACCATCCAGGGTTACGAATCCTACGGAGAGCCTGTGAATCACCAACTGACGCTGTTACGCCGACGTGATTGATTGGGCCTATCGAGAAAGGTGGTGTTTGCACCTCCACTCACTCGAGCAAAATCCAACGAATTAGGGAATACCCTCGCCAAAAATGCCAAGCAATAGGGGCATCGCCAGCGTAAGCTTCCGGAATGTTGAGCGTTCGGCTGTACGCCGTAGGTCTTGGTCTATTGGCGCTCAGCGCTCACGCGGGGGCTCAGACGGCGGCTTTCCCGCCCGCCCCTTCTGCATCGCCTCCGCCTTCACAACCCACGCCTCCACCCTCACAATCCACGCTACCACCACCGTATAACGTCAATCCAGCCACGCCCCCCTATTCGTATCCCCCGCGAGCACTGCCGCAACAGATTCCCTACGCCTCGCCTGCAGCTCGCGCTCCAACGCTTGCCCCGCAAGTTGGAGCGTCAGCGCAAGCCGGAGTGTCGCCAGCGAGCTACGGCTACGTACTACAAACAACCCGCAACACGGGGCTGCTCTGGGCGGGCGGGCTCACGTTTGGCGGTGGTTATCTCGGCGCGCTCGGCTACGCCACCTCGGCTTCGGTCGGCAGCGGCGGTGGCTGGCTCGCGGTACCGGTGATCGGTCCTTGGATTGCGATCAACGGCCGGCATTTTCGCTGCGAGAAATCTGAGCAACTCTCGCAAGCGGCGATCGACGACTGCCTGAGTGCGGCGGCGCGTGAGCTCAAGACCGTCACCGTGCTGACCTTCAGTGGCCTCTTTCAAGTGGTAGGCGCCACGCTGCTCATCGTGGGGTGGACCGACAAGCAACAGCAGTGGCTCCCACCGGACATGAGCGTGGATGCGGGCCCCGTGGGGGCCTCAGGCCAAGGCCTGCTGGTGCACGGCACGTTCTAATGATAACCAGCCGGCTCAAGCCCGACGTTCCAAGAGCCAGCTGACCATGCCGAACGACCCCACCAGTGACAATCCGAACGTTGCCCCGATCGAAGAACCTGTATCGAAAACACCAGCTTCAACGGGCGGTTTCAAACGGACCCTCATCAAGCTTGGGATATTGTTGGTTCTTCTGGGTGGCGCGTACGGCTTCGGGAGGTATCAATCAGTGCAGGCGAACAGCGTGCTTGAGCAAGTGCGGCTCCAAGCTCAGCCGCTTGAGGCCCGACGTCAACTCCACCTGGCGCTCATGGCGCTTGAAGATCGCAACTTCGGCACCGCACAGAAAACCTTATCGCTGGCTGGCACGATGCTAGCGAAGGGCGAGCCCTCCGAAGAACTGGCCAAGCTTGCGGAAGAAATCGCGAACTACAAGTTCATGGCCGGCGAAGATATTTCCACCGATCGCCAAAAGCTCATGGCCTGGACGCTTCGCTTCGACGAGCTGCTCAAGCCCGCTCTTTAGGCGTGCGCTTCCAACCCCGGGCCGGGCTGCTAGAGTCTCTCCACCATGCCCCCCGAGATCTTGGTGCCCCTTGACTACTCAGAAACATCCTTGAACGCGTTGCAGTTCGCCGCGTTCCTGGCGGAAAAGTTAGGAGGAGCCCTCACGCTGCTCCACTTTTGGGAAGCACCACCCGTTGCGCGCCACGGAATGGTCGCGGCTGGAAGTTCTGGGGCAAAGCGTGGGTTGACCGAAATGGTGATTGAGCAAGCGGAGAACGAACTGACGAGCTTTATCAAGAGAGCCCAGTTGCCGCCGGCACTCCCGGTGAGACATGAGCTTCGTGAGGGGAATGCGTTGAAGGAAACGCTGGCTGCAAGCGAAACTGGCCAATACTCCCTGATTGTAATGGGCACACACGGTCACACGGGCCTTGGCCATCTGATGCTGGGGAGCGTCGCTGAGCGAGTTGTTCGCCTCTCACCCATCCCGGTGATCAGCGTGCCGCAGCCCAAATCTTCATAGGCTCGGCACAGAGTTCTGACATAGAAGCTGGGTGAAATAGACCTGCCGGGTTCCTGTCAACCAATCTTCGTACAGTATCCCAACGGCGCCTGTGGGCCCGATCGCAACGTACGGACTCAAGGTATCGCTCGGGCTCGTGGTGAGGCGGGCTTCGGGAGTGAGTCCGAGGAGCGACGGCGAAATCTGCTTCGACTCCAGCTCATAGTTGCCGTAGCGGAAATCAGACCAAACCAAGAGCGCACGATCTCCCAATGAAACCGCCACATGGCTTCTGGCAAATTGCCCGTAATCGGTCACCGCCCGGGGCGAGACGAGGACGGTCCCGTCCTCCGCCAAGGCCGCCCCCCAGATGCTCGAACCAGGAGCCTCGCGGAATTGGTTCCAGAACACCAGAAAGCGATCCTTCAACCAAATGATCGAAGGCGCCTGAACATCGGAGAACCCGACGTCCACAATCGGGCCGAGCTGCGAAAGATCGGGAGACAGCGAACGGAAGTTAAGAATCGGTGCGCCACCTACCAGCGAGGTATACACCATGCCCACTTTCGCCTTACCACGGGCCAGCGCTGGCGATTCGGAACCGCTGTCCGGCAAGGTGAGCGGAACGTTTGAGCCGATGAGCTCGCCCCCCTCACTGACGCGCTGCCCATAAATCACGACGGAACCCATAGCGGCGCCTAGCTGACTTCGCCGATCGTCCCAGGCTAACAAGTACTCGCCGTCACTGTAGACAAGAGCCGGATGGAGTGAGAAATCTTCCGCGCGCGTGATGCGCAAGTCCGGGCCAAACTTTTGCCCAGAGCGATCTAGACGATTGAAATAGATCTCGTAATTGTCGTCGATGCGCGCGTCTTCCCAAGCCATCGCATAGGCGCTTCCCGTCCAAAGCAACGGGCCGCCGAATGTATCTGCGTTCACGCTGGTCAGCGGGACTTGGGTGGCAAGCCCCGCATTCGGCGAAATGGCGCGGAAATAGACCTTCCAATTGTCCGTTTTGCCGGCATAGCTCAGGGCAAACTGCTGACCGTCGAACGCGATCCCAGAAGCCTGCGCGCGGCCCTCGCCCACCGATACTTGCAGCGGCGCCTGCCCACTCGGGGCCCAAACGGCGCCATCGTCGATGATGCCGTTGCAATCATTGTCCTTGCCATCGCACGTCTCGCGAGCACCCGGGCGGACCGCGGCACTGGTGTCGTCGCAATCTTTCCCGCAAGACGCAGCTATCTCCATGGACGTGCCAAACGGCACACCTAGCACGCCATCCCGATCCCGGTCTTCGGCTTGATTTTCGTGGAAACATTTCCCTGAGCTTGGCTCGCAACTGTCGCGCGTGCACAGATTCTTGTCATCGCACCCGATCGCCGGAGCCGCAACGCACTTGCCTTTGCTTGAGCAGATTTGAGGGAAACACAGATCCGCGCTCTTGCAATCAGCATCCAGCTTGCAGGCAACGGCAGGCTTGTTGCCGTTCGCTGACGCCTCTGACAACTCGGCTCGAGCACCACAACCCAACCCCAGCGTTACCAACAGGCAAACGCTTACACCCCCGGCTCTCAGCCGCATACCCCAACCCCGTCGACGTCCGTTTCCACGCAAATCAGGCCATTTTTGCAGGTACTCAGGCCGCCCAACTGGCAGAGTGGGAGGCAGCGCTTACCCGGCCGATTACCGATCACACACATTTGCCCAGGCTCACAGCGCCCGAGCCCGTCCCCACATTCGGCGCCTTCTGGGAGCAACCCCACTGATCGACATTGAGATCCGGGGATCTCCTGACCACACCCCGTCGCATCGGTTGCATACACTAAGAACGGATAACATGCCGTTCCAGACTCACACCCCGAAGAAGCAGCGTTCGTTCCAAACAAGTCACAGGTGAAGACTGGCGCGGGCTTGGGTAGGGCTGCGCACACCGGGTCCCGATAGTTGCTCACGTCTGGCGGTGGCTCCCCGTGGCTGACTCCTCCTGTCTGCATTCCAGGGCGCTCAGCGCTTCGCCCCCCGCCTGCACCAGAATCCTTCCCCGCAGCAGCATCCCCGCCGTCGACATACGTTGCGTGCCCTCCGCAGCCTAACGCTAAAGCAAACGCCGTGAGCATTGCAGGTACCAAGCATCGACACACCATTCAGTTTCGAGCATACCCCAAGCTCCCGACGTGAGCACGGCAAATGCCTGGGCGACCAGTGCCGGAACCCCTTGGGCGTTCGGGGCCTTGCCGGAGCACGCGGGTGAACCCTTGCTGTCCGACTACCGTCGCGCTCGCTATGCTTGCTTTCTCCGCTAATGTGTCGCAAACCGAGCGCCATGCGAGCGCTGTCTTCCCCCACCCTTGCCCTCACGTTTGCCCTACTGGCTGCACTCGGTTGCAAGTCCCGTTACGAAGAGCCAGCCCCTAGCCCTGCCGCTCCGGCTCAAGCGACGGCCCAAGGGCTTGCCCAAGGCCAACCGACAGCGAACACGCCCGCGGTAACCGCGGCGCCCGCTCTGACCCACGCCCCCACAGATTCTCAACAAGAAGTCGTGAGAAATGCAGCCGTCCCAGCCGGTAGCGATCCGGCAGCCGGAAAGTTCAGCCTAGAAGAGGCCACCAAGGGTCTTCCGGCTAAGGGCAAGCTAGTGGCCGATATCGTGACCAGCCTCGGCAAGCTTTCCTGTGAACTCTACGACGACAAGGCGCCGATCACGGTCGCGAATTTCATTGGCCTTGCGCGCGGTCTTCGTCCGTGGAAAGCGCCCGACGGCACCTGGGTAAAGAAACCCCTATACGATGGCACCATCTTCCACCGGATTATCAAAGGCTTCATGATCCAAGGCGGCGACCCGATGGGAACCGGCGCCGGCGAGCCGGGCTACGTGATTCCGGATGAAGTTTGGCCTGGCGCAGCGCACGATCGGCGCGGCTTACTCTGCATGGCGAATCGTGGGAAGAATACCAACGGTGCGCAGTTCTTCATCTTAGATGCAGCGGCCCGCCATCTCGACAGCGGCTACACCATCTTTGGCAGCTGCGGGCCAGATTCGGCAGTCGAAGCACTCGCCAGCGTTCCGGTGAACGGCGAACGCCCAGTGACGCCGCTCAAGATCAACAAAGTGACGATCCATCGCAAGTGAACGGAGCAGCGCCTGTTCAGCGACTCATAGCCCTCAGTCAGCCTGATAAATCCGGACCTGCGTCGGATCGATGTCGTAGTACCTCGCAAACTCGGGCCGACCAAAGCTCAACGCGCCAAAAGCATTGAGAGCGAAGGCACAGGCCGAGACCAGCCAAAACCTGCGCCCAAAACGCAGATCAGACAGCGCTAGGAGTCCGAATAGGAACACCGCATAGTCGTTGGAGAATCGGTACCCAAACTGAAGCCAACCCGTATTTTGGTAGCAAAGGCTCGGTAACGCCACCAAGAGCACCGTGACCCAGAGCCCGAGATCCAAAGCGGTCCGCCTGCGGTTCCAGAGCAACGTCAAATAGAAGGGGGTGGTGACCCAAAGCGCGAGCCCGTGGCCGTTAATCTGAAACAATGTTCCAGGCTCAAGGCCAGTCCAATACGGTAAACTGGTGAGCAGAACGCCCAGATTCTTGGGCAAATAGTGGTAACTAAAAAGCCCGAAACGCTGGATGCGTGATTGCCAGATGATCTGCAGGTACCCGTACCCAAAGTTGAAAGGCTCACCGAAGCGCGCCCAATTGTGCCAACAACAGATCAACAGACTCAGCCCCACCGGCAGCGAGAACCAGGCCAGTTTCTTGCTAAATTCCCACCAATTACGAACTCCCGCGGGCCCCTTGCACACGCGGTACGCCTCAAAAACAAACAGCGGCGAAGCGAACAGCAATGGGGTGCGCGTGAGAAATGCCAACCCCAACATCAAGCCGGCGAGGAATGGACGATCTGCGCCAAGTGCCAACAAGAAGTAGCTGGCCCCGAGCACCACCGCGACGACGTGGGCCGCAAACCAAACGCTGCCCTGAACAGCCGTGAAGAAGTACACGCTGCCCAAACCAAATAGCAAAGCTAAAATCGCATTGGCCGAACGGTTGCGCTGACTCACGCCAAGCCGCGTCAGTTTCTCAAGTACGTAGAAGAGAATCAGCGGGCCAAACCCAGCCAACCCCAGAAAAACCGCGCCGTCCCGAACGCGCTCTGCGCTCCCTGCCAGCGCCACGAACGGCAACAGGATAACAGCCGGCAAGGGCGGAAAGGTAACGAACCATCGGCCCTGGAAAGCCGCGAAATCGTTATTGCCGGTGTATCCGGGAGGTGGCCCCGTGAGCGCGAGGCTGCCCTTCAACCAAGCCTCCGCCAACAGTGCGAAGTGATTGTAGGGGGTGTGAACCCGAAGCGTCTCGGGTGCGGCGCAGAGCAAGAACGCCAGCGTGGTCGCACAGTAAATGCCCACCGCGTAAGCCGCGCGTGCCTTGGCGGTGCTTGCCATCCGTGGCTCAAGGTAGAAGAGCGCCAGCGCGTGGGCAATGCGCGCAGGAAAACCCAGGTTTGGTTTGCAGTTGCTCAGGCGGAGCGCTAGCCTCCGGCCGTGGCCGAACGTCCCCTATTTGAAGTGCAGCTAGCCGATCTTGAGCGCGGACCTAAGGAGGTGACTTGGGCCATCCCAGATGCATGGCTCAAGGATTGTCTGCGTGACACGGAGGCCGAGCCCACGGGCGCCCCCGGCGAGGCCACGCTCGAACTCACCGACACGGGCGGTGGAGTCCTGGTGCGGGGCTCGCTGCACGTCGAGATCCAGATGCCCTGCGCCGAAACGCTGGATCCTGCCGTTTACCGTGTTGCGCCAGAAGTTTTCCTGTCACTGGAGCGGAGTGACGTGCCTGAGGCTCGCGTCGCGAAATCTTCGAAGTCGAAGCGAAAAGCAGAGCCGCTCAAGAAAAAGGGGGGCTGGGAGGAGACCCCCGAGCTGGTGCCTGAGGAGGCCGGCTCTGACACATTTTCCGGAGAAAGCGTGGTGCTTGACCCCTTTCTGCGCGAGTTCATCCTGCTCGATTTACCCATGGTTCCCCTCCGAGAAGACTTGCGTTCGGGGAAGGCCCCCGCTATCGCTGCGCCCCCACAAGCCGATCAGGAGCAAGAACGCCCCATCGATCCACGCTTGATGCCGCTCGCAGCAATTCGGGAGCGGTTAGGTTTAAAGAAGGAGTGAGCCCGTGGCAGTTCCCAAGCGCAGGAAAAGCAGCAGCAAAGGCGCAATGCGTCGCGCCAATCACGACAAGGTCACGGCTCCAAACGTGATGCCGTGTCCCAATTGTTCGGCACCGATGATTTCGCATCGCGTGTGTTCGAGCTGTGGTTTTTATAATGGCCGCAGTGTCGTCACCAAGGGTGCGACTGAGCAGGCTAAGTAAGCGACGCTCTTGAACTCCAAAGTTGCGTGGCTTTTTCCGGGCCAGGGCAGTCAATCCGTCGGAATGGGCAAAGCCCTTTTTGATAATTCGAAGCGCGCCCGAGAAGTTTTCGAACGCGCCGATGCAGCGCTGGGGCGGCCGCTCTCCAAGCTGTGCTTCGAAGGGCCGCTGTCCGAGCTCACGCTCACCGCGAACACCCAGCCCGCGCTGGTAACCACGAGCATCGCCACGCTGGAGGCGCTCCGCGAGGCACTCCCTGAACTCCCGGAGCCGGAGTGTGTGCTTGGCCATTCGCTCGGAGAATACAGCGCATTGGTCGCTGCCGGAGCTCTGAGTCTCGAGCAGGCCGTGCGCCTGGTGGAGCTTCGGGGCCGCGCCATGCAAGATGCGGTTCCTGCGGGTGAGGGCGCCATGGCAGCCATCATCGGCGGAGACATTGCCCAGGTGGAGGAGCTGTGCCGTGATGCGGCGGAGGGCGAAATCCTTGCCTGCGCGAACTTCAATTCCCCCGGACAAGTAGTGATCGCTGGCGGCGTGAAAGCCGTGGAGCGAGCCTCAAGGCTCGCCTCTGATCGAAAGCTCAAGGCCATCGCACTGCCGGTGAGCGCCCCTTTTCACTGTTCACTCATGCGCCCGGCTGCCCAGGCAGTGGCAGATGCGCTGAGCCAGATTCAGGTGGTGCAGCCCAATTTCCCCGTCATCGCGAACTTCGACGCTGAACTCAACACCGATGCAGCACGGGTGCGTGAGCTGCTCGTGAACCAAGTTTGCTCGCCAGTGCTTTGGCAGCAGTCGATCGCACGGGCACGCCAACTCGGAGTGACGGCTGCTTTCGAGGTCGGTCCCGGAAAGATCTTGGCGGGCCTCGTCAAACGCATCGACAAAGAACTGCGCGTCCTAGGGCTTAGCGAGCCGCACCATTTTCTTGAAGCGTCTGGATTCATTGGGTAATCAGCGCGTGTGCCGCGTTGCGCAAGTTGCGTCATAGAGGTAGCGCGTACAGGCTGGATTCTTCCAAACTCCTCGCTTTCCCCCTAGCCACGCGCGCCGACCATGGTAAACAGCGCCGCCTTCGCCCGACCATGCGAATCATCCTCAGAAGCCGTCATGTTTGATCTGTCAGGGAAAGTCGCAATTGTTACCGGTGGCTCGCGCGGGATTGGGCGCGCTGCAGCTGAGGCACTCGCTGGGCAAGGTGCTCGAGTAGTGGTGGGTTACGCCACGCAGGAAGCGGCAGCCAGTGAAGTGGTTGCAGGAATTCTGGCAAAAGGCGGTGCTGCCGAGAGTCTGCATTTGAATGTGACCGATGCTGCGGCCGCTGAAAACGCCATCGCGGAAACAGCTAAGCGCCTCGGTCGTCTGGATATTCTAGTCGCGAGCGCAGGTATCGCGATCGACGGCCTGCTGTTGCGCCTCAAAGAGGAAGATCTGGACAGTACGCTCACGGTGAACCTCAAGGGTTCGATCGTGTGTGCCAAGGCGGCCATCAAGGCGATGATGAAGAATCGCTGGGGCCGCGTTATCTTGCTCTCGAGCGTCGTCGGCGAGATGGGAAACGCGGGACAAGTAGCCTACGCAGCTTCCAAGGCAGGCCTGCTCGGTGTCGCCAAGACGCTCGCGCGCGAGTATGCTTCCCGCGGAATCACGGTGAATGCCGTCACCCCGGGCTTTGTTGCCACGGACATGACCGCGAATCTTTCGGAAGAGCAGCAGAAGGCCATGCTGAGCGCCGTTCCGCTTGGCCGAGTGGCCGCGCCCGCGGAAATTGCTGCCGCAATTGTGTATCTTGCTTCGGAAGAAGCAGGCTATATCACCGGACATGCATTGCGCGTGAACGGTGGGATGTACATGTAACTCTGGGAAATTTTCCCAACTTAACGAGCGCAGCTCCCCAATTTCTGACCCTTCGGAGGCCCCATGGCAGAAGAAATCATCGCCAAGGTCAAGCAAATCATCAAAGAACAGCTCGACGTAGACGAGAAAGACATCAAGCCGGAATCCACCTTCATCGATGACCTAGGCGCAGACTCGCTAGGTCTCGTCGAGTTGGTTCTAGCCTTCGAAGAAGCCTTCGAAATCGACATCCCGGACGAAGACACGGAAAAGATCCGAACCGTTCAGGATGCCGTCACTTACATTCAAAAGGCGCGGCAGTAGCCGTTTTAACTTGAGGCGCTTGTCTATCCCAGCCGCCCAGCCGCGAGCTGGGGTAGACCGACGCGTCATGCATTGACGTCCAAGGAGCACGGATGGAGCGCGTTGTCGTAACAGGTTTGGGCCTGGTGACCCCGGTTGGCATCGGAACCAACGAGAGTTTCGCTGCTTTGATTGCTGGAAAAAGCGGAGTTGGGCCCATCACGCAGTTCGAGATGACCCCCGACTACCCTTCTCGGATCGCAGCCGAAGTGAAGAACTTCAATGCTGAAGACTTCGTCGAGAAAAAGAAGCTTAAGGAATGCGGGCGTTTCATTCCCTTCGCTATGGCCGCCAGCAAGCTCGCACTGAACGACGCTGATTTGGGGCTCACGGACGAAGAGCGAGAAAATGTTGGCGTGTTTATTGGGGTTGGGCTCGGCGGCATTGAGCGCTTGGAGGCCATCAAGGACGTCCTGAACACGAAGGGGCCTACCAAAGTTAGCCCGTACTTCATTCCGAGTCTGATCGCCAATCTCGCGGCTGGGCAGGTATCCATTGAACACGGGTTTCAAGGGCCGAGCTTTTGCCACGTGAGTGCTTGCTCATCGAGCGCACATGCGATTGGTGAGGCGATGCGCTGGATCCGCGAAGGACGTGCCGATGTCATGGTCGCGGGTGGTGCCGAGGCAACGATTTCGCCCATTGGCATCGCTGGGTTTTCTGCCATGTTTGCATTGAGCCGCCGCAACGACGAACCCGAGCGTGCTAGCCGTCCTTGGGATCGAGATCGCGATGGATTTGTGTGTGGTGAAGGTGCGGGCACACTGATCTTGGAATCGCTCACCCGCGCTAAGCGCCGCGGTGCACGCATCTACGGTGAAGTCACCGGCTTCGGCGCCACGAGCGACGCATATCACATCACCAAGCCCGCGCCTGAAGGGCGCGGGGCGGTGCGGGCGATGGAATTCGCCTTGAAGGATGCCAAGCTCAACAAGACTGACCTCGACTACATTAATGCTCACGGGACCTCCACACCACCTGGAGATCGCGAAGAAGCTAGGGCCGTGATCAATGTCTTTGGCGCCCACGCACTTGAAAAGAAACTTTGGGTGAGCTCCACTAAGTCGATGACTGGACACCTGCTCGGGGCGGCAGGCGCGCTGGAAGCAGCAGTCTGCTTGAAATCGATGGAAACAGGGCTGATTGCACCGACCATCAATCTGGAGAATCAGGATCCCGAGTGTCCGTTGGACTTCGTTGCCAACACGGCGCGGGAGCGTAAGATTCGCCACGCCATGAGCAATTCCTTCGGCTTCGGTGGTACGAATGCCACCCTCATCTTCTCAAGTTACGAAGGCTAGTTCGAAGCGGGCCCCTTCATGCAGTGCCCATTTTGTCGGGATATAGACTGCCGTGTCGTGGATTCACGACTGGTAGCGGGGAGTACCGTCACCTGGCGCAGGCGCGAGTGCGAGGGATGCAAGCGCCGCTTCACTACCTATGAACGCGTCGAGCACAACTTGCCTACGGTCGTCAAAAAAGACGGCCAGCGCGAACCCTTTGACCACGGTAAGCTCGTCCGCAGCCTGCGCATCGCTTGCAATAAACGCCCGGTTTCTGCCGACACGCTCGAAGAACAGGCCGAGGCCATTGAGCACGAGCTTTCAACCTTGGGCGACAAAGAGGTTTCGTCCGATGTGATCGGCGAACGCGTCATGGCGCGTTTGAAGACGCTGGATGGCGTGGCCTACGTGCGATTCGCCAGTGTGTACCGCTCATTTCGGGATATCGACGAATTCATGGACGAAATGGGCAAATTGGTTCACGCCGAGCAAGTGCCGAGGAGCAAGTGATAATGGCCGAGATCGATGAAACGATGATGGCGCGAGCCATCACGCTCGGTAAGCGTGGCGATCCTTCGCCCAATCCGCACGTCGGTGCGGTCATTTGCCAGGGCACTGAGGTGGTGGGAGAAGGGTTCCACCAAAACGCAGGGCACGAACATGCGGAGATTGCAGCCCTTCAGCAAGCGGGCATACGTGCGCACGGTGGCACGATGTACGTGACGTTGGAGCCTTGCAATCACGAGGGCAAAACACCGCGTTGCGTGGATGCGCTGCTCGCTGCCGGGCTCAAACGCGTCGTGGTGGGGTGTTTGGATCCGAATCCGCACGTTGAAGGCGGTGGCCTCGAGCGGCTGCGGGCTCAGGGTGTCGAGGTTAAGGCGGGGGTCGGCGAAGCCGAAGCCAAACATCTCATATTGCCTTGGGCCAAATACATCACCAAAAGCTCCACGTTTGTCGCATTAAAACTTGCCATCTCGCTCGATGGTCGCACCGCCACACGCACTGGGGACTCCAAGTGGATCACTTGTGCCGAATCGCGCGCTCGCGTCCACGCCTTGCGCGCATTTCACGATGGCGTTGTCATCGGGATCAATACGGTGCTGGCCGACGATCCTCAGCTGACGGTTCGCGACGTTTCGGGCAGAAATCCGATTCGGGTGATCATCGACAGCAACCTCCGTCTGCCGTTGAAGTCACACATCGTTGATACGGCTTCAGACACACCTACCTGCGTCTTTACGACCGCCAATGGCTCACGAGCAATTGCTAGCGCCCTTGAGGCTAAGGGCGTCAACGTGATCTACGTGGCGGCCACTGCCGAAGGGCGCTGTGACATGCGAGCGGTGCTGAAAGAGTTGGCTGCGCGCGAAGTGGTGAGCGTGCTTTGCGAGGGCGGAGCCGAGCTCGCGGGTAGCTTGATTGCTGGTGGCTTAGCCGACGAGCTGCATTTGTTCATCGCACCGGTGCTGCTCGGGCCCCGCGGCAGGCCGGGTGCGGTCGATTGGGCTGGCCCGGAGAGTCCATCGGATGCCCCGCGAATCGAGCCAGCAAACTGGCAGCTTTGCGGAAATGACGCGTATGTGAGCGGACCGCTCGTCTATCCGCGGAAAGCGTAAAGTAGCGCCGAACCGCGCGCTCGGACGGCGCAGGGCTGCGATTTCGTGGGAAATCAGTGCGTTGCGAGCCAAGACTCTCGATGTTAGGTTTCGTAGGGTCATGGCTATTTTGGAGATCCTTGAATACCCAGATCGGCGATTGCGCGAGGTAGCTGAGCCCGTCAGCGAGGTCACCGATCGGATCCGCTTGCTCGTCGAGAATATGGCCGAGACGATGTACGATGCACCGGGCGTGGGGCTCGCTGCCACTCAGGTCGGTATTAATCAGCGCATCTTCATCATCGATATTGCGGGCGAAGATGAACCAAGTGATCTCAAGGTGTTCATCAATCCAGAGCTTTTTGACGCTGATGGGGTGCAGGTTTACAAAGAGGGTTGCCTTTCTTTTCCGGGCGCAACCGAAGACATCAAACGAGCGGAACGTATCAAGGTGCGCGCGCTTGATGTCCATGGAAAGCCGTTTGAATTCGAAGCAGATGGCCTCATGGCGGTTGCCTTGCAACATGAGAACGACCATTTGAACGGTGTCCTGATGATCGATAAGCTGAATGCCTTTCAGCGCCGAAAAATGGGGCGCAAGCTGGCCAAGGCGCGCTCCGAAGATGCCGCGACAAGTTAGCTATCGGGCAGTTAGCGCGAAGGCGGCCGGCTGAAAACAGCTTGGTCGATCTCAAGCCCACGACTTGCGAGTTCCGCCGCGATCTTCGGCACAGTGCCGGATGCATTGAAGCTGCCTTCAACGGCACCTTCAGCAGCTGTGCGTTCCACAGAAAAAGTGAAGATATCTTGTAGCCAGATTTCTTCGGCAGTGGTTCCGGAAAGCTCCGCAACTCTGAGCACGCGATAGCGACCATCCGCAAGCCGACACACTTCGACTCCAATATCGAAGCTCGTTCGCACCCATTCGCGGGCTGCACCGGCGCTCAGACCAGGATTTTTAGAAACCAGCACGGCTGGCAGTCGAGAGAGTGCGCGCCGCAGGCTGGGTGCCCGAACAGCGCCCACGATGCCATCCACGCCTTCAACTGCGGCCGACAAAAGTGCGAGTGCTGTATCGGTATCCGAGAGATCAACGATCAACCGGCCTGCACCGCCGCGACGCAGCGCACGGAACAACGAGGAACCATCGGAGCCGAGCTCTGCCGTCGCAAAACAGGTCGTACGCTCACGTGGCAATCCAAACGTTTCTCCATCGGCAACCACGAACAATGAAGGGTCATCGCAGATCGAACACAGGCCGTTCACCAAAGACGCTATGCCCTCGTCGTCAGCCCCTACCACCAAGATGTTGGCTCTGCCTTGCAGGCATTGGTGGAGAAACAACGCGATGGATCGAGAAATGACGCCGTGCCGAACGAGCTCCTCGACAGACCGGAGCGAAGCCCGCCGACGCTTCAAAAGCACCACCGCACCCTCAGGTGACACCTCGCCGAGCACGACTGAAACGGAAGTGCCGTCGGGTAGTTGACGGCTAATGACGGGCTGCCCGGGAGTCAGCGGCTGACCAGCCTTGAGGCACAGCCGACGCACTACCCGCAAGAGCGAGGCTTCTGAAGTGAAGGGTAGCGGAAGCGGCGCATAGCGCCGGTCGCGCTCAACATGAATGCGATCAAACCGGCTGACTGTGATTGCTGTGACGAGCGGATCGGAAAGCAGTGGACCGATCGGTCCAAGTTCCAAAAGCTCGTCTGTGATCAGGCTTTCTGCTTGGTCAGTAGGCAGACCTGAAGGTTGGCCCGAATCACTTTCGTTCAAGGCATGCAAGCGACCCTTGATCGCCTGTGAAACTCGGCCTCGGAGCACAGCTGTCAGCTCCCCCTCCAGCTCACTTTGCGGCACGAGGGCGAGCACCTCTTGCACCAGCTCCGCGAGGAACTGACGCTGCCGATGGATCTCGGGAGTTGCCATGTCGTCCACCACGGGCCGGGGCACCTGGGGCAAGCTCTCGTTCGAACTTGAAGCGCGCGCCTCGGACGAATCCGGCTGGGCGATGGGCGTTCCGGGACCTGAAATGTTAGGAACGCGCGGCGCCAGCGGTAACCGAGATGCGACAAACTCAGTGGCGATACCCCGCGTCGGGCGCATGGACACCACCGGACCCGATGCCTCCGAACGAGATGAAGACGGAGCATGACTCGGGACGGCCACGAGTTGGCGCGCTGAGGAACGTTCCGATTCGTCGGCCACTTCGATACGGAGTACGAAATCTCCGATGTAGATACGGTCCCCTTCGCGGACGATGGTCGCGTGCGAGATCCGCCTGCGGTTCACATACGTCCCATTCGTGCTGTTCAGGTCAGTCACAATGAAGCGCCCGTCTCGATACAACACGCGCGCGTGTCGCTTCGAAACGTTGCCCTTGGGCAGCATCAGATCGTTTCCTTGAACGCGCCCCAATGACAGCTCTGTTGCGTCGTAGACCTCACGACGCTCAGCCCCGCCCTTCTCGCTCACATAAACTGCGAAGACCGGTCCCTTGTTCTGAGAGCTGGGCGATGCCACGCGTGCCTACAACAGATGTTTCAAACGAGCTCCGAGTCTAACACTGCGCGGCGGAAACTTTCAAGCACCAACGGAAACCCCCTACTTGAGCCCGCATTTTGAATTCAGCTGCCGTCTCGCCGATCACGAACATCGGAGGTCACTAAGCCGAGAAGCTCGCCGGCAAGAGCCATGACGTCCTTCTCCGAGAACCCACTCCCGCGGAACTCGCGATAGATATTCTTTGCGAGAATTCGGATTGCACGTGGATCTGCAGTCCCTTGAATCATTGCTTGAAGCTCAGCCATGTGACTCCCAGTCCTACCCTTCAGAGAGGATGATAATCAAAAACGGCGGCAAGCGTATCTCTTCATTTGCATCCGGTGCAAATTAGATTTGATCAGCGCCGCAGCTGTGTATCAAGGTTCGCATCTCGCGGCCCAGCTATTGGCACGTCAATTAACCCCGTGGGGCCAAATGCGCAGTCTGTTTCGCACTTCAAAACGCTTGGCCTTGCTCGCAACGCACGGCGTCAAGTGGTTCAACATGTTTGCCCACAGCAAAACGGCGTTCAACCGCTGGAATCACAAGGACCAACAGCAGAGTACTGGAGAACGACATGCTTGGTAGGTCGATCCGTCCCACAAAGGAGGCTCGTTACCAAGCTTTTTCCGCTACGCGCAAAGTGCAAGGCTTCACCAATTTGTGGCTTCTCGACTACTGGCACGGCAATGCCATCGGGATGAAAGCGCACACCACCGGCAAGCTTTTGATTCAACGCCTCATGGCGCAACAGCCAATGCTGGTTTCTACGATTCCTGACGCCAACGCAGACGCCGTCCCGCAGGTGGTATTCAGTGTTGCGCGTCAAGTACACCTTATGCCGCCGCCGCTCTGGTCCTTCATACTCATTGGTTCCCATAGTGCTTGACCGCGAGTCTCTCAGGAGCGGGCGCGGGTTGTCCAAAATTCGGCGGATCTTGAGGGCGCTCCACCCGAGATTCGGAGGGGAACTTGGCCCACCCATCCGGCGGACGCTTCAGTGTGCCGAGAACTTCGTACTTCTTGGCCCAGCGCGCTACGCTCTTCTGAGCATGGCACCGCTCCGCCCTGGCCGTCCTGGCATCGCAAAAACGCGAGAACTCCCGCTGATCCAGCGCCGCGTGGTGGAGCTTTGGCAAAGCAACGACTACCGCTGGCGTGAACTCTTTGCGGCGGCGGACGTGATGAGCGAAGGGGCTACGCGAAAGGACGTTGATGGCGCCGTCTATTACGGTTCAACGAGCATCGTGCTCACACTTGGAAGCCGCGATGCTGTCTACGCCGACAAACTGGTACGTGCGTTGTCCAAGGATCCACACGTCCGCCTGCGTGCGGTCCGTATCGCCTGCCTTGAAGCGCAACTCCGAGCAACCGGCGCCATTGGCCGCGTGCACTCTGAGTTTCGCGTGAAGCCTCACCAAGGCGGCGCCTGTATCGACGTTGACGTGCACGCGAACGTCTTTTCCGATCTGGCACACAGACCAGCCAAGACCAAAGCGCCATTCGTAAAACTTCCAAAACGCAAAACCCCCGGGACACGACGCTAATCTGTAGTTGCTAGTCCCCACCCAAAACATCTACAAACTATCCACAAGCTCGTGGTCTAAGCCCCCGCGAGAAACTGCGGAATGGCTGTCAAGCTTCATTTTTTTAGAACAAGGCCTGGGCAGACGAACGGAGGATTGATAGGCTGCCAGGTCTTCCGTCGTGCTTCTCCAGCGTTCACGCCAAAGGGGTCATGCTCTCTCTACTACTTGACAACCGAGGCTCAGAAGACGAAGGGATAGCGCAGTCGCTTTCTAACTTTGGGGCACGAGTTCAACGATGAGTCGCAAAAAGCAACGCGACAACAAGGTTATCCATGTCGTATTTGGCCCAGAGGGCGGCCGCGTACAGCAGCTAGTCACCAATGCTCGCGAGCAACAGGCGGGCGTTGGGGCCGAGGGGCGCGAACCACTCACTGATTTGTTCTCGCGCGCTGAAGTCTCTCGCCTGCTGGGTCTCAGCCCTGGGCGTTTGAGAACTCTTGATCGAGCCGGAGTGGCGTCGCCGTGCGGTCGACGCAAGGGGCGCCGCGCCTACACCTTCTCCGATCTCATCGCGCTCCGCTCAGCGCAAACGTTGCTCGATCACCGCGTGCGCCTGCGTGACGTGACGCGCGCAGTGCACGCCCTGAAGCGATCCTTACCAAAAGTTACCCGGCCGTTGCAGGAGCTGCGGATAGTTTCTGACGGCCAGACGGTCGTCGTGCGGACCCAGGATGGTGCCTTCGAGCCGCTCACGGGCCAGATGCTACTGGATCTTGAGGTGAAGACGCTGCGCGCCGATGTTGTTCGAGTGCTGCGCCCCTCGGCCGGCAAAGAGCGCTCCCGCACCGCTTATGAGCTTTATCTGCGTGCTAGCCAGCTCGATGAGAACCCATTGACGATGGATGAAGCCGAGCGCCTGTACGCGGAAGCCGTGGAGCTCGACCCTTGGCTTGGAATCGCTTACACGAACCTCGGAAACATTCGCTTTCGCCGCCAGGACGCGGAGGGCGCTGAGCGCTTGTACCGACGGGGTCTGGAGATCGATCCCCGCCAGCCTGAGGCTCAGTACAACTTGGGATACGTCATACTGGAACGTGGACAGCCCGACCAAGCCATTGCGTTATTCCTTGGCGCCATTGAATCAGATCCTAAGTTTGCCGATGCTCACTTCAACCTCGCCATGGCGTACGAACAGGTTGGGGACTCGAGCCGGGCGCGCCCATTTTGGAAGAACTACATCGCGCTTGAACCAGCCGGGACCTGGACAGAAATCGCCAAACGCCATTTGTGAGACGAGAAACGGTTTCTTATCGAGCTGGCTCGATAGCAGCACCTTGAGCTAACCTGCCAGCTGATGGCCGAGCTCAGTACCGGAGCAATGCAAGGATTCGGGCACCCACGGGCTCCGGGGGCGATCGGTAGCTCACGGCCGGGCTTAGTGTTGCTGTATGCTGAGCCAGGCTCGCCAACCTCCGGTGCTTACCCGTTTTTTAAGAGCCCCGTGCGTATTGGCAGAGATGAAGCCTCGGATATCCGCCTAGCAGTGACCGCTGTTTCGCGTATCCACGCGGAAGCTGTGGCGACGGATCGCGCCTGGCGGATTGTCGACTGCGAGAGTCGCAACGGCGTGTTGGTGGATGGAGTGCGCGTGGCGAGCGAGGGACTCGAAGCCCTCGCCGAGGTGCGGATCGGGGACGCAATCTTCAAGTTCGTGGACGCGGAGGCGGAGTCCTTTGCTCACTACAACCTGGACGGTTCGATGGCTCCGGGCTGTGAGCGCTTGGCCGAGGTGCCCTCGCTCTTGGTCGGCGGTTTTCAGATGGACCGCATTGCAGCCGAGATCGAGAAGGTTGGACCCACCAATCTGAGCGTCCTCATCCTCGGAGAAAGCGGGACCGGTAAAGAGGTAGTAGCCAGCGAGCTGCATCGTCACAGCCGCAGACCGGGGCGCATGGTTGCCGTCAATTGCGCTGCGATCCCTCAAAATCTTATCGAAAGCGAGTTATTTGGCTACCGCAAGGGAGCATTCTCGGGTGCCGATCGCGACAAGCCAGGGCTGATACGCGCGGCCGACGGCGGAACGCTGTTTCTCGACGAAATCGGGGACATGCCCCTCGAAGCCCAGACCAAGTTGCTCCGCGTCCTACAGGCCAAGGAAATCCTGCCTGTGGGCGCCACAACACCCGAAACTACGGACGTTCGCATCGCGTGCGCAACCCATCGCGACCTGGCTGCGCTACAGGCCAAAGGCACATTTAGACTCGATCTTTTCGCTCGCCTGAACGAATATGAAGTGAACCTGCCACCGCTACGCGAACGCAAGGAGGATCTCTTCGTCCTGACGCGCGAATTTCTGAAACGCCACGGCGCAGCCGAGAAAACAGCTTCTTTTGGCTTTATGACGGCCCTCACTCATTACGATTGGCCCTACAACGTGCGCGAGCTGGAAGCCTGCATCAAGCGCGGGATCGCTCTAGCGGAAGGCGACACACTCGGCGAGGCAGAGCTCCCTCAGGCCATCACCGAAGCGATGCACGGCTACGGTGTCAAGGGCGCTAGCTCGGGGGCTGCTGTAGCCCGAACCGAACACGAAGAAAGCGACAGGCCCAGCGCCGGCCAGCTACTGGCGCTCCTCCAAAAGCACCAGGGGAATGTCGCCGCAGTGGGGCGTGAGCTTGGCAAAGCCCGCATGCAAGTCCATCGCTGGGCGCAACGCTACGGACTCCGATTGGAAGACTTTCGGGCCCCAGACGAACCTTAATCCGTGGTGCGCCGGACGCAGCAGACCCGACAACCGGATTGACTCGCAGACCCGAAAGGCGCTAGCGGACACTGCTCAAGCGGGCAGTAGAGGTAGTTCCCCTGCACCGTGCCTGGGAGTCCCTGTTGGCCACTCGTCGAAAAACTAGTCCGAAAACGCCAAAATCCAAAGTTGCCGGAAGCGCGAAGCCCGCCAACTCGGCCAAACGCGGAAGCAAGCGCACGCGCGCTTCAGACGAGACTCCGGCCAGTTCGTCCGGCGAAGGGGAACAGTCCGTCGCGCTGCACGACATCGCGCAGGCGCGTTACCTCAACTACGCCCTCAGCGTGATCACGAGCCGTGCGCTGCCAGATGTGCGCGATGGCTTAAAGCCCGTCCAGCGGCGCATCCTGTACACGATGTGGCAACAGCGGCTTACCTCCGACGCCAAACATCGGAAGTGCGCTAAGGTTGTGGGTGACGTGATGGGTAACTACCATCCGCACGGCGATGCCTCGATCTATGATGCCCTCGTACGCTTGGCACAATCCTTCTCGTTGCGAGCGCCGCTCGTTGAGGGTTCGGGGAATTTCGGGTCGATGGATGGCGATGCGGCGGCCGCCATGCGCTACACGGAGTGCCGGCTTGCACCGATCTCAACCGATCTCTTGAGCGAGCTCACGCAAGACACGGTTGAGTTTCGGCCGAACTACGATGGCACCCGTTCTGAGCCGGTTGTCTTGCCGGCTAAGTGGCCCAACCTCTTGATCAATGGTGCGACGGGAATTGCGGTCGGAATGGCCACAAATATCCCGCCCCACAACCCGGAGGAAGTATGCACGGCCGCCATCCGCCTGCTCGACGCACTCGGGGAAGGCAAAACACTAACCTCCCGGGAGCTTTGTCGCACCATCAAAGGGCCGGATTTCCCGACGGGCGGGCAAATCATTTCGACGGCAGAAGAGCTCAAAGTCATTTACGAGACGGGCTCTGGAAGCGTCAAAGTGCGCGGAACCTACAAGATCATCGCGGATGGTCGTGGGAACCCGAAGATCCACATCACGAGCATTCCCTATACCGTCAATAAGGCAACCCTCGTCGAACGCATCGCCGAGGTAGCGCTATCACGAAAGCTGCCTCTGCTCGTCGATGTTAAGGATGTCTCAACCGACGACGTCTGCATTGAGGTCGAGCTCAAGAAGGAGGCTGACCCAAAGAAAGTTCTCGCCTACCTCTTCAAACAAACGCCACTCCAGACCACGTTCAGCGTTAACCTGACCTGCCTCGTCCCCACCGAAAATCCACAAGTGTGTCGACCCGAACGGGTGGATCTCCAATCCTTGCTCTGGCATTTTCTAAATTTCCGACTGCAAGTGGTGACCAAACGGCACCAGCACGAGCTCAGCGCGTTGCAAGCCCGCATCCATATTCTGGAGGGCTTTGCCAAAGTTTTTGATGCCCTCGACGAGATCATCAAGCTGATCCGCAAGTCGGAGGGCAAGGCCGATGCGGCACGGCAGATCATGGCTCGTTTCAAGCTCGATGCGGAGCAGACGGACGCTATTTTGGAGCTCAAGCTGTATCGCTTGGCTCGCCTTGAGATCCTCGTCATCCAAAATGAGCTCAAAGACCGACGCAAACGCGCCGCCGAAATCAAAAAGCTCCTGTCGGAGTCCGAAGCGCACGGGCTTTGGCAAATCATTCGCACCGAATTGACTGAGATGGTGGCTTCCTTCGCGAAGTTCTCCAAGCGCCGAACGCTGATCGCCTCGGTGGAAGAAGAGCCCGAGTTCTCGGCGGAAGATTTGATCATTGCCGAGGACAATCACGTGCTCTTGACCCGAGACGGCTGGATCAAGCGCCAGAAAGAAATCAAGGATCCTGGCTCCACGCGGCTACGTGAAGGGGATGCTGTCTTAAGTTGCGTGGCTGGCTCTACCCGGGCAACCGTGGCGTTCTTCTCGAACTTTGGAACAGCCTACACCTGCCGCATTATCGATATTCCCGCCACAACAGGCTACGGCGAGCCCATCCAAAAGCTCTTCAAGCTGAAGGACAACGAACGCATTCTCGGCTGCTTTTCTCTCGATTCACGGCTTCTCGGCGACATCAAAGGGAGCGAAGATTATATGCCTGAGTCCTACCTCGTGGCAGCGACTAGTGACGGCTACGCTTTGGCATTTAGCCTGGAGCCCTATTCGGAACCCAGCACGCGAGCCGGCCGCAGGTTTGCCCGCCCGAGCGACGGCGCCGAAGTCGTTGGCGTGGAGCTCGTCCACGGGAAAGAAACGATGATTGCGGTTTCGAAGGGGCGACGTGCACTCCTGTGTTCGATTGGCGAAATCAACTACCTCACCAACCCTGGCAAAGGCGTGACTTTGTTGAAGCTTGAGGGTGACGATGCACTACTCGGAATCAAGGCCGTGGCCGACAAAGAGACGGCGCTGGTCGTGAAGAGTTCGCTCGGCGGAGAACAGAAGATCAACGCACAAAAGTACGAACGGAGCACTCGTGGCGGCAAAGGACGCGAAGTCATGAAGCGCGGAAGTTTCACCGAGATTGTTCCCGATGTCCCGCCAGCACCCGCAGCCTTTGAAGAAGGCAATTGAGCCGTGAGCCAAAAGGATCCCAGCATGGAGTACACTGCCAAAGACATCACCATCCTCGAAGGACTAGATCCGGTACGAAAGCGGCCGGGCATGTACATCGGGGGCGTCGGCAGCGCGGGCCTGCACCATCTCGTCTGGGAAATCCTAGATAATTCGGTGGACGAGGCGATGAATGGGCACGCCACGGAGATCCACGTGACGCTGCACAAAGACGCCGAATCCGTGACGGTGTCGGACAATGGGCGCGGGATCCCGATCGACAAACACCCGAAGCACAAGAAGCCTGCCCTCGAGATCATCTTCACCACGCTGCACGCGGGGGGAAAGTTCGATGAAGGGAGCTACAAGACTGCCGGCGGCTTGCATGGTGTGGGCGCATCGGTGGTGAACGCCCTTTCAACCAAGCTTAAGGTCATCGTGAAACGCGATGGCTTCGAATGGAGCCAGGAATTCAAAACCGGAAAGCCCGTTGGAACCATCACCAAGCTGGGCAAGGCCCGCGGAACAGGCAGCGCTGTCTACTTCCGGCCGGACCCAACGATCTTTCCGAAAACGGAGTTTAACCCAGAAACGATCCGAAAACGCCTTGAGATCGTGAGCTATCTCCACCGTGGAATTAAGGTCGAATTCAGCGACGAAAAGAACCAAACGCACGAAGCCTTCCACCACGAAGCCGGAATCGCCGACTTCCTCAAGGCGATTCTTGAGGAGCACAAAACCAAGCGCGTGCATGACGCCCCGTTCTCGATGCTCCGCGAAAACGGTACGCGGCTCGAACTCGTCCTACAGTGGACCGAATCCACCGAGGAGAACATTAGAAGCTACGTTAACGGTATCCCCACCACGTCGGGTGGCACCCACGAGAATGGCTTGCGCGCGGGCCTGGTGAAAGCAGTGCGGAACTTCATCGAAACACACAACCTGACGCCGCGTGGCGTGACGTTGAGTGCGGAAGATATCCGCGAAGGCCTCACGGGTGTGCTCAGCGTGTTTATTAGCGAACCGCAGTTTCAGGGGCAAACGAAGGATCGCCTCAACAATCTTGAGGTTCAGTCCTGGGTAGATGGGCTGGTGCGTCCTGCCTTGGAACAGTGGCTCAATTCAAACAGAACGGTTGCGGAACAAATTGTCGCACGCGTTATCTTGTCTGCTCGGGCACGCGAGGCGTCGCGCGCGGCTTCCGCTGCGGTTACGCGCAAGTCAGCAACCAGCGGCCGCTTCACGCTGCCGGGCAAGCTCTCCGATTGCACCTCATCCGACCGCCGGAATTCAGAGTTGTTTATCGTGGAAGGGGACTCCGCTGGCGGCTCGGCGAAACAGGGCCGCGAGCGTGGCAATCAGGCCGTGCTCCCCCTGCGTGGCAAGGTGCTCAATACGGAGGGCATGGCGCTCGGTAAGGTGCTCGAGAACAAGGAATTGTCCGACCTGCTAACGGCGCTTGGCTGCGGCATTGGCGTGAATTTTGATCTCTCTAAGCTGCGCTACGATCGCGTCATTCTTTTGGCGGATGCGGATTCAGACGGACACCACATCACAACGCTACTGCTCACGTTCTTTTATCGACACCTGAGCGAGCTCATCAAAAACAACCGTGTGTACGTAGCAATGCCGCCGCTCTACCGCTTAGATATCGGCAAGGACACCTACTGGGCCGCCGATGAGCCGGATCGCGTACGCCTGACCAAAGAGCACCAAAAAGGCAACGCAAAAGTTGAGATCACCCGTTTCAAAGGCCTCGGTGAAATGATGCCGAAGGTGCTCTGGGACACGACCTTGAATCCCAAGACCCGGCGCTTACTCCGAGTGGGTATCGTCGATCCGTTGGCCACCGATCGGGTCATGAACGATCTGATGGGCAAGGACCCACAGGCTCGCTTCCACTTCATCATGGACCGAGCCGAGCAAGCCGAAGACCTGGACGTGTAGCGACCGGAGAATGTGGGGGCGTGTAGGCCTGAGAAGTCTAGATCTCGGGGCGGGCTTAATCCAACGAACCCGTGATCCGTTTGGTCAACTAGCGCGAACCCCATCGCGGGGGTCGCCTCCTCGGCACATGAATGCACCGAAGACTACGCTCCTAAGCCAAGCCAAAGCCAAGCAGCCCATGTCGACGGCGGCACTTCAGATTGTGCAGGCGGCCGTGCGGGAGAACGTTAGTGTCAGCGATCTTTCCAAATTGGCGCTCGTCGATCCGGGATTTGCTCTGCGTCTGCTAGCGGTGGTCAACAGCGCCGCATTCAAACGTTCTTCCGAAGTTCGCGACGTTCAGCAGGCAGCCCTTTTGCTCGGTATCCGCGGCATGCGCAATATCGCACTCAGCCTCGCTGTGACAGATCTTGTGCCGTTGGGCGAAGGTAGCAAAGTCATCTTAGCTAACTCTATCCGAAGAGCGGTGAGTGCCCGTTTGATCGGAAAAGCGCTGGGACTACGCGAGCTCGACGGCTATTTCACAATGGGGTTGCTCTTGGAATCGGGCCTGCTGCTGCGTGCTCGCGAAGACCTTGCAGGCGCGGCCGCGATCGCGCGGGCTCCAGCCGCGAACCGCGTGATCCATGAACGAGCCGCTGGGTTCGTGCCGCATCCTGAATCAGGAGCCGAAATGGCCAGCAGCTACCAGTTAGCACCTGAACTTGTTGAAGCGATACGCCACCACCACGATGCCCAAATGCCTGCCGAACAAGCGCTGCAGGTGGCCTGGCTGGCCGAGCGAGCTTCCGGCGTCTTTGAGTGCGTCGACGCGGTACGAAGCCGACTCGAGCTCCTGACTCAAGCCGCAACTCTGGGGCTCGCCGAGGCCACGATCGATGAGATTCTCGATGAAATTCCGAAAGAAGTAGCCGCAACGGCGGAGGCTTTCGACAGAGACTTAGGGCCGCAACTGGACCTGGCCAAGCTTCGCGATGACGTGAATGCGCGCCTGATCGAAATGAACCAGCAATATCAAGAAATGCTGGGGACGCTCGAACGGCTGTTGACCGAGAAGACGGATCTCGCAGTGCGCCTGGAAGTTGCGAACCAATCGCTCGAACATCTGGTGGCTACCGACGCGCTCACCGGCCTCCCCAATCGGCGCATGCTGGAACAAGCCTTGGCGCGGGACATGGCCTCAGCCATCCGCAACAACACTCCGCTTAGCATCGCGGTTCTGGACGTCGACAAGTTTGGAAACTTCAACGCGACCCACGGCCACGCAGCCGGCGATCTCGCGCTGCAGAAGGTGTCTCAGGTGCTCACTGAGGCAATTCGCCAGAGCGATCTCGCGGCGCGCTACGGGGGTGAAGAATTTGTTCTGCTATTTCCACGTACGGATGCGGAGGGGGCACTCGTGGTGTGCGAACGCGTCAGAGCGGCGCTCGCAAAGGGGGGCGTCGCTCTGGATGGCTACAAGGTGGCCCTGACGGCGAGCCTGGGCGTGGCGACGCTCAAGAGCGGGGAGAACTCGAGGGCCCTGTTTGTTCGGGCGGATGCAGCCCTCTACGAGGCGAAACGGCTCGGCCGAAATCAGGTCCAAATCGCCTCATAAGAGCCGGCTGCCGCGGCTCAGGCAGTATTTTCCGTGGAGGCTCTGGGGTCTCCGGGGTGGGACACCTTGTGCACCCGAACGCGATAGGATAACGCGCGGGCTCGGGTCCGGTGGCTAGACGCCCCCTTTGGCATTTGTTTCAACACGTTGCACACGCACTCCTTCTCCCCCGATGTCTACTGCCTGGCCAAAGCCTCGCTCATTGAGCGTCGCCGCTGGTTAGCCCACGGGTACCGTTTGGTACTGCTGCTCGCGTGCCTGTTCAGTCCAAGCGCAGCGTTCGCCCAAGCACCCGACGCGAACGCGACCCCGGCCCCGGTAGCGCCCAGCAGCGAACCCCCCGAGGCGCCCAGCAGCGAACCCCCGGTGGTGATCCCCCCGACCGAAACGGAACTGGCACGCGGCTTCCCCATTTCGCGCATTGACGTGGCGGGCAATCGGCATGTCACGCGCGAGGACATTCTCTCGTATTTGCGCGAGCAGGTCGGCGAACCCTTTGATCCCGCGCGCCTCACCGGAGACATTCGAGAACTCTACAATTCAGGGTTCTTTGACGATATCGAAGTCGATTTGAGCCGACGCGACGACGGCGTTGTCCTTCGCTTGCTGGTGCGCGAGCGGCCCACGATCCTGGCCGTCAACTTCGAAGGCAACACCGAGATCGATTCCGAGGATCTGGTTGAAGCCGTCGAAGTGAAATCGGCTTCCGTGATGAGCTACCCTTCGCTCAACCGCAGCATCCAGAAAATCCGGGACATGTACGCCGAGAAGGGCTTCTTTCTCGCTGAAGTAAAGAGCGAAGTAACGGCGGCCAAGGACAACCAAGTTTCGATTAAGCTCAGCATCGTAGAACACACGCAGGTGAGCGTCCGGAGCGTGACATTCATCGGAAACCACGAGATTTCCTCCGAAGAGCTGCGGGCCGCGATGTTCACGGGGAACGCAGGCTTCTTTGCCTTTGGCTCTGGGGGTCCGTTTCGCCAGGACGCGTTTGAACGTGACATGGGTGTCTTGAGCGGCCTGTACTACGATCGCGGATTCTTGGCGGTCAGCGTGAACACCCCGCGCATCATGCTGACGCCCGACAGGAGCGGGATCGAGGTGTCCGTTACGATCAACGAGGGGCCCCGCTACAAGATCCGCCAGCTTCGCATCTATGAGCGAGGCCCCGACGGTGGCGAAGTGGAGCCAATTGGTGGGCGGCGGCGCCTAGCTTCGATGGTCGAAGCTCGCTCGGGAGATTACTTCAACCGCGCCAAGCTGATTCAGGATCTTCAGGCGGTCCGCACCCTGTACCGAGACAACGGGTTCGCGCATATCGAGGCCACACCAGACACCCAGCTCGACCAAACAACTCACGAAGTTGACGTCGTGGTGCCGATTGTTCGCGGACCTCTGGTGCATTTCGAACGCATCGAGATCCGGGGCAACAGCAAAACGCGTGATAAGGTCGTTCGGCGAGAACTCGAAGTTATTGAAGGCGAGCCCTTCAACGAAACAGCGCTCGACCGTTCGCGCAGGCGCGTCACAGCCTTAGGCTATTTTGAGCGCGTCGATATTTCGACCGAAGAGGGCTCCAGCCGCGACAAGATGAATGTCTATGTCGAGATCGCTGAGAAGCCGACGGGGACTTTTCAGGTGGGCGCGGGCTTTTCAAGCGTCGAGAATTTTATTCTGACGGCCCAGATCCAGCAGGCCAACCTCTTCGGCAACGGGCAAAGCTTCAGCCTTCAGGCCCAGGCAAGCCGTGCCCGGTTGCTCGCAAACGCCAGCATCTTTGAGCCCTATTTTCTCGATAGCCGCTTCAATCTCGGCATCAACATTTTCAATCAAGAAACCTTCAATCAAGATTTCTCCCAAACCACACGCGGCAGCGCGCTCACCTTTGGCTATCCCCTCGTCGAGCCCGAGCTCACCGCGTCGCTCACGTACACACTTCAATCTGAGCAGGTTTCAAGCGCGAGTGGCAGCAATCTCTTTGGCACCTCGAGCAGCGCCAGCACGTTCCAGCAGTTGCCGCTCGCGAATCTTTTCAGCGACGGTCTCACCTCCAGCTTTCGTCCCGCGCTCACTTACGACACGCGCGACAACCGGCTCTTCACCACCAGCGGCATCTTCACCAAACTTTCTACTGAATTGGCGTCGAGCATCTTTGGTTCTGACAATCAGTTCCTGCGCAACAGCTTCCAGGGCCGCTATTTCTATCCCGTCGGCTCGGGGGTTGTGCTCAAGCTCAATCAGGAATTTGGCCTCATCACCAGCCCGACCAAAGAGGGCGTGCCCATCTTTGCTCGTTACTTCCTCGGAGGCATCACCGATCTCCGTGGCTTTCAATACCGGAGTGTCGGACCACGCCTACCGCTCACGCAATCCACCGATCCGAATAGTCCGCCGAGGAGCGATGGCGCGCGCATCGGTGGCAACCTAATTTACTTCCAGAACCTGGAGCTTGAGTTCCCTCTGGTGGAGGCGGTCGGCGTGCACGGTGTCTTCTTCACCGACGCTGGCAACACCTGGAATACCGAAGCAAACTACTGCGATACCGTGGGTGGGAGCGCTCGCTTCAGCTTGCAGAGCCCCTGCTTCAATGGGCTAGATAGCCTGAGCCGGTTGCGTACCTCTTGGGGCTTTGGCATTCGCTGGTTTTCGCCGCTCGGCCCGCTTCGCTTCGAGTGGGGCTTCCCCTTCAAGCCGCTGCCAACCGAAGAGAGCAGCGTGTTCGAATTCACGATTGGGAATTTCTTCTGAGCTCGCCACCGAGCCGGCTACCATCTCGCCACCCCGGACGCCCCTCGGAAGACACCCTCCTTTCTGCACCCGTGCCTTCGGAGGACAGTGAGACCCTCTTCGACGAAAGACTCACTCGTGTTGAGATGCGATGGATCGAGCTCGACGCGCGACTGCGAGATCTGGAGCAAGGCAGCAACCGGGCGCGCGCCGGGGCGCGCGAATGGCTGGTATGGCTCGCCCTCGCGGGCCTACTTTTGCTGGCCTACAAGGTGCTTTTGGGCTGATCTCGCCCTTTCGGCAAAGCGCTATTTCTTCCCCCAAAAAACCTTGCCTGCAACTGTTGTCGGCTGAGCGCAGCTGGGCTACCTGGTGGGTGTGCCCAGACTCAGTTTCGCCTGAAAAAGGCAAGCTTGGGCCCCCGTGAAGCCCATGTCAGACGAGACCGTAACGCCCCCAGCTGGACCTCCAGCGCCGAACTCTCAACCCATCAGCATTCACGACGAAATGCGTACGTCCTATCTGGACTACGCCATGAGCGTCATCATCGGGCGTGCCATCCCAGATGTACGCGATGGGTTAAAACCCGTGCACCGTCGCATTCTTTTCGCGATGAGTGAGTTGAACCTCGGCCCCGGCGGCCCCTACAGGAAGTGCGCGGCGGTTGTCGGTGAAGTGCTGGGTAACTACCACCCCCACGGCGATGCCAGCGTTTACGACGCCCTGGTGCGTATGGCGCAGGACTTCAGCATGCGGCACATGCTGGTGGACGGTCAGGGTAATTTTGGATCCGTCGATGGCGATCGGCCTGCAGCCTACCGCTATACCGAGTGCCGGTTAGCGCGCCTCGCAGTCGATCTGCTTGCCGACATCGACAAAGATACCGTCGATTTCACGCCAAATTTCGATGAGTCGAAGCAAGAGCCGCAGGTTCTCCCAACCCGGTTTCCGAATCTGCTGGTGAACGGCTCTGGGGGCATCGCCGTGGGCATGGCCACGAACATCCCGCCCCACAATCTCAAAGAAGTCATCGACGCCACGATTCATCTGATCGGGACACCCGAAGCCAGCATCGAAGACCTCATGCAGTTCGTGCAGGGGCCTGATTTCCCGACGGCCGGCATCATTCACGGGCGCGCCGGCATTCTCCAGGCGTACCGGACAGGCCGCGGCAGCGTGATGATGCGCGCGCGCGCGATCACCGAGGCTGTTCCGAACAGCCAGGATCGCGAGCAGCTCGTCGTCGTTGAGCTGCCCTACCAGGTTAACAAAGCCCGGCTCCACGCTAAGATCGGTGAGCTGATGCGGGACAAACGCATCGAAGGCATCAAAGAGGCGCGCGATGAAAGTGATCGCGACGGCATGCGCTTGGTGATCGAGCTGAAGAAAGATGTGCACCCCCAGGTGGTGCTGAATCAGCTGTATCGCCTGACGGACCTGCAATGCTCGTTCGGCATTATCAATCTCGCGATCGTCGAGAATCGCCCCGCCGTGCTCGACCTGAAAGAAATGCTCCGGCTTTTCGTCGAGCATCGGCGCGAGGTTGTGAGCCGCCGCACGCGCTTCGATCTTGCAAAATCAGAAGCAGCCCGAGAGATCATTGAAGGCCTCGGAATGGCCATCACCGAGGTAGATTTGGTGATCAAGACGATCCGTGCCTCGCAGGATCCGGACGAAGCCCGGCTCGCCCTGATGGCCTTGCCGCTCAAGGGCTTGGAGGCCTTCGTACGTCGTGCAGGTCGCCCCGAAAGCGAAATCGCGGAGGCTGCGGCGCGCACGGATTACCGACTGAGTGAGCGCCAAGCCAAAGCCATTCTTGAGATGCGCCTGTCCCGCCTCACGGGCCTGGAACAGGAAAAGCTCGCCGCAGAGTACGGCAGCCTTTCAGAAGCGATCGCTCGGCTGAAGGCGATCTTGGCGGATGAGCGCGTGCTCATGGATCTCATCGTGACCGAGCTCGAAGAGGTTAAGAGCAAGCATCAGAATCCGCGCCGCACCGAGATCATTGAGGACGAAGCCGAAATCCAAGTTGAAGATCTGATCCAGGAAGAAGAAATGGTCGTTACCATTTCCCATTCTGGGTACATCAAGCGCACACCGCTCTCGACCTACAAGGCACAAAAACGCGGAGGCAAGGGCAACAAGGGCATGGAAGCCCGCGACGATGATTTTGTTACCCAACTCTTCGTGGCTTCAACGCACAGCTTCGTGTTCTTCTTCAGCAATCGCGGCAAAGTATACGTGAAGAAGATTTACGAAATCCCGGCCGCAGCGCGTAACGCCAAAGGCCGCGCCATCGTCAACTTCGTAGGGATGGAGGAAGGCGAACGCGTCGCAGCGATCACGCCCGTGCCTGGCATTCAAGAAGGTCTGTTCGTGATCACCCTCACCCGGGGTGGACAGATCAAAAAGACGAGCATCCTTGATTATCAAAATTACCGAGAAAAAGGTATCATTGGCGTCAAGATCGCGGACGACGATCAGCTGCTCACAGCTGCCGTCACGGACGGAACCTGCGACCTCTTGATTGCCACCAAACTAGGCAAATCGATCCGTTTCGAAGAGGATCAAGTGCGCCCGATGGGCCGCAACACAGCGGGCGTGAAGGCGATCGAACTCTCTGAGGGCGATGAGGTCGTTGGCTTCGCTAGCACGCAACCGGATCGCGACATGGTGCTCACAGTGTGTGAGCGCGGCTACGGCAAACGCACCAAGCTAGAGGAATTCCGCAAACAGCATCGCGGTGGCAAAGGCATTATCCTCATCGATGCCAGTGACCGAAACGGTCCTGTGGTTGGGATCGCTCTCGTGAAGCAAAATGATGAGCTGGTGCTGATCACCGATAAGGGTCAAATCATCCGCACCCAAGTGACTGGCATCCGCGAGACGGGCCGTAACGCGCAGGGCGTGAAGGTGATGTCCGTGGACGAGGGAGAACGCGTCGTCGCCATGGAGCCGGTCGGCGCGACCGACGAAATCGACGGTGATGTAACCCCCGAGGACGGCTCCGATGCCAACACGGAAAACACTGAGCACAACGAAATCCGCAGCGAAGAAGGGCCCAGCGATGAAGCCGGTGCTCGAAACGAGCCGCCCAGCGACGAAGAGCCCAACGACGAAGAGCCCAACGACGAAGAGCC
>Ga0105046_10001552_pt1 | contig 35442 bp, 27 predicted proteins | sample MAT03_FD_78385 | JGI IMG/M metagenome (GOLD analysis project Ga0105046, IMG submission 78385) | Freshwater microbial communities from Lake Fryxell liftoff mats and glacier meltwater in Antarctica - MAT-03 (megahit assembly) | ecosystem: Environmental > Aquatic > Freshwater > Ice > Liftoff... | reverse complement strand
CGGCTCCGGAATCATCATCATCACGGCGTGGGGCAGGGAACGTCCGGAGAGCACCAGGAGCTCCAAGCAGTTGTCGAACATCGCGGAGTCCGAACCGTTCTGGTTGATGATCGGTAACAACTTTTTGATGTCGCTGCCGAACAGCGGGCTTTCCAGGAGCGATTCGCGGGCATGCATCCAGTTGATGTTGCCGCGGAGCGTGTTGATTTCGCCGTTGTGCGCGATGTAGCGATACGGATGGCTCCGCTCCCAGCTTGGGAAGGTGTTCGTGGAAAACCTTGAGTGCACCAGCGCGAGGGCCGACTCCATGTCGTTGTCGCGCAGTTCGGGAAAAAATTGATCCACCTGCACAGGCATGAGCATGCCTTTGTAGATAAGCGTCCGGCAGGAGAGGCTTGCGGCATACCAGAATTTGCTGAGCCCCGAAGCGCGGATCGCAGTCACGGCGGCTTTCCGGATGACGTAGAGTTTCCGCTCGAAAGACTGCTCGTCGGGCGTGTCCGCCCCGCGACCGATGAACACCATGCGCATGAACGGTTCGCTGGCTTTCGCCGTGTTGCCGATCATCGAGTTGTCGGTCGGCACATCGCGCCATCCGAGCACGATCTGGCCGGCTTCCGCAGTGACCTGATTGAAACTTGATTCGCAACGGGAACGCACTTCGGCTTCCTGATCGCAATAAATCACGCCCGCAGCGTATTCGCCTTCGGCTGGTAATTGAATGCCGTTGGCTGCTGCAACCTTGCGCAAAAATTTATGCGGAAGCTGCATCAGGATGCCTGCGCCGTCGCCAGTGTTCGGTTCGCAACCGCAGGCGCCGCGATGGTCCAGATTCAAAAGGATCGTCAGCGCGTCCTTGACGATGGAGTGCGATTTGACCCCTTTCATATGACAAACAAAGCCCACGCCACAGGCATCATGCTCAAACCGGGGATCATAAAGACCCTGTTTCACCGGCAGTCCGTTTTCACCTTTTTGAATCATACTTTTTTCCTTTTCGCTGGTTTGTGATTTTTCTTCGCGCCGTTGCCCGCACCTTTGACCGTGGATTTCTCTCTGCTGCGTGATGCCCCGCGCGCTGCGTTTTCCGTGTGTCCCTTGCTCCCTGATTCGTCACCCGGTGCGTGCTCTGCCGGGGCTCCGACGAAGATGGCATCCGCTGGCCAATCGGGCCGGATATACCCGGCCTTCATGTTGACGAACGGCAGATAATTCCTCATCAGCCGCACGGGTGCAAGCACACGAATCGTCGAAATTTCCTCAATGGAATCCTGGCCGTGATTGCGCAAAAGACTCGGGATCACCTTGCCCTGCGCGGTCTGGACGATGTCCGCATCGCTTTTTCCATCGATGAAGAGCAGGAGCGCGAGCCTCCCGTCGATTTCGGCGATGTGGCTCTCAAAAATCACCTCCGAGAACACGGTGCGTACAAAGGGTTCCCGGCGGATGTCCTCGATGACCTGCTCCAGCGAGATGCCCATGCGAAACCGGATGATGTACAAATGGCGCGCCTCAAAGTGGCCCGTGCCCTTGGCGCTCAGATCGACGTGGGTGTGATAACTCACCACGCCCTCCTCCTCGAGCAGGCGGCGGCGGCGGTTTACTGTGCGGGTGTTCAGTTCGCAACGCTGCGCCACGCCATGGTCCGAAAGGCGGGGGTCGCGAACGAGTTCGCGTAGAATCAGCGCTTCGGAGTCATCGAGTTCTCTCATGGCACCGAGAAAAATAGTGATCCGCACGAAAATTGCGACTACTTTTTGTGCAAATAATAAAAAAACTGGCCGTGGTATGTTTAAAAGCGCCTAAAAATGACTAAAACCTGCATTATTTAGGCTTGAATATACCGCTTCGTGACGGAAATAGCCGGTCGCGCAGTCGGAGGAACGGGGTTTCAATGGCCATACCGAGCAGCATGCCGCCCCCGAGAGAGAGCGCGAAGTGGCAGAACCACAGCGTCCAGCCTCCATCCCTGCCGAACGCGGGTTTCAGGATGAGGAGCAGAAACGTCATGTGCCAGAGGTAGATCGAGTAGGATTGTTTTCCGATTGCTGCGAGCCAGCGGTTTTTCCATTCGGCGAAGAGGGCTTCGAGCAGGACGATGCCGCAGGCGATATAGATCGCGGTGAAGCCGAAGCTGTGCAGGTAAAAGCCGGTGCCGTATCGAATCCAAAACACTGGCAGCAGCAGCAGTGCGGCTGTCGCCAGCAGAACCTTCCGCCAGCGTTGCCAGAAGTTTTTGAGTTGTTCGTGACGGAAATGAAACAACCACGAGATCCAAACGCCAAACGCCAGCGAATCGATCCGAAGATGGGTGGCGACAGCATGCGTGCGCCAGTTGAAATCGAGCCGTGCCGCCAGCTCCACGCGGAAGGCCAAGGCCGCGATAGCCAATGCGAGAATCATCCAGGGCAGCCGCTCAAAAGTGCCCCCGCCTTTGCCACGCGAGGCAATCCAAAGCATGAAGGGCAGCAGAAGGTAAAAATGTTCCTCAATGGCGAGCGACCACGTGTGGTTGAACAGCGTGAGCCAGTAGTTTTGGACGAACAACATTTCGCTGAGCACCACGTTCCATGGCGGAAAATAGCCGGTGCGAAACCACACGAGGCTGACCGTCGCAGCCAGCATCAGGTAAAACGGCGGGTAGATTTTCCACGCCCGACGCAGCCAGAACCGGCCCCAGCGCAGCGAACCGTGGCGTTGCCATTCGCGAAACAACAATCCTGAGACCAGAAATCCGCTCAGGACAAAAAATAAATCCACGCCCATCCAGCCGACGCGCTCGATTTTCAATAGCACATGAAAAAGCCATTCGGGCATCTGCGAAGGTGCGGGCAAAGGCTGATGGCCGAACAACACCAGGATCACCGCCAGGGCGCGCAGTATGTCGAGCGAGGCGAGCCGGGATTCGGGCTTCACGTTTTCTCCACCTCCAGAACTTGAAACGCCCGTCCCATCATTTCGGGATGGATCAACGTCATGAATTGTCGGCGCGCTGCGGCGTCGAGGTTTCCCTTGGCGAAAAGCCGTTCTGCCTGTGCCATGAGAAAACGGTGCTGATCCTGCATCGAGGCAGATGAGCCGACGACTTCGCGGAGCGTGGTCCATTCGACGTGGGCGGTGAGATCCTGTTCGCCCGGCGCTGCGAGCAGGTCTTTTGAAACCGAGTGGTTGCGGTAGGCGCGCAGCGTTCCTTCGTTCCGTGAATCGTCGTAATACGCCTCGCGCTCCATTCCGTAATCCACCGCCAGCACCCAACCGCGTTCCATGCGCTCCAGAACGTCCCGCAACCACGGCGCGTCGTGATTGCGCACTTCCGTGATGAAACCCTCCGAGCCTGCGGCCTGCGGCGGAACTCCCTGCAAGGGCAAATCGCACCATGCGAGCGTTCCGTTTTGCCAATCCACGCCGCATTCCCACCAGCGGTCGCTGCGAAAAACGACACGCCGCACGGGAAAGGCGTCGATCAGCTCGTTTGAAAGATGCGCACCCGTCCAGGCGGGCACGGTGGCGAGTGACTTATACCAGCGGACAGACGGCACCGTTTTCAGTGCCTCCCGCTGGAGCGTTTCCAGCGCGGCGAATGGCTCGACGATCACGTACTGCAGCACCTCGCGGAAAGCCCCCGCCGCGGCGGCGAGAAGATCCCGCGCCAGCAACCCGTCGTTCGCTCCTTGTTCGACCACAGTAAATCGAGCGGGCCTTCCGAGCCGTTCCCAGCGTTGCTCCAAGTCCAATGCGAGCAGTCGTCCGTACATTGCGCCGACGGAGACGTTGGTGAAAAAATCACCCTTGCGCCCCGTCCGGACTTTTCCCCGTGCGTAATAACCCAGATCCGGATGATACAGCGCCTCGCCCATAAACCGCTCCCAGGGCATGGGCAGCAGGGGGCGCAGAAATTCGAGCAAGGCGTTCACGTCGCCCGTTTTCATCGGGAAAACGTGATTGAAAAGCCAGCCTCAACCATGAGGAATCTAGACGATTTTTTTTGGATGCAGGAGGAGGAAGCAAGAAGACATCCCGGCCTGTTTCCCGTGCAAATCCCGCTTGAGTGGCGGCGTCGGGTGTGGCGTAGTCTGCGCCAGAACATGGAAAACAGGCAAAAACTTGTGGGTGTGGGATTGGGCGCGGGGCTGCTAGGGGCGGCGTTCCTCACGCTCAAGTACGCCATTCGTCCGCCGACGAAATCGCGGGTGCCCGACGCCATTTCGCCCGCGATTTTTGCGACGAAAGTGCTGCACACGAGCCTCGGTGCGATGGTTTATCATGAATCCGGAGCGGGCGCGCCGTTGGTTTTCATCCACAGCGTGGGTCTGGGTTCGTCCTCGTATGAATGGTCGAAGGTGTATCCGGGGTTTGCTACGAATCATCGGGTGCTGGCACCGGATTTGATCGGGTTTGGTGAATCGGCGCGGCCATCGGGAAAAATGACACCCGCCGAGCAGTCGCGGACCATTGCGGAATTTTTGCGGGCGACCTGTGACGAGCCTGCGATCCTTGTGGGAAGCGGATTGGGCGGCGCGTTTTGTGTGCTTGTGGCAAGTCAACATCCGGAACTTGTCTCGCGCCTGGTGCTGCTCATGCCGACGGGGTTGGCGGAGTTTGGGCATCAACGGCTACCGCTGCCGACGCGTCTGCTCGGGCGCACGAGGGTGCTGAACCGTTTTCTGTATCGGAACCATCTGGCGACGCGGAGCGGCCAGCGCACGTTGCTGGAGCGGCATGGATTTGCCAATCCCGCCAACGTCACGGAGGAGGCTATTGATGTTTTCACCACATGCGCCCAACAGGCGGGAGCGGAGCACGCGATGCTGAATTTGTTGTCGGGCCGGTTGAGTTTTGACCTTGAGCCGAGGATGAAATCGCTCACGCAGCCGGTGACCTTGCTGTGGGGTGAAAAGGTGAGTTTCCCGCCGCTGGAATGGGCTTTCCGCTGGCAGGCGATGCTGGAGCGTTCGCGTCTCGTGACGTTGCCGAATGTCGCCGCGATGGCCGCGTTGGAGGATCCCGAGACCATTATCCGCGAGCTTGGCGTGGAGTTGAGCGGCGAGTTGCGCGTCGCGTAGGGAGACGCTGAATCGTTGAACGCGAACGAACCCGGCTATGGTTTGGTCGGGTTGTTGATAATCCGCACGCGGCGGCGCTGTTCGCTTGGCCCCACGCCGGGCGTTTGTCCGTCCGGGGTGCGGTTGCGGAAGCCGGGCGGAAGCGTCGGGCGGTTTGGCTGGCCGGGAGCATTGGGCATTGGTGCGGGAGCGGCGGCGACGGGGCGTTGGATTTGGGCCTGGTCGAACTCGACGACGCCGGCTTCTCCCGCCACGCCTGCACCGGTTCCGCGGCGGAGATGCACTTTGCTTCGGCCCATTTCCTCGGACCACTCGACGCGATCAATGATCAGTCCGTCCGGCCCTTGTTCGCCTGCAAACAGCGTGTAACGGTTTTGTCCGTCGCGGGTGGAAAGAAAAACGCAATCCTTGCCTTCGAGTTTGGAAAGACCGGTGACGTAATAGTTTTGAAAAGGATTTACCTCCGCTGGTTTCGCGACCGGTGTGGCGAGGGTGAAGGGCGAATTGCTCACCATCTTTTCGTAATCAGCGAAAGGGCGCGACACCGGGATGTCGGGAGAATCTGAAGCAAGCACCGAGCAGGGGAGGGCCATTGCGAGAACGAAGCGTTTCATGGAGCAAACCTAATGTGACGCGGGTGGAACGCAAAATTTTTCTCATCGGTTTCACTGGGGGTTCATGGTGACAGAAACCTTTTCATGCAACATGTACGGTTTTTCTGGACGCACGTTGATCAGAAGAGCTATTGCACTTCACCGAAATGAATGCTCAAGCTGGCCTGACGCTTTACGAGCCGACGCTCGTCCCCGCTCTCCTCGACATCCAGCAACGCTTTGGCTACCTGCAACGCGATGCGCTGTGGCAGTACTCCAGAAAATCGGGTGTTCCTCTGGCCCGAATTCATGCAGTGGCCAGTTTTTTCCCGCATTTCCGTCATGTGCCACCTCCGAAAGTAACGGTGCATGTCTGTCGTGACATGGCCTGCGGCATGAACGGGGCGGACGACATGATCGAGGACTTGAAGAATAACTGCGGCAAACAGGTCGATGTTCACGGGGTTTCGTGTTTAGGACGATGCGACCGGGCCGTGGCGGCGTGCGTGCAGGTGGCGGGTTCCGGGCATGAGCATTTTTGCCTGGGGCGTTCTGCGGAGGCCGTGAAAACCTTCGTGGCCGAGTGTGTCGCCGGCAATTCGCCGCACGCCGACACCGACACCGACCTTCGTTCGCCTTTGGAAAATGCGGAGATCAATCCGTACAAGACTGCCCCGGAAAAATACGGTGCCACGATGAAAGCCATCGCGGTTCGGAACGTCTCGTTGCAGTCGGCGGGCAAATTGCTTGGCGAAAAAGGATGGTCCGCTGCGCAAATCGAACGTTTTCGCCTCGCCTCGCTGCGCCAGATGCGGGTGGATTTTGCCGTGGAAGACGAAGTGGCGGAGGCCGTCCGTGCATGGCAAACCGAGCGCGACTGGGCTGCGGGTCCGGAACTTGGCGGATGGGCCGACGCGGTGCTGAAAGAGTTTACCGCAGCAGATCTGCGCGGCATGGGCGGCGCAGGAATTCCGTCCTCACAGAAACTGCGGGACGTGCGCGATGCGATCCGCACCGCGCGACTGCGCGATGTGGATGATCGCGGGTTCATTGTGGTAAATGGCGACGAAAGCGAGCCCGGTACGTTTAAGGATCGGGAGATCCTTCTGCGCACGCCGCATCTGGTTGTGGAAGGTGTGATCCTCGCGGGGATGATCACCGAGGCGACGCAGGGTTTCATTTACATCCGGCACGAATACGAGGAGGAAATCGAGGCCTGCCTGGAGGAAATCAAGCGCGCCGAAATGCTCGGCCTGTGCGGCATGAACGCCGTGACGCTCGGGCGATCGTTTCCGATTTCGGTGTTTGTCAGTCCCGGCGGATACATCTGCGGCGAGCAAAGCGCGCTGATCGAAGCGATGTCGGATCGCCGCGGCGAACCGCGCAACATGCCGCCGAAGCTTGAAACCAACGGGCTCGACGATTTGCCGACCATCGTGAGCAACGTCGAGACCTACGCGTGGATGCCCTATATCTATCATCGTGGCGGCGCGGCGTATTCCGCGCTAGGCGTGAACGGTTGGAAAGGGTGCCGCATCTTCTCGATCTCGGGCGATGTGAAACGTCCAGGCGTTTATGAGGTGCCCATGGGCATGACGCTTCGAGAACTAATCCACGGCGAAAAGTTTTGCCAAGGGATCGTCGGGGATCGCGCGTTGAAGGCCTTTGCGCCCTCGGGACCTTCGGGCGGATTTCTTCCCGCAAAACTCACGGCGGCGAGCGGGCTTCCGCGCAAGCACACGGAAAACAAAGCGTGGATCGAACTCGCCGCGCGGCGTGGGTTTGATCCGGCGGCGACGGAACTCGACATTCTCGATCTCGAACTGGAGCTGAACCTTTTCCGTTCGCTCAGCCCCACGCAGGCGCTCGGCGGGGGGTTGGTGGTCTATGCCGAGGGGCGAGACATGGCGGAGCAGGCGGTGAACTCGCTCAATTTCTTCCGTAACGAATCGTGCGGCAAATGTGTGCCCTGCCGTGTGGGTTCGCAAAAAATCGCGGCTCTCGGCGCGAATCTGCTTGAAGGAAAAATCAGCCGCGACCAATGGCAGAACGAGCTCTGGCCTTTGATCAAAGAAATGTCGAAAGCCATCGAGATGGCCTCCATCTGCGGACTCGGACGCTCCGTTCCGATGCCGCTGCGCACGGTGTCGAATTTTTTTGAAGAGGATCTCGCCAAACATCTTCCTGCAACCGTGGCTCCCGCGCCAAAAACCAAAAAATAGATCATGGCCACCATTGCTGAACCATCTGAGGGACTTTTCATACGTGACGACGATGAAGGGCTGTTTAGTCGCGACATCAACGGACAACTCGTCCGGTTGGATGCGCCGACGGAAACTGATTACACAAAGACGGTCACGGTGCAGATCGACGGCGTTGCCGTGACTGTGCCGCTCGCGGAGCCGCTCAAGGATTCGATGGGCAACATCGTGATCGATCTCGAAGGCCGCACGACACCGAAGTACACCACGATCCTCGACGCCGCGCAAAAGCTCTACGTCAAGCAGCCGGGCGACGAAGTAAAAATTCCGATTCCCACGTTGTGCCATCAGCCCCACATGAAACCCGTGGGCGTATGCCGGTTGTGCGTGGTGCAGATTTACGGCCAAAAACGCGGCAAACGCGCTGCGGAACGCAAGCTCCTTCCGGCGTGCCAGCATCCGGTGAAGGACGGCATGGAAGTGTTCACGATGCGCGCGGAAGGTGCGGACGGGGATCGCGTTCGCGAAACGGTGAAAATTGTCACTGAACTGCTCACGGCGGACAATCTGCGTCCGGCGCACAATGCTGACCTGGACAAGGAACTCGCGCCGCTCAACGAACTGAACCAGATGGCGGACCGCTGCGGTGCGGATCGCGGACGTTTCCGCATCGACGCGCTTGATCACAAAAAGCGCAGGCAGATCCCCGATCCGCCGGTGGGTCAGCGAAAACTCGACGCCACTTCACCGGTCTTTGTGGTCGATCACAACGCATGCATTCTGTGCGACCGTTGCGTCCGTGCCTGCAACGACGTGATGGAAAACAACGTCATCGGGCGCACTGGCAAGGGTGCTTCAGCGGGCATTGGATTCGATCTCAACGATTGGATGGGCGACTCCGGTTGTGTGCAATGCGGCGAATGCATGGTTTCGTGTCCCACGACCGCCATCACGTTCAAGCCGGTGGCGAAGGTGAAATCCGTTTCGCTGAACCGACGCACGAAGGTGCTGCCCGCATCGGAGATCATCAAGAACCCGCTCTTCGCCGGGATGCCGCCGAAGTTTCTGCTGTGGCAGCAGGGGTTGGTGTTGCAGCGCAAAGTGAGCAGGGGTGAAACGATTTTCAAACAAGGCGAAGCGGGTAACACGGCGCTGATCATGCGGGAGGGTCTTTTCGAAGTGCGCGTGTACCGCCGCGTGGCGACGTTGCTGCACAAGATCTATGCGTTCGGTTCAATGTTCGATCGCACCCGCGCGGTGTTCAAACGCAAGCTCACTGCCGAGGATCTGATCGTTGGCGAAATGGCGTGCGTGACTGGAACGCCGCGAACGGGCGATGTGGTGGCTTTGAAAAAAGGCGAGGTCTGGGAAATTCGGCGCAACGTGGTGGACCGTCTCATGCGGCTTCCGGGCTTGCGCGAACGTTTTGACAACGAATACCGCCAACGCTCGCTCGATCTTGTGCTGGAGCGCACCGACCTTTTTAAATCCATTGAGCGCAAGGAGTACCAGGAGATCGTGGATTTTCTCCGGAACCGGATCGGCTTTGTTCGCGTTCAACCAGGGCAGGAGCTTTTTAAACAGGGCGATCAGGCGACCAACATGTTCCTTGTGCGGCTTGGTCATGTTCGGATTGGTGTCCGGCGTTACGCGGAGGAATCACGGCTCCTGACCGCCGGTCCGGGAGCGATTCTGGGTGAAATCGGGTTGCTCGGCCTGTCCCGCGAGGATGCGGCGCTGCCCGATGATGTGGTGGATGAGCGGGTTCGTGATGCCTTGGAAAAAGCGGGGAACGACCTCGTGAACTCCATCCCCGCAGGTTTCCGCAGCGCCACGTGCTCTGCCCTCGGGCATATCGAACTGGCGCGACTGGGACGTTCCGACTTTTTGGAAATGATCCGGCAATTTCCGACGCTGCGCCGTCGGTTGGTGCGGCAGTCCCTCGCGCGGCTTCGCAATGACCGCGACGATAATCCATTTCTCAAGGACTACGTGGAGCAGGGGCTTTACGAGGGGCAGAGTATTCTCGTGCTGGATCTTGAACGTTGCACGCGCTGCGACGAATGCACCCGTGGTTGCGTCGATGAACACGGTGACGATTCGCACGGTGTCCCGCTGACTCGCATGCTGCGGGACGGCATGCGTTTCGATCGTTACCTCGTTGCGACCTCCTGCCGCTCCTGCACCACGGCCCACTGCATGGTGGGTTGTCCGGTGGATGCCATTCACCGCGGGCGCCACCTCCAGATCGTCATTGAGGACCATTGCATCGGCTGCGGGCTTTGTGCCACGAACTGTCCTTACGGTAGTATCGCGCTCACGCCGAACATCCGAAATAAGGTGCTGGTGCCTGACAGCGAGCATCCGGGCAACTTCGTCAAGGTGGCGCAAAAGAAAGCCGTCAACTGCGACCTCTGCGACGCGGAAGGGAAGCATTCTTCGCCGCAACCGAAATGCGTTGCCTCGTGTCCTCATGACGCGGCATTCCGCATGTCGGGCGAGGAACTTCTGCAACGCATCCTCGGGAACCCGTTGTAAGGGCTGTTAATTTGTTCCGTCGAAAAATTAACGAAAAGAATCATCGCACCTTGCTAATGCCCGCTTTTTTTCGGAAAACCTTCCCGCGTAGATGATCAAACTTTGCCTCACGCTCTGCGCCGCCTGGCTTGCCGGGTGTGCGCTCGCACTGGCTCTCGAAGCTGGGGATTCCTCCTCGGATCTTCCAGTGGCTCCACCCCTCGCTCCCCAGGTTTTCAACCCTGATCCTGGCGCAACCGTGCGCGGGGATGAACCCCCGCCGCTGCGTTTGTTCCCGGATGAACCGGTTTTGCCGCTCGACTACGGTCTGGACGAGGTGGAGGAGACGCTCCGGCTTCCCCGCGAAGGCACCCGTGCGGAACTTTTCAAAAAGAAAACCTGGCACGCCGAGGATCACTACCACGAATCCGAGGCGGGTCTGGGGCTTCCGCCGAACACCCAGGTTTCTTCCAATCGCTGGAAGACCGATTTCGGCGAGTGGCGCAGGTATCGCGATCCCCTGACAGAATCGCCCTACATGTATCGCACGCCGGAGATCTGGCATCCATATCGTCAGAGTTTGCTCAAGGGTGACACGCCGATTCTCGGTCAGGATATTTTCCTGAATGTGACGGTGAAAAATTTCACGTTGTTTGAAGCGCGCAAACTTCCTGTTCCCAGCGGCGTGAGCGCGGCCAGTCCGGGCAGCTCCGAGTTCTACGGGCGGGGTGAACAAATGATGATTCTGAACGACACATCGTTCGCCTTTGAAATCTTTCAGGGTGAGACCGCGCTCAAGCCGGTTGAATGGGCGTTGCGGGTGAATCTGGTTCATAACCGCAACTGGGTGCGGGTGCGTGAGAACAACCTGCTCGATCCCGATCCGCGCGGGCCGGGTGTGGGCACCGATAAAAGGCGCAGCGCCGGGCAACTCGGGGCTGCGGAATCGAAAGCAGATGAAGCTTCGCCCACGCTCGATCTCAAAAGGAACGCCAAGGTCGCAGACATCAAGCCCGGCGAACTGGCTGAGTTCATTGAGGGCGACCTGGTGCAGGCGAAACGCGAAGACTTCAAAGGCCGCGGCTACCGCTACACCAACCGCTACAAAGACTGGACCGCGCTTCAGGAAGTGTTCTTTGAGTTGCACATCCGGGATCTCAGCAGCAACTACGACTTCCTCACTTCACGCATCGGCATTCAGCCGTTCGCCAGCGATTTCCGCGGGTTCATTTTTTCCGATACGAACCTCGGCATCCGACTTTTCGGCAACTACGACAACAACCGCCTCCAATACAACCTCATCCACTTCAACATGCGGGAAAAGGATACGTATTCAGAACTCAACACCTTTAATTCCCGGCATCAGAATGTGTTCATCGCGAATCTGTATCGCCAGGACTTCATCTGGCCCGGATACACCGCGCAGTTCAGCATGCACCTGAACATTGACGAGGGCGGGACGCACTACGACAAAAACGGATTTCTGGTCCGCCCGGAACTGCTCGGAACACCCGAGGAACACGATGTGCGCTCGTTTTACCTCGGTTGGGCTGGCGACGGCCATATCGGACGCATGAACATCTCTCACGCCTTTTATCAGGTGCTCGGCGAGGATGAATTCAACGGACTGGCGGGTCGCAGCACAACGATCAACGCGCAGATGGCCGCGCTGGAACTTTCCATCGATTACGACTGGATTCGCTACAAATTGTCCGGGTTCTGGGCGTCCGGCGATGCCGATCCGACGGATGGCACAGCGACGGGTTTCGACAGCATCGTTGATCTTCCATTTTTTATCGGCGGCCCATTCAGCTATTACGTGCATGAAGGCATCAACCTCGGCGGTACGGGCATCGGGCTCAAACAGCGTGACAGTCTGCTGCCCAACTTCCGCAGCAGCAAAGTCGAGGGGCAATCAAACTTTGTTAACCCCGGCGTGCTCATCCTCGGGGCTGGCCTGGATTTTGATGTGACGCCGCGGCTTAAGGCTTTTGTAAACGCCAACTACATCTGGTTCTCCGAAACCAAACCCATCGAGATCGCCCTCCAAACGAACAAAGCGGATAACCGGCTCGGCCTCGATACCAGCCTTGGCTTTCGTTTCCGTCCGCTCCTGACCGAACAATGGATCATCGCGGCGGGCGTGGGCTTTTTCTTTCCGGGCCAGGGGTACAAGGACATCTACCGGACCAACACGAACACGGTCCCAGGTTACGGTATGCAGGATCAAACCGGGAAAGTGGACAGTCCGCTCTACAACCTTTTCATGACGATGACGGTCACCTTTTAAGCATGTGTCGACTTGCCGCCATTGCATTGAGCCTCCTGCTCGGAGCCGGATTCGTCCTCCGTGCGCAGTCCAATGAATCTGCGTCGCCCGTGTCGCCCTATGGACCGAAGATCTCCGTGGGGCTGACCCCGGCAACACGCGGACCCGGGCTTCCGGAGCGGAACGTCATCGATCAGACGCCGGAGATGGTTCATGCCAAAAGTGCCGGCTGTCTCGAATGCCACGCAGGCGTTGAGCCGATGCATTCGTCGCCGAACGTGCAGTTGGGCTGCACGGATTGCCACGGTGGCAATCCCACGCCGAGTCTGCCGAAGGAAATTGCGCACGTCCTGCCTAATTATCCCGAAGTATGGTCCTCCTCGGCAAATCCCGCGAACGCCAACGTGGCGCTGAATCACGAATCGCGGGCGTTCATCAAATTCGTCAACCCCGGCGATCTCCGGGTCGCGCAGGAAACGTGCGGCACCTGTCACCAGCAGATTTTTGAAAACGTCACGCACAGCATGATGAACCACGGCAGCATGCTTTGGGCTGCTGCCGCTTATAACAACGGTTCGTTCTACGCCAAACATGCGCTGTTTGGTCAAGCCTATGGTGCCGACGGCGCACCGCTGATTTTAAAAAGCCCGCGGGAGCTCGGTCCCAATGAAACGAAGGAAACCGGGCATCTGCCCCTGCTCGTGCCTCTGCCGCGTTTCAACCGTGCGCAACCCGGCAACATCTTCCGCATTTTCGAAAAAGGCGGGGCGCCGCTGCTGCAGCTCGGCGTTCCCTATTTCGAAGAGCCGCCGGGCAAGCCTGAGCGCCGTCTTTCTGATCGCGGTCTCGGCACGCTGCTTCGCATCGATCCCGTGGTGCTCAGTGCGCTCAAGACGCGGCTGCACGATCCGCTGCTTGGTTTCATGGGATCCAACGATCGTCCGGGCGATTATCGTTCCAGCGGTTGCACGGCCTGCCACGTGGTGTACGCCAACGACCGTTCGCCGACGAACTCCGGCTGGTGGTCCAAGTTCGGTCATCAGGGCCTGAGCTTCACCAAGGACAAATCCATTCCGAAAAAGGAAAAGGGGCATCCGGTCATGCACCAGTTCACGCGGTCGATTCCCTCCAGTCAGTGCATGAATTGTCACATGCACCAGGGCAACCTCTTCGTAAATCCTTACCTCGGATACACTTGGTGGGATCAGGAATCCGACGGGGAGTTCATGTACCCGCATCCGAAGAATCCGCTGGCCGACAACCCGCATTTCCGTGGCAAAAAGACGAAGGAAGAATTTCTCAAACCGAAGAATCCCACGGACATCGAACTCGCCGACGCCATCGTGCAAAACCCCGAAGCTGCTGCTGCGCGCGGGCTGTGGGGCGATACGCACTTTTTGGAAAAAGTCGCCGAGCTGAATCCGATGATGAAACAGACCCAGTTCGCCGATTACCACGGTCACGGCTGGGTATTCCGTGCGGTGTTTAAAAAGGATCGCAAAGGCAACCTGCTCGATCTCGACGACAACATCATCAAACACGCCGATCCCGAGAAATTCGGCAAGGCGATTCATCTCAACGACATTCACCTCAAAAAAGGAATGCAGTGTGTGGATTGCCATTTCGACGTCGATGTCCACGGCAACGGCATGTTGATTGGCGAACCGCGCCACGCGACGACGATCATGTGCATCGATTGCCACGGCACGGTCACGCAGCGTCCGAACCTCGTCACAACAGGCGTTGCAGGCAAGGTGGACCTGAACAAAAGTTCGACACCGTGGGGACCGCGTTTTCGCTGGACCGGCAGCACGCTGTACCAATTTTCCACAATGAGTCCCGATATGTGGTGGGAGATTCCGCAGACCGTCGATGTGGTTGATCCCGCTTCAACGCATTACAACGCGAAGGCGGCTCACGCCAAAACCATCGAGCGCGACGGTAAAACGTGGGGCAAACAGGTAAAGACCGGGTTGCAGGAAAAGGATATGGCTCACACGTATTCCGCGATGGATTGCCAGGTCTGCCATTCATCCTGGGTGACGAGCTGCTTCGGGTGCCATCTTCCGCTTAAGGCGAATCATCGCGGCAACCAGAACAAATATGAAGGCACCTGCAGCCGCAATTTTGTTTCCTACAACCCGCAGGTGGTCCGCGACGACGTGTTCATGCTCGGCTTGGACAGCACGATCAAAGGCAACCGTCTCTCGGTGCTGCGATCGTCGAGCGCGGTGGTTGTGAGTTCGATGAATGCGAATCGCGAAATGGTGTACTCGCAGCAGCAGACGGTTTCCTCCGAAGGTTACGCGGGCCAAGCGTTCAATCCGCATTTCCCGCACACCACAAGCAGCGTGGGCACGACCAAGAACTGCACCGACTGCCACCTTTCTAAGGACAACGATAACAACGCAATCATCACGCAGTTGCTCGGGTTCGGGACGGGATCGGTCAATTTCTTCGGTCGTTACGCGTTTGTGGGCACGGGTAAACACGGGTTCGAAGCGGTGCGATGGACCGAAGTGGACGAACCGCAGGCCGCGATTGGCAGCCGGTTGCACGAGTTGGCGTTCCCCGATCAATACGCGCGCCACAAGGACAAGCACAAGGAACTCGAGGTCTCGTATCATCATCACGGACATGAGGTGAAGGACGTGGTGCTTCGTGGCGAATATCTTTACACGGCGAACGGACACGGCGGGTTCGAAGTGTTCGACGTGGCGAATGTGGACAACAAGGGGTTCTCCGAGCGCACCGTCACGGCACCGGTCTCGCCGCTGGGACAGCGCACGTACATCCGAACGAAGGACGCCACCTCGATCGCCTTGCCGAGCACGCTGATCAACGATCCGAATCGCGCACATCTGCCGGCGAACGAAGAGCAGCCGATCCATCCGATCTACGGGTACGCCTTTTTCACCGACCGCAAAGAGGGCCTTGTGAGTGTGAACGTCGGCACGCTCTTCGACGGTAATCCTGAAAACAATTTCTTCAAACGGGCCGCGGTGTTTAATCCCGAGGGCCTGCTTGACGACGCCGAATACGCCACGGTGGCAGGGGAGCGCGTTTATGTCTGTGCGCCCTCGGGCTTGGCTGTGGTGAACGTCCATGCGCCCGATCAACCGTTCCTCGCGGGACGTCTCGCCGAAGGTTTCCTCAAGCACCCGCGTGCGATCTCGGTGCAGTTTCGCTATGCGTTTATTACGGATGAAGACGGGTTCAAGGTGGTGGATATCACGAATCCCGACAAACCAAAGTCCGTGCCCGGCGCGACCGTTCCACTCAAACACGCCGGACGGCTCTACGTCGCGCGGACCTACGCCTACGTGCCGAACGGTCCCGAAGGTCTCGTGATCATCGACATCGAGAACCCCGAAAAACCCAAGGTGTTCATGCGCTACGATGCTGATGGCAAAATGAACGACACCCACGCGGTCCAAATCGGGTCGGTCAATGCCTCAATGTTCGCCCATGTTGCCGATGGCAAAAACGGATTCAAAGTGCTGCAACTTATTTCGCCAGATACGGTGCCCGGTCACATGGGGTTTAGTCCGCCACCCGCACCGAAGCTCATCGCCACGCGTCACGTACACGGCGAGGCGCTTGCCGTGTCGCGCGGACTCGACCGCGACCGCGTCGTCGATGAATCGGGCAACCAGACCGTCGTATTCGGGCGCATCGGTGCACGGCCTTTTCATGTGGATGAAATGCAACGTTTCCTAAGGCACAAAAAATCGGGAGAACTCTTCTTTGTTGAGGATATTCTCAGCGGCATCGCCGGATTGCGCACGCGCGCAGGCGGCAAGGTTCCTGATCCCGTGCCCGTCCCAAGCCCGACGCCGCAGCAGGGTGCGGAACTGTTGCCGCCGCCAGAGTTTATTCCCACTGATGACATTCCCTTCTACCGGAGAGGATTTTAGCCCATGAAACTGATCACCTTTTTTCTGCTGCTCGCGCTCTACCCTCCCGTGCGCGCCGTTGAACTGCTCGATCAAGACGACGTCATACGCATCGTGGAACAGGCGGCGAGTTACGCGCGCCGGGCATCGCCGAAAAGCCGGATCGCCATTGTGGATCGTCAGGGCTACGTGCTCGGCGTGTGGGACATGACGTCGAGCGACGAAAATCCGGTGCTCAACGGCGGCGATCTTGGAAAACGGCGCAACGGCAAGGTGGTCACCGCGATTACCCGCGCCACGACCGCGGCATTTCTCAGCAGCGCGGAAAATGCTTTCACCTCGCGCACAGCGGGGTTCATCATTCAGCAGCATTTTCCGCCGGGCGTCATGAACACGCCGCCGGGGCCGCTCGTGGGCGTGGGTTTTTCCAACTTCTTCGTGGGCGGAGGAAACAACTCGGACGTGAACTTTGCCAAACAAATTCCGTTCGACGGATTTAATCCAGGGATACCGAACGTCCTCTTTCCGAAGGCCTCCTTTGTGCCCGCCAATCCGTTCCGCTCACCGGGAACTTTTGGTTTGGGCGTGCCTTTGGGAACGCTCAGTGATTCGCCCGGTGGCGTCCCGCTTTACAAAGGTGGCGAATGCGTGGGCGGCATTGGCGTGTGCGGTGATGGTTCGCCCACCGATCTAAGCGTGGCCCTGGCTTTTCTGCGCGGATTCAGTCTTCCCAAGTCAACGCCCAGTTTTAAAACCGGTGACGATAGCGACGAGGGTGTTGCGCGGGCCGGACAGCGTGGCTACGGGCCGAATCCCGGGATCACGGCCGACAAGGTGTTCCTCGGCGGCATCCGCATTCCCTATGTGAAAACCGAGTTCGACGATGTCGATGCGGAATCTATTGACGATCTGCCCGGACGCTGGGTGCCGGGCAATATCAAAAATCCAAACTTTCCCGCAGGCGACGATCCCGGTTTTCCCCCGCGTAAATCTCCACCCGTTTTTCCTTACGAAGTGCGGAAGTTCGGCGGTTACGAGGGCGAGGTGCGTTTTCCGCTGCGGGATGATCCGACACCGGGCCGCATCAACGGGGTTAAACGGCTCGAAAAAGAGGAGGTGGAAAAGATCATCGAGCTTGCTGCAGAGCGTGCGAAGAGCACCCGCGCCGGCATCCGTTTGCCGATCGGCGTTCCCGCCAAGGTGTTCATTTCCGTGGTGGGCAACCCTGGAGTGCATGGGAAAAAGCCGCCGATACTTGGAATTTTCCGAACCGGCGAGGCGACCGTATTCAGTTGGGATGTCGCGGTGCAAAAAGCGCGCACTGCGCTGTTCTTTTCATCCAACGACCTGGCATTTTCCACGCGCACCGTGGGGTTCCTTGCGCAGCGCAATTACCCGCCCGGTCTCGACGGACGCCGCCCCGGCCCGTATTTCGGTTTGCAGGAGTCCATTACCGTTGTTGGAAATGGAAACGTGCCGAACGGCATCACGATTTTCCCCGGCGGCTTCCCGCTTTATCGCAACGGCCAGCTTGTCGGAGCCATCGGCGTTTCCGGTGACGGCGTGGATCAGGACGACATCATCAGCATTTCCGGGGTGAAAGAATTCAAAGCGCCCGTGGGCATTCGTGCCGACCAATTCACCTACGACGGTGCCCGCCTGCCCTACGTAAAATTCCCCCGCGACCCGAACAACTGATCAGGAAAAGGGGTCGGTTGTCAATTCTTGACATAATTGGCCTTTCGTTGGTTCCATCCTCAGACAGCTTGTCACGAATTGACAACCGACCCCTTTTGTACGCAAAAAAGTGCGATTATGACTCAATCGAAACAAACGGCTTTTGCCTCAAAAAGTTCGACGAACCACGCGCCGTGCATTTAGTTTCGTGCCCTACATTTTATGTCCCAGCCTCTCGCCAACCAAGTCGCCATTGTCACCGGAGCCGGACGCGGCATCGGCCACGCCATCGCCCTGCGCCTCGCTCAGGACGGCGCTAAAATAGCAGTCGTCAGCCGTTCCGAATCCAACTCGCACCGCACCGCCGAGGAAATCAACGCTCTCTTTCCAGAGGCCGCGCGTCCTTACGCAGTGGACGTCGCCTGTTTTCAGGCGTCGATCGATACGTGCAAAAAAATCCAGGAAGACTTCGGCCGCATCGATATTCTGGTCAACAACGCAGGCGTGACAAGAGACGGCCTCGCCCTGCGCATGTCCGAAGAGGATTGGGACGTCGTGCTCGATACCAACCTCAAGGGCGCTTTCAATTTTATTCAGGGTATTCTCCGCGGGTTGGTCAAGCAACGCAGCGGACGCATCATCAACATCAGCAGCGTGAGCGGGCTTGCGGGAAACGCGGGACAAATGAATTACGCCGCCAGCAAATCCGGATTGCTCGGCCTCTCGAAATCACTCGCCAAAGAAGTGGCGTCGCGGGGAATCACCGTCAATGTCGTTGCGCCGGGATTCATCACGACCGACATGACCGAAGTGCTGCCGGAGAACATCAAAAACACGGTGATTCGCGCGATCCCCATGGGCCGCTTCGGCAATCCCGCAGACATCGCTGCAGCCGTGGCATTCCTCGCATCGCCGGAAGCCAGCTACATCACAGGCCAGTGCCTGACGGTCGACGGCGGCATGGTAATGTAGCCCGCGTTGAATCCCCGATGAAACTTTACATCCTGCGCCATGCCGAAGCCGAACCGACGGCACCCACGGATGCCGAGCGCGCGTTAACACCGAAAGGCTTGAAACAAGCGCGGCGCATCGCACGTTTTTTCAAAAAACAAGGCATCAAACCGGATCTGCTGCTGACCAGTCCGATGAGGCGATGCGTGCAAACCGCAGAATTCGTTGCGACCGAAACAGGCGTGGACCTTGGGGAAAAAGACTTCCTCGCATGCGGCATGAAACCCGCCACTGCGATAAAAATGCTGGGGCGCTGGAGTGAGATGGATACGGTGGTGCTCGTCGGACACGAACCTGATCTCAGCAGATTGATCGATGCACTGATGGGTTGGGAAAAATCGAACGGACTGCGAATCCGTAAAGCCTCGCTCACTTGCATCTCTTTCGTCGAATTCGCGCCGGGCTCAGGATTGCTTGAATTTTCAATGCCCTCGAAATTCGTTTGAACAAAGCCATCAAAGTGTCGTCTGATAGGCTCTCATGAAGACTAAATCCATTGTTCTCGCCATCACTGCCGCACTTGTTGCGGTTTCCACTCCACAGATTTTTGCAGAAGACGCTACTGCATCAACACCCGCAGCACCCGCAGCACTCGCAACGGAAGCGAAGCCTGAAAAGGCAAAAGCAAAAGGCGAGAAGTTCTCAGGATCCATCACGGCCATCGATAAAGCCGCAGGCACCCTAACCGTCAAAGATGGAGCGGGCGCCGAAAAAGTGCTCTCCACAACCGGAGAAACCAAATACCGGCGCGGTGAATCCAAGGCAGCGAAACTCGAGGAGTATGCCGTCGGCGAAGAAGTGAACGGAAAATACGAAGACAAGGCCGGCAAACTTGAAGTGCTTGCACTGCGTTTCGGGCCCAAGCCTGTGAAAAAAGCGGAATAATCCGCGAAAAAACAACGCTGCTGATTTTTTTTGCAACCAACTTTTCTTCAGCACCGTTTTAAGAGCATAACCGGATGGTTTTGTTGAGGTTTCCAGCCGGTTTTAGGGCGGTTTATGTCAGGGGTGGCGTGAACCGCCCGATCTTTTTTCTTCTGCTTCTTCTGCTGCCCGTTTTTTCGTGGGCTGCGGATTCCTTGAAGAATTGCACCCAGCTCATCGTTGGCCAGGCGGAAAACTGGGACGCATCTTCCGGATCCCTCTGGCTTTGTGAGCGGGATGCCGCCGGCAAACCATGGCGCGTCGTGACCGCACCCGTTCCCGTGCTTTTTGGAAAAAATGGTCTCGCCTGGGGCCGTGGGGTCATTGGAACCGACGAACCCGGACGCAGTAAAGTGGAGAAGGACAAACGCGCTCCCGCCGGGATATTCGAAATCGGCAAGATCTACGGCTACGACCCGGTTCTGCCGGACGGCGCTTCTTTTCCGTTTCATCAGGTCGGTAAAGGCGACGCATGGATCGATGATCCCACGCTTCCCGAGTATAACCGCCATGTCGTGGTCGAAGCTTCCAATCCACCGCCATGGTTCGAAAAACAAAAAATGCGGCATGGCGATTTTGCCTACCGTTGGCTGGTGGAAATCCGGCACAACTCCGGCCCCATTATTCCGGGTGCTGGCAGCGCGATCTTTTTTCATATCCGTCGCGGCCCGTCGAAACCTTCGGCAGGCTGCACAACCATGGCGGAGGCGGACCTGCTGAAACTTATCCGCTGGCTGCGAAAGGAACGTCATCCGCATTACGCGCTGCTCCCGCAAAGCGAATATCTCGCTCGCTGGAAAGGCTTGGGGCTTCCCGCGCAGGATCACCTGAGATAAACAAATCCATGGCCGTTCTTCGCATAGCACTCGCGCTCGCGCTCACGCTCGCCGGCCCAAGTCTGCATGCTGCGGAACTGGTTATCGAAGGTTCCAGCACCATGGCGCGCATGTTAATCACCCCGATCGCTGACGCCTGGCAAAAGACGCAATCGAAAACTACCGTGCGTATCATCGCCAACGATTCCACCAACGGCATCGCGGCACTCCTCGACCGCAGGGTGGATGCCGCGATGAGCAGCCGCTCCCCGAGCGAAGTGGAAAGCCGGTTGGCAGAAGAAGGCGGGCAGAGATGGCAACCGTTTCTCGTGGCCAATGACCAGTTGACGGTGATCGTTCATCAGGACAACGCAACCCGCGAGTTCACCCCAAAACAACTCGAACAACTTTTCTGCGGAGATACCCTCCAGTGGCAGGATGTGGGCGGAAAGCCCGCACCCGTCCTTGTCATGATGCGCAAACCCGGCAGCGGCATTCACGCGGAATGGCGGAATCAGGCCATGCGGTGGCGGCTTTTCGCCGATGGAACAAGGGTCTACCCCAACGATCAGGCGCTCCTGACATCACTAAACGACACGCCAAGCGGATTGTCCGTGATGTCCTCGGCACAGCCCCTGCCAGCGAGGCTCCAGCGGGTAAAAATCCTAGGCCCGGGGTGGCAGCGCCCCCTGCTCCTGCTCATCCCGCAACCACCCCGCGAAGAGCTGGCGAGCTTCCTCAGCTTCATCGAATCACCCGCAGGTTCGGATTTAAAAAAACGCGCAGGCTTTTCCATCCAGTGATCTTCCCTTGCCCAAAGCCGTAATTTCACGCAATCGTAACAAAGCTGTCACCGAATCGTGACATTGGTTCCCTAATTTTATCTTTCCATGTTTAAACACACGATTAATTCACTCCCAGGAATCTCCGCCTTGATCATGGCCGGATTCCTCCTCACCACACAAACCACTCACGCGCAAACGGTCGTAAAACTCGACGGCTCCAGCACGGTGTTTCCGGTCAGCGAAGCAGTCGCGGAAGAATTCCAGGCCTCCACCCAAGGAAAAATCCGGGTCCAGGTCGGCAGCTCAGGCTCCGGTGGTGGATTTAAAAAATTTGCCCGTGGCGAGACCGATATTGCCAACGCCTCGCGCCCGATTCTGACCGAGGAAATCGCTGCCTGCAAAGCCGCTGGAATCGAATTCATAGAAATCCCGGTGTGCTTCGACGCGCTCACCGTCGCCGTACATCCTTCCAACAACTGGGCGACAAACATGACCGTCGCGGAACTTAAAAAATTGTGGGAACCCGCAGCCCAGGGGGTGGTGATGAAATGGAGCCAAATCCGTGATGGTTGGCCTGATCAACCGATCAAACTCTTCGGAGCCGGCACAGACTCAGGCACCTTCGATTACTTCACGGAAGCCGTGGTGGGCAAAGCCAAGTCGAGCCGCAGCGATTTCACCGCGAGCGAAGACGATAACACACTGGTCCAAGGGATCGAAGGCGACAAAAACTCGCTGGGGTACATTCCTTACGCTTATTTCGAACCGCATGCCGCTAAGATGAAAGCCGTTGGAATCGACGACGGCAAGGGCGGCGGCCCCGTCCTTCCGAGCAAGGAAAGTGTTATTGCCGGAAAATACAATCCTCTGGCCCGCCCGCTGTTCATTTACGTAAGCGCCAAGTCCGCCGAAAAACCGGAAGTTCAGCAGTTCGTGAAATTTTACCTCGAAAACGTGAGGGAACTCGCCTCCGAGGTGAAATACACCCCCCTCCCTGATGCGGCCTACGTAGAAGCGCTCAAACGTTTCGAATCGCGCAAAACCGGCACCATTTTCGGTGGCATTCCGGAAGTCGGCCTGACCGCCGAGGAACTCCTCAAACGCGAACTCAAGTAACCGGATGCAAGCGGCGGCAAGCGGAAAAAACGCTCTGGCGGGCACCATGGCCCGGTATCGAACCCGTCGCATTGGCGAACGGGTGATCGGCTCCCTGCTGTTCGCCGCTGCCGCCTCGTCCATCATCATCTCGCTCGGCATCATCAGCATCCTCGTGGTGGAATCCGCGGCCTTTTTTAAACACGTGCCCCTCGGCGATTTTCTCACCGGGAAAGTCTGGTCGCCCACCTTCGATCCGCCCAGCTACGGCATCCTTCCGCTGCTGGCCGGAACCCTGCTAACGACAGGAGTCGCCGTGAGCGTGGCGCTTCCCCTCGGAACGATCATCGCCATTTACCTCAGCGAATTTGCGCCGTTCAAAGTGCGGGAAATCGTGAAGCCGATGCTGGAATTGCTCAGTGCCGTGCCCACCGTGATTTATGGCTATTTCGCACTGATATTCGTCGCGCCACTTTTACAAAAACTCCTCGCCCAATTCGGCTACGACCTCCCTCTGTTCAACACCTTGAGCGCGGGCCTGGTGATGGGCGTAATGATTATTCCCTACATCAGCTCGCTCAGCGAAGACGCCATGCGGGCGGTGCCCATGATTCTCAGGGAAGGCTCCTACGCACTCGGGGCATCCAAGTTTCTCACGGCCATACGAGTCGTCCTGCCGGCGGCACTTTCGGGCATCGGCGCGGCGTACATCCTAGGCATCTCACGGGCCATCGGTGAAACCATGATCGTCGCCATCGCAGCCGGCATGCAGCCGAATTTTACGATGAATCCGCTGGAACCCGCCGCCACGATCACGGCGTTCATCGTGCAAGTCAGCCTCGGCGATCTACCCCACGGCTCCGTGGGCTACCAGTCCATTTTTGCAGCGGGCATGACCCTGTTTCTCATGACCTTTTGCTTCAATATTGTAGGGCATTTCCTGCGCACACGCTATCGGGAGGCCTATTAAGCATGACGCTCCGGAGGGATTTTAAAAAACTGGTCGCGCGCCGAAGGAACGAGGATGTCATTTTCAACATCATCGGCATCACCTGCACCCTGGCCGGATTGCTCGTGCTCGGTGCCCTGCTGACTGATCTTCTGATGTCCGGCCTGAGCCGGATCGACTGGCAGTTCCTCACGTCGTTTGCATCCCGTAAAGCGGCCAATGCGGGTATTCTCGCGGCTTGGGTCGGATCCCTTCTAATCATGGGCATCACTGCGTGCGTGGGGATTCCCCTCGGCGTTGCGGCGGGCATCTACTTGGAGGAATACGCTCCGAAAAACCGGCTCACCGGGTTTATTGAATTGAACATCTCCAACCTGGCCGGCGTTCCCTCCATTGTGTACGGTCTCATGGCTCTGGGCCTGTTCGTTTATCAGTTCAAGCTCGGCCAGAGCGTGATTTCCGCAGGTCTCACTCTCGCGTTACTCGTTCTGCCCATCATCATCGTCGCCACCCGCGAAGCGCTTCGAGCCATTCCCGGCACTATTCGCGAGGCCGCAGCCGGGCTCGGTGCCACGCGCTGGCAGACGGTGCGCGACCATCTGCTCCCTTATTCCATGGGCGGCATCGCCACCGGCATCATCATCGCCCTCTCCCGCGCCATCGGCGAGACGGCACCGCTGATGACGATCGGGGCGATTTCCTTTATCGCCTTTCTCCCGGCCGCCCCGTTCTCAACCTTTCCAGATGGCACCGTAGCAGGACCGTTCGACTGGCTGGCTTCTCCATTCACCGTGCTACCGATCCAGATGTTCAACTGGGTCTCACGGCCGCAGGAGGAATTTCATCGCAACGCTGCCGCGACTGGTATCATTCTCATCGCCGTCACGATTTCCATGAATGACGTGGCGATCTTTTACCGCTACCGACTTCGCAAACGCATCAAATGGTAACCGTGAACGCTAACCGCACCAGTCCAATGCCGACCAAGCCAGAGACCGATCTCGCCATGCCGCCAGACTCTTCCTTAGTCCACGCCGATATTTTTGGCGCGGAACCGCCCCAAATCAAAGCCAGCGCACGCAACGTCAGCTTTTTCTACGGTCAAAAGCAGGCGCTTTCCGATGTCTCCATCGACTTCGCCGAACATCGGGTCACTTCCCTGATCGGTCCGAGCGGCTGTGGCAAAACCACCTTCCTGCGCTGCTTCAACCGCATGCACGACCTGTATCCGGGCAACCGTTATCAGGGCAGCATCAATCTCCGCCCGGACAACATCGATCTCCTCTCACCCTCCGTCGATCCCATCGAACTGCGCATGCGCATCGGGATGGTTTTTCAAAAATCCAACCCCTTCCCGAAATCCATCTTCGACAACATCGCCTACGGTCTGAGAATCCAGGGCATCACCCGCAAAAGCGACCTCGAGCCCATCGTCGAAAAAAGTCTGCAAGGCGCGGCGCTCTGGGATGAAGTGAAGGACCGTCTAAACGAATCCGCATTGGGCCTCTCCGGCGGCCAACAGCAGCGCCTTTGCATCGCCCGCACCATCGCCATCGAGCCGGAAATCATCCTCATGGATGAGCCCTGCTCCGCGCTCGACCCCCTCGCCACGGCCAAGGTCGAGGATCTCATCGCCGAACTCCGCGAACGTTTTACCATCGTCATCGTCACCCACAATATGCAGCAGGCCGGTCGCTGCTCCGACTACACCGCGTTTTTCTATCTCGGGCAATTGGTCGAGTTCAATCGCACCGAGCGCATCTTCACCAGCCCGATAAACAAGCAGACGGAAGATTACATTTCCGGACGGTTTGGCTGATTCACCACCACACTTTTTTCACCATGGCCCACGCTTTCGAAACCCTGCTCATTCAAATCCGCGAACAACTCCTCATGATGTCGAGCATCACGGAGCGAAATTTTTCGCTCGCCCTGCGCGCGGTCCTCGAACGCGACGATTCATTTGCCGATACCGTCGAAGCCGATGACGACGAGATCGATCAGCTTGAGGTGCAGATCGACGAAATGATTGTCACCTACATCGCCACACGCGGCCCCGTGGCCACGGATTGTCGCCTGATGATGTGCGCCTCTAAAATCTGCCGCGACCTGGAGCGGATCGGCGATGAAGCGACAACCATCGCTCGGCGCGGACGCGAACTGAACCACGAACCCGCACTCAGCGAGTTTCTCAATGTGATCCCCCTCATGGCGGATACAGCGCAGGAAATGCTTCGCGATGCCATCGGTGCCTACATCGATGGCAATGTGGAAAGCGCTCCTGAGATCATCGCCCGCGACAAATCCGTGGATGCCCTGTTCAAATCCCATCTCAAAGAACTGATCGAAAAAATGAAGACCGATTCCAGCTCCATCACCCGGTGCATCGGACTGCTTCGAATTACCAAAGCCATTGAGCGCGTCGCCGACCACGCAGCAAATATCGCCGAAGAGGTGTACTACCTCTACAAAGCTCAGGACCTGCGCCACGGACAGAACAAACCGTCCTAGACAAGGGCCGGACGGACCGGCAGCACAGCGTTTGCTGCGTTCCACACGCGCACAAACTGGAACCACTGTTCCGGATGCTCCAAAATCATCGGAGCAAAAGCATCCGCAATGCGCTGGGTTTTTTCTTGAATCGACAGCCCTTCCCCCATCGTGACCGGAGCCTCAATGATCGGCATGTAGTGATCCTCCTCCGCATGCATGACAAAAGCGGGAAGCACGGTCGCTCCCGTGTGCTCCTGCAATCGCGCTGCACCCGTGGAAAACGCGGTGGTCTGTCCGAACATGTTCACTTCGACGCCACTCTCCGCGTAAGGACGATCCACCAGCATCGCCACGCATTCGTTCCGGCGCAATGCCTGCATGATTTCCACAAACGAGAACGGATGATTCCCCACGATCACCGTGCGCACCCCTGCCATGCGTCGCAATGCCAGTCGCCAGTGCGTCAGTCCCGCGGTCTGTTCGGCCAGCGAAACCACGGTCATGGGAAATCCCTCCTGCGCAAGCAGCGTGCCGCCCAGTTCCCAGTGACCGAGATGCCCGGTCACCAGCAACGCGCCCCGGCCCGCGTCCAGTGCTGTCTGCAAATGCTCCAGTCCGCGCCACTTCGTGAGCAGAGGTTGCAGCCGTTGCGATGCCTTTCCCGTGAACCGGAAGTAATCGGCGAGCATATGCGAAAAAATGCGATACGCCTCGACGCTGTGCGCCGCGATCTCTGCCTCCGTCCAGGCTCCGACCCCGCGCAAGTTCTCCTCATACGCCTCACGCCGCCATCCGGCAGTCCGGTACGTCAGGCGGCCCAACCATTCGGAAACGGCAAAACTCGTTTCGCGCGACGCAAGCCTTGACCCCAACCAGCCCAGGGAAAAACCAGCTACTCCGTAAAGCGATTTCATTGTTTCACCGACTCCGGTTCAAACCGTGAAAAGCATTCGCGTCTCATCACTCCGCAGCAGCAAGCGACAATCGGGGCACAATCGGGAACCGCTTTTGAATCGCCACAAAAAGGTAAAACATCTGCATCCGCCACCAGATGGAAAATCCCGCAACCAGATTCCCCGCCAGCACCGCATTCACGGCGCGCGGAAGCTGCATCGGCGGTCGAGGCACGCAGATCACCTCAAAAAAGGCCGGGTCATACCAGTTCGTGGCGAACTTCAGGTACATGTCCATCACCGTATTCAGGCGCTTCTCGTAGCGTGCAAAAACCTTGGACTGCTTGCGTTGATCACCCAGCACAACATCCATGGCTTTCGCCGCATTTTCACCCGAAAGAATCGCCAGAAACACGCCGGTGCTGAAAATCGGATCAATGAATCCCGCCGCATCTCCGGCGAGAATCCAGCGATCTCCGGCAAACTTCATGTTGCGGTACGAATAATCGCCATCGCACCGGACCGGCGTGGCACGCTGCGCATCCTGCAACCGCTCCCAAAGCACAGGCTGCTCGCGCAACCCCTGTTCCAAAGCCTCTTCCGGCGATAATCGCGCTTCGCGGAAATCCGCCGCATCCATCACCATGCCGATGCTTGTGCGCGTCATGCTCAGAGGAATCACCCAGAACCAGCGATCTTTCGCCCGCACGATCCGGATGACGCGCTGCTCCTCAGCGTCGATAAATTTCATCCCGTCGTAGTGCGAGTGCACCGCGAATTTTTTCAAATGCTCGTATTGATGCTTCAGCCCGAAGTGATGTCCCAGCACCGTCTGCCTGCCGCTTGCATCAATCAAATACTTCCCCTCAATTTCGCCTTCCGCCGTGTGCACGCGAACGCCGTTCTCCAGAAAATCGACACTCCGCACAGCACAACCTTCCCTCACTGCGGCACCGTTTTTCTCCGCATTCCGAAGCAGCATTTCGTCAAAATCCGCACGCTCGACCTGATACGCCTTCGTGTGCTTGAGCTTGAATCCGTTTTTGAAAAGAAACCGCACCTTCGACTTACCGCATCCGCTCACCATGTCCGCACCTTCCTTCGGCATGAACCGCTGGTCCATCTCCTTGCGAACGCCGAGACGATCTAAGGCCTCCATGCTGTATGGCAAAAGTGATTCGCCTATATGAAACCTCGGAAAATGTTCTTTCTCCAAAATCATCACGCTCCGTCCCGCCTTGGCCAAAAAGGTCGCAGCCGTGGTGCCCGCCGGGCCGCCCCCAATGATGATTACGTCGTAGCTATCTCGCATTGCGCGATGAAAATGGCACAACCTGAACCTTGGCACAACGCACAATGGAGGTTGCTCAACCCGCAGAACCACTGTGACCTCGAAAAATCCCTACGTTTCCCTTTCTCGCAGGTTGCCGCACTGGGCCGCGGTTTGTTAGGGATGAACGATGTCCGCATTTTCGCCTATCTGGATTCGCCGCGCCCTCCTGGCCACGAATCTTGCGGCACCGATGCTGGTTCTTGCAACGGGCGCAAGCTGGGGATCACTGGTTTTTGCCGCAATCGTCCACGCCGCTTTCTGCCGCGCTTTGATGAAGCCGGGGTGCCCCTGGTTCGGCCCGGAAGTAACGCATTTCAAAACAACACAGCGCGAAGTCTGGCTCACCATCGACGATGGCCCCTTCGGCGAAGCGTCCCTTCAACTCTCCGCCGCACTCCGGGACCGCGGGGTGCGCGCGACCTTCTTTTGTAAAGGCGTGTCGTTGCTCGCCCAGCCTGGCACTGCACATTCCCTGCTCGCAGCCGGGCACACGCTCGCCAACCACACGCACACCCATCCCTCAGCGATTTTCTGGTGTCTCTGGCCGTGGTCGCTCCGCGCGGAAATCGCAAATTGCAGCGCCGCACTGCAATCCGTCGGCGCATCACCCCAACGCTGGTTCCGTTCCCCGGTCGGACTGAAACACGCCCACCTTGCGCCGACACTCAAACGCCTTGGTCTAAGGCTCATCGCCTGGGACGTTCGCGGACGCGACGGCATCACCTGCGAACCCGAACTCGTTCTCCGACGCGTACTCGAAGCCGTGAAACCCGGTGGCATCATCGTGCTTCACGAAGGGCGTCCCCGAAGCATCGAATCCATCCTCAACGTGGTGGATACCCTGCAAGCCCGCGGCTACACCTTCACCATCCCAAGCGACGACAACCTCCGATGACTATTTGCCATCTGCCATTGTCCATCTGCGATTTGTTATTCCCATGCTGCTCCAGCACCTAGCCCGCGCCTTTGCCCGCCGCGTCTTCAAACGCAACATTCGCGTGCGCTTTCATCCCGGCTCCAGCAATCTACGCGGCGGCTACATTCTCGCCTGCACCCACGCCAGTCACCTCGATCCGTTCCTCGCCGGGGTCCTCCTGCCACACATCGTCCTCTGGATGGCTCGCATCGAATTCTACAAAACTTGGTGGTCCCGTCTGCTGCTCGATTGGGTCGGAGCGTTCCCCGTCAATCGTCAGGGTATTCCCGTCAGTGCAATAAAAACCGCGATACGCCTAGCGAAGGAAGGTCATGTCGTCGGCATGTTTCCCGAGGGCGAAATCAAACGCGACGCTGATTCCGTGCTGCGCCGCGGTTCGATCAAACACGGCGTCTGCCTCATTTCCCAACGATCCAACCGTCCGGTGATCCCCTGCGTGGTCCTCGGCGCCGAATCGCTCCTGCGCCCGCTCGCATGGCGTCCATCGAAACCCTGCCGCCTCTGGGTGATCTGCGGCGAACCCATCCATCCACCCGCCGGTCTTCCCCGACGCGAAGCACGACGCGTCATGGGCGCACAAATCGAGCAGGCAATGCGCGACCTCTACCGCCAACTCCGCTCGGGCAAGACGGAGCACTCCGATTTCCGCTCCATAGCTTGACGCACGTCTCCCGCCTTTTTATTGATAACAATCTGGATGTTGCACTCTGCCTATTTGGACCCCGGCCCGCTCGAAGACAAAATCACCACGCTCCTCAGCGAGCGCATTCTGGAGACGGGTGATGATTTCACCCCGGAAACCAACCTCTTCGATGCCGGCCTCGATTCCATGGCGATCATGCAATTCCTCATCGTGCTCGAGGAGGAATTCGGCGTCAGCATCCCGGTCGAATCCGTTTCGCGCCAACATTTCTCGTCGGTCCATTGTGTCGCCGCCTTGATGCGCGATAAACTCGGCCTTCCCGCGCTGCCATCTTCGCCTGCCATCGAGGTTCCGCCTCCCTGCGCGGCTGCGCCAAAACCCAAAACCGCTCCGGCACCCGACGTTCCAGTGCTGTTTGAAAAACTGCCGCTCAAGGGCTGCGATTATTTTGTCCTGAGCTTCGATTCCATGTCCCGCAGAACAGGACAGGGCGGCCACAAGGCGCACTCCTTCCTCGAACTTTCCGCCGTGCCCGATGTGGCAAAACTCCGCGCCGCGCTGGAACGCGCGACTGACCTTTTCCCAATGCTCTCCGCGCGACTCGGGCGGCGCGGACTGTTCGGACGTCCGTTCTGGTATGCAGTTTCCGAAAAGGCCGTGACGCCTCTGTTGCTGTTTTGTGAAACCGGATCGCCGGGTGCTTTGAAGCCGTTCGAAGCGCAGGATTGTCTCGATGCCCACGCGCTCATGGAGCGCATCGTGAACACCCCGCTCCCGCCACAGCCCGCCTCCGGCCCTTGGAGCAAAGCCCGTTTCAACCTCATCGAACGCAAGGACGGCACTGCGGTGCTCGTTTTCTCGTGGAGCCATTTGATGATCGACGGTGTCGGCGCGGAAGCCTTCCTCTGCGAACTGCTGCGACTGGCGGGAGAACCTGTAAACGATCTGCCCGCAGTGAATCCCGTGGACCTGCCCGATCCAAAGGCTCCGCCGAACGGATGGGCCGAACGTTGGGAAACTGCCCGCCCCATCATCCAGTTTTTTCGTTCCTTGGGCAGCAAGGCGATCGCTTGTCTCGGCTCGATAAAACCACGCCCCGGCAACACCCATTTTTTCGTTCACACGCTCACCGAGGAACAAACGCGCACAGCCAACAATCGCTGCAATGCGCTCTGCGGCGGAATTGTGAATATGCCGTTTTACCTCGCCTGCGCCATGCGCGCGCATGACCGCGTCTTCGCCCATCGTGGCCAATCCCCTGCCGTGCAAATGTGCAGCGTGCCGGTCCAGACCCGGCGCAAAGGCGTGCGCGGTCCCGTGTTTTTAAATCACGTGACCATGTTCTTTGGCCTCATGGAACGCACCGCCGCAGGCTCCATCGAGAGCGCCACAGCATCGCTCATGGAGCAACACACGCGTTTTCTTAAAGACAAACTCGGCGAGTCGCTCAACGATTTGATGTACAGCATGAGCCTCATTCCGCCCGGACTCTACATGCGCTTTGTCAAAATGCAGATGCGCGGTCCGTTCGCCTCGTTCTTCCATTCGCACACCGGGGAGTTTGCTCCGGGTCTCAACAATTTCCTCGGCGGGAAAGTGCAAAATACCTTTCACGTTCCGGGCATCGCCTCACCTCCGGGCACCGGCATTTTTTGTAACGAAAAAAATGGCCGTCTCGTCATCACGCTCTGCTGGCACGAGGACGCCCTGACCGCCGAAGAACGAACGCTCATGCTCAACCAATATCTCACCGATCTGGGCGTGTGATGAAAACCGAGGTCGTCGTCGTGGGAGGCGGCAGCGCAGGTCTAGCCGCAGCCATCGCCTCGGCACGCGCAGGAGCGGACACACTCCTCATCGAACGCGGCGGTACCCTCGGCGGCATGGCGACCGCCGCGCTGGTTCATACGATGTGCGGGCTTTTCCGCATTCACGACGGTCCAGATCCGGTCTGGGCAAATCCCGGATTCCCCCGCGAATTTGCTGAGCGACTTCAAAAAACCGGTGCCGCAGGGAAACCGATCCGCATGGGACGTGTCGATGTTTTGCCGCACGATCCTGTCGCATTCGCCGCGCTCGCCGACACCATGGCCGCCGAATGCCCACGCCTACGAATCTGGATGCACTCGGAACTGGTCGCGGTTCATGGAAAAATCGAAGCCGTGGATGTCCTCTGCCGTGGCGAACACAAAAGCGTGACCGCCAAAACCTGGATCGATGCCACAGGCGACGCCTCGCTCACCGCAATGGCGGGCGCGGCGTTTGAACAAATGGCCTCGCACCAACTCCAGCGCCCGGCCTACGTCGCGCGTCTTCATGGTGCGCCATCAGGTTTCTTCGACGAAGCCGGACGCCTGCGCATCGCCCACGGCATCGCACGCGCGGTGAAAGATGGTCAGTTGCCCGCAGAAGCCCTCGGGGCGGGCTTCCGCGCCGGGGTAAATGAAAACACAGCCTTCGTGACAGTTGACCTCGAAGCCGGACAGGGCGGATGGGATCCCGCTTCGCCCGATGCACTGGCCGGAGTTGAAATCACCGGTCGCCGCACCGTTCTTGCCCTGATCGAATTCCTCCGCTCCAACGCCCCGGAACTCGCCGTGGTTGCCTGGCCCGCACGCGCCGGAGTTCGTGAAAGCCGCCGCGCCACGGGCGTTTACGAACTCACCGGCGACGACGTGCTGCAGTGCGCGCAGTTTCCCGACGCCATCGCCGCAGTCGCATGGCCCATGGAACTTCGCGAACGCGCCACCGGACCGCGCTTCCGTTTTCCCGAAGCTCCCCTGACCGCTCAAATCCCTCTGCGTTCGCTGCGCCATCGCGATGTCAAAAATCTCTGGATCGCCGGGCGCTGCATCTCCGCCACACACGAAGCGCAGGCATCCATCCGCGTCATGGGCACGTGCATGGCCACCGGCGAGGCTGCGGGACGCGCCGCAGCATTTGGCGGATCGGGCAATGAAGATTGGCTCGCACTCGCCTCGCGTGTTAACCAACTTTCCGAATGAACATCGTTGACGAAATCTTCTCCCGCGCCGACCGCACCGCAACCGCCCTCATCGCCGGCGATCAGAGCTGGTCTTTTGGTTCCCTCGAAACTCTCGTTCAGCAGGCTGCCGCACAACTTGGCTCCGACGGACGCCAGCGCGTCGGCCTGAATTGTCCGAACGGCGTCCCGCACATCGTGTGGTCGCTCGCCGTGCTCCGCTGCGGCGGCGTGCTCGTTCCCGTAGCCCCCGAACTCAGCACCATGGAGCGCGATCAGTTGCTCGAAACCACAGGGCTCGACGCCGTGCTCTGCGCCGAAGGCAAAACGTGGCATCATCCCGCGCCGCAGACCAAACTACTGGAAGGAAACGCCGCGCTGCTCACCGGGTTCCGCACCAAGGATCCTGTGTTTAGCGAAGCGGCGCTCGCCGCAGTAAATCCCGCGCTCATCCGCTTCACCTCAGGCACCACGGGCCGCCGCAAAGGCGTTGTGCTTTCCCACGAAACCTTGTTCGCACGCGTGCGCGCCAGCAACACACGGCTAAACATCGGCCCCGGCGACCGTGTGATCTGGACGCTCCCCATGGCCCACCATTTTGCCGTCTCCATCATTCTCTATCTACTCCACGGCGCGACCACCGTTATCGAAACCTCCCACCTCGGAGAAGATGTCGCGCGCGCACTGATGCAACACGAAGGCACGGTGCTTTACGCGTCGCCGTTTCATCACGCGCTCCTCGCTTCGTGCGAACAGGCGCAACCCGTTCCCAGCCTGCGCCTCGCCGTTTCCACCGCTGCCGCCCTTCCAGCGGCCACCGCCGAAGCCTTTCGTCAGCGGCTCGGCATCCCGCTCCGGCAGGCCATGGGCATCATCGAGTGCGGACTTCCCCTGCTCAACGATCTGTGGCCCGAGGCAAAACCCGATTCCGTGGGACGCCCGCAGGAAGGTTACGAAATTTCCATTCGCGATGAAAACGGCAACGCAGTTTCGCCCGGCACCGTCGGCGATCTGTTCCTGCGCGGCCCCGGATTCGTGGACGCCTATCTCGCACCGTGGACGCCTCGCGAAGAAATCCTGCGCGACGGATGGTTCCATGCCGGCGACCAGGCGCGGATCGACCAAGACGGCGCCGTGTTTCTCGTCGGACGCAGCCACTCGGTCATCAACGTCGGCGGGATGAAATGTTTCCCCGAGGAAGTCGAAACCACACTCAATCAACACCCCGCCGTGAGCGAATCCCGTGTATCCGCCATGGCCCACGCGACGTTCGGAAGCGTGCCCGTCGCCGAGATCGTTCCAGCCGACGCCGCAGCTCCGCCGAAAATGTCCGAGCTGTCCGGTTGGTGCCGTGCGCGCCTTTCAAACTACAAGCTCCCCGTGAAGTACACCTTCGTCCCCGCCATCCCCAAAACCCCCAGCGGCAAAATACAACGCTAAGGCCCCGTAGGGGCGACATCCTTGTAGAACCCCACGCCCACCCGCGCCGCCATGTTCGACACCGGAGCGGCAAACCCCGTCCGCAGAAGCCACCACCCGCACCGCCGCCCAACGCACCGGATACCCAAAAACTGCCCAAACCGCTGCCCCGGACACCGCCTGAACAGACTTGAAAGCTACGCTTCGACACCCAAACCGCCAACTCCGTAACCCAGATATTACGCTTCGACACCCACCCCCCAACTCCTTAACCCAGATCTTGCGCATAGTCTTCCAACCGAGTTCTACCACTATACTTTCACTCCGCCTGCTCCGCGAATTCCTCAGTGTTCTTCGTACTTTTCAAGGACGATTCTCACGCAGAGGCGCCGTGGCGCGGACCATTAACTCTTCACGGAGCTTCGTCACACCCTCCCCGACGATGGATTCGCGTCATGGGGCCGGCCAACACTCGACACCGCAGGACCGCGGGCCAAAGGCCAAAAAACATACCAGCCCAGGGCAACGCCCTGGGTCCATCCATAACAAAAAGAAAAGCCCTGAAAAGGCGAAACACGGAAGGAGGTTTCCTCGCCGTCCTTACAGACCTTGATTCACCCCCGTCCGAAAAACTCATGTCGAAAAACTCCTTTACTCTGTAAAAGAAGCCGATACGGTTCCGCGTATAAAAAAACAAGACTTTTATGCGCGCATCTTTGCCAAAACTATCAGAGCCGTACACCCACTTTATAAAAAAAAGCGACCTTGCCCGCAAGTCTTTTATTCCACACTTTTTTCTATACGTAACCAGATAGCAGGAAATATTAGTGGCTAAACAACGTTAGGCGTCGCCGCATCACACCACACTATGACACCGCAAAGTTCCAGTCCGAGCGTCGCGCCAGAGCGAGAGCGCGTCGGCGCTGGCTGGCTTCTGGTCGCCGGT